>Ga0209777_10000314_pt1 | contig 82360 bp, 67 predicted proteins | sample FrelakmetHBP12HB_FD_187147 | JGI IMG/M metagenome (GOLD analysis project Ga0209777, IMG submission 187147) | Freshwater lake sediment microbial communities from the University of Notre Dame, USA, for methane emissions studies -HBP12 HB (SPAdes)... | ecosystem: Environmental > Aquatic >...
TTATCATGCTCTGACGCATCAGGTGAAATACAGATTCTCTCTTCCCATTTTCCCCCGGCTTCCCAGCCGGTAGTTTATAACATTCATTAATCCATAAGAACACAAGATGAAGTCTACAATTCTACCCGTTGGGTGTTTTTGATAAATCGCAAATTGGATTTTTGCTTGCTTCTTCCTGTAACAAAGCATCCTGTAGTTTTGACAGACATACATCCTTTCAAAAGGTTATCAATGAAATTTATCTCATGACTTTTTAAAGAATTAGGAACACAAAAAAAGAGTATATTTAAACAGGGCATCGGCAAAAGGTTAACAACTAATCTAGACCCTTTTTGTAAGGGTGGTGCTATGAAGAGGATTATTGAAACCCTGCTTCTCAGAAGAGAGCGGGGTTTTGTGTTTTAAAGATGAGAAAAAGGATAAATGAAAATGTCAATATTGTGCAGAAGTTATTCAAGAGGAGGGAATTATGAAAAAAAGGATTTCTGCAACAGTGTAGCGTTTCAAAGGAAAGTGGACAGATGAAGGGATAAAATAAGAGACGGTATTGTTGACTTCTGAAAAACCCTTTCAGAGTGTGGTAGTCACTTACTTCTAATTGCTTAAATTCCAAAAAGATATTTGAAGAAAAAGAAAAAATAAACCGGCTCGAACGAGAAGCCAATCTGAATACGTTCTGACATAGGATATAAACGTCTCATCTTGGTGTCAAGCTCCATCAGTAGGATTTTAGATTTTGCCGCAAGCATGAGTGAATGATATTGTACCGAAAGGTCGGCAATTGCTCCGAGAATCGCGTAAAGAAAAATAGAGAGCAAAATGGCCGAAAAAGTTCATGAAATAATTGCCGTTGACAATACAAGATCGAATGAATATATAGTCAGTGAGCGAGAGTGGCGGAACTGGCAGACGCACTGGACTTAGGATCCAGCCCGCCTCAGCGGATAGGGGTTCAAATCCCCTCTCTCGCACCATATTGGTGTTAGTGTATAAATATCAAGAGGTTAAGAATCCGGTGTCAGAAACCATAATGGCTTTAAAAGTTGAAGATGTGAGTCCAGTAAAAAAGAAAATGCTGTTTGATATCTCGTGGTTAGAGGTCAAGAAAGAATTAGATACAGCATACAAGAATGTGGGTAAGAAAGCCAAAATTAAAGGCTTCAGGCAGGGGAAAGTACCGAGGAATATTCTCGAGTCTCTGTACAAAGAGCATGCGGAAGACGAAGCCATATCGAATCTGGTAAATAGATATTATTTAGAAGCATTAAAAGAGAATAAAATCAATGCCATTGCGCAACCGCACATAGATCAAAAGGGAATAGAGTCGGAAAAGAATTTTACCTTCACCGCCATAGTTGAAGTGGAGCCGGTCATTGAGGCGACAGGTTATGTTGGCCTAGAACTTCAAAAAGAGAAGTATGAAGTTAATGATTCTGATGTCGAAGCAAGACTTGAGGAAGTGCGGGATATGTTCAGTACGATGGAAGAAATTGAGGTTGACAGAGGTGTATCTGAAGGCGATTTTGTAGTTATTGATTTTGAGGGTTTCGTAAATGGAAAGCCCCTTAAGGAGATGAAGGCGGAAAATTATCTCCTGGAAGTGGGCTGCAGGAAATTTCTGCCTGGATTCGAGGAACAACTCATCGGTTTGAAAAAAAACGCCACGGAACAAATAAGAATTAAATTGCAAGATGATTATCATGTCAAGAATTTAGCGGGAGAAGAAGTTGCATTTTCTGTAACATTAAAGAACATTAAAGAAAAGAAGCTGCCCCAGCTCGATGATAATTTTATTAAAAATTTTGATAAATATGAAAGCTTGGACGACTTAAAGAAGGATATCAAGAAAACACTGGAAGAAGAGAATGTTGCTAGGGTAAATTCGGCCTTTAGGGGTCTTATAATAGAAAAACTTCTGGAAAGGAATGTGTTTGAAGTGCCGCAGGCATTCGTAAACCGACAGGTTTCGTACATGATCGAGGATACACAAAGAAGACTTGCCGTGCACGGCATGAAGCGAGATGAGACACCTGAAAGATACAAGGAATTCTATGACCGTTACAAGGACGACGCCGCGAAAATAGTGAGAACAGCCCTCCTTCTGAAAAATATAGGCGAGAGGGAATCGATAAGTGTATCTGATCAGGAAATTGAAGAGAAGATCAGGGAACTTGCGCAATTGCGAGGACAAAATTACGATTCCTTGAAGGAATCTTTGGAATCAGGTAATATGATAGAAGATATAAGAAACGAAATATTGAACACAAAGATATTTGGTTTCATAGAAGACAAGGCAAAAGTCGAGACAGTTGAAAAATAGGTTAGGAAGGCGAAAAAAATGCCCTTAATTCCGATGGTAATCGAACAAGATGGAAGAGGTGAAAGAGCCTTTGATATTTTTTCCAGGCTCCTGAAAGATAGGATAATCTTTTTGGGTACGGCGATTGATGATGATGTAGCAAATCTGATTATTGCGCAGATGCTGTATCTGGAATCTGATGATCCCGACAAGGAAATATTCTTTTATTTGAATACGCCCGGAGGTAATGTCAGTTCAGGAATGGCGATATATGATACCATGAGGTATATCAGGCCTTCTGTCTGTACAGTTTGCATGGGTCAGGCGGCGAGCATGGGGGCATTGCTCCTTGCGGCCGGCGAGAAGGGCAGAAGAACAGCCCTGCCGCATTCGAGGATATTGATCCATCAACCACTCGGTGGTTTTTATGGTCAGGCAACCGACATAGATATTCAGGCACGTGAGATCCTGCGTATGAAAGAAGAACTGAACTTGATTCTCGCAGATCTAACCAGCCAACCTCTTTCAAAGATACAGATGGACACCGAGAGGGATTACTATATGACGTGCGATCAGGCAAAGCAATATGGTATCATTGATGAGATCATTTTAAAAAGACAAGGTTCAAGCTGAGAATGAGGTATTGCAGATGGTGAGAAAGAGCAAGGATAGTCAGGGCGGTCAAGGCATCTTGTTTTGTTCTTTTTGCGGAAAGAATCAGAATGAAGTGAGAAAGCTGGTCGCCGGTCCGGCTGCATATATATGCGATGAATGCATTGAACTTTGTCGGTGCATAGTTGAAGAGGAATGCGAACCGACAATCAGTGAGGAATTTCAGAAAGGAATACCAGAACCACGGAATATAAAGAAATTCCTGGAACAGTATGTAATAGGACAGGAAAGGCCAAAGAGGGTTCTCTCCGTTGCTGTTTACAATCACTACCGGAGGTTGTTCTCGAGTGTAGATCTGGATGGCGTGGAAATACAGAAAAGCAATATTCTATTGATCGGTCCTACAGGATCGGGGAAGACGCTTCTTGCAAAGACCCTGGCTAAGCTTCTCAATGTCCCGTTTACCATTGCCGATGCGACGACTCTGACAGAAGCGGGATACGTAGGAGAAGATGTGGAAAACATTATACTCAGCCTTCTCCAGAATGCCGATTACGACGTTGAAAGAGCTTCTAAGGGCATTGTGTACATCGATGAAATTGACAAGATTGCAAAGAAATCGGGGAATCCTTCTATTACAAGAGACGTTTCAGGCGAAGGAGTTCAGCAAGCCCTGCTGAAGATAATAGAAGGGACGCTGGCGAATGTTCCGCCAAAAGGAGGAAGAAAGCATCCGCAGCAGGAATTTATCCAAGTGGATACGACTAACATATTATTCATCTGCGGTGGAGCATTTAATGATCTTGAAGATATTATATCTAAGAGACTCAGCGCGTCAAGCATGGGGTTTGGCGCCGACGTCAGGAGCAAGAGACATAAGAAGGTCGGCAATCTCTTATCAGAGGTTCAGCCGGAAGACCTTCTTAAATTCGGCATGATTCCTGAATTTATAGGTCGTTTGCCGGTAGTTGCAACGCTGAACGAATTGGATCAGGAGGAATTAGTAAAGATTTTGATCGAACCGAAGGATGCAATCACGAAGCAATACAAAGTATTATTTGATCTTGAAAATGTTAAATTGAAATTTACTGACGGAGCCCTCCGGGCAATAGCTAAATTGTCTGTTGAAAGGAAATCAGGTGCGCGGGGATTAAGGTCGATTCTGGAAAATACGATGCTAGATATCATGTACGACCTGCCTTCCAGAAATGATGTAAGGGAGTGTGTAATTACAGAAGATGTTGTTATGAACAAAGAAAAACCAATATTGATTTTTGAAACAAAATCTGAAACTGCATAAAAAGAGACTGACAAATGGGAAATAGAGATATATTTGATTTTTTGAAGAATAGTGAAGACGATCGCCCGACGATGACAATGCCCCTATTGCCATTGAGAGACGTCGTCGTATTTCCGCACATGATTGTGCCGCTTTTCGTGGGCAGGGAGCGATCCATTGCTGCACTTGAATCGGCAATGAAAAGTGAGAAGGGTATCTTCATGGTAGCGCAGAAGAACGCCCAGAAGGATGAACCAGCAGAAAGTGACATCTATAAAGTGGGCGCTATTGGGGTCATTATTCAACTCCTGAGGCTTCCGGATGGGACAGTGAAGGTACTGGTTGAAGGGAAGAAGAGGGGTATAATTAAAGAGTATCTGGCTAATGATGATTTCTTCCTGGTAAATGCCGAAGAGATCCAAGATCTTGATGATGGAAATCAGGTAAAGGCTGAAGCCTTAACACGGAACATCCGGGAATCTTTCGAAAACTATGCAAAACTTGGCAAAAAAGTTCATATGGAAATGGTCAATACTATCTCTTCCATAGACAGCCCTTCGAAATTGGCGGATGTCGTTGCTTCTCATATAAGCCTCAAACTTGAGGAAAAGCAGAAATTATTGGAGATATTCAACGTCAATGAAAGACTTGAAGCGGTCTACGAGCTGATGCTCGGAGAGATTGAGATAATGGAGGTCGAAGAAAAGATAAAGCGGCGGGTCAAGAAACAGATGGAGAAGACCCAGAAAGACTACTATCTCAATGAACAGATGCGAGCCATCCAGAAGGAGATGGGGGAGAAGGATGACTTCAGGAATGAAATAGCCGAACTCGAAAAAAGGCTGAAGCAGAAAAAATTATCGGAAGAGGCACATAAGAAGGTCAGGCATGAAATTAAAAAACTGCAGATGATGGCTCCCATGTCCGCGGAAGCAACAGTGGTGAGGAATTACATTGATTGGCTCCTGGATATGCCTTGGGCCGAAAAGACGGAAAACAAGCACACGCTGAAAGAATCTGAAATAATTCTGGAGGAAGATCACTACGGCTTAAAGCAAGTGAAGGAAAGGATACTCGAGTACCTGGCCGTTCAATCTCTTGTGAAGAAGAATAAAGGTCCTATCCTTTGTTTTGTTGGCCCTCCGGGGGTTGGAAAGACATCGGTGGCAAAATCCGTAGCTCGCGCGACAAACAGGAAGTTTGTCAGACTTTCTCTAGGAGGCGTGAGGGACGAAGCTGAGATTAGGGGTCACAGGAGAACCTATATAGGAGCTCTGCCCGGCAAAATAGTACAACTGATCAAGAAGGCGGGATCGAATAACCCGGTATTCTGTCTTGATGAGGTGGATAAGCTGAGCTCTGATTTCAGGGGGGATCCATCGGCGGCGTTGCTCGAGGTACTGGATCCGGAGCAGAATAATGCTTTCAATGACAACTATCTCGAAGTGGACTATGATCTGTCTGATGTGATGTTTATTACAACAGCGAATATTCTGCAAACAATACCTCCGGCCCTGCAGGATAGGATGGAAGTGATTCGCCTCGCCGGATATACTGAACCCGAGAAATTGAATATTGCCAATAAATTTCTCGTTGCGAAGCAGATGGAGGCTAATGGTCTTACGAAGGAGAGCATAGCATTCTCCAACGGCGCCTTGCTGAACATTATCAGACAATATACGAGAGAGGCAGGCGTCCGCAACCTGGAAAGGGAAATTGCATCAGTTTGCAGAAAGGTTGCCAAGGAAATAGCGACGAACGGCGCGGGCAGTAAAGTAAAAATCACTTCAAAATCGATGGCCAAATATCTAGGTGTACCAAAGTTCAGGCATGGAGAAACGGAAGGCAAAGACGAAATCGGCTTAAGTATAGGGCTGGCTTGGACCGAGGTAGGCGGCGAGCTCCTCACTATAGAATCTTCCCTAATGAAGGGAACTGGCAAGATGGTAATGACTGGTAAGCTTGGTGACGTAATGCAGGAATCCGTTCAGGCGGCACTGACTTACGTCCGTGCCAGGGCGGATAAATTCGGTCTTGATGAGAATTTCTACAAAGAGACGGATGTTCATGTTCATGTGCCGGAAGGCGCCATACCCAAGGACGGGCCATCTGCAGGGATAGCCGTAGCCACGTCTATTGCCTCGGCTTTTATGAAGAGGAAAGTTCGTGGAGATGTAGCTATGACCGGGGAGATTACGCTCAGAGGCAGGGTATTGCCGATCGGAGGACTGAAAGAGAAATTGCTTGCGGCACATCGAGGAAACTTGAAGACAGTGATTATTCCTAAGGATAACGAAAAAGATCTCGCAGATGTGCCAGCGAATGTCTTGAAGGCGCTGGAAATCATCTTTGTGGAACACATGGATGAAGTTATGCGAGTTGCCCTGGTATCAGGCCCTGAATTAGGGAGGCGCGAGGATCACGATGAGGAAATACCGGTGAGCCTGCCTTCTATCCAGATGACAGAGACGATACATCCTCTCGAACACCGTAATGCAAACGAAAAGCTGAACTAATTATTTCTTGACAACAGGAGATACAGTTGTTAGGAAAAAAGTCAGAGGCGGGTAGCTCAGCGGGGAGAGCGCCACGCTTACACCGTGGAAGTCACAGGTTCGAGCCCTGTTCCGCCTACCAAAGAAAAAATAGGTGAAAACCTATACATTAATTATTGCGCATTGAGAAACAGAGCAGCAAGGTAGTGACAGTTAAAGTATTTTTGTCATTTTGGGGTCGTAGTTAAGATGGTTATAACGCCGGCCTGTCACGCCGGAGGCCGTGGGTTCAAGTCCCATCGACCCCGCCAGTACTACCAGGGAGTTAGCCGACACTGGTTAAGTCCTTTTCTTTTTTGGTTGCGCCTGGGTTGCGTGTGGTTGCGTCATCCAGGCGGTCCACGGCCCCCTTATTTCCCTCCGGCGCAAGATGTCCGTAAATATCAACCGTGAACGCACAGAAAAAGGCATGGGGAAAAATGATGCCAGAGATTGATAACCGGATTTGATTAACCAAAAGGCGAATAACTATTTGCGTTTGGTGTTCATCGGAGCCAATAACCAACTACAAGCCCAATCATACCGAATGCCCACTTTATATGGGCATCGGGGAAGCCCTGTACCAATATAATATAGAACGAGGCGACTAATATAATAGCTGATACTGCTATTTTGACATATAGTTTAATTCGGTCAGTCTCAACAAAACTCACTGCATCTTTTTGATTTGAATCCGAAGTGGCAGCCATTTTAGCCTTTTATAGTTTTAATGGCGTCTCGTATATTATCGCCAAAGAACCTTTCTCGTTTTTGGCTAACTGCACTCAAATTAGGTTCGGAATCAATTCCATTGTGTGGTTCATCTATCGACGAAATATCATTAATATACTGAGTGGCAGACACTTCCTCGTATCCCTCGGTAGAATACATTATAAAATTCCAGTCTCTAGTTGCCTCTCGCCAATTCTCCATATTATATTCTGTTGTTAAATTACTTGGCATCTTTAACCTCCTTTATGCTCTCGCCATGTTCTTGCTTTCGCTGCATAAATCGGATATCCTGATTGCGTTTAATAATTGCTACGTCTATGGCTCCTCCAACACCTCTTATGCCAACAGTAAGTTTCTGGACGTCCATAGTTGTGCGTATCAAGAAACAGGCCAAATCAACACAATCCTGTAAGGCTAATACCGCTAATGGAATCGCCAGTTGAAACTGCTTAATAAGCGTGTCAAATTTCGTTAATTGCTCAGGCGAAAGATTAAGGCCCTTTTTTAAGGCATCAGGCAATCTTACATCGTAACCCATCATTAATTTAGAAACTATGTCATGTTGCCCGCCAAGTGTAATACCGAATTCATTTTGTTTAGTTCGGCCATCCGGGTTCGGCTTACTTGGTATTTCTACTACATAGACCTCACCATATACTTCATCGGCATTAAACCCAGCAACCACAAATACCATATCGGGAATTTTGGGGATCGCGTTATCGGGCGGCATACTTGAACGCCATTGCTTCAAGAAAAACTTACTTATTTCCTTAGCAAAATTTTCGACACTCAGGCGCTCCTTAGGTAAACTAGCTTCAAATTCAGGTAGAAAACTTGCTGCAGTTCGTGGAGTCTGCTGACCTATGACTGCTTGTCCGTAAGTTACTACCCCAATGGTGGTATTTGGTTTAGAAAAACTTAAAAGCTTTGTAGCGTTATCAAAATATACAGGTATCTGTTTATTGCCCTGTGGAGTCATTGCCTGTGCTCCCAGGGTTATTCTGCTGTCGGCTGCTAATACCAATCCTTCAGGACCTTTTATGACTATACCTAAAGACATATTTCCCTCTTTTCTATAAGCCGTTTTAATTTATAGCAGACAATATGCCTCTCAGGGGGGCATATAACTTATATAGTCTTTTCAGAGTTTTGCAGGCTTCCTAACATGTATGATATCGGTATGCTTTTATAAGTACTTTAACATGACTCGGAAAGATAGGAAAAATTTGCCTCGCTTAATATAGCTACTGTTGAGAACATGAATGATGACGTAGGCCGACGTAAATGTACCCGATACTGGTAAATATACGGCTCCTTATTGTAATAAGTCAAGAATTACTTGGCCTCCTCATTTTGCCATCTTTCGGTTTGCTGGCGGCCCTACGTGAGCATCTCACGACCCGGTGTTTCATCCCTCCCTATGCAAGGTGTCCGTATATATCAACTGTGACCTTTATGCTGTGATGTCCCAACCGGTCACGGATATAAGCAAGGGATCCGCCTTGCCATTTTGCTTGAATAACCAGACTCGCATCAGATGGATATGGATCCGCTATTCAAAAAAGATCTCATCATCGCCCAAGACATGGACGAGGCGGAGACGGGAAGGGCTATTACTGAGCCTGAATACAAACATGCCACGGAGATCGTAAACAGGCTAGCTATCCGCAGTACCGTGGATGGCGTGGTGGTAGAGCGCTATATGTCTCCCGGGGAGTATGTGGAGAATCAGCCCATATTGAAAGTGGCCCAGATCGATCCGCTTAATGTTGAATTGATTTTGCCTTCGGATAAGTATCATCTAATTAAGGTAGGTATGAAAGCAAAAGTGATTCCCGAAAGGCCCGCGGGTGGCCAGTATACCGCGGTTGTGACCATTGTGGATCGGGTCATTGATGCGGCAAGCGGGACCTTTGGAGTTCGCCTTAGCCTTCCCAACCCCAAGCATAATCTACCGGCAGGTCTTAAATGCAAGGTCATTTTTCCATAGGAGCGAGAATATGATGTAAGCAAGACCTTTCTCTTGGATTAGTGGGCGGCTGTGTTTCAACCCCTCTTTTAAAAGGCTTCTCATCGTTCGCTCACTATGGTCTGCATACTTAGCGGCTCTCTTGATTTTGCACCATCCCTGCATTTTAACCCATCCTAAAAAAACGAAAAAAAAGGAGCCGCCAAGGGTCTCGCTCCCTTGATTTCAGCTCCTGTAACTACCACATAAGTGCGGTCGACGACGACGTTACAGGTGCTCAGATTTTGAAAGGGATTGAATCTTGATGTTTCATATTTGACATACATATACTTTTTATGAAATCTATTTGTATAGTTTTTTTATTCTGCGAGAAAAAGATTTCTCTCCGCCTGTGCCATCATTTTCTGTGGTCATAATTGCCGTTGACATTTCTCTCGTAATGTCTTATTTTTCCCATACCCCTTGTAGAGTGCGGAAATTGGGTGCGGATAGGGTGCAAAATATGGCAAAAAAGCCGCACCCTGCGTTTCGTAAGTTATTGAAATCATTAGAATCGAAACTTGTTTTTCGGCTGTCACGCCGGAAGGCGTGGGTTCAAGTCCCATCGGCCCCGCCAAAAATAAAGAGGGGTTGACCATTAGGTTAACTCCTTTTTTGTTTCTACATAAAACAGACCTTCAAGTGGGTTAGAAGAGGACAACATGAAATACGAAGGAGACATAATTCGGCCGCCCAGTGAAGCCAGCAGCTTGTTGTTGCAAGTAACGGTTGGCTGTTCCCACAACAAGTGTAGCTTCTGTCGTGCATACAAGGAAAAGAAATTCAGGATAAAATCATATGATGAAATCCTGGCAGATATTCTTGAAGCCAGCCGCTGGCGCTCTATTGAGAAGGTGTTTCTTTGCGATGGCGATGCCCTCATTATACCTCAGGAAAGACTCGCTCAGATATTGGCTTTGATACGCACACATATCAAGGGTGTGAAAAGGGTAAGTACATATGCCAATGCCAAGAGCATCTTGAGAAAGACGATTGATGAATTGGTTGAGTTAAGAGAGCTCGGTCTTGGAATGGTGTATCTTGGCATCGAAACTGGCAACGATGAATTGCTAAAGAAGATAAGAAAAGGGGTTACAACTGCCCAGATGATAGAGGCTGGCCGCCGAATCAAAGAGGCTCGTATTGCCCTATCTGTTACTGTTATACTCGGTCTGGGAGGTATCGAGCATAACACGGAACATGCCATCGACACGGCACACATTCTTACGGATATAGACCCTGATTATGCAAGTGCCCTAACCCTTATGATCATGCCCGGAACGCCATTGTATTCGGAATACGCATCAGGACATTTCGCACTACCTGAAAAGTTTGACCTGCTGAAGGAATTGGCTATCATTATCGAAGAATCCGATTTCAGCAGTTGTTATTTTACGTCAAATCATGCCTCAAATTATCTTCCCATAAAGGCAAGCTTACCCGATGAAAAAGAGAAGACCGTAGCCACGATATACAACACGATCAAGACAAATGATGTGAAATCTCTCAGGGCAGAATTTATGAGAGGCCTTTGACAGAAGGGATGCGGTTATTTTGAGCAATAAAATTATTGCAAAAATTAGGAATTTTTTTTCAGCCGACGATCAGGCACGGCTCGAGGAGGAAATCCAGTCCATAATAGACGCTGGAGAAGAAAGAGGACTCATCGACCAGCAATCTGGTGAGATGATTCAAAGCATCCTTGAATTCCGGGACACGGTAGTCAGAGAGGTGATGATTCCGCGAACGGAAATGATAGCTATCAGAAGCGATGCGACTATCGAAGAGATTCTTGAGCTTACTATCAAATATGGACATACGAGAATGCCTGTATATGCTGATAATGCGGATAACATCGTAGGGATCTTGAATGTTAAGGACCTCCTAAAGTTCTGGTCAAAACCCATGACTGAGACGGATATCGTGTCCACCCTGCGAAAACCGTATTACATTCCTGAAACAAAAAATACCCATCATCTGCTCCATGAATTGAAGGAAAAGAAATATCACATGGCAATTGTAATAGATGAGTATGGCGGGACATCCGGACTCGTCACTCTTGAAGACCTCATTGAGGAAATTGTCGGCGAAATCCATGACGAACATGATGCGAAAAAAGGCAGCATTGTGGAGCTGAGTGATGGTTATACGCTGATAGATGGAAGGGTAGAGATTGAGGTTATTGAAGATTCCCTAAGTCTAAAGTTTCAGGAAGGAAAATTTGAGACCCTCGGAGGATTCATACTTAATCTGCTGAAAAGGATTCCCGTGGCGGGAGAGGTTATTCATGTTGATAACCTGGAAATCGTGATTGAAGCGGCAGACGAGCGAAGTGTAAAAAAGGTCAAGTTAAAAAGGTTGAACGGATCTGGAGGGTCAGCGAGAGGAATTGAGAATATCAAACTTGACGATAAATAGAAAAACATTATTTTTAAGTATTGCTTCGGGAGTACTCCTCTTTCTTTCATTTCCTAAACACGGTGAGGGGATAATGGCCTGGGTGGCCTTGATTCCCCTTTTTTTTGCCCTCAAGGATGTTCAGGTACGGGATAGTTTGATCGTAGGCTTCGTGGCAGGCCTGACATTCAATACAGGCATCATGTATTGGATTACATTTGTCGTTGTGCATTATGGGCATCTTCCGTATTACATAGGCGTTTTTCTCATGGTGCTTGTGGCGGCGTATTTGAGCATATACGTTGCTTTTTTTGCAGCAGGTGTTGTCTATCTCTCGGGCAAGGGAATTCCCCGAATTATTGCGGCGCCGGTCTTGTGGACATGTCTCGAATATGGAAAATCTCATCTCTTCACGGGATTCCCGTGGGAGAATCTTGCTCATTCTCAATATCTAAATAGTTACCTGATTCAGGCTGCTGATATTACCGGCACATACGGAATCACATGCGTTATCATACTGGTAAATGTAATCATATACGATGTCATAAATGAGCGATTCAGAGGCAAGCGGGTCATGGGAGAAGTCGTTTTGGGATGTATTGTCATGATTTGCGTGTATGGATATGGTTACATGCGCGTGGGCCAGATAGGGGCCGACTCGCAGTCTGCGGATGCGATGAATGTTGCAGTCATTCAAGGAAATATAGACCAAAGTGTCAAATGGAATCCTGACTTCCAGGCCGATACGATCAATGCGTATAAGAATCTAACTCTGGAGAAAAGAACATCTCTGCCAGGCTTGACCGTGTGGCCCGAAACGGCAGCACCGTTCTTTTTTCAGGACACGAACAAGATGCAGAGCGAGATTGTGGAAGTCGCCCGCAGTTCTGGAGATTGGCTGCTCTTTGGCAGTCCCAGTTATCAGAAAAATTGCGATGGGGGTGCAGCGTGCGTTTCCTTCTTAAATAGTGCTTTTCTGTTATCGCCGCAGGGAAAGATCCTTGGATGCTACGATAAAGTACATCTTGTCCCGTATGGTGAATACGTGCCATTGAGGAAACTGTTTCCTTTCATCAACAAATTGGTTGTCGGTGTGGGGGATTTCCGTTCGGGCGAAGGCTATTATCCTCTGATCATGAACGGCCATAAGCTTGGAGTTCTGATCTGCTATGAAGGAATATTTTCCGAGGCAAGCAGGACATATAAAAAAATGGGCGCTGATTTGCTTGTGAATATAACAAATGACGCATGGTTTGGAAGGACATCGGCGCCATATCAACATCTTTCCATGACCGTATTCAGGGCAGTGGAAAATCGCCTTTATATAGTAAGAAGCGCGAATACCGGAATCAGTGCTATAATCGATCCTACAGGAAGGATCGTCGCGCATACGGAATTGTTTGAAAGAACGGCCTTGAGAAATACGGTAAGATTTATTAATAACAAAACATTCTACGCCACGTACGGGGATATCTTTGCACTGCTGTGCATGATAGCCTTAATCTTTTGCATTTTTATCAGCTTAAGGAGGAGAAATGTTAACGCTTACAGGAATTAATGAAAGTATAATGGAATTGAAGAAGAGAATAGATCATCTCGGAGAGTGTCTTTGACATAACGGAAAAAGAGAAAAACATCAAGGAACTGGAAAAGGCATCGCTCAGTGAAAACTTCTGGAACGAGCAGGATAAAGCACGCGATACCCTGAAGGACAAAAACAAGTTAGAGATGGTCGTCGGCAGATGGAGAAAGTTAAAGAGCAACATCGATGATATAGAAATGCTTTTGGATCTGGCGCGAGAAGAAAGTGATGAGCAAACTATAGGAGATGTCGAGAAGGATTTAGAAAGCCTCAAAGCATCCGTAAGAGACGAAGAACTGAAACTTATGTTGGGGGCTCCGCAGGATGCAATGAATTCTATCATGACAATACATGCGGGCGCAGGAGGAACGGAGGCTCAGGATTGGGCGGAGATGCTGCTGCGCATGTATTTGCGGTGGGCGGAACGCAAAGGTTTTTCCACTACCATCATCGATTATCAACCCGGTGATGAAGCGGGTCTGAAGAGCGTTTCCATGACCATTGAGGGAGATCATGCGTATGGTTATGCCAAGGCGGAAATCGGGATACATAGGCTTGTCCGAATATCCCCTTTTGACTCTGGAGCACGCCGGCATACATCATTTGCCTCCGTTTTTGTCTATCCTGAAGTTGACGACGAAATAGTCGTGGAAATAGATGAAAATGATCTTCGCATAGACACATACAGGGCCACCGGTGCCGGTGGACAGCATGTCAATAAGACGGATTCGGCAGTCAGAATAACGCATCTGCCGACGGGAATAGTAGTACAATGCCAGAATGAACGTTCCCAGCACAAGAACAAAGCTATGGCAATGAAGTTCTTGAAGTCGCGTCTTTATGAAATGCAGCTTCAGGAACAAAAGAAGAAAATAGATGAACTGAACAAAGCGAAAAAGGACATTGCCTGGGGCAGCCAGATAAGATCCTACATTCTTCACCCTTACAAATTAATCAAAGATCATCGGACAAATCTCGAAGTTGGTAATGTGAACAGGGTCTTGGACGGCGACATTGATGACTTTATCGAAGCGTATCTGCTGAATTAAAAGTTTGATGAATCAGCGGAATATGATATAGACGGCTTACGTCTAACAACAGCCACATGTGAAGTTTGATCGTCGCATATGGAAAGAGAGGAGTCCATCGTGATGTCAAGAGAAAGCCGTTTTCTCCTGTCATTTATCGTCATATGCTTTCTGCTCTACCAGATATCTCCCGTTAATAAAGCCTATGGACAGATGAAGACCGAAGATGAACCTTCGCTTAGTGTCATCGGTCCGGAAAAATCAAAAGAGAAAAACACAAAAGAAGCATCCCTCTGGGAGAAACATGGACTTTCTGCGAATAGTGAGACCAATGAACGGGAAAGAGAGAAGGGCAGGGATATAATGGAAGAGGCCCTTGAACTGCTTGATGAGTCGCGAGAATACTGGGTCAAGGGCGATCTGGAAAATGCCTTAGATTTGCTCGATCAGGCTTATGCGCTGCTTCTTGATGCGGATGGAGAGCCTGATATTGCTCGCCAAAAAGATGACATCCGTCTCCTCATATCAAAGCAGATCCTTGCTATCTACTCATCGATGCACACTACGACAAGCGGCAAACACAGTGAAATACCGCATATGGTCAATTCAGATGTGGAGAAGGAAATCAGGCTTTTTCAAACGGTAGAAAGAGATTTTTTTATCCAGTCGCACGAGCGTTCCGCACTTTATCGTCCCATAATTTTGAAGGAACTGAAAAAAGCAGGGCTGCCTGAAGAGCTCTCATGGCTTCCCCTCGTTGAAAGCGGATTTAAAATTCGTGCACTGTCACGAGCACGCGCTCTCGGTCTCTGGCAGTTTATTCCGTCTACTGGTTACAAGTACGGGCTAAACCGAGACGAATGGATCGATGAAAGATTGGATGTTGAAAAATCAACCAGGGCTGCTATTGACTATCTGAAGGAACTGCACGGCATGTTCGGCGACTGGCTGACAGTACTGGCTGCTTACAACTGTGGAGAAGGAAGGGTCCTTAACGTAATATCGAGGCAGCATATCAATTATTTCGACAGATTCTGGGACCTCTATCGCCAACTTCCCTATGAGACGGCGCGTTACGTACCTCGCTTTCTGGCAACGCTGGAGATTATAAAAAATCCTAAGAAGTACGATTTTAATCTTAACGAGAGTATTGAAAGGCAAAATATCTACCGCTATGAAACGGTAAAGACGGACAAATCCATGCGTCTTGAGGATATCGCGCGCCACCTGGCAACATCGGAGGAGACAATTACTACACTTAATTCGGAGTTACGGCAGAATATTACGCCTGATAAAGAATATGATCTTAAGGTTCCCCCGGGCATGGCTGAAAAATCTGCCAATATCATGGATGAAATTCCCAAATGCGAGAAACCACGTGAGGTATTTGTACATTATAGAGCGAAACGAGGCGAGACAGCCGTTTCCATCGCACGAAAATATAGAACATCTGTCAGCGGGATCATGTCGTACAATAATGTATCCAGCACAAAAAAGCTCAAAACCGGCCAGCATTTGATCATACCTGTTCATGGAACCGGCTATGCGAGAGTTAGATCAACTCAACAATCAGATAAAGATGACATCCAAGTCAACGGGGATACGATCAAATACAGGACAAAGAAGGGCGACACCCTCGTATCTGTGGCAAAGCGCTTTGATGCTAGTGTTGATGAGATTCGAAGGCTAAACAAATTGAAAAAACGCAAGAGCTTCAAGGGCGGTGAGGTTATCTTGATAAGTAACAAGGGCGGTGAAAAACAACACAGCGGCTCGTCAGATAAGAATACCCATAAGAAGATCGCCAAGAAAGACAAAGCATCGGGAGCCAATGATGGCACGAAGACGTACACGGTGCGAGATGGAGACAGCCTAGGTAAAATTGCAAAAAAGAATGGGGTTAGTCTGGATAAAATCCTTGAAATGAATAAGTTGGCCCGTGAAGATAATATACGTCCGGGTCAGGTCATAATCCTGAAGTGATGTTTCTGTCATTGAATCTCGTAACCTTTCAACATATAGAATAGCTCTCGTTCCTTTTTTTTCATCTGTTGAGTTTTCTTACGTCGTCCATCCCCGTGATCGTAATTCAGAAGATGGAGAACGCCGTGAATCATAAGGAATGCCAACTCGTCATTGAATTCGATCCCAGATTCGGCAGCATCCTTGTAGGCTGTGTCCACAGAAATTACGATGTCACCCAGGATGTTGGGATTGATATCCCCAAATTCCCCTGCGGCAAGCGAGAATGCCAAAACATTCGTGGGATATTCCCTATTTAAATAACGTCTGTTAATTTCCGTTATTTCGTTATTGTCAACAAACAGCAGGCTAATTATCTTATCGCTGCAATTGAGATATTTCATAATTCTGCCCATTGCTCGCCGTACGCTGCGCCGATCAATGCTTATTTGTTTTTGCCTGTCTTCTATTATAATTGGCATGGTTATCCTTCCTCATGGATAGTCAATCCTTTCGTGGAAGATGCCGTTGAGGTTCCTTATCAAGTTTTCATCAATGTTTTTCAGATCATGAAGGGTAATTTCGTATTCATCAAGCTGGGCATCCATAAATACCTGCTCAATTCTTTCCCTCACATGATTCTTGATTCTTGCCGCTGTTGGTGCAGATAATAACGTTGATGATGCTTCTACAACACCTGCGAGGAGAGGCGGGTATCATGAAGATAATTGTTTTTTACTTTTCTTTTTTCCTCGGTCCAAATGGTTGTATGCCCGTATGACATCCTGAACTAGGGGATGTCTGACAACATCGATCTCTGAAAAATGGACAAACTTGATATCCCTTACCTTCTTGAGTATCGTTTCCGCTTCTATGAGGCCGGATATCCTGTCATGCGGAAGATCTATCTGGGTTATATCACCTGTGATAACGGCTTTCGATCCGAATCCTAGTCTCGTCAAGAACATCTTCATCTGTTCTGACGTAGTGTTTTGTGCTTCGTCGAGAATGACAAAAGAGTCATTCAATGTTCTTCCCCGCATGAAGGCCAATGGAGCAACTTCGATGATTCCCTTATGAATAAGGGCAGTCGCCTTATCAAAGTCAATCATGTCAAAGAGGGCATCATAGAGCGGCCTGAGATATGGGTTAACCTTTTCTGCGAGATCGCCTGGTAGAAAACCGAGTCTTTCGCCTGCTTCAACAGCAGGTCTTGCCAGCGCTATCCGATTAACCTTCCTGTCAAGAAGTGCAGACACTGCCATGGCCATAGCAAGGTATGTCTTGCCGGTTCCCGCGGGGCCAATTGCAAAGACGATGTCGTAGTTTCTGATCAAATCAATGTATAATTTCTGGGCGATACTCTTGGGCGTGATTGCGCGCTTTTTTGATGAAATGAAGACTGTGTCAAGGAATATCTTCTCAAGATTTGTGGAGCCGTTGCTGGCGAGAATCCTGTGTGCATAGTCGATGTCCGCCGGATAGATGGGATATCCTTTTTCCAATAATGCATAGAGTTGAAGAATAAGATTATGGACAAGGTCCACAGCAATCTGTTCACCAGTTATGGACAGGAGATTGCCGCGCACGCTTATCTTCACAGGCTCAAATTTTTCAAGGAGTTTTATATTCCTGTCGTGTTCACCCAGGAGGCTTCTCAAGAGGTTATTGTCTGTAAAGCTGATCTTCTTAAGCGAACTAAAATCAGGAGTTTGCTTCAAGTGAATAGGCTACCTCATCATAAATTGCTTTATAATTATGAATACTACTCCTCAATCCACCGAATATCCAAGTTGAAGCTATCATGCGATTTTCTGAATTGCAATCATTTTTAGTCTCGGCATTTACTGACTTTGCAAAAGTAGACCGGCATATACTTTGGCATTTCCCACCATATTGGAAATGAGGCAGTTCTCGTTGGGTTGATGCGCTGTATGCTGCATCTTAGACCACACGGCGGCAGGGTAGTTATTTTCACGAAAGATTGCAGCAATAGTTCCCGCGCCTATTCCTTGAGGAGTTGCCTCCACGTTATAAACGAGCCTTATTGCTTCCTTAAGGGCTGTAACAACCGGGGCGTCATGAGGTGTTGGAGGCGGCGCCTGAACTTCCTGAACGGTAGTGATCTCGATGGATACATCAAATCGTCTCTCGATCTCATTTGCCATCTCCCTGATTTCATGAAGGACGTCAGATAGGCGATACTTAGGAAGGACCCTGCTATCCATATAAAAGATATCGTCTCCGGGAATGGTGTTGATGTTGGAGATATTGGGTTCTTTCTTCGTCGGTTGAAAAGTACTGGTCTGCGGGTCGTAAAATGGATCAGAAGCATCGAAAATATGATGAAGTCTGTCGAGCAAAACTACAAGATGAGATGCCGCTTGGAATGCATTTTTCCCCAGGCCAGGTCTGCTGGCATGACACTGTTTGCCGATTGTCTTGAAGTGGAGCCATAGGATACTTTTCTCCGCTATCTCAATCATTGTTCCGTCTTCGTTTCCAGAATCTGGAATCACTATGATATCCGTCTTGCGAAAAGGATTTTTTTCGCTTTGCAGGATGAATGATAAACCGAAACTGCTTGCCGTTTCTTCATCAGCAACAAATGCCAAGCCCATTGTACATTTCGGTAAAATGCCTTCATCCAAGAAGGCCTTGGCTGCAAATATAGATGACACTATATCCTGCTGGTTATCTTCCGTGCCCCTCCCATAGATTCTACCGTCCCTCACGTGACATCTGAAAGGATCATCATCCCATAATTTGAGTTCCCCAGGTGGCACTATGTCCATATGTGTCATAATCCAGACAGTCCTTTGGGGATTATTGCCTGGTATTGTAACGACAAGATTGGGCCGGATACCGGAGGACGTCCTGTTATCCGGTGCGTTGATTTGAACGACATTAGGGAAATTCATCACACTGAGATATTTCAAAATTAATTGAGCTTTATCAAATTCTCCATCACCCCCATTGTCGGGAGACAGAGCCGGAATGGCAGTAAGATCGAATTGCATAGTGACCATAGCATCCCTGTAGGAATCGATCCGTCTCATAATTCTTTCCAGTGGTGTCATTTCACTCACAACTCTTCCTCTATCCTGGAAACAGTTCCGAAGGTAGCAAGCACCTGGCTATAAGCGCTTTCATTGCCTAAAATGAAGGTTACGGTTTCATCCGCTGACAGATATCGAATGGCTGCTTTCTTTAGCTCCTCCGGCTTAACCTCTGCTATCCTGTCTCTGTAGGTGGCGAGATAATCGGGCGGTAGCTTGTCATATTCAATCATCAGTTGCTGCCGGGCAATCTGATCGGCAGATTGAAACGAAAAAATGAAGTTATTGTTAATAGACTTTGTCGCCCATGCAAGCTCTTTCTTATCAACGGATTGTGTCTTCGCATCTTCTACGATTGACCGCAGGAGTGAAAGCACTTTGGCCGTTGATTCGGATTTTGTCATTGCATATGCCGCAAAAACTCCGTATTCGCTTCTCTTAGTATAAAAGCTACCCGTACTGTATGCGAGCCCACGGTTATTTCTTATTTCCTGAAAGATTCGGGACTTGAAACCGCCGCTTCCGACTATAAAATCCAGGACATCAAACGGATATGCGTCTTGGTCATTCTTCCCAGGCGCAAAATTAGCACAGATGATTATAGACTGAGGAGTATTTTTCGTCAGAAAATAAATACGCCCTTTTTGCTTCGTAGGTGTGGGAGGAACGGCATTATACTTCCTAGACTCATTCCACGATCCAAGATACTGCTTGATCTTGGCGACGGCCTTTTCCTTCGAAATGTCTCCTGTGATCGATATCATAATATTTCCCGGATAAAAGAATCGCCTATGAAACTCCATCAGGTCGTCTCGCCTGATATTCGTCACAGATTTTGTTGAAGGAAGTCTCCCGGCAGGGTTATCTTGGTAAAGAACCCGCTTGAATTCCCTGAAGGCCAGCTTCTTGGGATCATCAGCTAATCTCCTGAGATCTTCGATCAACAAATTCTTCGCCAGTGTCAGTTTATTTTCTTCAAAGGCTGGCTTTGTGATTATCTCGGAGAGGATGTTTAGTCCTTCGTCTAAATCTTTCTTGAGAATGGAAAAGTTGATCAACCCAGAATCACGGTTCATGGAGATATGAAGTGAACCAGCAAAGAAATCCAAGGCCTCGTCAACGGCATCGCCGGTGAGGGCGTTAGTACCTCCTGTCCGCATAACCGTGCCTGTGAGTTCCGCGAGCCCCTCCTTTCCCATGGGGTCGTAATTTGAGCCTGTTCTGATGACTGCTGATATATTTATGAGAGGGAGTTCATTGTCTTCAAATACATAGAGGACGATACCGTTATTTAGAAGCACTCTTCCTGCCGCGGGTAGTGCGAAATGAATTGGCCGATATTTAAGCTCATCTGGTTTTGGCAGGGGGAGATGGGTGCGTTCTGCCGCATGGGCGATGGTGCCGTTAAATAGGCACAGTGGCAGAATGGAGATTAATATGAGACGTGAAATTAGATTATTCATACACTAATTCTTATGGACGAGCTTGGCTACAGTCCTGTTATCAGATGTAAGGTATTTCTTTGCCACACGGGCAATATCATCTGATGTGACCAGTTCGACTACTTTGATATGATCTGTTATATACTGATAACTGCCGGTTGTAGCCTCAAAATAAGACAACAGATTCGCCAGTCCTGAATTGGTATTTAGACTTCTTATAAAATCTGCCTTAATTTGATTTTTAACCTTTTGTAATTCTTTTTCGGGAACAGTTTTAGTCTTGAGTTTTTCAATTTCGTCGTAGATGGCAGACTCGAGTTCGGCGCTGCTATGCGGATGACGAGGCTTCGCAAATATTGCGAAGATATTATTATATTTTGCCGCCGGCAGGCCATTGACTGCGTGTACACTTTCAGCCAAGGTCTTCTCCTCGATAAGCACCTTATAAAATCTCGATGTCCTTCCCTTGGAGAGGATAGATTCCATTACGTCAAAGACATAGTCATCATATGCCGGCATAGCCGGTTTATGATAGCCTATGATAATCTGAGGATTTGCATCGGAGACAACATCGACTAGCCGTTCACCTGTTTGAGGAGGTTCTTCCGTGATGTGCGAAGGGTTTAAATGACGCCTGGGTATAGCACCAAAATATTTCTTGATGATATTTAAAGTATCTGCGGGATCAATGTCGCCCACAACCGCAATTATCGTGTTATTCGGTGCATGGTATCTCTTAAAAAAGGTTTCCGTATAATCAAGGCTCAGGAACTTCATATCCGAAGGCCAGCCAAGGACGGGGCGTCTGTATGGGTGGGCAATGTATGCAGCGGCTAGAAACTGTTCGTATAACTGGCCCTCCGGTTCCGATTCAATCCTCTGTTTACGTTCCTCCATAACAACATTGCGTTCGGAATAGAATTCACGAAAGACCGGGCTGGTCATCCGATCCGCCTCGATCCTTGCCCAGAGCTCGATCTTATTAGAAGGAAGACTCACATGATACGTTGTGAGGTCATGTCCAGTGGACGCATTCACATTATCTCCACCGTTTTCAACATACAGTCTGTCAATTTCATTCTCGAGAAACCATTTCTTATGCTTCTTTTGCAGGATCTCCATCCGCTCGGACAAAGCTTGAACGCGGCCTTTGTTCGCTCTTTCCCCCTTCATCTTCTCGAAATCAAGTTTCCTGCCAGTGTCGGCAATTAATTTCAGAATTTTATGCTCTTCATGGTAGTTCTTCGTGCCGATTGTTTTTGTTCCTTTAAACAGCATGTGTTCCAAGAGATGAGCTGTACCGGTTCTTCCTTCACTTTCGTCTACGGCGCCCACCCGGTGCCTGATATAAAAGGAAACTGTGGGACTTAAATGTCTCTCCACCATGAGAATTCTCAAACCGTTTTTCAGGGTATAAGACAGGACCCTGTCTCCCATTTCGTAGGAAGATCCCGGGGAGGGTATGATAATAATAAAAAGGATAGATGCAATGACGCGCATCAATATTTCTATGGTCCTATATATCATTTTCGTCCATCTTTTTTGGTTTTGGTACGGTTCGTATGTGAAAAAATGGGTAAATGATTCCCACGATGCTGATTAGTATGATAAGACTTGATGAAAAAAAATACATGATGAACTCGAGAGGGTTCTTCGTTCCGTACGCAGTTATGAGAGCGTTGATGCCGAACACCAAGAAAAATAGCGATAAAAAGGCTATGAGAACATTCTTCCCCCACCACATCCGTGAACCCATAAAACCGCTCCTGCTCTTCAAATAAAGAGAAACTATGCTGCTACGGCTAACATTGTATCTTTACGTCCCAAAAACAATCTTAAAGGCATTTATGCCTGTTTGTTCCACACAAATAAAGTACGCGTAACATGATTTTAACCTCGGAACAATATCAAATATCAATGCGCTCTTGCTAACATCTTCAAGTCGTTATACATTTCAGGAGTCAATTTTTCGCTCCTGCACGGAAGCAACGAGTTGTTGTGAAAGAGAGGTTCTCCCCTAAGGTCAAAACACGATCCCTTTACTGCTGATTCCCAGAGTGCAGTGCCCGGGATGGGAGAATATTCTGCAATAATCGGTCTTGCTCCATGAGATTGTACATAGCGTATGCTGTCCCGTACTTCTGCGGCCTCCTGCCCCGGTAAGCCGCACAGGATGTAGATACCAATATCTTCGGATTTATAACCTGCGTCCGTTAGGTGGCGGACGGCAGCTTCCAGTTGATCATTGTTGACCTTGCCTCCTGTATATACCTGAGTCATCGGATTGGATGATTCAAAACCGAAACGAATAGTAGCAAAACCTGCCATGTGCAATAACTTGCTCAACTTTTCAGTGATTTGAGATATGTGGAGACCGTTCGGACAGTGAAATTGACACGTTAACCTTCTTCTGATTATTTCCGTAAGCATTGGAATCGCCATTTCTTCGGGGTTCACCAGAAGTGCATCATCGTAAATGGAAAACTGACTGATGCCGAAGTGCTTATGCCAGAAATCGATTTCATCAACTACATTTGCAGGATCCCGCTGTTTGAACCCGCCACCCAATAGGTTTGAGGCGCAATACGTACAATTATAAGGACAGCCTCTGGATGTTAAAATGGGAAACTGATCCTTAAGCGGCAGGAGATCCAAAGCAGGGTAGGGCAATGAATCCAAATCATCTGGATCTGATACATAAACCGGGGCACTGCCAAAAAAATCATGCAATAGGCGAGGGATATGTTTTTCACCTGCACCGGCTACAGTGGTGTCGGCTCCTGACTGTAATGCGTGCTCAGGACATAGTGTGGCATATATTCCACCTAAAACAATCGGAATATCTGGAAACATTTGCTTCGTAACTCTTATGACCTCAAAGACACCGGGGTACCAGTAAGTCATGACGGACGTGACAAGAATCAAATCAGGAGTGCCCGATGATTTCAGTTCGTCTACAAAAATATCGGGCGTTATACCGTATCTGTTATAATTTCTCTTAATCTCTCTAAGAGATTGCGGCTTAGGAATCATCTCTTTGGGAAATTTGCCATGACCTGTGATACTCCTCTTGATCAATTTAGCACCGGCATTGCCTTTTAATTGGGGATGATAGGCATTTAAGCAATCGATAAAATTTACATGATAGCCATTTTTACGAAATAGACTCGCCATATAGAGGAGTCCCAGCGGTCTTATCCAGAAGTCATAGGCGGCAAAATCATAAATCCATGGATTGATGAGAAGGACTCTCTTTTTCCTATATGAAGCCATATAGTCACTGCTTATATAATTTTTGCATGTATAACACAATATAATGTCATCTCTTATTAGCAAATGACGAGAAAAGACTTGAAGCAACAATTGAATATTGCTAACATGCCGGCTCGACGGAGAGATAAGATAAAATGAGGTGCGTTGTCCAGAGAGTCGATAGGGCAAGAGTCATTGTTGACGGACAGATAATATCAAGTATAGAAAAGGGAGCCCTCGTTTTTCTAGGCATAGAAAAGGGAGATAATTATCGCGATGCGGATTTTCTCCTTGAAAAAATAATCCATTTAAGGATATTTGAAGATTCACAGGGGAAGATGAATCTATCCCTTCTCGAGACATCGGGAGACATACTTATCGTGTCTCAGTTTACGCTTTTGGCCGATTGCAGAAAAGGTAGGCGGCCATCTTTTATCTCTGCGGAGGAACCGGAGGAAGCAAAAAGACTCTATGACTACTTCATCAGCGCAGCCGGTGGGAAAATAGACCATGTTGGTACTGGTGAATTCCAAGCCATGATGAAGATTGAATCGGTAAACGATGGTCCTGTCACGATGCTGCTCGACAGCAGAAAGACGTCTTGAAAAAAAGAGCCAAGCAGCCATGGAGAAGGACATCCCGCCTTGCAACATAAGAATAGATAAAGACGGCGTCTGGTATTACAAGGGTAATGAAATCTTCAGGGATGAAATATTAAGATACTTCTACCAAAATCTGAAGCAAGATGAAGCCGGCAGATATTTAATTGAGCTTGAGCACGACTGCTGCTATCTGGAAGTAGAGGATACGCCCTTTATCGTAAGAGCAGTATATAGATGCACTGCTCGAGCAGACAATGAAGAATACATCAACCTTCTTTTATCAGATCAAAGCATTGAGAAACTCAATCCGGATTCTCTATGGGCAGGAAAGGACAATGTTCTTTATTGTTCAGTTAAGAAAAACACTTTTGTCGCACGTTTTTCAAAGGCAAGTTATTATCAAATCGCAGACTTCATAGAATATGGTGATAGCGAAGATGAGTACTTTATTTCGCTCAACGGCAAACATTTCCACATAAATATTATGTCGTGATGTACGCATATCACAAATGGAGACGCACTATGCTGGATGATCATGTGAAAGAGACATTGACATTTGACGACCTTCTTCTTGTGCCTTGCGAATCGAGCATTCTTCCTAAAGATGCAGATACGTCGACGCTCCTAACCAATAATATTACCCTGAATATTCCTATTGTCAGCGCTGCTATGGATACGGTCACAGAGTCTGGGACTGCCATATGTCTTGCCCAGGAGGGAGGTATAGGGATCATTCACCGCAATATGAGCATTGAGAAGCAGGTGATTGAAGTCGACAAAGTAAAAAAATCGGAGAGTGGCATGATTGTGGATCCGATTACAATCGAACCTGAGCAGAAGGTTCATGATGCCCTTGAACTCATGAATAAATACAGGATATCGGGAGTTCCTGTAGTCAAGAACCACAGGCTCGTTGGAATCCTGACAAACAGGGACCTTAGATTTGAGACTAATCTCGATCAGTCTGTCTCTGATGTGATGACGAAAGATAATCTCGTTACAGTTTCATCAAATATAAGCCTGGAAGAGTCAAAGAAACTGCTCCATAAGCACAGGATAGAAAAATTGCTGGTCGTGGACGATGCATATAACTTAAAGGGAATGATTACCATCAAGGACATAGAGAAGATAAGAAGATATCCCAATTCGTGTAAAGATTCCCGCGGTAGGCTGCGAGTTGGTGCCGCTGTCGGTATCATTGACAGGGAGGCCCGGGTAGATGCCTTATTATCCGCTGGTGTTGATGTAATTGTCATAGATACCTCGCATGGGCATTCTGCAGGCGTTCTGGATGCCATTAAAGATACAAAAATAAACTTTCCAGCCTGTGAACTGGTTGCCGGTAATGTGGCGACCTCTGAGGGAGCAGAAGCCCTCGTTAGAGCGGGGGTGGACGCAATCAAGGTAGGAGTGGGCCCCGGCTCAATATGTACCACGCGGGTAATCGCAGGCGTCGGCATCCCACAGATGAGTGCCATAAGAGATGCGGCGAAGGTGGCAAAGAAATACGGCATCCCCATCATTTCCGATGGAGGCATCAAGTACTCTGGCGATGTTGTAAAGGCTCTTGCAGCAGGCGCCCACACGGTAATGATAGGCAGCCTGTTTGCCGGAACAGAAGAGAGTCCGGGAGAGACCATTCTTTTCCAGGGAAGAAGTTATAAGATGTATAGGGGAATGGGTTCCCTTGAGGCCATGAAAATGGGAAGCATGGACAGGTATTATCAGGATGACATAGAAAGCAGCCTAAAAACTGTTCCGGAAGGTATAGAGGGCAGGGTGCCGTTCAGAGGACCTTTGTCTGCAAGCGTAGGTCAGCTTGTGGGCGGGCTGAAGGTTGGCATGGGCTACGTAGGTTGCAGGACAATCAAGGAGCTCAGAGAAAGGACGAGGTTTATCCGCATCACATCTGCCGGGCTTCGCGAAAGCCATGTTCACGATGTAATTATCACGAAAGAAGCGCCAAACTACTGGCTGGATTGAGTAAGAAACGCCATAGCAACACTTTCGATACTGTTACCCTTTCTATGTAACGCATTTTCAACATACGCCTAATGTTCCGGGTTTCCCTTGCTTTCTTTGCGGAGCTTTTTACTGGGTATTCCATTTTTTTTAGCTATTTCATCATTGCGAGGTTAGCATCAAATGAAGTCCGGCAATTTCGTGCACCTGCATGTTCATACGCAATATAGTCTCCTCGACGGAACTATCCGTCTCGACAATCTATTCAAGAAAGCGAAAGAATACCAAATGTCGGCGGTGGCCATGACGGATCATGGGAATATTTTTGGCGCCATTGACTTTTATCAACACGCCCAGAAATACGGCATTAAACCGATTATCGGATGCGAGCTATATGTTGCCCCAAAGAGCCGCTTTGATAAAAACGCGCAGGCGGCAGGGGAGGGCGCATACCATTTAGTAGTTCTTGTCAAAGACAGGCAGGGTTATAAGAATCTCATGCGGCTCGTTACCCAAGCATACCTGGAGGGATTTTATTATCGTCCGCGCGTAGACAAAGAACTCCTCTCATCATATAGCGAAGGACTTATAGGACTTAGTGCATGTCTCCACGGAGAGATAGCGAGCATGCTGCTTAGAAGAAATAAAGAAGCGGCAAGAGCAGTCGCCCATGAGTATAGTAAAATATTTGGCGAGGGCAATTTTTATCTTGAGATTATGCAGAACGGTCTTCCTGAACAAGAAATCGTGAATAATGGTCTCATTGAACTGGGCCGGGAACTTTCAATTCCGCTCGTGGCAACTAACGACTGCCATTATATAGATCGAGAAGATGCCGAGGCGCATGAAGTCCTCCTATGTATCCAGACAGGCAAAACCATGGAAGACGCCGACCGGATGAGATTCAAGACAGACGAATTTTTCTTCCGTTCACCAGAGGCCATGAGTCACCTTTTTAGAGATATCCCGGGATCTATCAATAACACAGCAGCTATTGCGGAGAGATGTAACTTGACCTTTGATTCTGGCAGTATTTCCCTGCCTAATTTTGAAGTCACTACATCTGAATCGCTTGATGAATATTTGGCGAGGATCGCGGAGAATGGATTAGAGAAATTGCTGCCCGTGATCATGCAGGGTAAAGAGGACAAAGACACTCGTACGCAATATTTGAAGCGCCTGCATGAAGAACTTGAGATAATCAAGTCCATGGGATTCGCCGGATATTTTCTTATTGTGTCAGATTTTGTGAACTATGCAAAACAAAGAAACATCCCTGTCGGTCCCGGCAGAGGCTCTGCCGCCGGCAGTCTCGTTGCTTATGCAATTGGTATTACCAATATAGATCCTATACGGTATGGACTTTTCTTCGAGAGGTTTTTAAATCCAGACCGGATAAGCATGCCTGATATTGATATCGACTTTTGCCAGGATGGCCGGGATGAAATCATCAAGTACGTAACAGATAAATATGGGAGCGATAGAGTCGCCCAGATTATCACATTCGGCAAAATGCAGGCCAAGGCCGTCATCAGAGATGTGGGAAGGGCATTGAACATATCCTATAGCGAAGTGGATAGTATTGCAAAGTTGATACCAAATATCCTAAACATTTCTCTTGATATGGCCATCCAAAGTGAACCACGTCTTCAGGAAGCGGAGAAAAGAAATGAAAAAGTGAGAAGGCTCCTGTCTCTGTCACGAGCCCTCGAAGGTTTAAATCGTCATTCGTCAACCCATGCTGCTGGTGTTGTTATTTCCGATGTGCCTCTTGTTGAGCGCGTACCCCTCTGCAAGAGCCCGAAGGATGAAATCGTTACGCAATTTTCCATGATGGATCTTCAGGCGGTGGGACTAACGAAATTTGATTTTCTGGGTCTGAAGACACTTACAGTCATTAAAAATACGCTCAGGTTTATAAAGGAGGGCAGGGCGGAGGAAATCGACATTGATAAAATTCCCCTCAATGATCAAAAGACTTATCAATTGTTAATGAAGGGTAATGCAGACGGCGTATTTCAACTGGAAAGTGCGGGGATGAAGGATATCCTCGTAAATATGAAGCCTGACTGCATTGAGGAAATTATGACTCTGATTGCCCTGTACAGACCTGGCCCTATGAATATGGTTCCAGAATTTATCTCCCGTAAGCAGGGTAAGACTAAGATCGTTTATGAAATAAAACAATTAGAAGAGATATTAAAGGAAACATATGGCGTCATCGTATACCAGGAACAGGTAATGCAGATAGCAAGCGCCATTGGCGGCTACACAATGGCTGAAGCTGACATACTACGCAAGGTCATGAGTAAGAAAAAACCTTCAGAAATGGAGAAAGAAAGACCTAAATTTCTCGAAGGTGCTAGACGAAAAAATATACCTGAAAAAAAAGTCAGAAAAATCTGGCAGCAGATGGAGACATTTGCAGAATACGGATTCAACAAGTCTCACAGCACCGCTTACGCCATGATATCCTACCAAACCGCTTATCTGAAAGCTAATTATCCCGTTGAATTCATGGCGGCTCTGCTCACGAGCGAAAAGGACAACAGGGACAAGATCATAAAGTACATAAACAGTTGCAAAGATATGGACATAAACGTTCTTCCCCCCGATATCAATGAATCACAAAGTGATTTCAGTATCGCCGGCGAGCATATTCGCTTCGGTCTCGCTGCTGTCAAGAACGTGGGGATAGGAGCGATTGACTCAATTATATCTGTAAGGGAAAAGGAGGGGAAGTTTGCGACTTTCAACGATTTCAGCAACCGTGCAGATCTCAGAAAGATTAATAAGAGGATGATTGAAAGTCTCATCAAATGCGGGGTTTTTGATTCCCTTGGTTATCGAAGAAGCCAGCTGATGAAAAGTTATGAAAGAATCGTCGATACGGCTCAGAGGCTGCAAAAGGAAAGATCTAGCGGTCAGACCAGTTTCTTCGACCACATGGAAAGTGAAGAATCTGCGCATCTCGACATTATGCAAGAATGTGCGCCTTCTGATATAGCCGAATGGGATCACAAGGAATTACTTGCCCATGAGAAGGAAACCCTCGGCTTCTATATTACAGGTCATCCTCTTCTCAGATTTGCAGAAAAGCTCGATATAGTGGCTAACGTCGACACTTCGAGCATCAATGATAAAAAAGATCGTGATACAGTTGCCTTTGGCGGTGTTGTGAACAATATTCGAGAGGTGACTACAAAGAAGAAAGAGGTTATGGCCTATATAACCATCGAGGACCTAAGAGGTTCTGTCACGGTTATATGCTTTGCCGATCTGTACAGTAAGGCATTTGGGCTTGTTCACTCTGATGATCCCGTTTTAATCAAAGGGACAATCGATGCAGGCGACGAGGGTATCAAGGTGATTGCCTCCGAAATTATCACCCTTCGCGATGCAATCGAACAGCCTTATAATGTCGTAGATTTCACCGTTGATGTTTTAAGATCATCAACAACAGACATCGAGTCTTTGCATAAATTACTCACTCATCACAAGGGGAGGTGTGACGGCTTTATCCGTATCGTCAATGGCAATAGCGAAGTTATTGTTTACTTGGGCAGAGATTTCCAGCTTGAACTGAATGATAAATTAAAGGCAGAATCAGACCGCCTTCTCGGTGCAGGTGCCACCCGTTTCAGTCATAGGACCATTGAAACAGAATAGCCTGAGAGCACAGAACCCCTCCCAATGATAAAGTATATCTCATCATGAACTATCAAGAAAGGATCTACAGAAACCGTGTTTCCAACAATGGCCTTACATCGTTTCATATATGCGTCCGTCAAACAGACCTACTAATTTCTTGCGATAAGAGCCTTTCTCGGAAAGCCCTTGAATCCGTTTATATCTATCGCGGCTACATTGAATCCTACGTTAAGAATCACCCCGATTTTCTGACATCATTGTCACCCGTCAGAACTGATGATCTCGCTCCTCCCATAATAAGAGACATGCTCAAGGCGGCACTTGCAGCCAACGTAGGGCCTATGGCCTCTGTGGCGGGTGCAATATCTGAATATGTGGCTAATGACCTTCTCAAGATCTCCCAAAACGTCATCGTCGAAAATGGTGGCGATATTTTTCTAAAAACTCAAAGAGAGGCTAGGGTCGGCATATTTGCCGGCAGTTCGCCCTTAACGTACAAGCTCAATCTCCTGTTGAAACCAGCACAGATGCCCCTAGGTGTCTGCACATCTTCCGGAACCGTAGGTCATTCGCTGAGTTTCGGAAATGCAGATGCTGTCTCCGTCATTTCTAAATCATCGACCGTGGCCGATGCAGCTGCCACTGCCATCGGAAATCTAGTAAAAGGCAAAAGAGATATTGGGACTGCCCTTGAAAAGGGAATTAAAATAGAGGGAGTATTAGGCGCCCTGATTGTCATCGGCGACCAGTTCGGTGTCATCGGGGACGTAGAGTTGATTTAGTCGTCATAGGCGGGCAGAAACAGGCCGGGAGCGATGACCTGCTGGATAGTTGGCACGCGAACGATTGTATAAGTTTACATAATATATCTTATAAGACGTAAGCTCGTCACTAAAAGCCTTCCTCAGCCAACATTCTAACCAACTCTATTTGCCTCTCCGACATCTTTTTCGGAATATCGACGATTATTTTCACAAATTGGTCTCCCTTTCCCGAGCCTTTCAGCCGCGGCACTCCGAAGCCTTTCATTCTGATCTTCGTATTGTTCTGGGTTCCCGGTGGAATTTTTATTCGTTTTACGGAGCCCTCTATTGTGGGAACGTCGATACTCGTTCCGAGAACGGCCTGTGAGAAAGTAATTATTTTGTCGATATGGATGTCATTGCCGTCTCTGGCAAAAATTGGGTGCGGCACAATGGTGATATTTATGTATAGATCACCCGGCGGCCCGCCATCAATGCCTGGACCTCCTTTGCCGGCTAACCTCAGTTTCTTTCCTGAATTAATTCCCGGTGGAATCTTGAAATTGATCTCCTCGACACTATCGTCTTTTTGCAGGGCCAATTTCCTTTCTGCGCCTAACGCAGAATCTTCTAAGGTTATTGAGAGGTTATAGTCGAAATCCTGCCCTTTCTGCGGCGCCCGGGAGAATCTCTGTGGCTCCCCGTCAAAGATATCGGAAAATGAACCGCCTTGGCCAAAAGTAAAACCCCCTCCCCTGGTTGTTCTGAAACTTCTTGCTCCTCCACCTGCGTCACCAAAGCCGAAACTTCGCAGGATATCATTCAGATCAAAGCCTCTGAAAATATCCTCCTGCGTATATCTTTGTCTAAATTGATCGGCGGATCCGAACGTATCGTATTCTTCTCTTTTCTTAGGATCACTGAGGACGGCATAGGCCTCGCTAATCTTTTTGAATTTCTCCTCTGCTGCCTTATTGTTCGGGTTTTTGTCAGGATGCCATTTCATGGCGAGTCTTCTGTAGGCCTTCTTTATGTCTTCGGTGGTGGCCTTTTTATCCAGACCTAACATCTTGTAATAGTCTTCAGGCATAAGATACCTTTCTAAACGCTAATGTAATCTATTGAAAGACATGGGAAAATTCTATGCATAATTTATGTTTCTAAGTTACCCATTCATCTGTAATTGTCAAGCACTGCCACTACCGCCGATAGGAATATTTCTCTATGAACTCCGGCATTCTTGAGCTAAAAGTAGCATCATGGGATTTTGACATCCCGAAGGGATTCCGAGTCAATGAAAATATAGATGATGATAATGAAAGGTCATTCTAAATAAAGCCTTATAACTAAAATATAATACTAAACATCAGGTAATTTGAAGAGGTTTTACTATCATGCTGGAGCGATAGAGTACTTATTTCTTTTAAGTGTTCTATGAAGTCTTCCCGCGTTCTCTCATTGTATTTGTGAGCGCTGCTCACGGCACTATAAATGTTACCCGTATACCAACCGATCTCGAAGAACGTCACGATACCACCGGCAATATAATTCTCATGACGAAAAAGCTCTATAGCACCTAATATGAAAGCACCATTCAGGAGAAAGGCCACGAGCGCATCCCTTGGTCTTTCTGTATAAAGATGGCCGGCACCGGGAAGAATCGCTGCAAGTGTGCCCGCAGTCGCAGGCGATTTTTTTGGCAGATCATCCATATGCAGAATCTCTGACGCGATGATACTTGCCGATTTCGCAAGAGGGCTGTCCTTAGGAACAATGGAAAATCTTTCTTTCGCCTGCTGCCATTTCTCCATTTCCATGAGAACAATCCCGCTCTGGTAGACTGCCTTATCGGTAAATTCGTGCAATTTTAATTTGATGAGTTCTTGAAATGTCGAGAGGGCATCTGTATATCGCTTCAGTTGCTTTTCTGCCACACCCTTATGGTACAGGGCTCCCGGCATCAAAGCGTGCTCGGGATATTTCATGATGAAAGAAGAGAAGGTTTGCAGTGCTTCCTGCCACCTTTCTGCCCTGTAATAGCTTTCGGCGATTCTATATGCGCATTTCTCGACAAGCTTATTTTCAGGAAAGAAGAAGGTAAATCGTTTGTACTCGCCGACGGCCCTATAATAATCCCCTTCGGCAAAAAGTGATTCCGCAAAAGAAAATTGCCTGTCAGCCTCATTGACCTGAGTCTCCGCCGCTCCTGCCCTATGCAGAGGAAGCAGAACAGCCGTGGTTAGCATAAGACAAACGATCAGCCAGGTATGTATGCAGTCAGAAAGTTTCATGAGAAACTACTTTATGGGTTCCGATTTAACGGAAACGGCAGAAGGGAGCACTGAAAACCGAGTAATGAGAATTCCAGGCCTTCTTCTTTTATGCTGCTCGTCCCATATGAAAGGCTTTGAGGTTTACTTCGATGGCTTTCTTGGGAAAGGATTCGCGGATAACCTTCTCCCAGAGCAAAATATCAAGCTGCTTCAAATAGAGTGACAAAACTCCCAAAATGGCCGTGTTTTCTGTTCTTGTGTCTCCCGCCTTTCGCGCTATGCTGTCGGCATTGACGACTTTGACGATATTGCAGGTCTTCTTTACCATTTCCATAATATGGAGAGGATAAGTGGCGTCACCGAGGTTGACGGATGGGGGGTATATTTCTCTTTCACTTATGATAACGCGACCTCCCGGCTTCAAAAAATTCATATAGCGTAATGTTTCCAATTTTTCAAATGAGACGAGGATATCCACATCTCCATCTCTTGCAATGGGCGAATAGACCTTCTTGCCATAGCGAACGTGGCTGGTCACACATCCACCCCTCTGCGCCATCCCATGGACCTCACTTTTTTTGACATCCAGGCCTGCTTCCATCATTACATGACATAAGATATCACTTGCCCGGAGTATTCCCTGGCCACCTACTCCAGCGAGAAGGATACTCTTAACATCGCCATTGCCTTTCATATAATCATATCACCTCGATCACAGCACCGACATTGCACACCTGTTCACATAGTGTGCAACCGTTGCAAAGTTCAGTATCAATGAACGCGACCCCATCCTGCTTCTTTACATTCCTTTTGACTTTCTGGCTTGGCATCTCTTCGAACTTTATCCATGAGATCGGCGGACATCCTAGACCAATACAGGCCTTGCAACCGACACATTTTTCCGCATCAATTTTGAAAACTTTTCTCGTATCGTTCATATCACGCTTGAATAATGCGCAAGCCCTTTGCGATATAACAACGGACGCCCCCGGCTTTGCCAACTCTTCTTTCAACACTCTCCGTGTTGTTTTCATGTCATAGGGATCAATTACGCGGACGCGATCTATTCCGAGTGCAGAGGCCAGGTTTGCAAAGTCAAGGACCTTTGTCTTTTCCCTTTGCAAGGTGAATCCTGTAGCCGGGTGATCCTGCATGCCTGTCATGGCCGTTGTCCTGTTATCGCATATGACTATGACGGCGTCACTCTTGTTATAGGCCATATTCAAAAGCGATGTAATGCCGGAATGGATGAACGTGGAGTCCCCGATAACGCCGACGACCTTCCCCTTAACTTTATCCTTCAATGCCTTGCTCATGCCATGCGCCATGCCGATACTCGCCCCCATGCAGATGCATGAATGGAGGCCTTCTAAAGGCTTCATAAAGGACAAGGTGTAACAACCTATATCACCTGCAACAAAGGCCTTCAATTTTCCAAGGACATAGAACAATCCTCTGTGAGGGCAACCGGGACAAAGATTTGGCGGTCTTGGCGGAATCAGCACGTCCGGCAAGATAGCTCTCGCCGCCTTCTTACCTCTTATGGCGGTTTCGATCAAGCCGGGATCAAATTCATTTGTATAGGGAAAGATGTCCTTTCCTATCACATCGATACCCATCGCCTTTACCTGTTCCTCAATAAACGGGTCGAGTTCCTCAATCACATAGATTTTTTTCACCTTCGAGGCAAATTCACGGATGAGGCCAGACGGCAGCGGATATACCATGCCGAGCTTTAAATACGAGAAATCTGGAAATACATCCTTGGCATAATTATAAGGCATACCAGCCGTAATAATGCCGATTTCAGGATCTTTCATTTCTATCCTGTTTCCAGAAAAAGTTTCCGCAAATTCTTGTAGTCTTTGCAGCCTCTTTTCCACCTCTCTCCTTCTGATACGCGCATGTGCGGGCACCATAACATATTTAGCTGCATTGACTTGTATTGCAGTGCCATCCTTGGCAGTTGATATGTCTCCTAAAGTTACTACGGATTTTGAATGGGAAACGCGTGTCGTTGTCCGGAAGAAAACAGGTGTATCAAATCTCTCGCTGATATCGAATGCAATTTTAATGTAATCTTTCGCCTCCTGGCTATCTGCAGGCTCAATCATTGGTATCTTTGCGAATTTAGCATAATTACGGTTATCCTGTTCGTTTTGTGAACTGTGCAAGGACGGATCATCTGCAGTAATGATAACAAGGGATCCGTTAGTTCCCGTATAACTCAAAGTGAATAGCGGGTCTGCGGCTACATTGACTCCGACATGCTTCATAACGACCAAGGCCTTTGCGCCAGCCAATGCCGCTCCTATGCCTACCTCCAGGGCAACCTTCTCGTTGGGAGACCATTCGGCATAAACGCCGTCATACATTGCAAACGTTTCCATAATTTCTGTGCTCGGCGTTCCCGGATAGCCGGCAGCGAAACGAATGCCATGTTCGAAGGCGCCCCTTGCAATACTCTCATTTCCTGACATCAATACTTTCATAGACCTTCTTTACCCCTACCAATCAAGCAGAAAAGATCACCTGAAGTCTCAACGATATTTACCTTCAGTTGATTGTTGAAATGATTTTTTTCAAGAGAATTGCCATGGAAGGGTCGGCAGTATTGGTAAGTGCTTTTTGATAATACTCCAAGGCTTTTTCTTTCTCATTCATCTCTTCGTAAATTCTCGCCATGTTTCTGTAAGTCATATCTTCGAAACCCCCGCCTGATTTTGCATTTGCCGCGTTCTCGAAAGATTTCAGCGCATGCGGGAGGTCCGCCTTCTTTTCATAACAGTAACCGATGCCATTGTATGTCAGGATTTTCAGGTCGTTCCCAGCTGGAACTTCCTTGAGAAACTCCGCATATGCCTTTATCGAGGCATCCACATCTCCAAGGTTGTAGTATATATTTCCCATCTGATAATATGACATCATCGCTGCCTTTGATCCCGGATATTGGGTTATGACGTCGCTATACATCCTTATATTGTTTTGATCAGGGTTGGCCCCCTGATGGGCGGCTTTCATATTGGCGATATTGGCTATCGCGTAAAGCCTCTGAGCTTTATCTTCATAATTCATCCTGTATAAGTACCAGCCGGAAGAAATTACGACTATTAACATTACAATTCCAGATGCCAGATAGATCTTTGACTTATTTGTGGATATATACGTCGCGATCTTGTTCAACGCTGCTTGGAATGAATCCGGTTTTTCAATCTCCTTCTTTGTGATCTTTTTTGCCATATAAAAGTTTCCTATCAAAATTTTATTTGCATTTGCTCGTTTAATTTTTCCAGAATGAACGATGGAATCCTCACTATCTTGCCCATCTTGTTTGTGCAGGCATGGATCGTATAACCTTCAACAAGGGCCTTTTCTCTGTCTTCATCCCAGATTGCGTAGACAAATTTCATGCTCGCCCTCTTGAGATATTCCAACTCCGTTTCGACAACGACAATTTGGTCATATTTCGCTGGAAAGAGATAGTTGCAATAGGCCTCTGTCAAAGGCAAGTTATAACCCTGTGCTTCCACCTCAGCATAGACTATGCCTACACTTCTGAGAAGTTCCGTTCGACCAATTTCGAACCATTTAATATAATTGGTATGATAGACGATGCCCATGGCATCGGTATCAGCGTAAATAACACGTATGTTAACGTGATTTCTCTTCAATATATGCACTCCAGTTCTTTATGAAGTGATCCATCAGAAGGTAACCAGGAGAGATCTTCACGCCATCTCGCAGAGCCGACTTCTCGCTAAATGTTAGTCCGTTTCTCAAATTCTCATTCTTAGCAGAAGACAACACTGCAAAGGGAGACGGGTCTGATGAATGGGTCCTCAGGCTAATGGGCGTCGGGTGGTCACTTAGGACCAGCAGCCTGAAGGGAGATAGTTCATAAATTTCATTCAATATGGCACCTACGATCTTCTCATCAAAATCTTCAATGGCCCGAATCTTTCCAGCGACATTTCCTTCATGACCCATTTCGTCGGGGGCCTCAAGATGGACAAAAATAAAATCGGTCTCTTTTATGGCCTGGAGAGCCGTCCGTGCCTTTCCATTATAGTTAGTATCTAGATAACCCGTTGCACCGTCGACGCGCATGACCTTGAGCCCAGCGTAAATACCGATGCCATTCAAAAGGTCGACGGCGGATATCATGCCCCCTTCCAAGCCGTACTTGTCTGTCAGTTTGGCAAATTTCGGCGCCCTTCCCTGCCCCCATAGCCATATCGAATTTGCGGGTTTTTTGCCCTTTGCTACGCGCGACTGGTTTACAGGATGATCCCGCAAAAAAAACTGCGAACGCTCCATGAGTCTTATTATTTCTTCCATCCCCTCTCCCCGGGGCAGATAATCCCTGATTGCATTGCCGGTGATATTATGGGGAGGGGTTGTCGAAAGACCGGCTTTGCCATACCTCCACACAAAGAGATGTCTGTAACTCACTCCAGGATAAAATTGAAAGTCATTACTTCCCAAATAATTGTTTATGTCTTTTATGATTGTCTTTGCTTCTTCGGTTGATATATGTCCTGCCGTAAAGTCATCCATGATATATTCTGCGTTTCCCCGAAGGGTCACCAGATTGCAGCGGAACGCTATATCGTCAGCTCCGAGTTGAACACCCATATTAGCCGCTTCCAGGGGCCCTCGACCGGTGTAGCATTCCACCGGGTTATAACCAAGGAGGCTCATAATCGCCACGTCACTCCCGGGAGGAAAACCGGCGGGAATGGTATCGATCATGCCCAAAGTTCCTTCTTTTGCAACCCTGTCCATATATGGGGTATGGGCATATTCCAGTGGTGTCTTACCGCCTAGTTCTTCTAGGGGAAGATCCGCCATGCCATCACCGAGGAGAATAATATATTTCATTACAGCGAATACTCTTCAAATAGATGAATGCGATGACGTTAAAAAGGTGGTTACCTCTAAACCATTACAACCTTTCGTCCTCGATTCTTATCAATATCGTTTTTCCGTGAATGATTTCAAGTTGATCTATTTCCGTGATAGCTTTCCGAACATTTTTTTCCTTTGACTTGTGTGTGGTCATGACTATAGGAACAGGACCTGCCTTCTGCCTGCCCTTTTGGATAACTGCGGCAATGCTTATATCATTTGCACCGAGAATTCCTGCTATTCTGGAAAGTACGCCCGGGCGGTCCAGGGCAGAAAGACGGATATAGTAGTTTGTCATGATTTCTTCAAACGGCATTAGCTTAATGTCATCGATTACATTTTCTCTAAGTGAACGTGCCGGTACACGTCCTGACACGCCCCTCAGCAGATTACGCGAGATATCGATCACGTCACCTACTACGGCACTTGCTGTGGGCATCATTCCTGCACCTTGGCCATAGAGAAACACTGAATCCGCCGCATCACCGACAATATGAAATGCATTAAAATTTCCATTCACGTTTGCCAGAAGGTGGCTAAGGGGGATCATAGTCGGATGAATCCTTGCTTCGATACAGTCATCCCTGAGGATGGCAATGGCAAGAAGCTTGATCCGATACCCGAGTTCTCTGGCAAATTCAATGTCCTGCTGACTAATCCCTGATATACCCTCCCTGTGAACGTCTTCAAGCCTTACTCTTTTACCGTATGCCAATGACAACGTAATGGCCAGCTTGTGAGCCGTGTCAATACCTTCGATGTCAAATGTCGGATCGGCTTCTGCGAATCCGAGCTTCTGGGCTTCTTTCAGCACGACTTGAAAGGATTTTTTCTCATCCGTCATTTTGCTCAATATATAATTGGCTGTGCCGTTAATAATGCCGAAAATCGATTTTATACGGTTTGCAGCCAGGCTTTCCTTCAAGGTCTTAATGATGGGGATTGTGCCGCCTACACTGGCTTCGAAGCCGATGTCCACCTGTTCTTCCTCAGCAGCTCGAAATATTTCATTTCCGTAGGTAGCCAAGAGGGCTTTATTGGCGGTTACTACGTGTTTTCGTTTTCGGATGGCCTCAAGTATAAAAGAACGTGCAGGCTCATACCCGCCTATTAGCTCTATGACTATGGATATTTCAGGATCATCCAGGATTACTTTCGCATCTGCAGTTAGCAAACCCTTTTCTACGTTAATCTGTCTAGGCGTTGTAATATCAAGGTCTGCAATCTTCTTCAGGAAGAGTCTTGCTCCCAACCGACTTTCGATGACTTCACTGCTATCCTGAAGCAGCTTCACGACCCCTGTACCTATAGTGCCAAAACCGATCAATCCGACAGTTATTTTCTTCATAATGTCATGCCCGTATCAAGCTTCAGATTTCTTCCATGTTCCCACCGTGCCGAAATAACTTCTGTTTCCTTGGAACCAAATGTGGACACTTCTATAACAGTTAACGCACGTTTGTCAAAAGAAATTAAGTCCTTGCCTAGCCGGTTTTCGCGAGTTCAAACCTGCCTCCCCATCTGTGCAGGAGGATATTTTTCAGCAATGCATACTTGCCATTATCCAGACTCGATATGCTCTCTGCAAACGAGAAAGCATCGGCCCTTGCCTCAAGCAGAATGTGCGCATCTCTCAGGATATGGGCAATACGGAAATCAGGAACTCCTGACTGTCTGGTTCCCATAAATTCACCAGGTCCCCTTATAACTAAATCCTCTTCGGCGATTTTGAAACCGTCATTTGTCTGCTCCATAACCCGCAGTCTTTTCGTTGCATCTTCAGAACCTTTACGATGTGACATTAATATGCAGAATGAAGGGATATCGCTCCTCCCTACTCTTCCTCTCAATTGATGCAATTGAGACAGCCCAAATCTCTCAGCATGTTCTATCACTATTAAGGATGCGTGGGGTATGTCAATCCCCACTTCAATGACCGTTGTGGAAACAAGGATATTTATATCTCTGCTTAGGAACCCTGCCATAGTCTCATCTTTCTTTTTTCCTTTCATACGGCCGTGGATCAGCCCCACCTTATGCTCTGGAAATATTTCTCTTTGCAGATAATCGGCCATTTTAGTTGCAGCTTTGAGATCTAGATTTTCAGATTCTTCTATCAATGGATAAACAACAAAGACCTGGTTTCCCTTCGTGAGTTCCATTCTCATAATTTCGTAAACCCTGTTGCGCTCGTTTTCAAAAAAAACTTTCGTCCAAATCTCTTTTCTCCCGGGCGGGCATTCATCAATGACTGAAATATCCAAATCGCCATATACAGTCATGGCAAGTGTCCTCGGAATCGGGGTAGCGGTCATAACCAAGACGTCGGGATTTACGCCTTTCTGCCTCAGTAATGCCCTCTGTACAACTCCAAAGCGATGCTGTTCGTCAATTACAACCAAACCAAGCTTTCTGAAAGTTACGTCCTTCTGGATCAACGCGTGAGTCCCACAGACAATGTGCGTATTTCTTTTCTTTATCCCCTCAATAATCTTCTTTCTATCCGTGTTCTTTATACCACTTGTCACTAAAACAGCGTTCAAATCAAGCGCGCAAGACCAATCCTTTATACGGTTGTAGTGCTGCTCAGCAAGAATCTCAGTAGGCGCCATTATGGCCGCCTGATACCCGTTTTCGCACGCAGTGATCATCGCCGCCATGGAAACAACTGTCTTTCCGCACCCTACATCGCCCTGAAGAAGCCTGTTCATGCTGGACTTGTTGTGCATATCGTTATCTATTTCTGCGATGACCCTATTTTGCGCATCGGTCAATGCGAAGGGAAGAATCTTGTAAAATTTATGAAGGTTCTTGCCCTGGGTCTTAAATGCTATTCCCTCATCAAGCACGTTGTCCTTTCTTTTTAAGGCCATACCTAGCTGGAGAAAGAAGAATTCATCATATATCAGTCTTCGGTGCGCATCCGAGCGCATTTCATTGTATGCTTCAATGTCCTCAAGAGCTGCAGGAAAATGAATACTCCGCACGGCACTGCGAATATCCAGAAGACCGCGTTTCTCGCAAATTTCATGAGGTATGGGGCTTAGGACATATTGGGAATAGTAATCGACCGCATGCGCCATGATCCTTCTTATATATTTCTGGTGAAGACCTTCTGTTTCTGAATAAACGGGTACAATCCTCTTGAAGTGAATCAGATCCTCCCCACTGTCAGCCTCTCCCAGAACCTCAAAGTCGGGGTGCACCATGTCCTTGCTGAAAAGGTAACTGCTGACCTCGCCGGTCATTATAACCCGTACACCCTTTCTGAAAACCTTTCTCAGGTAAGTTAGATTTCCGTGAAACCATTTTGCTGTGAGCTGTCCGCTTCCATCCTCTATGATTACCTCATATGCTTTTCTATTTTTGTACGATCTGTATAGAGCGCTAACTACATGACCGATGACTGTCTCTGTTCTGCCCGTTGAGACCGATTTAATATCCTTAACCGTACGCCTGTCTTCATATCTTCGCGGTACAAAATAAAGCAAATCCTCGACAGTTTTAAGTCCCTTTTTCTCAAGCAGAGACGCCATTTTTGGCCCTACCCCCTTTACAAACCTCAGAGGGAGGGATAACTTTTCAAAACTTGCTTCGCCGTTCTTTAGATATTGTGGCTCCTTCTCTTCTTGAATGTGACATTTTTCGATTGAATACTTCTCTACAAACCCCCTGAGTTTGGTCAGAACCAGCATCGCCTTTTCTATACGTTCCTTTTTATCTTCTAACGGCAGTTCGTCAAAGCTAGTGATTGCTTCTTCAAAACCAGAAACGATGCTTTTATATGTGGCGTATGTTTCATTTTGTGTTGCATTCGTGAAACAGACATCCTCAAGCTGCTTCAAGAACGATCTCATTGTTGCTTCAAGGTCTTTAATCAGGGGCAGATGCCTGTATGAGTCTTTTGACGAGAATAGTAACGGTGCCTCGATTTTCTCAAGCAGTGCAATTATTGATTCCATCATATATCAAGTCTTAAAGTCTAATATAAATATAATAATTTCAAGTACAAGGATTCAATTCAGGTAGCAGATATCCTACCTTTTCGCAAGTAAAGAATTGACATAAGAGAGCAATTACGATACAAGTCATCCCCATCTCAGATTCTTATTGGAAATAAAATGCAGGGAAAGATGTCCTATAAAGATGCAGGTGTTGATATAGACAAAGCCAATCTGTTTGTCGACAGGATCAAAGCAATTACAAAATCAACTTTTCGCAAGGAAGTAATAAGCCCCATTGGCGGTTTCGGAGGTCTCTTTCGTCTAGATGTCGGAAAATATAATAATCCCGTCCTGGTTTCATCCACAGATGGTGTGGGGACAAAGCTAAAGATCGCGCAGATGATGGATAAGCACGACACGATCGGCATCGACCTTGTCGCGATGTCCGTAAATGATGTTGTAGTCCAGGGAGCAGAGCCTCTTTTTTTTCTAGACTACATCTCTATGGGCATGATCAACGTGGAAAGAGATATCAAAATCATCGAAGGTATCGTTAAAGGCTGCCAGGAGGCTGGCTGCGCCCTCATCGGGGGAGAGACGGCTGAAATGCCCGCGCTCTATAGAGATGATGATTATGATTTGGCGGGCTTCTGTGTTGGTATAGTGGAAGCTGAAAGAATAGTCGATGGCTCGGAGATCCGTGTCGGAGACAGGATAATCGGCATTGCATCAAACGGCATCCATAGCAACGGCTTTTCCCTTGCGAGAAAAGTTTTGTTTGAAAAGGGTGGGCTTGGCGTCAATGATAAGCTCGATGATCTATCCCATTCCATAGGTATGGAACTTCTCCGTCCGACAAGAATTTACGTGAAGCCTCTCTTGAATCTAATCAAGAATTTCAGCATCAAGGGCATTGTCCATATCACTGGCGGTGGGTTCATCGATAATATACCACGTATTTTGCCTAAGGCATGTCGCGCCGTTCTTCTGAGAGACAGCTGGGACATACCGCCTGTTTTTACGATTATCAAAAGAATGGGGAATATTGATGATGGAGAAATGTACAGGGTTTTTAACATGGGTATAGGCATGATGACGTTTGCGGCTGAAAAAGAAGCGTCCGAAGTAATGGAGCGACTCGATAATTTGGGATTGCAGGCGTATGCCATCGGTTTCATAGATCGGAAAGACGAAGACCAACCATCAGTAACATTTATCTAAAGGTATGAAGCAAAAAATAAATTTGGGAGTGCTCGCCTCAGGGAGCGGATCTAATCTCCAGGCCATCATAGACAATATTGAGAAGGGTCTCCTTGATGGGGTGATTAAGGTCGTTATCAGCAATAACACCGATGCCTACGCCCTTGTGCGTGCAAAGAAACATAATATTCCAACTGTGATTATCAAACACTCCGCTTTCGAAAACAGGAAAGATTTCGACCAGAAGATGATCGATGTTCTGAAATCTTTTTCCGTTGATCTGGTAGTGATGGCCGGATTTATGAGACTTTTAACCCCCCTGTTCTTAAATGCATTTCCCATGAGAATTATGAATATACACCCTGCAATCCTTCCCGCCTTCCCCGGCGTTCATGCCCAGAAAAGAGCTGCTGACTATGGCGTAAGATTTTCGGGCGCTACGGTTCATTTTGCTGACGAGGGGGTGGACTCTGGCCCCATTATTATACAGGCCATAGTTCCCGCGTATGATGATGACACCGAGGATACTCTTGCTGCCAGAATATTAAAGGAAGAACACAGGATATATCCTCAAGCCATTCAATTTTATGCCGAAGGCAAAATAGAAGTGATAGGGAGAAAGGTCAGAATAAAAGGCAGTGAGCGGATCCCAGAAACTCCTCTTCATAATCCTCCCCTAACAGCCTATTGACCTGCCATTTTTATGGACCGTAGATATTTTCAGAAATAGATTAAGAGTACGCTTAGTCGCAAGCATCAGCAGCGTTTCAATCTCTCTTTTTTGTATATGTACGATACTATTGTCATCGGCAATGATTTGAGCTCCCTAATTGCGGCTGCCGTAATCTCTCGCCACGGAAAGAAGACGGCGCTCGTATCTGAAAGCGATGCAAAACAGGTTTATTCCAATTTTGGGTACACTTTCAATATCGCTCCCTTACCCCTGACAGGCTTCGGCCCGGGTCAGGTATGTTCACGCTTTTTTGAAAATCTTGGAATATCAGTTGCAACGTGCTCAGGTATGCAGTTATTGAATCCCGGTCTTCAAATCATTCTTCCCGATCACAGAGTAGATTGCTTCCATAAGCTGGAAAAACTTCTCGATGATATGGAAAGAGAATTTCCCAATCAGATGGATGAGATTCGCAGGTTCTACTCGTCGGTTCTGAAAATCAGCAATCTTATCGAGCAGAACACCATGGAAACACCGTATATATACCATACCAATTTTAGTGAATTTCTTTCTCTTCTAAAGAACATCCGCGTCATTCTGAAGGAAAGATACTCACTTTCAAGAACATCTAAATCAATTGCAAAGAATCCTTCACTTCTGAGGGTGTTCGAGGCAGAAAGCGCCATTCTTTCAAACTCCGGCAACAACCTGAACAGCCCCTTTACTATCTCATCCGCGTATGCCCTGTCACTGCCCCTTCGGGGATTGTATCATCATGTTGGCGGAATTGAAGTACTGATGGGATTACTGAAATCTGCGTTTGAGACTTCCGGAGGAAACCTCATAAAAAATTGTTCTATCAATGGAATAAACGTGGGAAAAGAAATTGAGGTCGATGTCTCTATACCTGGGACGTTTTCACAAATTCGGGGACGACATCTTATCGCCAGTGCAAAATGGGAGAAACTTAGATTGCTTCTTCTTAGCGGCCGGAAATTCAGGCGCATGGAAAGAAGACTCAAATTGGTAAAATCGGCATACCATCCATTTACCTTGCACATGGGTATCCTCGAAAGATGCGTCCCCGAAAAAATGGCGACTTATGTAGCCATCGTCATCGATCAAAATAGACCGGTCATAGACGACAATCTTGTTTTTGTAGAGATCAGCGCCAGAGATTGTAAAGAACGGGCTCCTCTCGGCAAGAGGGCTTTGAGTGCAACTGTCTTGCTGAAGAAAAGTCCTCTCGTATTGACCAATGACCAACTTAAAGACGTCTCGCAATTCGTTTTTTGCGCTCTCGAAAAGTTTCTTCCCTTCCTGGGGGAAAATCTCGATTTCCTCGATATTGACGAGTCTATTGAACTCTCAAGGAAGTGTCAGGAATTGGTCCATCAGAAGTACGCAATGCGGTTTAATTCCTTCTTTGGTCAGTCAGGCATATCCAATAAGACTCCCATTCGTAACGTCTTTATGACGGGGGGAATGTTACGGCCGGGTCCTGGTTTTGAAGGCGAAATAATATCCGGCTTAAATGCGGCCAATTTAGTTCTATCAAAGGAGAGAGACAGACATGGATAACAGATTTGATGATTTTATAATCCAGGATCTCGGGGAGAGGGCCATACCTTCGCCGGTAATGGTCAGTTATTATACTTCCGATAGCAAACGCATTCTTCATAATATCTATCTTGAGCATTATAAAGATGTAACCACTGCGGATGGCATGCCCCTCTCAATAGAAGTTGCTGGGCCAAGGGAAAAGATTTTCTTTGACCCTGCCCAAACAAAGGCGGCGATTGTCACATGTGGCGGCCTATGCCCCGGCATCAACGACGTCATCAGGGCAATTTTCATGGAATTGTTTCACCGGTACGGGGTGAAAAATGTCGTGGGCATCAAATACGGGTTTCAGGGTTTGATTCCGAAATACGGCCATCAGGTTTTGGAACTGACGCCCGAGATCGTCAAAGATATCCATACCTGCGGAGGAAGCATCCTGTCTTCATCACGGGGCATGCAGGATTTTGCAGATATGGTAAATACATTAAAGCGCATGAATGTCGATATACTTTTCTGCATAGGGGGGGACGGCACGATGAGAGGCGCCGCAGCCATTACGGAAGAGATAATTAAAAGAAAGCTCAACATAAGCGTAATAGGCATACCGAAGACTATCGACAACGACCTTAACCTTATACAGAAAACATTCGGGTTTGATACAGCCATCTCCGAGGCGGTCAAGGCCATCCAGTGTGCCCATGCAGAGGCGAAGGGCGCCCCTATGGGAATCGGCCTGGTGAAGATCATGGGGCGCCAGTCCGGTCATATAGCTGCCGGTGCGGCCTTGGCTCAGGGGGATGTCAATTTCGTGCTCATTCCCGAGGTTCATTTCGACCTGGAGGGAGAGAACGGTTTTCTTAAGGCGCTTGAGAACCGTCTCAAAAGAAGCGGACATTGCGTGATCCTCGTTGCCGAAGGCGCGGGACAGGAACTCGTCCGTCGTGACAACGAAACTATGGCGAAGGACGCGTCAGGCAATATAAAGCTCCTTGACATCGGCGCATTTCTGAAATCAGAGATAGAAAAATATTTAAGAACGACGGGCTTGGAAATCAACCTGAAATATATAGATCCCAGCTACACGATTCGCAGCGTACCGGCCAACGCCAGTGACAGCATTTATTGCGGCGCCCTCGGTCAATATGCTGTGCATGCAGGTATGGCGGGAAAAACAAGTATGCTCGTAGGTCTGATAAAGGACGAATATGTGCACCTTCCCTTTCAGACAGTTACTTCAGGATCAAAGGTCGATCCGGAGGGCAATACATGGATGCGAGTTCTCGAGACAACAGGGCAACCGCCTTCTATGAAAGCGTAATCGGGCAAAGTGGGTATTTGCCTTTTGCAGGTATAGGGAAGAAAAAAATTTAACGAGTCTTGACCAGGGACGGGAAAATTGTCGGATTCTCCGAGTTTCCTGCAACTCATGTCGTCTGCCCCCATTGATAAAAGATGAATAACCGCGCTTGTTGGTAGTTTTTGCCTACCATTCCGCTCCTTAATAATCCCCATTGTTTTCAGTCAGCAATAGTGCCAGAAGAATAACCAGTTAACTATACGTAATTAAACCTACACTGAATAGAGCGACGTCTCACTCCAAGACACCAGGTATTGATACGACGACAATGCCTCAGGCCTATCCATGAGCAAGAAATTACGAATATTAATCCTTGAAGATGTCCCGACGGACGCGGAATTAATGATAGAGGAGCTAGCGGAGTCAGGCATGACGTTTGATTCAAAGCGTGTAGCCACAAAGGCGTCGTATGTTGGTGCGATTGCCGATTTTTCCCCGGACATCATTCTTTCCGATTATTCTTTGCCCTCATTTGACGGTCTTGCGGCACTGAAGATCGCCAGGGAGAAGTGTCCTGATGTGCCCTTCATTTTTGTATCCGGAGCATTGGGGGAGGAGATGGCGATTGATCTTCTCAAGAAGGGTGCCACGGACTATGTTTTGAAGAACAGGTTATCGCGTCTGGAGCCGGCCGTATCGCGTGCCCTGCATGAGGTTGAGGAGCGGAGGGAGCGTGAGCGCGCTGAGCAGGCGCTGAAGGAATCGGAGGTCAGGTATCGGACGATATTTGAGAACACGGGTACGGCTACGGTTATCGTTGACGAAGAGGCGACGATCATTTTGGCGAACAGGCAGTTTGAGAGACTGACGGGTTTTTCGAGGTCCGAGATCGAGGGGAAGAAGAGATGGACGGAATTTGTGTTTGAAGAAGACATCCCGAAGGTGAGCCTTCTCAAGCGCGTGGGTGGGAAACACTCCAGAACGCCGTCTGACGGCTATGAATTCCGTATAACCAACAATCGCAACGGGGTCCTCAATGTTCTGGCAAATGTGGCGGCCATACCATCCACGAAAAGAGTAGTCATGTCTCTCCTTGATATTACAGAGCTCAAGAAGGCCGAACGCGAGAGACGTGAGGCATCGCTTTATGCCCGAAGCCTGATTGAGGCAAGCATCGATCCTCTGATTACTATTAACTCTGACGGCAAGATCATGGACGTGAACAGCGCGGCGGAGGCTACGACAGGTGTGCCGCGCGTTGATCTCATCGGCAGCGACTTTACCAATTATTTCACAGAGCCTGAAAAGGCTCAGGAAGTTTATCAGGAGGTGTTCTCAAAGGGCGTCGTTCGCGACTACACGATAGGGATCCGGCACGTCTCCGGGCGAGTTGCGGAGGTGCTATACAACGCATCCCTGTATCGCAATGAGGCGGGAGACATACAGGGTGTGTTAGCAGTCGCGCGCGATATTACGGAGCGGGTGGAAGCCGAGCAGAAGATCTTGGCCAGCAACGAAATGCTGAGATCGCTTACCACTGAACTCGTGATGACGGAGGAACGCGAACGAAGGCGTATCGCTGTAGATCTTCATGATAACATCGGGCAAACTCTGGCTCTTACAAAAATTAAGGTTGAATCTGTACTGGGCGAGACATCTACAGACGGGCTGAGGAAGCCGCTGCTGGAAATCGGCGATATGATTGATCAGTCCATTCAGCAAACCAGATCCCTGATGACGGACCTAAGCCCGCCGGTCCTCTATGAACTGGGTTTGACCTCTGCCATCCAATGGCTCTGCGAACAGATCCAGGCCCAACACAGTCTACAGATTCTCCTCACGAATGATTTTAAGGTTCGAGGGATCGAAGAGGAAATCCAACTCCTGCTGTTCAGAGCCACTAAAGAGCTGCTCATGAATGTTGTGAAACATGCAGGGGCAAAACAAGCTCATGTGATGATTCAGGACGTCGGCAATAGAATCCGGATCACCGTCAAAGATGACGGGGTTGGTTTTGATGTCTCTGGAATTGGGCAGGTGGCCAAACGTTCGGGAGGTTTTGGCCTGCTCAGCATACACGAAAGGCTTAAGTATCTCGGAGGCCTTTTTGAAATTGAGACCAAAAAGGGAAGCGGTACCCGTATATCACTCGTGGCACCGCGAAGAAGGAAAAATAGGAAAGGGGGAATGAGAAATGACCATTAGGGTTCTTCTTGCCGATGATCACAAGATTTTTCGAGACGGCTTGCGCACATTGATCGAAAAAGAAGATGGGATGGAAGTTGTCGCTGAAGCGGACAACGGCAGAAAAGCGCTTAAGGTTGCGGAGAAGTTGGCGCCCAACGTGGTTATAATGGACGTCACCATGCCTGATATGAATGGCATTGAGGCCACAAGAAAAATCGTAGCCTTCGCGTCCAACACGAAGGTGATTGCTTTGTCGATGCATTCGGATCGTCGTTTCGTCATCGGCATGCTAGAAGCCGGTGCATCTGGTTATCTCTTGAAGGATTGCGCCTTTGGTGAGCTTGCCAGTGCAATCCGTCAAGTCACTTCAGGAAATACCTATCTCAGCCCAAGAATCGCCGACGTCGTTGTAAAGGCGTATTTAAACAAAGCGCCCAATTCCACTCTGACAACGCGCACGGTACTTACTTCACGGGAGCGTGAAATCCTCCAACTGCTTGCAGAGGGTCTGTCAGCCAAGGAGATTGCCGCGCATTTGAATCTCAGTATCAAGACGGTCGAGACGCATCGCCGGAATATCATGGAGAAACTGAATATTCATACCATTGCGGAGTTAACCAAATATGCTATTCGGGAAGGATTAGTCGCCCTCGAAACCTAGTGACGTTATCTTTCGCTGTGTCGAGCTTCAGCCGCTGTAAGGTCTGGTATAACAACAGTTTTATGTCACCGTTCTGTTTTCCGGAACCGTCGTACACCCACCGACCGATTCAGATTGAGCGGCATTATCTATCACCTCGCTCTGTAGGTACGCATAAAAAATCTTGCAAATCAAGCCGCGATGTTTTAGTAAACAGCCACATTTTTATATAGGAGATCAAATATGTCGAGAATTTGCGAGATATGTGGGAAAAAGCCCGTTGTCGGCCATAACGTAAGCCATGCCAATAATAAGACGAAAAGAATATGGTATCCTAACCTTCAAAAGTTGCGTTGTGTAGACAAGGAGACGGGTGCAATAAAAAGAACAAAAGTTTGTGCGAAATGTATTCGTTCCGGTTTTGTAAAGAAGGCTCTTTAGGGATGTATTAAACTGCAGATTCTCGTTGCTGCGAACCCCAGAGATAAGGACCCTGTTTCTTAGCCGACCGGAGCCTGTCATTACCATCATTACCATCCTCTTGTTTTTGCCTTTCATTTAAAATGCACGCTCTCAAGGAAATTGCCTCCATCAGGTCTTAGGAGGCCATGCGGCATGGAGCCTTTGGCCGAACAAAGACGATATTGCTATCGTCGAACGGTCCCTGTGTGTCGCATCATAATCTTATCTGGGGTATTCCCTTCCTCGAGGAGGACCAAGTGGATTCGGTGATCACACGCATTTGATCCGGCGACGCAATTCCATCAGTGATTAATCTTCCCTTGACATAGACACCTTTATTGATATGATCAACACAATTATATCATACGTAACTGAGGGAATCTGCGATTTCAATAGCGATGAAGCCAATAACTTTCCCTACAACACAGTGGCGACTATCAGAAGGTGATAGGGACATACAGGACATGCTCGCGAGGGAGCTCTCTATTCACCGCATCGTCTCTCGCATACTGACCAGTCGCCAGATCATGACGTCGGACGATGCCAACAGATACCTGCATCCTTCTCTGAATAATCTTCATAATCCTTTCCTGATGAAGGACATGCAAAAAGGTGTTCAGCGGTTGATCAAAGCCATTAATGATCGCGAAAAAATAGTAATTTACGGCGACTATGATGCCGACGGTGTAACGTCAGTGGTTGTACTTCTCAAATTTCTCCGCGGGATCGTTAACACAGTTTCATATTACATCCCTGATCGGATTAAGGAAGGATATGGCTTAAACGGTCCAGCTATTGAAAAAATGAGAGCTGACGGTGTCACCCTGCTTATTACCGTCGATTGCGGTGTCTCCGATCATGAGCACATATCCTATGCCCGTTCCTGTGGAATAGACACAATCATCCTGGATCACCATGAAGTTCCTCAGAATCTTCCCAACGCCTTGGCAATAATCAATCAGAGCCGTAAGGACTGCAACTTCCCCTTTAAGCATCTTGCCGCTGTAGGTATAGTTTTCAATTTTCTTATTGCTCTCAGAGGACGACTGCGGAAAGATGGTTTTTGGAATAACAGAACATATCCGAATCTGCGAGAATATCTCGACCTTGTTGCCTTGGGAACAATCGGCGACATATGCCCACTTGTGGATGAGAACAGAATATTCGCGAAAATCGGTCTCGACTTGATCACAGAGTGCAAAAGGGTGGGGTTACAGGCTTTAAAGGAGATTTGCGGCGTCGAAAATCAGGTCATCGACTCCGGGAAGGCTTCCTTCTGCCTGATTCCAAGGATCAATGCTGCAGGTCGCGTAGCATCTGCAAATGAGGCAGTTCAACTTCTCTTAACTGAAAACATTGACGAGGCCAGATTAATCGCTCAGAATCTTGAAACGTATAACCGTAAGCGACAGGCCATGGAACGGAATATACTGAATGAAATACTCGAGGAAATCGAGAGAACCATAGACCCGGAAAAAGTAAGATCGCTTGTGTTCGCCTCAGATAAATGGCACCCCGGCGTAATCGGTATAGTGGCCTCAAAACTCGTCGATCGATTTTATAGGCCTACTATTTTAATAAGTCTCAAAGACGGCATCGGCAAAGGTTCCGGCAGAAGTGTTGCCGATTTTAACATATATGAAGGCTTGAAAGAATGTCATTCTTTATTGTTATCCTACGGGGGACACCGGTACGCAGCGGGGATATCGATCAAGGAAGAATACATCAAAGAATTCTCAGGAATGCTGGAAGATGTTATCAGTAAGGAGATTGATGCCTCAGACTTTGTTTCTCAAACCAACATTGATGCCATATGTAATCTAAGTGATATAACCCACGACCTCATATCCCAGATCGGTAAACTTGCCCCTTTCGGCAGCGGTAATCCTGAGCCAGTCCTCTGCGTGAGGAACATCAACGTCACCTCACAATCCGTGGTCGGCAACAACCACTTATGGATGCGTCTTACGGGCGACGGCATGTCGTACAATTCGATCTGGTTCAACAAGGGTCACCTTATCAATTCTCTCTCGGGACCTGCAATAGATATCGCCTTCACGCCTCACATCAATAACTGGAACGGCATTCATGACATACAACTCAAGATGAAAGATATGTCCCTTCCGGCCAATCAGTGACAATTATTCTTTATGCTGCCTAATTGATCTATTTCCACTGGCGTTCGTCTATAATCAGTTTGTCATCTTCTTTTATTGTGCCGGGATCTAAAAATTCCAGACGATCAATCGTGAGCACACATTCATCCCTGAAGAATTGTTTGAACTTGTAAGCCAGGGATGCTGCATCAACCGTGGGCTCCCGAGGTTCGAGCCGAATGGTTAGAATATCGTCATGAGAAGTTCTGCTTATAAGTAATTGAAATTTCACCTGGCCAAATCTATCTTTGATTCTATTGAGCTGACTTGGAGCTACAAAAAGTCCCCTGACCTTCACTGCGTCACCCACGCGGCCATAAATACCGTCCATGCGGAGTGACGTCCTGCCGCATGGACAGGGAGACTCTATAATTCTTGAAAGATCTCCCGTGCCAAAACGAAAAAGAAAGAAAATGTTATTGAAGCGAGTCACCACAACTTCACCGGTCATGCCCGGCGGCACGCTTTTCCCGGTTGCTGGATCAACAATTTCTACTAGAACTTCCTCACAGATGTGCCAGCCCTTCTTTTCGCGGCACTCGAAGGACACATCCCCCACTTCGGTTGCACCGTACATCTGGTAGGTATCAATGGCATATTGCTGCTCGAATCTTTCTCGCAGTGACGGTGAGAGAGGCTCTGCGGCAAAGCACGCGCTCCTGACTTCGAAATCCTTTTTAAAATTATATCCCATTTCTTCGGATTTATTTATTATGCTCATCAGAAAACTGGGAGTACCTGTATAGGCTGTCACAGAGAGATCGCGTATCAATTGCACCTGGAGTTGTGAGCTGGAAGTCCCTGAAGGGACGACTGTGGCACCGACATGTCTTAATCCAGCATGGAAAGTCAGTCCGGCAGCTACCATGTGATAGGAAAAGGCGTTGAGAACGATATCGCCCTTTCTGATTCCCGCAGCGTAATATGCCCTCGCCCAGAGACGATCGTTCTCCGAGAGGTGCGGTTCATATACAGGTCCGGGAGAAATAAAGATTCTGTCAATTTCCTGGTCGCCGTTGTTGAGTCCCGCGAAGGGCGGATCCGTCATTTCCAGTTCGATCAATTTTCCCCGTGAAATAACGGGAAGCTGCTGGAAATCGGCCAATGTTTTAATGTCCTCATAATGAAGCCCTTGATCGTCAAGGATCCTTCTTATCCGGCCTGATTTCTGGTACCCTGCCCTCACCATCTCCAGCATCTGCAATGTCTTCCGACGTTCCCTCTCTTCCTGATGCAAACATTCTCTATCGTCATAATAGTCCGGCATATTGATTCCTTCCGATCAAAGAGCGTTATTTGCGATCTAAAGCCATCTTTTTCGACGCCGATATGATTTAACGTCTTTATACGACTTCAAAACACCTGATGCGCCCATACCCAGGTAGAATTCCTTTATATCCGGATTCTCGACGAGGTTCTTTGCAGCACCTTCCATAACTATCTTGCCATTTTCCATTACATAGCCGTAATCAGAAATCTGCAACGCCATATTGGCATTTTGTTCCACGAGGATAATGCTTGTCTCCTGTTCCTCATTAATCTTTTTTATGATCTCAAATATTTCCCGGACGACCATGGGAGCAAGACCCAGAGACGGCTCATCCAAGAGCAAGAGGGATGGATGGGCCATCAACGCTCTTCCCATAACAATCATCTGAAGCTCTCCCCCACTGCAGTATCCCGCAAGCATTTTTCTCCGTCTCATTATGGCAGGAAAATAATTATAGACCATTTCAAGATCCTTTTTATATGGCTGCCGCCATCGGATCGCCGTGCCGACAATCAAGTTTTCTTCGACAGTCAAGTATTTAAAGGGCTGGCGTCCTTCCAGAACCTGAATTATACCTTTGCGCGTGATGACTTCTGGAGCCTGATTCTGGATGGGAACTCCGTCGTACGAGATTGTCCCGTCTGTCACCCTGCCGTTTTCCGGCTTAAGCAATCCCGAGATGGCTTTCAGTGTCGTCGTTTTTCCTGCACCGTTGCTTCCGATAAGCGATGTGATGGACTTCCTCTTGACAACGAGAGACACTCCTTTGAGGACCTGGATTACGTCTGAATAGACTACCGAAATATTATTGATCACAAGTATGGAACTGTCAGTCATTTAAGAAAGCCTCAGTAAGCAAACGGCCACAGCCTAAAGTTGGAACGAATGATGCGCCATACCTCAGCAAGCCCTCGCGGTTCGATGAGAATAAAGAGGACTATGGCTGTCCCGAAAAAGAATTCTCTTAAGGGGGCAACATTCAAGCCCGTCTCCGTAAGAACGCCCATGTTCATCATGATACCTGTAAGCCAGCGTAGAATTTCATTTAAGAAGGTTATGAATACTGCTCCATAGATCGAGCCTGAGATGCTTCCCAGCCCTCCGATGATTACCATAGCTATGTACTCTACGGAGAGACCAAGGGTAAACGGTTCAGATGTGATGCTGACCATATAGTAGGCCCATATCGCACCGGCAAAGCCGGCAAAAAAAGAACTGATTCCAAAAGACAGAAGCTTATATCTGAACAGGGGAATCCCCATGCCCTCGGCAGCCCTGTCGTTATCGCGAATAGCAATGAAGGCCCTGCCGTATTTCGTCCGCATGAGATTAACTGCGACCCATATCGTAACGATGAGGCAGCAGAATATAATAAAAAAGAAACTTCGATCACTCTCCATCTCGATACCAAAAATATTCGGCCGCGGTATGGTTATCCCCATGGTGCCTTTCGTCAAACTCTCCCAGTGGACCAAGACATATTCTATGATAATCTGGCCTGCAAGTGTTGCGATTGTTAGATACAGGCCTTTGAGGCGCCCGGAGGGAATGCCGAAGATCATACCTACCATGGCCGAGACCAAGCCTGCCAGAGGGAGGGTCAGAATAAAAGGCATGTTTGCCGATGTCGCCAGTATTGCGGCGGCATAAGCCCCGACACCGATGAAGGCCCCGTGTCCGAGAGATATCTGCCCCGTATACCCGATGAGGATATTCAGACCTATTGCGGCAATTGATGCTATCCCCAGCATGTTCAGAACATGAAGGAAATAGGGACTGCTGATGAAAGGCAGAACAGCAATGAGCGCGAAGATACCTATCCCCGACCACAGCCTGCCGAAGTCTGTTTCGAAGACGGTAATTTCCTGATCATACCTCTCTTTATAATTGCCGCAAGCGTGGAAGTTCAGTTTTTTCATTGCCGTGCCTCACACCCGTTCAATTTCCGCCAGGCCGAAAAGGCCATATGGCTTCACCATAAGTATAAATACGAGGATGATATACGGCAAGACATCACTCACTGACGGCGAAATATAGCCTCCGGTGAATGTTTCGAGAAGTCCTATGATTAGACCGCCAATAATAGCCCCGCCGATGCTGTCCAATCCGCCCAGGATAACGACAGGAAATACTTTCAGGCCGATCGCGCTGAGATCGTGAACGTTAATGCCGTTTATGATGCCAAGGACTATGCCGCTCATGCCGGCTACAAGTGCGGCAATGGCCCAGGATAAAGCAAAGACCTTCTGAACATGAACTCCCAGCGAGAGGGCTGCCTTTTGATTGTCAGCAACGGATCTCATAAATATCCCCTGCGACGAATACTTAAAGAATAATCCAAACAGTATAAGGAAAATTATCCCGATAATCAGGGCTGCCGTATAGGCCGGCGGAATATTGATCACATCCCACTGAACGCCGAGGAATTCGGGCAGAAAGTCTGGATAGTTTTGCAGATTACCGCCCCAGACAAGAAGCATGAGGCCTTTAAACATCGATGCCAGTCCCACTGTCAGCATAATTACGTAAATCAGGGGCTCGCCGATGAGGGGACGCAGGAAAAATCGCTCTATCATGAACCCCAAGATGAAGCAGCATGCAAGGGTTACGATAAACGCGGCGACTATCGGCAATTTTACCCACGTAACCATGGCAAGGAAAAAGAAGGCGCCTATGGCAAGCAGTTCTCCATGGGCGAAATTGAGTACACTGGATGACTTGAAAATCATGACAAAACCCATGGCAGACAAGCCATACAGAAACCCTATACTTACACCGTTTATCAAGAGTTGAAGAAAAAAATTCATATACCGTCCTTCAATTTATGTTTATCACTCTGACTCTTGTTTCAATTTCGCCAACCTGTCCGTCCCGATACTGGATCTTTGTTCTAACATCGACCTCGCCAGTGGCCGTGTACATGGCTTCAATAAGCTTAAGGTATAGACCATAAATAAATCTCCGTCGTACCTTTCCCGTTCTCGTCAGCTCTTCATCATCTGCATCGAGAAGTTTATAAAGCAGTATGAATTTACGGATCTTCATGAGGTCCGGCAGGTTACTATTCACCTTTCTCACTTCATTGAGTATCAGCTCCTCAACGGCCGCCTGCTGCGATAGGTCTATATAAGTCGTGTACGGGATCATACGCTCCTCAGCCCAATTACCCACATTACCCATGTCTATATTTATAAGTGCCGTTATGTAAGGACGTCCCTCGCCGAACATCACAGCTTCCTTGATGTACGGGCTGAACTTGAGACGAGTCTCGATGAAATCCGGCGAGAACGCAGCCCCGTCTTTATTTTTTATAATGTCTCCCTTACGCCCGATGATTACGAGATGACCATCCTTATCTATGTAACCGGCGTCTCCCGTTCTCAGCCATCCGCTGCTAAAGGCTTCTTCTGTCGCCTTGAAGTCGTTGTAGTAGCCGACAAAGTTTGAATCGCTCTGCACCAAAACTTCCTGATCATCTGCAATCGCAACCTGTGTCCTGGGCAAGGGCTTTCCCACCGATTCCAGTTTAACTTCAGAATCGGGTTGGACCTGGAATATCCCTCCGGCCTCGGTCAGACCATAGCACTGCTTAAGATTCAATCCGAGGGCACGGAAGAAATGAATCACATCGGGACTGATGGGATGACCACCTGTGAAAGCGTTCTTGATTCCTGAGCATCCCACTCGATCAAGCAGTGGCCGGTATATGCCGTGCGATGATACACTGCGGATCAGACTTAGATAACCAGGAACGGCTTCCCCTCTTGACTGAAGCTCTACAACCTTCTTCCCTATTTCTACTGACATGGAGAAAAGCTTACGCCTGATGAACCCCGCATCCTCCATTTTTACCATGATGCGTGAGGCGAGATCTTCCCAGAATCGGGATGACGAGATGATGATCGAAGGGCCTATCTCGCGGAAGTCTTCGGTCATCGTGTCCTGCATCTCCGGAAAATTTACGGTCATTCCGCCCGCAAGAGCCACTCCAATGCTGCACATCTGATCTACAATCCACGCCGGCGGCGATATTGAAATCCAGCTATCACCGGGAGTGAGGGGTAGAGATTCTATCCAATTTCTCGCCATTTCGGTGACATTACGATGAGACAGCATGGCGAGCTTGGAGATGCCTGTCGTGCCGGAGGTCTGTATCATTATTGCCACGCTATCACGTCTGCCCTTCTGCAATTCTTTAACGAATAAATCCGGATTTTCACGGTCAAGTTTTTCACCGAGCTCCAATAGATCGGAGAAACTCACTAGCCAAGGATTATCCCTGTATGTTCTCATACCCGTAGGATCTATATAAATCACACGGCGAACGTGACGAAGTCGTTCACGCGTCTCAATCAACTTATCAACCTGCTCTTGGTTTTGCGCGATAACACAGGCTGCCTTAATTCGATTAAGGGCGTGACACAATTCTTCGGGCACAGAGGAGGTAAACAGATTAAGCGTCACGCCGCCAATAGCCTGGCAGCCGATTTCGGAAAAGAGCCATTCCGGCATATTGTCCGTGACGATGCCGACATTCTCCCCTCTCGTGAGACCTATCTTGCTCAAGCCGAGACCCGTGTGCTTAACATAGCGGTAATAGTCCAGCCACGTATAAGTCTGCCAGATTCCATATGCCTTTTCTCGAATGGCCGTCGCTTCTGATCCAAGCCTCTCTGACTGTCGCAAGAGGATTTGTGGCAGCGTATATTGCGTTGCGGATCCTAAATCGCCATAATCTGTCTGTCTTTGATTTACCACCTGACGCACCTTCTCCTATGCACTGCCCGAATCACCGAGATACGCCTTGATAACCTCGGGATGTTTACTGATTTCATCCGGCCCTCCCTCCGCCATCTTCTCCCCAAAATTCAAGACCACAATGCGCTGAGAGATGCTCATGACTACGGACATGTCATGTTCGACCAAAATCATCGTCTGACCCCATGCTTGATTCATCTCCGTCAGAAACCGCACCATGTCTTCCTTTTCTTCCAGGTTCATTCCCGCAAATGGTTCATCTAGAATCAAAAGAGCAGGCTCCAAGGCCAGTGCACGGCCGAGCTCGACTCGCTTCATTAAACCGTAGGGCAATGATCCTACCGTCTTTTTTCTGATGGCTTGGATCTCCAGGAAATCTATCAACTCTTCTATTACACGGCGTTGATGAACCTCTTCTTTCCGTAATGATGATGAAAAAAGACAGGCGCCGACGATTCCATAATTACAGTGGTTGTGGCGGGCAAGTAGCATATTTGATAACACGGACATGCCGGGGAAGAGTTCAATGTTTTGAAAGGTTCTGCCAATGCCTAAGCGCACGAGAAGGTGAGGATGTAGATGGGTTATATCCTTACCGTTAAATACAATGTTGCCCATTTGAGGTCTGTAAAAACCTGTCATACAATTCAGCAGACTCGTCTTTCCGGCGCCATTCGGCCCTATGATTGCCACCAGCTCGCCTGTCCGCACAGAAATATCGACGTTATTGAGCGCCTTGACGCCGCCGAAACTCAAGGAAAGGTTTCTTACCTCGAGCTCTGCAGCCTTCTTTTCCACGCTCCGCGCATCGAATATGCTAGGCTTTCCTCGATATGCTTTCATAAATCGACAGCCGTTATTTCAACAATTTAATCTTTTCCTTCAAGGGGTTGAAGAAATTAGTCAAAGGTATAAAGGAGCCATCTTCCCCGACCTTCACAATCCTAGCCTTGAATGATGCCCCGTGATCATTTGGCGTATAGGTAATATTCGGAACAATGCCTCCAAAATCCTCGTTCTTAAAAGACTCCATTGCCTTGTTAATGGTTTCTCTATTTATCTCTTTATACTTTTGATTGGCCCGGATAAATGCCCTCTCCATGATCATGCCGACAACTACGCCTTCCCAGTACGATGCGTCGAATTTTGCTACCGTCTTGTAACGCTTCCAAAGTTCAGTCATAACCTTAATGCCTTCACTCTTGTCACCGGGAAGACCTCCCGGAAACTGGATGCGAAGCCTGTCCCTTATCAGACCTTTACCAAGCCTGAAGAAATCCGGATCCGTCGACGTCCACGTACCAAGGAACAGAGGGTTATATTTGATTCGGTCGGCGCTCTTAAAAGCAGTGACAATGGTCGCAGGAAGCATCTGCATAAATATGTATTCCGCACCTTTTCTCTGTAAACGGAGCAATTCGGTGGTTAAGTCCACAGTCTTGGGCGGAAACTCTTCAACAGCCACGATATTTACATTGATCTTTTTTGCGTACTCCGTGCAGGGTTCGTGGATGGAGCGGCCATAGGCGTTATTGTATGTCAGGAGACCGACTCTTGGTGCGTCCTTTCCCTTGTGGATGGCGCGTATATATTCAAGTATGGCGTAACTATCCATCCGATAGCTCCCAAAGGGCAGATACATGTAATTTACCGGAGCTTCAAGGAGCTCCCAGCTTGTCGAGTAATTGATAGTCGGTATCTTGTATTGCTGGATGATCGGTTTGACTGCCAAGCCTTCTCCGGCTCCCCATGTAGCGATCATATCTACCTGATCCTGGATGGCAAATCTCTTGGCGGCAGCGACCGCCTCTGGAACTTTGTATCCTGTATCAACAAGAATCATCTCAATTTTGTTTCCGCCGACGCCCCCTTTCACCTCGTTTACGTAACGGAAATAATCCTGTTGTCCCTTTGCATGAAACTGTCCCCAAGAAGACGCAGGTCCGGTCATATTTATTGCGGCCCCAACCTTAATTGTCTTCGCATATGCTGCTAAATGAAAGAAACAAACAATCAGACTCGTCATTATTGAACAGACAATTACAGTAGATTTCTTCCTCATCTCCATCCTCCGTTGGAAAATAAAAAAGGCCTGGAAAATCCACGGCCTTTTGCAAAAAAAAGCCGTCGGCAGTATTTGGTCTGCCCACGGCTACCTTTAAGAAAATCTTAGGTCATGAGCGCGGCAGGCAGACCCCACTAAAAAAGCCAAAAAAAACAAAAAAACTTTCCGCCTGTATGCGTATCATGTCCTTTAGTCCCAGCTTATATTCTATTTCGTACAACGACTTATAAGGCTAATTAAGCCCTCTGTCAAGAAAAATTCTCTATTAATCTCACGCCGCCCCGAGCTTTTCAATCCTGTATCTTAGTGAATCGAAACTCACCTGAAGCATCTCCGCCGCCTTGGTCTTGGATCCCCCCGCCTTTTTTAGAGCTTTTTCTATCAGATGTTTTTCATACTTTGCCACTTCTTCATTGAGATTCAATCCATCATCGGGTATGTCCATATCACTAAACCTTGCCGCTTCGCGGAGTGCACCCGACAGATCAAGGTTCTCGGGCAGAATTATGTTAGATGCCTCGAGGGCAACACTTCGTTCAATGATATTTTCAAGTTCTCTTACATTTCCGGGAAAAGGATATTTCATGAGAAGCTCCATGGCATAGGAGGATATTGTTCTAATTTCTTTATTAAATTCTTTAGAACACTTTTCCATGAAATGCTTCGTTAAAACGGGTATATCCTCCTTCCTTTCTCTTAAGGGCGGAAGTTTGATAGGTATGACATTCAGGCGAAAATATAAATCTTCCCTGAAGGAACCGTCCTTAACTTTCTCTTCCAGATTCTTGTTCGTCGCCGATATGATTCTGACATCGACCTTTTTTTCTTCGGTCCCCCCTACCCTTCTAAATGTCTTTTCCTGCACAACTCTGAGAAGTTTTACTTGAAGAAGAGGTGGTAAGTCACCGATTTCATCCAAAAATATCGTTCCGCCTCGTGCTATCTCAAAAAGCCCTGATTTGTCTCCGTAGGCGCCCGTAAACGCTCCTTTCACGTAACCGAACAATTCGCTTTCGAGGAGGCTTTCCGGAACGCCACCACAATTAATCACCTCAAAGGGCATATTCCTTCTCGGGCTATTTTCGTGGATGGCCCTCGCTACAAGTTCCTTGCCTGTTCCGCTCTCGCCTAAGATGAGCACGTTGGTAGGCGTTTCAGCCACCTTCTTAATGAGTGAATACACCTTAAGCATGCTTTTGCTCTTACCAATCATGTTTCCAAAGGATACTGCATCCTCCACTTCCTTAATGAACAAAGCATCTTCTCTCTTGATGCCTTTTTTATCGAGGGCGCTGCTGACAATGGTCTTTATATCTTCTATGTTGAAGCCCTTCTCTATATAGTCATAGGCGCCTTCCTTCATAGCTGACACAGCCGTCTCCGGCGATGCGTAAGCGGTAATTAAGATTACCACTGCCTCCTGAGTAACATCCTTAACGGCCTTCAGAAATTCGATGCCGTCTACTTTAGGCATCTTCAAATCAGTAAGAATAAGGTCAAATTTCTCTTTCTTGCATTGGTTCAGGGCTTTGGATGCGTCGGGCGCAGTTGTTACATCATAGCCTTCCCTGGTGAGCATGATCTCGAGAAATTCCCTCATCCCTTCATCATCATCAACTACTAATATTTTTGCCACACACTTTCTCCTTGTGAAGAAAATTGATTGTCCGCGTGAATGAACTCCTTCATCCAATCAAAGGTAAAGAAACCATGGAGACTGTCCCTTTTTCGACGCCCCTTCTAATCAAAATTTTTCCCTTGTATCCTTCAATAATTCTATTGACTATGGCGAGACCCAGGCCTGTTCCTCTTTCCCTTGTTGTGAAAAACGGTTCAAATATCCTATCCAGATACTCTTCATCGATGCCGTAACCCGTGTCACTCACCTGTATCTCGAGAGACTCACCGTGAGCACCGTTATATGTCTTTCTTGTATCCACGGAGAGTTCACCACCTTCAGGCATAGATTGAACGGCATTCATGACAAGATTCCATACAACCTCCCTTATTTCTGTCCTGTTCGCATAAATACTGAGATTATCCGAAAGATCAAGATGAACTCTAATATCATTGTTCCAGTCAGGCAGGTACTGAATAGATTCTATCACGCCTTCGATAATTTCTTTTATGAAAACCGTTTCCCGATCTCCCGGCGCCTGTCTTGCGAGCAAGAGAAAATCCTTTATTACATGATCTAGCTGATTCTTGCCCCTGAGAATAATCTGCATGAGCTTTTTATCTACCTCGGAGAGTTGAAGATCCCTCTTCAAAATCTGGATTGACCCGCTCAGGGAGGCAAGAGGATTTCTCATCTCGTGCGCAAGACCAGCCGCCATCTCACCGATAATGGCCAGTCTTTTATTTTTTTCCAAGGCCTCTTCCATTTCTATCAAAGAGGTGATGTCCTGGAAGATTACAATGCCACCTATCCTTTTTCCTGTGCTGTCCTTGAGAGTTGATACCAGGCAATTCAAGATAAGTTTACTGTTCTTGTCGCGGGTAAATTCTATATTATATCTGTCTTTCGGAGAGTGTTTATCGTCATTTCCCTTAATCTTCTCCTGTATCTGGGCGAAGCACGGGAACACCTCTACAATATTTCTGTTTTCGACGTCGGCAAAGGTAAATCCGGAAATCTCCTCCGCGGCTCTGTTAAGGGATTTTATCTTGCCCTGGAGGTTGATTGTCATAATACCGGTTTCGACTGATTCAATTATACTCTTGTATAACAAATCAAGTTGATCGAAAGCGGTTTCTTTTTCGGATAGAAGAGTCCTCATCCTTCTTTCCTGTTCAACTACAAAACTGGCGAGGAGCGCAATTATATAGAAAGACAGCAGCTGGATGAAGATCCGCGAAAAGACATATCCCGCACCTAGATTGTAGTCGTGAACAGATATGGCGTTTATGGGGTGGATAATGCCGTAATATTCCAGATCGATCAATAAACCATATAGAATGCCTGAGGCAGAGGCGATTATGAGTCCGTCCCTCTTTTTTAAAAACAAGACCGAGTATATGATGACCAAGGGATAGAAAACTGAATAAATACTACTAATTCCGCCCGTAATATACACAAGGAAAGTTATTAAGGCCACGTCGATGAGGGCCTGGATATATATGTTCAGTCTAATCTTCTTGACGAATTTCAGAACGAGCAGATAAGCTAGCGAAAGGAAATAGGTAAGCGTACAGAGTACATAGAGCGATGTCAGGGCTTTCTCGGGGAAAATTTCTGTTTCTTGAACGTTGATAAATGTTGTGACCATTAACAGAAATGTAACGATGGCCACCCTCGACAGCATAAGCCATCGAAGACTCGTGTCTATGCTTTCTTCCTGTAATAATAGAACACGCATTTTATGCAAACGCCTGCTTCCAATTCATCTGTATGGACTACTTCTTGTTACCAAACAATCTGGCATACACGCAGACTCTACTGTATCTACAACTCGCCGTATGCTATAACATTTTACAAATTTAATCTAACGAAATTAAGATGTTCATAAACGGATATTCATATCACCAAGGTTATTAATCGCGAGCAGTCTAGCAAATATTGCGATGTTTTGAACTACAAAATGAATCCCTCGCTGAGTTAAATACCATGGAGCGGCCATTAATTTCTCTTCTCTGTGCCTTTATCTCCGGAATCACGACTGGTCATTTTTGTCGCGTCGCCGACACTACGTTAGAAGTATCCCTCCTTCTCACCTTGATACTTCTCCTCGCGGCAGCAACTAAAAAAACAGATAAACTTATTGCCATACTTGTCATCCTTTCATTATTCCTGCTTGGTATTCTTAATGTCAATATGTACCTTTACCAGGATACAGGCGCGAAGCACATCATCAATTATGTCGGCAAAGAGAAACTAATTCTTGAAGGGGTCATTTGCGAAAACCCCGAGTCATCGCCCGACCGGACCGCACTCACCGTTTCAGTAAGCCGGGTTATTATTGATAATGACGATACGCCGGTTGAGGGACTCATACTCCTCAATGTCGAGGGCCGCCAGGAATTCAAGTACGGAGATGCGATACGATTCGTAACCAGACTGAAGGAGCCGCACAATTTTCAGAATCCCGGGGGTTTTGATTATGTAAAATACCTCAGATACAAAGGGATCATGGTGCGCGGGTTCATCAAGGATGCAGCCGGTATTGTCACCTTGAGAGAAAATCAAGGCAATATTTTCAAACTGCGCCTTGAACAATTCCGGACATCTTTAAAAAAGTTTATTATGGAAAACTCTTCATCGCCCGAGGGAGAAATCATCCAGGCCATGATCCTGGGCGATCAGAAGGAGATCCCGAAAGATGTAATGGAAAACTTCAATAAGACCGGTACGACTCATATTATCGCAATTTCAGGATTTAACATAGGTATCATTGCTTTCCTATCGTTCTTTGCCATAAGGCTCATCATGAAATCATCCACATATCTTCTCTTAAGATTCAATATCGTCAAAGTTTCAACCATTTTCGCAATTGTGCCGGTAATCATTTATACGTTTATAGCAGGCATGGGTATCTCGGTGATTCGTGCAGCTATCATGGCTGTTACCTTCATGATCGCCATTATCTTCGGTAAGGATAGAGACCTATACAACAGCTTGCTCCTTGCAGCCTTGATTATACTTGCAGTTTCCCCCCCTTCCCTCTTTGATGTTTCTTTTCAGCTTTCATTCATGGCAGTGTGGGCAATTCTTTTCATCACGCCAAGACTTACAATAAAGATCCCCCAGGTCAACCGTGAAGAGATGCCGAAACACAGTGTATGGGCGGCCATGATTTACAAAAATATCGTTATTTTTATTATTGTATCGCTCAGTGCAACCCTTGGAACTCTCCCGCTAATCATTTTTTACTTTAATAGAATATCCACTGTGGTCCTTCTTTCAAACCTATTCATCGTTCCCGTCATGGGCATTATTGCAATTCCTGTTTGTACCGCCATCATCATCGCCGCCCCTTTATCCCAGGGGCTCGCATTGGTCTTCCTCACAATTTCCTCTCTCCTCGTAAAGGTCTCCATTTCTATGGTCGATTTCTTTGCCTCCATTCCCGGTTCGTCTTTTTTCCTGGGTACGCCGACATTTCTCGAAATTTCTGCATACTATCTTTTTCTTGTAGTTGCCGTAAAGCTTATAGATGTATGGAGAAAGGAAAAGAGTCAGACCGACGAGACCATAAGCTTTGTAAGTCCTTACTGGTTGCGACTTGCAGCGGCGGCTCTCGCTCTTTTCTTTGTGATTGATGCGTTATATTTATATGTGAAAGACAAAACGACTAAAAATCTGGTCGTGACGGCCATCGATGTTGGTCAGGGAAGTTCCGCTCTTGTCAGATTGCCGGACGGCAAAAAAATGCTCGTCGACGGTGGGGGAATATATGACAACAATTTCGATATCGGCAAGTATGTTGTTGCCCCCTTTCTCTGGTATGAAAGGCTAAGACACATTGATATTGTCGTTCTAACCCATCCCCATCCTGATCATCTCAATGGGCTCATCTACATCCTGTCAAATTTTAATGTCAATGAGGTGTGGACGAACGGCGAGGCCGCGGAAAGTGACACATACAAGGACTTCATGAAGATCGTAAATGAGAAGAACATAGTCCACAGGTTCATTTCTGAAAAGGTCGGCGATATCAGAATCAATAATGTTACGATCAGCATATTGAATCCCGCAGGCACGATTGCATTGAATAATGACATTTCCCGGCGGTTCGACAAAACAAATGATGATGCCATTGTCATGAAGATAGCAATGGGAAGTGTCAGCGTTCTTCTGCCTGCCGATATCTCCGAACCGTCTGAGATGCGCATTATTGATGCCCATAAGGATATCAGCAGTCAAGTTCTCTTCGCTCCTCATCACGGGGGATTCACTTCCAGCACAGTCCCATTTTTGAACAGAGTCCGACCGAAAATTGCCGTGATAAGCTGCGGGAGAGACAACGTATATAACGACCCGCACCCGGACGTTCTTAAGAGATACCTCCGGCTTGGAGCGAGAGTATTGAGAACTGATATAAACGGCAGCATAAACATAACAACGGATGGCTCTCATGTAACTTACGATGCCTTTGCGGACAGCTGATGTCTCCGGTTAGGGCTCCTCGCGCATATGCCTTACGTTACGTCTGCAAAGACCAAGATCTAATTAATTATTGCGCTTCAAGGCTTTATGTGTTATCGAACAACTCTTTTTTAGGTAATCAAAAATACCGTACAATGCACTTATTGACGCAAGGACGGTTATCATTAATGGTCTTAGTTAGTGGGTAATGTTATGCAAATTATCACAGCCGTAAGAGGATTTAAGGACATCCTTCCCACGGAAACAGGAAAATGGCAATATATCGAGAAATTGGCGCGCGAAATACTTGCTGATTTCGGTTTCCGGGAGATAAGGATTCCCATTCTCGAAAAGACAGAACTTTTCAAGAGAAGTATCGGCGAATCCACTGATATAGTCGAGAAAGAGATGTACACATTTCTCGATCGGGGTGATGAATATCTGACCCTGCGTCCTGAGGCAACGGCTTCAATCGTCCGCGCATACCTTGAACATTCCATGTATGCACATGATCCAGTGGCAAGACTCTTTACCATCGGCCCGATGTTCAGACGTGAAAGGCCGCAGAAGGGGAGATACAGGCAGTTTCACCAGATCAACGCCGAACTTCTCGGCATCGATGATCCCCGGATAGACGCGGAAGTGATTCTCATGCTCATGGAATTTCTCATGCGCACAGAGATTTCGGATTTACGCCTGCAGATTAATTCCCTCGGATGCACAGAATGTCGCCCGTCATTCAGGAAGGCATTAAGTGATTTCCTCGCTGGAAAAGAAGATCATCTCTGCAAGGATTGCCAGAGGCGTCTTGCCACGAATCCCTTACGCGTCTTTGATTGCAAAACGACAAACTGCATCGAGATGATGGATCATGCCCCGCAAATTCTCAACTTTTTGTGTCCCGGCTGCATGGATCATTTCACAAAGGTGAAAGAGGCCCTCGGCACGTTTGAGATATCCTTTGAAGTAAACCCAAAGATGGTTCGCGGTCTGGACTACTACGCAAAAACAACCTTTGAAGTGGTGACAGAGCATCTCGGCGCCCAGAATGCCGTCGCCGGCGGAGGTCGCTACGATGGCCTAGTTAAGGACCTTGGCGGACCGGATATCCCCGGGATCGGATTCGCTATTGGTATGGAACGTCTGATATCGATTTCATCTTTGTCGGACGACAAATTTTTGGCGCCGCCGCAGTTGTTCATCGCGGCCATAGGAGATAAAGCGCAAACGCTCGCATTCTCTCTGTGCAACCACTTGCGCACAATGGGAATTCGAACGGAAATGGACTATTCAGGAAAAAGCCTCAAGAGCCAAATGAAAAGGGCGGACAAGCTCTCCTCCCGGTATGCGTTTATCCTGGGTGATAGAGAGATATCGGAAAACAAGGCCGAGTTTCGGGATATGCAAAAAGGAACACAGGAAACTATAGGCCTTGACGATCTGGAAAAAACCATTACAAGAATCGTGAAAGGGAACTAAGCGCTGTGTCTGATTTCGTGACAGTTAAGAAAAGATCTCACTATTGCGGAAACCTGTCTATTGCCAATGTCGGCGACGAAGTAATCCTCATGGGCTGGGTAAATAGAAGAAGAGACCATGGAGGCGTTATTTTTGTTGACCTCCGTGATCGCGAGGGTCTTGCCCAGATCGTCTTTAACCCGGATATCAGTCCAGAGAGCCACAGGGAAGCACACACTATCAGAAGTGAATTTGTCCTGGCTGTGCGCGGCAAGGTGCAAAGAAGACCGGAGGGCATGGAAAATCCTGACCTGAAAAGCGGTGGAATTGAAGTCATGGTAGTGGAGCTCGAAATCCAGAGCGAATCCAAGACGCCGCCCTTTGTCCTGAACGAGGAGGCAGAGGTGTCTGAGGCTGTCCGTTTAAAGTACCGATACCTGGATCTGCGACGCCCCGAGATGCAGAAGAATCTTATTATGAGAAGCAACATTGCGGCCGAAACGCGCCGCTATTATCAAGAGAACGGTTTCATTGAAGTGGAAACACCGTTTCTTACAAAAAGTACGCCGGAAGGAGCCCGTGACTATCTTGTCCCCAGCCGAATTAATCCGGGTATGTTCTATGCCCTGCCCCAGTCGCCTCAGCTCTTTAAACAGCTTTTGATGGTTTCGGGATTCGACAGATATTACCAGATCGTCAAGTGTTTCCGTGATGAAGACCTGAGAGCCGACAGGCAGCCTGAATTTACACAGATTGATGTTGAGATGTCGTTTATAGCAGAGGATGATATCTATCGAATTACGGAAGGGCTCATAACTCGTCTCTTCAGTACCTGCCTCAATACGCCACTGCAGACCCCGTTTCCTAAACTATCATATGCGGATGCCATGGAGAGATACGGCCGGGACAACCCTGATATCCGATTTGCGCTCGAATTAAGAGATATCACAGACATCGTCAAGAACTCGGCGTTAAAGGTTTTTCAGGAAGTTGCCGGCACTGGCGGTGTGGTCAAGGCCATAAAGATCGAGGACGGGAAAAATCTCACACGGAAAGACCTCGACGGTCTGACTGATTATGTAAGCACCTATGGCGCAAAAGGTCTTGCCTGGGCCAGAGTGAATTCTGAGGGATGGACATCACCGATATTTAAGTTTCTAACACCTCCTGAAGTTAAGAATATCAATGATAGACTGGAAGCAAAGGAGGGCAATGTAATTGTTTTTCTCGCCGACTCCCCGTCTATTGTCAATGATGCTCTGGGAAATCTGAGAAACCACCTCGCGAGAAAATTGAATATCATTGACCCCAAGCACTATTCTTTTCTCTGGGTAAATGAATTTCCCCTGTTTGAATTTAGCGATACGGAAAAGAGATATGTGTCCAAGCACCATCCATTTACGTCGCCTGTCGCGGACGATATTCCCCTTCTTGCAACAGATCCCGGCAGGGTCAGAGCCAGGGCCTATGACCTTGTTCTAAACGGAACCGAGATAGGCGGGGGGAGCATCCGCATCCATAGGCAGGATATCCAGTCTCTGATTTTCAGGACCCTGGGCATGGGTGACGAAGAAGCCAGGAGGAAATTTGGTTTTCTCCTCGATGCCCTGGAATACGGCACACCGCCACATGGGGGCATCGCTTTAGGTTTTGACCGGCTCGTCATGATAATGTCAGGCGTTGAGAGCATCAGGGATGTTATCGCATTTCCAAAGACGCAGAAGGCCACATGTCTCTTGACGGATGCGCCATCAGAGGTAAGTATCGAGCAGCTTATGGAACTTTCCCTAAAAATTGTCTGATCCTTCAATATAATTTCTGTTGACAAGGCAATCAATATTTTATTAATCTAACATATAGAAAAGACAATTTTTTGCGGCTTTTTGTCGGCCTGTCCCGGCAATATTGGAGGCTGAAAAAAAATGTTGATAGAAGCTAATAAGGACGTCGTCAGGAACCCCAAGCTGCTCCATCCGGGCCAAGAGCTAGACATCCCCAGAGGAGGATTTCTGCCGGAGGAAATCAAGGACATAAGAAAGAAGGCAGGTGCGGCTAAACCCTATTTGCCTCCTCAGCAGGCAAATTTACCGGTAGACTGAAACCCGGGGCATATTCCCAACGAGGGCACAACTGGTTTCAGGGTGCCCTCTTTTTTTAAGAAAAAAATCGGAGCATTGACTATGGCAAAATGGAATAAGGAAAAAAGGGTCCTCGACCACGAACATACCAGCTTCTGGAGGCATGAACTGAGGGAAGTGGAGGAGCCCAATTTACAGAAGGGCGTTTTCCCGTACGATGAGGTAAGCAGGATTGATTTCGATCATAAGATTATACCTATAAACGCTGCAGAAGATATTTTCATAACAGACACAACCTTCAGGGACGGACAGCAGGCAAGACCTCCATACACGGTAAAGCAGATTGTTGACTTGTACTCCTTAATGAGTAGGCTGGGCGGCCCTAACGGTGTGATCAGACAGGCCGAGTTCTTTCTGTACAGCAAGAAAGACCGCGATGCGGTAGAGAAGTGTCTTGAATTGGGCCTTAGGTACCCTGAGATCACCGGCTGGATAAGAGCGGAGAAGGAGGATATCAAGCTTGTAAAGGAAGCAGGGCTTCCAGAGACGGGCATACTGACATCCGTATCTGACTACCATATTTTTCTAAAGCTTAACACTACCAGGAAAAATGCGCTCGATTCCTACCTTGGAATCGTTAAGGACATCCTTGCTGAGGGCATTGTGCCAAGGTGTCACTTTGAGGATCTCACACGGGGAGAGATCTACGGATTTTGCATTCCCTTTGCCGTTAAGCTGATGAAGCTTCGTGAAGAAAGCGGCATCGACATAAAGATCAGGCTTTGCGACACCATGGGTTATGGCGTAACTTATCCAGGCGCGTCACTGCCCCGCAGCGTTGATAAATTGATCAGAGCCTTTATTGATGACGCCGGTGTGCCCGGTCATTTGCTGGAATGGCACGGCCATAACGATTTCCATAAAGCCCTGATTAACGCGACGACAGCCTGGCTGTATGGCTGCAGCGGCGCAAACGGAACGATGCTGGGACTGGGAGAACGGACAGGTAATGCCCCTGTAGAGGGTCTCATTATTGAGTACATAGGACTGAGGGGAACAAACAATGGCATCGACACTACCGCTATTACGGATATAGCCGATTATTTTGAACACGAAATAGGGGTGAAGATTCCTGTCAATTACCCGTTAGTGGGTGCGGAATTCAATATAACTAAGGCCGGTATCCACGCCGACGGACTGATCAAGAATGAGGAGATCTATAACATCTTCGATACGACGAAGATATTGAAGAGGCCCATTGTAACCATGATTACGGATAAGTCCGGAAAAGCCGGTATAGCCCACTGGATCAATGCGCGCCTCAGCGCGAAAGGACAGGCGGTAATCGACAAGAAACATCCGGGCATCTCCAAGATTCACAAATGGGTCACGGAACAATACGATGCAGGAAGGGCGACTGGCATATCCCATGAAGAACTTGAAAGATTGGTGCGTAAATATCTACCTGAGCTATTCATGTCTGATCTGGAGAAAATCAAGTACATGGCGACCCAGGCGGCAATGGACGTTGTCAAGCAAGTTATAGAGCACCCCGTTATGAAGTCTATGAAACCGGAACTCCAGGAACCGATCATGCAGCAGACAATCGAAGAAAACCCGTCCATACAGTTTGCCTACGTTGTGGATACGAACGGTAAAAAAACAACAAAGAACATTACCAATATAGCAGACAGGGCAAAATATGAGAACTACGGAGTCGGCACTGATCAGTCAGACCGCGAGTGGTTCATCAAGCCCCTGCAGAGCGGCAAGATGTACGTTACCAATTTCTACATATCAAAAATGACGGGGGCCCTTTGCATAACTGTCTCCGCCCCTATCCTCGACGAAAACGACGAGATGGTAGGCATCTTCGGAGTGGACATAAAGTTTGAAGACTGGGTAAAAAGCGTGGAGCAGATGGCGGAGGCAACGCAAATAGCCCTCAGGGAAGAGTATGATGCAAAATCCAAGCTGGACCGCTGGATCTAGTAACGGCTATTGATATGCTCAAACTCCGCACTACGAGGCATTTTCCGCTATGCACATATAAAATTCCAACCACATTTCCAATCTTGGTTGGTTTTAGGCTTTGAGGCTCACTAGGATACCTCAGAATTAATGTCTCCTTATCACACTCATTTGTTTCGGCAACTAGATATGGAGGTGCGGAATGACAGACGAGAAAAAGCAATCAAGAGAAAATAGCAGCGCTCCAAATGTGCGGGCTATGCTCAAGGCTATTTATGCTGTGGCTGGAGTTATTATATTGCTTGTCGGCACTTACTACGCCTTCATCAAATATGTAGATTCAAGGGTAGACTCTAAGATTCATAATGCCGATTTCCTTAAACAGCTCGCAAGAAGCGTCCGTCCTTCTTTAGTGTTTGATGTAAAGGGAAGCATTCTTGCCGATATGGGTGCTGTGCCATTTGTGACTAACATCTCTGTTTCTAAGGCTCCAAAGGATGGCTTAAAAATTACTGTGTCGCCGGTTGAACATCTAGGCATGGAGCCGGTGCTTGAAGCTCTGGATGACCATTACATAATCCGGGCAGAACGGGGGCAGAAATTCGACTGGGTTTTTCATCTTTCTGGTATCCCGTATTTTGTGGGGGAGTCTATGCCCAAGCGTGATAGAAGCCGATTCCGTCTGGAAATTATCCGATGATAAGCAACATACCTCGCCACTGTATCGGATGCACGGCATAGTTACGAGGTAGCCAAACAGTCGATTGCTGAGGGACTTCCGTGGATGCCACCCTTCCCTCCAGCTTAGACATTCGCCCTTCCCGGCCCTCTTATTCGACATAATATTATTATTCATTTTAAGTCTAAATCATGATACTAAGAGTCGGGCAGATAGCCTGATAGACAAGAATTCATAAAGTCTTTAACCCTCCATGGACTAAGAGATGGATAGACTGTCTATGCTAAAAAAAATTAACCTACCTATTACAATATCAATTATCTCCGTTGTTATATCAGCCCTCGCTTTATATTTAGCATTTATAGTCCACAAGGAATCAACCTCGGTAGTTTTTACATGGGAAGTCCGTTCCCGTAACGATATTCCGATAAAATTAAAACAAGAAAGAGTGGGACACGTAGAGGGTAGAACTAGAAAAACTGAACTCGAATCTTCTATTCCGTTATGGCTGCAATATAAGGTTGCAAATTTAGGTTCAAGGACTTTTTCAGTGGATTCAATCTTCGTCGTTGTAGAGCATATAAAACCTGACCTAGAAATTTTCGATAGGATGTTCATTCCGTTAGGTACAAGTCTAAGTCAAGGTCGAGGTTATGCGCATTTATCTTCTGGAATTTCTACGAAAGACAAAATCGTGCTTCCTATAGCAATTGAGCCCGGACACTCTAAAGTTATGTTCAGCAAATTTGATTTACCTATCCCCTTAAAGCTATATAATGCATATAAGAAAGAGTTTAAAGGGCAGGATTTCATACTGTTACAAGTTAATAGACTGGATGATGATTACCTTCATATATCTAGTCATTATTATGTCACAGCGGAAGTAACTCTAAGTGGGGGAGAAGTTAAAGTAGTTCGTGTCGATATGGATGAGTTAGTCAGAGAGGTGAGCGAAAAATAGAACGTGAATCTAGTAACCGCTGTCTTCATCTGCCAGCCACTGATCATACGGACATACCTCTCTGTGCCTGGATGATGGCGATACTTCCCTGATAAATCTAGAGGGGATCTGGCCCATACTGCCGATCCCCCTTGCATAGCTCACTTCCGGGTAACAAAGATAAAGCTGATCTTTTGCCCGGGTTGTCGCAACGTAAAAGAGCCTCCTCTCCTCTTCCTCGCCCTCCCGGTCATTTAGGCTGCGCGACAGCGGCAGCATTCCGTCTGCACACCAAATCATGAAAACGGCGGACCATTCAAGCCCCTTGGCCTGATGAATCGAGCTTAGAATAACCTTTTCGCCATCCTTATCATTCGGTTTAGAGTCACTCGCCTCTGTAATATTTGTCATTAGGGAAAGTTCACTCAAAAAATCCTCTAAGGAAATGAACTTGGCAGAGTAATTCGCTAGTTGCTCAATGTCATCTACCCGCAGAGCAGCGTCGGTATATTTCTCCTGTAAATAATCCTGATAACCACTTTCCAAGAGTATCTCGATAATGGCGGCCGGACTCGCGTCGGGGAATCCTCTGATTCTTGAAAACGTGTGCCGGAATGCAGCAAGCGCCTGTTTTTGTATTTTTGTGCCTTGATTGGCAAAATCATTTCCCAGGGCAGCTTCCAGAGGGTTTTCCCTTGCCGATAAATATTTCCACAATCTCTCAGACGTTGCTTTTCCTATCTTGCTGTAAAGTCCGAGCACTCTCTTCCATGCCACTTCATCAAAAGGATTTGCAACTATCCTCATGTAGGAGGTGACATCCTTGATATGGGCCTGTTCGAAGAAGCGGATGCCGGAACGGATTTCGAAGGGTATTCCCCTGCGCACAAGCTCCATTTGAAGTTCCATAGAATGATAGTGAGCCCTATAAAGGACGCCGATTTCATTTATAGGCACACCTTCACGAAGCAGTTCAAGTATTCTCTGGGCTACAAAATTGGCCTGCATTATTACGTCTCGGAGCGGTATGAGAACGGGTCTTATCCCCGTCTTTCTTACAGACTGGAGATTCTTTTGATACTGCCTGTAATTATTTTCTATGCTCATGTTAGCAAGGCGCAGGATCTCGGGCGTGCTCCTATAGTTTGTCTCAAGCTTGAAGACCTTACAGCCTGCATATCTCTCCGGAAACGTGATTATGTTGGCGAAATTGGCGCCTCTGAAAGCGTAAATACTCTGAGAATCATCTCCGACGACGAGAATGTTCAAATGGGTCGAGGCGAGAAGATCCACAATTTGAGCCTGTATGATATTTGTATCCTGATATTCATCGACAAGTACATGAGAGAACTGCCCGGCATATCTCTCCAATACCTCGGGATGTTCCACAAGAAGCTTTCTGGCATTAATGAGAAGATCATCGAAGTCCATGACGTTCAATGCCTTCTTGCGGATCTCATACTGTGCCGCTACAGATTTTACATCATCGACGCAATGACAAAAATACGGGTGCCTTGTCTTGACCACATCTTCAACCGGCGTTTCCGTATTAAAGGAAAAGCTGATGATATCACGGAGCACATCCCCTTTCGGAAATTTCACGTTCTTGATGTTGATGCCGATCTCGGATATGCACGCGTTGATTAGTTGTATTGAATCTTCGTTGTCGAGAATGGAGAAGTTCCGTCCGTAACCTAAGAGAAGCGAATTTGAACGGAGAATCAGATGGGCAATATGATGGAACGTTCCACCCCACATACGGCTTATATCCAGGTCGGTCAGGGCCGACACCCTGGAAAGCATCGTACGGGCGGCCTTGTTCGTAAAAGTAGCGAGCAGAATCTTCTCAGGGCCGACGCCAGATTCCATCAAACGCGCAACTCGGTAAGTCAGGGTACGTGTCTTACCGCTGCCAGCGCCGGCAATAACAAGAACCGGGCCATCACCCTCCATTACGACGCGCAGCTGTTCGGGATTAAGTTCTTTTTCGTAATGGATCATGGGGATAAAAACCCGTTTCCCTGGCATATTCGAATTGTCTCTGCCAGGGAATATTCGGATGGGCTTTTTCGAACCGTTCCGCGCCGATACGTTTCAGAGATTCAGCGTCGACCGCCACCGGATGGTAGCCACCCATGAAGCCCAGGTCAGGGGACATCATGGGATGCTCTCCTGGCAGACAATCGCACTCTGTGGCTATATTAATCAAGGCATTTATTATAACAGCCCTGCCGGCAATGCGCTTCCAGACGGCTGCGGCCGTTTCTATTAGTTTCTCCTGGAATATCTTATCTTCAATATTCCACAATATTTTTAGCGCCATTTCCGGGCACAGCGCAATACATTGGGCACAGCCGATACAGGTGTCGTGATCATAGATGGGATACCCTTCGTCGTCAAGGCGCGCTGCCCCCGACGGACACACTTCGATGCATGTGCCGCAGCGTGTGCATATTTCCCGTTTCATGTATGGACGCACTTCCGCATGCATGCGCTGTTTCTGCGCCCGGGACGCGAAGCCCATGGATATGTTCTTGATGGCTCCACCGAAGACAGCGGCCATATGCCCCTTAAAATGAGAAAAGATTACAAAGCCATCTGTTTTCTTGACAACGGAAGCGACTTGGACGGTCTTAAAGTGCTTGAAGCCGGCAGGTATATCTACGATGTCCCTGCCCTCCGGACCATCCGCTATTATGACCGGACAGCCGAGGAATTTCTCCGCGAAGCCGTGTTCTTGGGCTGTCTTTAGTGAATCGCTCGCAAGGCGGCGGCCTCCTGAGTAAAGCGCCGTCGTATCGAAGACAAAGGGCTTCGCACCCTGTTTGCGGAGCCATTGTGCAATTTCCCTGGCATAAACGGGCGGCAGGAAACTGCGATTGCCTTTCTCTCCCCAGTGAAGCTTGATCCCCACCGTATGTCCTTTTTTGAACGGACTCTTTAATGCACCCAGCAAGGAAGAAAGTTCCTTTGCATAGAGATCAGCCTGACCTTTAACTTTACGAAATAAGATGTCACTCATGATGGTTCTCCTCATATCCATATGTCCATTGAAGACCAGATAGACTCTAATGGACTTAACAATCCCTGTCAAGTGAGATGCAGCTACAGGGGCTTCCTAAAGCTTGTGCAGCTTGCCAAACACTATAAATTGTTTGAGAAGAAATCAATGGGCAAATTGGGAAATCATCTCGAAATGGAACGGGAGATATATGATTTGAACCCTCGTTCATGGCAATGAGAAAATAGTGTTGACAATATCCCTCTGCACTGGTATAAGAGAAACAAATATCTGATGGATACTGTTTAAGTGAAAGACATATTTCCGATAATTATCAACTGGTGGTGGCAGAATCCAACGCAGGGGTTTGTCCACCGCTGATTCATCTCGCTAACTAAAGCATAGCCGTGGAGACCTCTTCAGGACTCCGCGGCTTTTTTATTTTTGCAACATAACAGAAGGCCGCAATTGGGAGCGGCCTTTTTTATTTTTTCCTAAAGTAAGAAAGAAAGGACCTTTGAAACATGTATTATCCGGACTTTGACCAATTTAAGAAATTTGCCGAACGGGGTAACCTCATCCCTGTATACAGAGAGATATTGGCCGACATAGATACGCCAGTATCCGCCCTCATGAAACTCGGCTCGAAATCCCATGTCTTTCTTCTTGAGAGCGTCGAGGGTGGCGAGAAATGGGGCCGTTATACCTTTCTTGGATCAGACCCCCGCGTTATTTTTAAGGTCAAAGGGGAACATGTGGTGATTTCCGAAAACGGCACGAGCAGGAGCCATCGTCATGAGGGGAGTCCCATGAGATATCTGAAGGACTTGTTGAATAGCTATCACCCCGTTCCCGTGGACGGCCTGCCCAGGTTCTACGGGGGAGCCGTCGGATTCCTGGGCTACGATATGGTGCGTTATTTTGAAAAAATCCCTGCACGGGCCTCCGATGACCTGAAGACGGACGATGCAATTTTTCTCATCACCGATACGCTGATTGTATTCGATAATATCAGGCACACGATTAAAGTGGTGTCATGCGCTGCCACCCGGGGCGCCGAAGACCTCAAGGATCTCTACGATGAAACGATCGATAAGATAGAAGGTCTGATTGCGATCCTAAGAACACCCGTCGAAACAAAGGAGAGATACAGAAAAGTGGAAAACGACGCTCCCCTCGCGTCAAATATGTCACCGGAAGACTTTGAAGCAATGGTGGAGAAAGCCAAGGAATACATCGTTGCCGGCGACGTCATACAGGTCGTTCTGTCACAGCGCTTTCATTCGGAAAACGGAATAGACCCGCTCGATCTCTACAGGGCGCTCCGTTATGTAAATCCCTCTCCTTACCTATTCTTCCTCAAGCTTGAAGATATGTTTCTCATAGGCTCGTCCCCTGAGGTTATGGTCAGGCTTGAAGAAGGGGTAGCAGAACTCCGGCCTATCGCGGGAACAAGGAGAAGAGGAAGGAACGAACAGGAAGACAGGCATCTTGCCCATGAGCTCCTGGAGGATCCGAAGGAGAGAGCCGAACATGTCATGCTCGTTGACCTGGGGAGAAATGACCTGGGAAGAATAGCGAACACAGGCAGTGTGCAGGTTAATCAGCTTATGGTTGTGGAGCGGTATTCCCACGTCATGCATCTTGTCACAAATATCCAAGCGCAGCTGGCCCCCGGAAAGGATTGCTTTGATGTCCTCGCGGCAGCGTTTCCCGCCGGCACACTATCCGGTGCGCCGAAGGTCAGGGCCATGGAGATCATCGATGAACTCGAGCCGACCAGACGAGGCACTTACGGGGGAGCTGTCGGATACTTCAGTTATACAGGCAATATGGATCTATGCATAACCATCAGAACCATGCTGGTGAAAGACGGGAAGGTTTTTATACAGGTGGGCGCCGGCATCGTAGCCGATTCCGACCCGGAAAAGGAATATCGGGAAACGGTGAATAAGGGCGAGGGAATGATGCAAGCCATATGCCTTGCCGCCTCCGGCTTCGAATTAAAAAAGAATAACAGAAGGAGCAACGCATGATTTTAATGATCGACAATTATGATTCCTTTACCTATAACCTCGTTCAGTATTTGGGCCAGTTAGACCAGGTGGTTGCGGTTTATCGCAATGACGCCATAACCCTGGAAGAAATCAGGAACCTCGCACCCGATGCCATCTTTCTTTCCCCCGGCCCATGCACGCCGAAGGAGGCAGGGATTACTGTCGATGTCATCAGGGAATTTCACAAAACAACACCCATTATGGGGGTATGTCTCGGGCACCAGGCCATCGGCTATGCCTTCGGCGCCAATGTCGTCAGAGCAAGCAGGCTCATGCACGGAAAGACCTCCCCCATCATCAACGATGGCAAGACGATCTTCAAAGGTCTACCCAATCCCTTCGTCGCTGGACGCTACCACTCCCTGCTGATTGAGGAAGCTTCGCTGCCCTCCTCTCTCATGATTAGCGCCAGGACAGAGGAAGGAGAGATAATGGGCGTAAGGCATAAGGAATATGCGGTGGAGGGGATACAGTTTCACCCCGAATCTATCCTGACACCGCAGGGAAAACGGATTTTGAGAAATTTTCTGGAGTTAATTATAAAAAAGGAGAGCTTGCAATGATCAAGGAAGCAATTGCCAAGGTAGTAAATAGTGATGACCTGAATGAGCCCCAAATGATGGAGGTCATGGATGAAGTCATGGAAGGCAAGGCTACGTCCGCGCAGATCGCCGCCTTTATGACGGGCCTCAGGATCAAGGGTGAAACCATCGAGGAGGTGACAGGAGCTGCGCGCATAATGAGAAGAAAGGCCACAAGGATAGACGCCCGATCGCCGATTATTGTGGATACCTGCGGGACAGGTGGTGATGGAAAGAATACATTCAATATTTCCACTACGGCCGCTTTCGTCGTGGCAGCGGCAGGCCTGACGGTGGCCAAACATGGAAATCGCGCTGTCTCCAGCGGCTGCGGGAGCGCCGATGTCCTGGAAGCATTAGGCGTCAACATCGGCGCCCGACCGGAGATTGTGGAAGAGTGCATTCATCAGATTGGTATTGGTTTTCTCTTCGCCCCTAAACTCCATGGCGCGATGAAATATGCCATCGGTCCACGCAGGGAGATCGGAATACGAACCATATTCAACATGCTTGGACCATTAACAAATCCCGCCGGTGCGACGTCTCAGCTAATCGGTGTCTATGATCCAAGGCTCACGGAAATGTTTGCCGGCGTTCTTAAGAACCTGGGCACAAAGACCGCCTTTGTGGTTCATGGCTCGGACGGCCTGGATGAAGCAACCGTAACCGGCAAGACACGCGTAACGGAGCTGAAGAAAGGTCTCATCAACACGTATGATATCGATCCGGCTTTTTTCTTCGGCGACGTCTTTCCGGGTGACGCTCTTCTTGGCGGTGATGCATCGGTCAATGCTGAGATTACAAAGAGTGTTTTAACAGGCAACAGCGGGGCCTGCAGAAACATTGTTGTCCTCAATGCGGCTTTAGCGATTATAGCCGGCGAAATGGCCGATACGATCAAAGAAGGGATTCGAATAGCGCAGGAATGCATTGACAATGGCGCCGCCATAAAAAAACTTCAGGCCCTAATCGAGCTCAGTAACAGTTGATCATGAAAATTCGACGGAGGTAGCGTTTTTATACTGCCATGATTTTAGACAAGATTATCGAAGTAAAAAAAGAAGAAGTCGCCCATCTGAGAAGGAACAGGCCGCTTCAGGAATTGAAACATGCCATCATGGACCTCCCATGGCCTGGCAATTTTCAGGATGCGATAAGCGGCCGGGAATGTGCCATTATTGCGGAAGTCAAGAGACGCTCACCCTCAAAGGGAATACTCCGAGAAGATTTTGATCCTGTCCAAATTGCGCTACTGTACGAAGAGAACGGTGCTGCGGCAATATCCGTCCTGACGGACAGGGTTTTTTTCGGCGGAGATGACGTTTATCTTGCGAATATAAAGCAATATGTTCGTCTTTCTCTTTTGAGAAAGGACTTCATCATTGATCTTTATCAGATATATGAGACTCGTTTTCTTCGGGGAGACGCCATCCTTCTCATCGCAGCAATTCTAACAGATGATCAGTTGAGAGAATATGCCAGCCTTGCCCAATCTCTCGGTCTTTCCATAGTCTGCGAGGTTCATTCCCGGATAGACTTGGATAAGGCACTCGCGTCAGACGTCAAGATTATCGGAATTAATAACAGGGACCTTGCCACATTTTCAGTCGATCTAAGGACAAGTGCAAGTCTCGCAGCTTCTATTCCCGCGGACAGGATTATTGTTAGCGAAAGCGGCATTCGGACCAGACAGGACATTGAGACCTTAATGAAGGCAGGAATTCATGCCTTTCTGATTGGCGAGACCCTGATGCAGTCCGCTAATATGGGACAAAAGTTGCGAGAGCTTCTGGGTAAACATTAAACAAGCATGATGAAAGCGGCAACAGAATGGAAATAAAAATCTGCGGGATTACCAATATGGACGACGCCGTTATGGCTTTTGCGTATGGCGCTGACGCCTTAGGGTTAATTTTCTATGAGAAGAGCCCGCGATATGTGGCACCGGAAGCAGCAAGGCGTATCGTACAGAACCTCCCTGACGCCATTTCGAAAGTGGGTGTCTTCGTAAATCATGATATCCATGCTGTCAGGGAGATATATGAATTCTGCGGTCTTGATATGATCCAGCTTCACGGTGATGAATCACCTGATTACTGCCGCGAATTTCCGCAAGCCATTCTGATCAAGGCAATCTCACCCCGAACGGAAGAGGACCTCTCAATCATAAATAATTACCGCGCCAGGGCGGTCATGATCGATGCACGCGAATCCGGCATCTACGGTGGAACGGGAAAGAAATCCAACTGGGATCTGGCCGTCAAATTGAAAGAAATGCGCCCCCTCGTCCTCTCGGGAGGATTAAATGCCGGGAATATTCTCCAGGCAATCAGGAAAGTTTCACCACACGCCGTAGATGTCAATAGCGGCGTTGAACTCTCTCCTGGGAAAAAGGATCCGAAAAAAGTGCAGGGCATTATTGAGATCGTCCATGCTGCCGGAAAGAAAAGTTCTACAATAATATTTACAAGGAGAGAAAATGCAAAAGTCTTTGCCCGATAAGAAAGGACACTTCGGAATCTTTGGTGGCCGCTATGTCGCGGAGACCCTGATGCCTGCCCTGATTGAGCTTGAGGAAACCTATAGGGCATCCAGAAAAGACAAACACTTCCGGGACGAATTTGCTTATTACCTTCGTGAATATGCAGGAAGAGAAACCCCCCTTTACTATGCGAAGCGTTTCACGGAAGAACTGGGCGGGGCCCGGATTTACCTCAAGCGCGAAGATCTCAATCACACGGGCTCCCATAAGATCAACAACACCCTCGGCCAGGGACTACTTGCCAGACGCATGGGTAAGAAAAGGGTAATTGCGGAGACGGGAGCCGGTCAGCATGGTGTGGCTACAGCGACGGTGGCGGCCCTTTTCGGGATGGAATGCATGATCTTCATGGGTGAGGAAGATATCAGACGGCAGGCCCCCAATGTATTTCGCATGAGAATATTAGGAGCCGAGGTCGTGCCTGTATC
>Ga0209777_10000315_pt1 | contig 82354 bp, 133 predicted proteins | sample FrelakmetHBP12HB_FD_187147 | JGI IMG/M metagenome (GOLD analysis project Ga0209777, IMG submission 187147) | Freshwater lake sediment microbial communities from the University of Notre Dame, USA, for methane emissions studies -HBP12 HB (SPAdes)... | ecosystem: Environmental > Aquatic >...
GGACTTTTCGACATTGAGACTACGACTCTCGAGCACAACGAAAAGTCCAAAGTACTAGTCATTGGAAATACTCTCCGAAAAGCTGGGACAATCACACGGAAATTGTTTTGTTATGATCAGTACTCAACACAACGAGAACTAATCGACGATTGGTGCAAATGGGTCAGAGAAGTTGATCCTTCAGTACTGATTGGACACAACGTAGTCATTTTTGACCTTCCGTATCTTAACTTTATCACGCAACGGGAAGGCGGTCAACTCGAGCTAGGACGAGATAGTTCAATGATCCACGTTGACGACCGAGAATCGAAGCTTAGGAAAGATGGTTCACAATCGTACACGTACCATAAAATACAAATCTACGGTCGAGAGATCTGCGATACTTTTTTCCTCTCATTAAAATGGGACACTGGTCGAAATTTAGAGAATTATAAACTTAAAAATATTGTAACACAATTAGGATTAGAAATTCCCAATCGTCAATTTTATGATGCAGAAAAGATAAAGGATAATTATCAGAATCCAATTGAGTGGAAAAAAATCCAAGAGTATTGTAAATTCGATTCCGATGATGCTTTAAATATTTATGATGAAATGATTCCAGCTTTTTTTTATATAGCACAGAGTGTTCCGAAACCTTTTACAGAAATTATTCAAAGTGCGAGTGGATCGCAAATTAATGCGATGATGATTCGCGGTTATTTACAGGAAGGATATTCTCTACCACTAGATTCTGAAACTAAAGATTTCGAGGGGGGGATTAGTTTTGGTAGACCAGGGTTATATAAAAATTGTTGGAAAATTGATATTAAATCTTGTTATCCCAGTGCTATCGTAATTAATAAACTTTATAGCAAACTTAAAGATCCACATGGGAATATGTTAAAACTTTGTCAATTTTTTATGGACAAGAGATTCGAATACAAAGCATTAGTAAAAGAAACCAAAGATCCTTATTACACAGCGCTCGATCAATCGGCGAAGATTTTTATTAATTCAATTTTTGGATTTTGTTCGGCCCCAGGATTGTTATTTAACGATCCGATTACAGCGGCCAAAATTACAGAGTACGGACGAGAGTATTTAAATTTAGGAGCTAAGTGGGCAACTGGAAAAAATTTGGAGTATTGGAAAAATGGCGACTAAAATTAAAAATATTTCTGGTATTAAAAGAAATCATTTAACTGGCGTCCAATTTGATCATGTTGATAAATTTGGACAACATTGGTGGATTTTTCAGTGTGATTGCGGAAAAAAGATCGTTCGACCAAAATCACGTTGGACTGTAGGGGATATTCAATCATGCGGATGTCAGCGACACTCCAAATTAATTAAAGATATCACAGGACAGAAGTTTAATCGTTTAACTGCCATAAAACGAATTGGAAGAAAGGGCTCGGCAACGTTTTGGTTATTTCGATGTGATTGTGGAAATGAGAAAGAAATTAATATGTCTTGTGTTATATCCAATACAACAAAGAGTTGTGGCTGTTTATTCCAAGAATTTTTAGAAGTTCGTAAAAAAGAAATGACACTAGAGGATAGTGTTTATAAAGTTAATCGTCTTCTTGGCGTCTACAAAGGTGGAGCGAAAAGACGAGGATTCAAATTTCAATTAACTCGGAGTCAATTTCAAAAATTAATTGAGGGCGATTGTTTTTATTGTAATAAATCACCATCAAGTAAAGTCGCATCAACGATCGCTCGTAAACCAATGTTCTATAATGGCATAGATCGAATTAATTCTAGTTTAGGCTATACAATTAACAATTGTGTGTCCTGTTGTCCGATTTGTAATCAGGCTAAAATGGAACAAAAACAGATAGATTTTATTAATTGGATTCGAAGAATTCATAATAATTTATTAACAAAAGGATTGATCGATGCATAATTTTTCAATTCTCAATGGCGATACAGATTCGATTACTGTTTACAAATCTGATGGAAAAGAATTTACTTCAACCGAAAGACAAAATCTCCTTCAAGAACTTAATTCTATTTCTCCAGTAGGATTGACCTGGGAAGACGATGGGTACTTTTCCCACGTTTTAGTAGTTAAAGCCAAGAACTACTACCTTGAAACTCCCACTGGCGAGATCAAGATTCGTGGCTCAGCTTTAAAGTGTTCTATGAAAGAACCAGCTCTAAAGGAATTTGTCCAGAAGTTTATCCAGACGATCGTCCACGGGACAATTGAAGATTCCGTCAATCTGTATCATCAGTACTGCCGGGAGATCATGGGATTGATGGACATTTCGCGCTGGTGCTCCCGTAAAACAGTTACAGCATCCGTTCTTTCGCCTGAACGAACTAACGAGCAGAAGGTACTCGATGCTATTGGAGATGAGGACGTTCAAGAAGGAGATAAACTCTCAGTGTTCTTCGCTGTTGACGGATCGTTGAAATTACAGGAGAATTGGGTAGCTGATCACGATCCGTACAAACTGTTAGAGAAACTTTGGAAAACAGTGTCGATCTTTGGCACAGTTATTGACGTGAAACTGTTTACGAAGTACCATCTTAAAAAGCAACGGGAACTTCTTGACAAAATCCGTTAGTTGTAGTACACTTAAATCGTGATTGTAGTAGACGATCTTAGTAGTTACAATTTAGCAGATTTATTAGGTTCAAAAGTTATTGGTAAAATTTCGAGTGATTTAGCACACATAATTTCATGTAATTTCATGGAAAATTGAATCAACAGAATCGGATGAAAGATTACTTAAGATAACAGAAAAATTTTTACAATCGGAAGAGTTATGATAAGTAGACCCTTATGTTATCAAAATCTTTTTTGGCAATACGGAACACTTATTGAATTTATGAAATTATACGATAACGGAACCGATTGGGCGTATCTTATTAGGTTGGTACTTGAAGACGAATTACTACACGAGGACTATGAACTGTATGAATCTTAAAACTAAATTCCATCACGTCCTTCAACCTCACCGTTCCCGCTGCACAGTTGCAGTTTCAGTACCCAGTAAACAAGATCTCCTAACGATGATGAACACGCTGTTCGTCGATTGCGAGAACACGGGATTCGCTGGAACGTTGGGAATCGCCAAGACGCATCCGAAAGATAACTACAACCACAAGGTCGGTCGAGAAACTGCGTTGAAAAACTCGTCTGCAGTATACTATCATTTAATGACAGTTGAGCGTTGTAAATCTGGAACGTTGTTCAAGTTCATGATTCATAACTTGGAGAAAACAGTTTCGTTACTGGAAGTTAATTTCTTAGTTCAGGCTGGTAAAGATGTTGTTCATATTCAGTTTATAAACACTGTGAGGATTAAACGTGTTTAGTTCTAAATTAGAACAGATACTTTTTAATAAAATGTATGAATGGAGTTTTGTAGTTAATCCAAATCGAATAGGATTTCAACAGATTTATCCACAACTACACTACATGGTTTTAGAACTTCAGGATAATATTTTCAGGCAAATTCGTGGTGAGGAATTGTAATGGGAGGATTTGACTTTCGGAGTTTCACTCAATTACTCGATTGGTTATACGTATGGTCAATAAATAATTTAGAGTACCGAGTATTCAATAAACTGGATCGAAAATTCTCAAAAAATTTTCACGAGGATTTAAATGTAGGTATTATAGTGGATTATTTAGGAGATGAGGAACTGTGAATCGTAACAACAAATCAACTTGCACATTCGGAATTGATTTATGGTGCATGTTTGTAACTCAACCGTACAGGGTGAATTACTTAGTTCGAAGAATGAACAGACGAGCTTGGCGAATGATGCACTTCGCGTACAAAATCTCAGACGATTGTTAAGGAGAGATCATGGGAAATTTTCGACTTAAAAAAATTACTGATCTCAAGAAAGTGAGTCTTGAAGACATAATCCCTGAATCTGATTACTCATTAGTAACTAATCAAGATAAATTTCTCCAATGGGAATTCGTTAAAGATGAAGAGAAGCTTGAGCCGAGAGATGTAAAGCCGGGCATCTGGACAATTACCAAAACATTAGCAGGACTTTCTTTATCTCCAACTTCATTTACTAAAGAGAACGTGTTAGAAGAGTACTCCGCAACTCGGGATATTTCGGACAGGATTCACAAGTTCTTCAGCAACACAGAAATGTACAAAAAGTACGGAGTGTTTCCAAAACGAGGAATCTTGTTGTACGGTTCGGCAGGATTAGGAAAATCAGTAGCAATTGGAAAAGTCTGTAAAGATCTTGAAGCCAATAAAGATACCTGCATCATCGTTTGGAACACCGATAAATTTGACGCAAGCGAGATTAACTCGTTTGTTAAATCGTTTGACTATTCGAAGCACAAAGTTAAGAAGTTCGTTCTGGTTGTGGAGGACATAGGCGGATTTGAGATGGATCAGATCAGGATGAAGTCTGACAGTAGTTTACTAGCTCTCCTTGACAACGTTGAACAGACGTTCAAGATTCCAACCGTTGTGATAGCTACTACGAACTTCATTACAAACTTCCTCGAGAACTTAACAAATCGACCTGGAAGATTTGACGACAAGATCGAGATTAAGCCGCCATCTCCAACGGCGAGAGCTAAGTTTCTGGAATTCTTTAGTAACTCAGAAGCGACCACCGAAGACTTGGATGAGATTAAATCAAAAGAATACAATAAATTCAGCATAGCGCACGTCAAGGAAGCGTTTATCCGCTCTAGGATCTACGGAATCAGTCTAGTTGATAGCATACGTCAGATTGACTCAGAGATTAGGCTTTACGAGAAGGCTTTCCAGGATAAGATCAAACGTATGGGACTTAGTGGATTGGATGACTAATGGCTGAGACGTTTAACATTTCAATCTACAAAATCTCTAAAGCGATGATGAAAGACATCCCAAAACTACTTAATTTACTTGACAAAACACATGAAAACATGTTAGAATTTAGACAGTACAGTGAGATAAGAAAGCTCATCTCAAAGGTACAGGAGACAAAACAGGAGATGGAACAAGTGCTACTGAACGCCAAGAAAGTCCGAGACATTAAAGGAAGAATCGAATGAAGAATAAAAATGGACCGAGAATACTTGTCCTTGATATTGAAACGTCTCCGATTATTTCGTATACCTGGGGGTTGTTCGATCAAAATATCGCTTTGAATCAAGTTGTACAGGATTCTTACGTTATTGCGTGGGCAGCAAAATGGTTAGGCGATCCTGATTCAAAGATCGTGTACATGGATCAGCGTAACTCAAAAGATTTCTCAAATGATAAGAAGTTCCTAACTCCAATCTGGGAACTGCTAAACGAAGCCGATGTTCTGTTAACGCAGAACGGTGTTCGTTTCGATGAGAAGAAACTCAACGCTCGATTTGTTCAACAGGGAATGAAGCCGCCAGCTCCATACAAATCGATTGATACTCTGAAGATCGTGAAGAAGAAGTTCTCATTCCTTAGTAACAAACTTGAACACATGACTAAGATTCTTTGTAAAAAGCATCAGAAAACTAAGTCAAAGAAGTACCCCGGATTTGAACTTTGGAAAGAATGTCTCGCTGGAAATAAAGACGCTTGGAATGAGATGAAGGCTTACAACATTAAAGATGTGTTGTCGTTAGAAGATCTGTATCTCCAACTCCAAGCATGGGACCACACAATCGACTTCAATCTCTTCACTGACGACCCAGAGATTCGTTGCAACTGTGGTGGAACTCATTTTGAGAAACGAGGATTCAACGTTTCAGCTGCTGGAAGATTCCAACGGTACCAGTGTTTAGACTGTGGTAAATGGACTAGTAGTAAAAAGAACTTGTTGCCAAAAGAAAAGCGTGCATCTCTCCGAAAGGCGTGATTGTGAAGTTAAGCCTTGAGTTGTACGAACGATTAGACTATCTGAATACTCCTCAAGTTTCAGCTACTGAGTTCTACGGAGATTTGTACTGGTCTCGAGTTTTTGGTTATTTGTTACTTAACTCCAAAGAAGAACTTAAACTGGAGGAGTTGTGAAACTTTCCGTGTTAGGGTATCCTTGGCAGATTAAACTCCTTGATCCTGAAGAGTTCAAGGAGAAATTTGGTAAGGGATTAGCTATCACTGATACTGATACGCAAGAGATTCACATCCGATCTGACGAGTTTACTAAACGGATTGTTTGCCACGAAATCGCTCATGCGTTTATGCACTATGCTTGTACTGAGGAACTGAATCTTCACGGAGAAAAGGCTGAGGAGTTCTTTTGCGACTTCATTGGGATTCATGGCGAAGAGATCATCAGACTTACAAAATTAGTAATGAGGAGACTGAAATGAAGTTATTTTTTGGAGCGATATACTTAGTGTCAGGATTGTTTCTCGGTGCGTTTATTTGTAGTTGGTCTTATCAAGATATGAATCAAAAAATGTACATCGCCGGATGTTCTGATACTATGACCCAGATCGCCCGTAAAGGTAATGTTCAGATTCCTGGCTGGGTTATCAATGAATTCTGTAAAAATGAGTACGCTTTAAGAAAATAGGAGATAACATGCCGTACATAAAACAGTCCGACCGAGACGATCTTGGTGAAATTGTTAAAGCGATTAATAAATTCGCACCCGAGAACGCAGGACAACTGAATTACTTGTTCACTGTTATGGCCCGAAGATACTTACTTGAACGTGGGAAGAACTACCAACACATCAACGATATCGTTGGAGCGTTAGAAGGTTGTAAACTCGAAATGTACCGAACGATTGTTGGGAGTTACGAAGATCAGAAGATCTTAGAAAATGGCGACGTGGAGACGATTGTTAAATGACAAAAAGTAAATCTCATCATTCCGAGTTGGATCAACTCAGGGAAGAACTGCGTGACGCGAAGTCAACGATTAAACGATTGCAACGTGAACTAGCTCAAGCATCTCGTGGACTTTCTAGATTAGATGACTTAGAAGAGTTACTAAAAGATGAAGGAACAATCGAGATCGGATTAACCGCTAATACTACTAAACGATGTTCCGAATGTAAAGCTGTTGAAGGATTTGTTGGTGGAAAAATGAAGATCATCCATCGGGCAGATTGTCCCAATAGAAAGAAACGATGAAACATTGTGCTAACAAGGATTGTAAACAAAACAATCCTCAGCCTTTAGAAAATTTTTGGAATGATAAGTCGAGAAAGACAGGATTAGCTAGTCGATGTAAATCGTGCAAAAAACTTGAAAGTAAAAGATGGAGAGAATCTCATGTTGAAGAAAGAGCAAAGTACCAACTAGAATTTAAAAAGACACATAAAAAATATCTTCAGAATTATTTAGCTGATTATTATCGAGAAAATAAAGAGGAAAGAAAAGATCAAGTTTATCAATGGAGAAAAAAACACCCAACTTATACAAGTGAATACTACTACGCAAATAAAGAATTAATGTCTAAACAAAATCGAGAATGGCAAATTGCAAACGCTTCTCATTTGGCAGCTAAAGAAGCTAAACGTAGATCAGATAAACTTCAAGCAACGCCAAAATGGTTAACTTTAGAACAGCTTCAAGAGATTCAAAATATCTACGATCAATGTCCAAAAGATTACCATGTTGATCATATTATTCCATTAAAAGGAAAAAGTGTTCGAGGACTTCATGTTCCTTGGAATCTTCAAATTCTTTATAGCATTGATAATATCAAGAAATCGAATAAATTATGAATAGAAATGATAGAAACAGTTATCTTCTTAGGACATATGGAATAACTATTAAACAGTATGAAGAGTTATTGGAAAAACAAGACCATAGATGTGCGATTTGTGGTCGTCACGAATCTGAATTCTCTCGTAGTTTACATGTTGATCACGACCATGCCACTGGAAAAGTCCGTGGTTTATTAGACTATTATTGTAATCGTAGGGTAGTTGGTAGAAATAATGAAAAAACAGTCAGACAATTAGTAACTTATATTCTACCAGAATTTTCTTTAATTTTAACAAAAGAACTTGACGAACTCAAGAAAGTATGCAATAATCGTACTAGAAAGGTTAAGAAATGAGGTCAACCATTACTACAATTCTCAAAACTCTTAAAACGCTTGGGCTTCTAAAAGACAACAACAAGATTAGTATCACAAATTTAGTAGTTTATGTGTTTGTGGGTTTAACAGCATTTAAAACCCTGTTCGCTGGCGCAGATCTAAGTTACGCTCATTTAACCTGGAAAGTTCAACCACTAGATCTTTCATCAACCATGCCGATGCTTTTTTCATTGCTGAACTACGGCCATAAACGACAAATCGCTTCTACAACTCCCGCAACTCAAACGGAAGGAACTCCCGATGCTTGAAAAGTTACAGAATCTTAGTTTTACAACGATGCTTTCAATTGTAGTGTTGTTATTCGCGACACTGTTTTTCTGTACGATTGAAGGAAAACACGATCCTATTCCTGCAACTGTTGCAATTACGACGCTTGCGATGACTTCCGGTGGAACTGGAGTTGTTGTTAAGAGTCATAAATCATACTCAACAATCCTAACCAATTCCCATGTTTGTCGATTGATTGTTAGTAATGGCGGTGGAGTTGTAACGACTCAACGAGGCGAGGAACTATTGGTCAACGGTTACAAAATGGACGTAGATCATGATCTGTGTTTAATTAAAGTTAATCACAATCTTGGAATTAATACAGTAGTAGCATCTCACGCTCCAACTCCGTACTACGAGCACGCTACAATTTCTGGACATCCATCTCTGTATCCAACAGTGCTTACTCAAGGACATTTCTCTGGATTCGCAATGGTTCCAGTCGCAACAGGAATTGAACCTTGTACTCCAAAAGAGGAACAGGATAACCCATTCGTTTGCTTGTTACTAGGTGGTAAGCCAATCATTAAGATCTATGAATCACAACTCGTCAGTGCGACGATCATGGCTGGCTCATCTGGTAGCGCAGTTTACAACGAGCACGGAGAACTTAGTAACTTAGTGTTCGCTGGCAGCGGTGGACTGAGTTATGCTTGGACAGTTCCGTATTACGCTGTTCGTAGTTTCTTGGATAACTCAGTTAAAAAAGAATGGATCAACATGCCAGTTCCAAATTTGCAAGCTCCGACTCCAACTTCAGACGATCATAAAGCAGCATTCGATAAACTCCGCGAAGCTTGTAAGAATCCTGTGAACCGTAATAAACTTGGTCTTCTGTGCCGAGTTCAATCAGATCTGATTTGGAGAGACAATGACGATAACAACTAAAATCATTATTGGAGTTTTCGCTTTAGCTACAGCTTTTGCAGTTGGTCGTTGGACTGGACCCACCAAGATCAAGACTGAGATCAAAACAGTAACAGTTGAGAAGATTGTTTACAAATCAGTAAGTGATAAAGAAGTTCATAAAGTAACGACAACCACAACAGTTAAGAAACCCGATGGAACAGTAACTACTACAACAGTGACTCGATACGATTCTGACACTCATACTAACACTGATGTAACTGATAACACCAACACCAGTTCGACTTCAACGACTGAAATTGAAAAAGGAACATCAAAGACTACAGTTCTTGCATTAGCTGGAATGGATCTGACTAAAGCTAGTACTCCCGATTGGGGAGGGATGGTTTCAAGATCAGTTCTTGGACCAGTTAGTGTAGGCATTGGCGCTTTCCAATCAGGTAAAGTCTTTGGTGGAATTGGACTACAATTTTAAAATATGGGAACATTTATCAATTTAACTGGTAAAAGATTTGGACGTTTAGTAGTTCTAAAAAGAGATAGAACTCTTAAGTCTGGAAGAATATCATTTAAATGCAAATGTAACTGTGGAAATTTTATAGTAGTAACTAGTAATTGTCTTCAAAAGGGAACGACTAAAAGCTGTGGATGTTTACGAAGATATATAACATCTATTACTAAATGGAAACATGGTCACGCGCAATCAATAGGTTCATCAGTAACGCGAACTTATGGAACATGGGGAGCGATGAAAGCCCGTTGTCTTAATTCAAAAAACGTGGCATATAAACACTATGGAGGTCGAGGAATTACTGTTTGTGCTCGATGGTTGCATTCATTTGAGAATTTTCTAGAAGATATGGGAGAACGTCCAATAGGAAAGACAATTGATCGAATTAATAACAATGGAAACTACACTCCCAGTAATTGTCGATGGGCAACCAAATCAGAACAAAATAAAAATCAGAGAAGAAATAAATGAAATCAATTTTTTCAATCGAAGAATTAATTTCTGTTGCTAAAAGTAATGATCCAATAGATACACCAACTGGAATTAGTAAAAGAGAATTGAAAGATATCGAAACGTTTATTTGTGATATGGGGATTAAAGTTGGACGAAAGACGATTCATAACTTAGTCGTCTTCGATCTGTATAAACTCTGGGCCAAGGATACGGCCCTTGAGCTTAAAGAATTTAAGAAAGCGTTCTCGTATTACTTTCCAGTTACTAAAGATGTTCACAGAAACGATGCATATAAACTTAGTACTACACACAAACAAGGAAAATTCAACCCTTCAAAAAAACACATTGAAGAACTACGAAACCAATATGGACAAAAAAAATCAAAACAATTAAAGGGAGAATCGTGTCAAGAAAAGCTTTTAACCGAATTGGGAAAAGATTCGGAAGATTAACCGTTATTTCTCGAGTTGGAAAAACAAATCCAATTAGATACAAATGTAAATGTGATTGTGGAAAATCAACTATTGTTTTTCGAGGAAATCTAGTCAGCGAAGGATCGACAAGTTGCGGATGTTGGAATGCAGAAAGATCTATAATTGGAAATAGAATTCATGGACATCGCTCAAGATATCAAGCGTCTGGAACTTATAAAACTTGGAGAGGGATGAAAATTCGCTGTTTAGATCCTAACTCAATAGGTTATAATCGTTATGGTGGACGAGGAATTAAGATTTGTAAAAGATGGATGAAGTTTGAAAATTTTCTAAAAGATATGGGAGAACGTCCAGAAGATAAAACTTTAGATCGAATTAATAACGATGGAAACTACACTCCTAGTAATTGTCGATGGGCAACCAAATCAGAACAGGCTAAAAATAGAAGAAAGAGAATCTCCTGTGAGTAAACAGAATAAAAAGAATAAGGGTAAACGGTCAAGATGTAAATATCCTGGACTAAATCCAGCCGTTAATCGTGTGAATATTAGGGACCTTCTAGATTTTGACTATATTGATCAGTTGTCCGATAAAGAGAAGGAATTTTTAAGTAAATTTGTAACTGAGTACTACACAGCAGGGTTTCATCATGATAAAACTCAGTACAAGAATAAACAGCCCCTTCACAAAGGTAAAAAAGCTCGTCGCAAAATTTACAAAAGTAACAATTCTCGCAACTCTGACATTACAGCGTATCTTGGAAACTACCACCAGATGCTTTCTGTTGAGCAACTTTCCAGTACTGATGAAACATTTCGTAAAATGCAGTCTCCAGAAGATAGTTTGAACCGTATGATCGATATAAAACGAAAGGCGAAGAAATGAACGAGTACTGTCCTTGGCAAGAACTTAACATGTCTGAACTTGAGTACATGAAAATGCGATACCTAGAAGCTCGAGCTGATTTAAAACTTGCAGTTGCCGCATTGAAGTACTACGCTGAAGGTAATGGCGTTGATCCAGAAGACTGTTCAGTGATTGAACGACCGTTGGATTCTTTTGATTTCCCTGGACTTAAGGCGAGACAAGCGTTGGAGGAGATTCAATGAAACAGTCTAAATTCTCAATAAACGAGGAAGTCCGCTACCCAAGAATCGATTCCTACGGTAAAGTTATTGAAATCATTAAGAATCGTTCTTTTCGGTACTACGTCCAGGCGCAAGGCCAAGTTTGGAGCGTTCCAGAATCAGCTTTGAAAAAGGTCAATAAACGCCAAAAATCGGTCAATGATTCTGATGAGTTAGAAACTCAAGTTTCGTAATCGCCTCTAGGATCGATTTTGTTGCAACTTCTGTGCCTAGATATTACTTCGCCTGTAATCGACGTTTAAGCTGCGAGTACATTCCAAACTGGTTTAACTCTCCCGGCTGAGCTACTGATTTCGCAGCTTCTGCAGCAGGAGCACCTAACCGTAACTCACCAGCTTCACCTAGTCCACGCAACGCCCTGTAAGCTTCTGGAGCCTTCATCGCAGCGCCAACTCCGCCAGCGATCAACATTGGATCGGCGAAGTTCAATGCTGTTTCTAATCCAGCTTGAGCAGCTGGAGATTTTAGTCCCGATTGTCTAGTTAAATCTTCTGGCGTAGGAGCCGTTCTTGGATCAGCTGCGAACTGGGAAGCAGCAGCGTTGACAGCACCTTCGAAGTTAGTAGGATTAGTTTGGAGTTGAGAGATAGCAGATCGTAATGGAGCACCAGTAACTGAATCAACTGCAGACATTGGAGGTCCGAGTAACTGACCCCAATGCTATTTAAAACGGTCCCAGCTCCACGAGTCATCTGGTTGATCTGGAGTTACAATTCCACCGTCATCGTAACTTTGAGCAGGATTCAGCTTATTTTTAAGTTTTCTGAATCTAGACATCAAAACCTCAGTTATTTTCCCTGATAAAAGCGAATAACCTCAACAACACAGTACACGAATCCAGCTAATCCCCCCAGACACACAGCAATCTTTACTAGCGCGTCAATTAACTGAATCTTCTTCTCAATCGGATTCAATCGCTCATTCATCTCAGTTTCTTTAAGATCAATGAGTTCGCGTGTTTGCTTTACGCCTTCAATGTGAGTCTTTAGATCTGCAGTGTTTACTGCGACATTTTTATCGATCGTCGCCACTTTTTCAGTAAGCGAATCGATTTTGCCTTCGATTTTATCTAGTTGCTGTTTCACGGTGTTCCTTTGGTTGGTGTGGCTGGCACGGGGTTGCTTGGAGATTCTGGTACAGAAGTAGTCGGTTCAGTTCCAAAAACTTGACCTAAGATATTTCGGTAGTCTTCATTTTGAGAAACGGCGTACAGCAGAGCGGCTCGTTTCTCTTGGGGGGAGTTACCAATTACTTTAAGAATCTGTGTAAGTTTTGGAGTAGCTGTGCTCTTAACTCCTTGGACAGCGTTGATAATAGGAGCAAACTCGCCTTTAGTAAGTCCCCATAGATTACCAATCACGCCGCTGGCTCGAGCGGTGTGTGACAACTGGTACGGCGTTCCCGTCTTCATTCTGGCAACAGTTTCTGCACCGACGCGGTATTTCTCAGCGAAGTCTTCAAGATGAGATACTAACGCATTAGTTTGTTCAGGCGGCATTGTCTTCTTCAACACGTCTTTGATGTTTTGATACGTCTGTTGAGCGCCTGGTTCAAAAGGTTTATTAATGTGAGCGATTTGTCCCATCAAACTGGGCGCTGGTTGTTTCTCACCACTTAATCTATATTCAGGAGTTCCGATGTCTTTACCTTGAACTTCCAGTAATGAAGCTAGTTTGTCTCGGTTAATCTTGAATTGGTCCGCCAATTGTTGAAGTTGAGTACTTGGATTCTCAACAACTTGGTCTAAGTTCTTAAGTTTATCATTCAAAGAATCAACAAAATCTTTACGGAAACTAACTTCAGCTCGTTCCTGCATTCCCATAGATTTAAATTCTTGTGGAGAAGGAAGATTTTCCCTCAAACGTCTAACTTGGGAGTTGATTTCTGTTGGAAGCATTTCAGGAGGAGTTCCTGCAACCATCTTTACAAGGTTGTTGTACTGATCCTTAGAGATATCTCCTCGATTGTATAAATCTAGTAACTCTTGAGATGTCACTCGTTTCTCAGGAAGAACACTAATTTTACCAGTTTCTTTGTCTAATCCACGGAGTAACACTTCTTGCTTAACTCCATGTGATGAAGTAAGATCGTCTAAGGTCTTCTGAAGATTTCCAGCTTCTTCTTGCATTTCCTGTGTGTACTTCTGAGCAGTGGATTTACGGATGATATTCTCACCTTCCATACCCATTTGCTCACCAGTTTTGAAAGTACTACCTAGTTCGGTATCGCCCATTACATTACGTAACGCACCTAACGCCGAAGCTCCAGTTTCTAAAGCTCCACCAGTCAACGCACCAATCGCAGCACCAGTTGCTCCAGCTTTAGCTCCCTGCTCTAAATTTTCTCCAAGATCTTTACCTGTGTACTCATGACCAGCAACTTCAGCACCACCACCAATTGCTCCACCAGCTTTCATCGCTGTACGCAAACGTTGTAAATAATTCGAACCAGGACCTGCAATTCCAACACCAGCTTTGGCTAATGCTCCACCAGTCAACGCTCCACCGGCTAAGTTACCAGTTAAGTACGCTCCAGGAGATTCAGCCTGGGCTTGTGCGTACTCATTTCGTTGAGAGTTCTTCGCTTGTTCGTAAATATCTGAAGTACTAGTTGGTCCAACGTCTCCAGTAAATCCAGCAGCTTTCATTTGAGCGCCAATTTCATCTGGAGTCATTCCTGGACGAATCCCAAGTTCTCTCATGTTCTGAGGAACGGACTGAACTCCACCGACACCGGCCATGCTTAATCCTGCTTGCTCGAGACCTGCTAGTTTTGGAGCTGTTCCGAAGGTTACACCTTGCTCCGCACCTTTTTCTGCGACGTGTAGTTTCTTAAGAAGATCTTTCCAAAGATCAGATCCTGTAGGATACGAAGCCGAAAGATCCAGTGGGACTTCTTGGAAGCCTTCATCTAAAGCATGAGCAGTAACTGGGATTTCTTCAAAGCCTTTGTCTAAATCAGCCATTATTGTCTTCCAGGAACAATTTCTTTAGTTCCATCTGAGTAAATCAGTTGTGTTTGATTCGTCTTAGAGTTGTACCCTTTTTTAACAACAGTTCGTTGACCTGAAGATTGAGTACCTTGTGAGCCTTGAGCAGTTTGAGTAGATTCAGCTGGAACTCCAAATCGTCCCATGTACTGATCATGATACGATTTGTAATCTTCTGGAGCCATTTTATCTTTGTTGCTTTCAAGAATTCGTCCGTAACGCTCGGTGATGTTCTTTCTAGCGTTCGTTTGAATGTCGTGAGCATAATCAAAGTACTGTTGTAAGAATCCTCTAGCTTTACCAGCTTGAGATTCATTCAGTACTTTACCAGAGTTATTAGCTATCCAAGTTTGTACAGAATTTGGCATCATTCGTTCGAGTTCCTGTTTATCTGGAACTCCGCCTTTTGCGACCTTAGCAACTTCACCAATAACTACGGGAAGCATATTTACTGGAATTTTATTAAGATCTCCGTACTTCTGTCTAATAGCCTCGATTTTTTGAGTGTTGTAAGCATCAGCTTCTTGTAACTGAGCGCCAGGAGTTCTAGCACCAAGTAACTGAGTTCCAACTCTTGAAGCAACTGCAGCTTCAGCTTTAGTTTTAGTTTGACCCATTAAAGCTTGACGCATCAGTAACTGATTCTCACGTTGAGCTTTGAACTGTTCCCATTTCTCAACATGACCGAGTTTATTTTCAACATCAGCTTCAGACACAGAATCTGGTAACGTTTTACCAGTAAATTCTTTGTAAGTATCTCGAGCTAATTTAGATCGTTGACTATCAGGATTAGTAGTTTCTAGTGCCTGTTTGTACTTAGCTAACTGTTCTTGAGTGGTTAGTCCTTGTAAAGCTTGTTGACGATTCATTAATTCAGACTGAATTGGCATCTGAGCTTGCTGCTGCATCGCTTGAATCCCACTACGATTCAGTTCTCTTCGTCCACCAGCTTCAGCCATTGTAGTAAATGCGTTACTAAGATTAGCATTCAAAGCCATCTGGTTACTAATCTGTTGAGCGTCTCTCATTCGTTGAGGATTATTAGCTTCTTGGATTTGTTTCAATAACTGTTGGTACTGATCAACTTTACTAGGTTCAGCTGGCGCAGCTGCAGCTTGAGAAGTTTCAATTTTGTCTTCTTTTCCAGCAGGTTCACGAGTTTCAGGTTCCTCATCTTCAGAATCATCAGATTCTTTACCTTTTTCTAACTGAGGAGCTACAGGTTTGCTCATGTCAATGTCTTGAACAGTTTCATCAGAACTGTCTGATTGATCAGAACTGGCATCAGGAGTTACTGAAGTCTTAAGTCCTAAGAACTTGTTTACTAGATCTCGTTTATCAGGAGCGATAGCTTGTGCGGCTTCAGAAGGACCGTTTCCAGCATCTGGAGCGTCAGTATCTAGTTCTTCGTCTGTCAACGGATTCTTATACTTTGGCATGTTTTCTCGCTTTCACAGCTGCGTGACCTTTTAACAATCCTTCAAGAAACGCTCGAGCGTGATCAGGATTTTGCATGTACGATCTTGGAATCACAGCTTCACCGGGAGAAAGTTTAGCATCAACTGTGTCGTTTTCTGGAGAATCACCGGGAACTTGAGCTTCACCGGGGACTTCTCCACCGTTAAGCATTCCAGGAATCATCCCTCCGCCGTACTGTTGCAACGGATTACTGGGAACATGATCTTCAGAAACTTCTCTACCTTCAACCATTCCGCCTTCCCATTTAGAATAAGGATTAGTTGCCCAGTATCCAGTATCTGTGCTAGGAACTTCGGGTACAGTTCCAGTACCTTTTGATCCGAGACTACTTAAATAGTTGTTCATCATTCCGTAGTTAGCCGCCGAACTTGCAGCTTGCCCGAGACCCGCACCCATACCAGAATACAGGTTAGCTTGTTGTTGACCACCCTGCATCAATACGTTAGCAGTTTGAGTTCCATATCCAGCCATTCCCATAGCTTTTTGCATCTGATCGGAATACGCTTGCTGTTTCGCAGCGGCGTTAGCTTGCTGCTGTTGATTGTAAATTCCAACATTCTGATTCATGATATTTTGTTTATTAGCAAGATTCTGTTGTTGAGTTTGATTTTGCAATTGGGTGTTGTAACCCGCAACTTGCTGAGCATTCTGAGCATTGAATTGATTAATAGCGTTTTGTGCTTGAGCGATCTGAGCTTGCTGTCCAAACTGTTGAGAGTTCATCTGACCAGCCACTTGTCCACTTTGGAGTTGAGCGTTCAAAGCGTTACGAGTAGCAGTGTCTCCAATTTGTAATCCAGCAGCTTGAGCATTTTGCATTCCACTTTGAGATGCCGCTAATCTAGCCGCAAGTTCTGTCCCACTACCGCCCATTCCTCGAGCGGCCATATTTTGCATAATCGCACCTTGATCCGCTTTATTCTGCTGTTGCATCGTTCCTTGAGCTTGAGCCAATGCGGCGCGATCTGTAGCAGTTAATCCAGTTTTTGCTAGTTCTTGTAACGATTGTAACGATTGTTTCTGAGCGTCAATAGTTGCTTGATCAACCTTGACGTTGTTCATTACTGAAGTTTTTTGTTGGAGAGTTTGTTCTAATTCAGGAGTTAATACACCTGCGCTCTGAAGTTGTTTATAAACAACAGACATTTCTTCAGCAGTAGGTACAGTGACTCCACCAATGATATCTCTTGCCTGTGATAATGCTTGTTGTGCAGCTTCCGTTGCATCGCCTTGTGCTCCAGCTGCTAGTAATCCGCCGCCAATACTAGCGGCAGCTCCTGCTCCAACTGCTGCAATTATTCCTGACATAATTTTGTTCCTTCTGTAAGTTTTTTAATCTCGTTCCATTGAATTGGCATTTCTAAAAGTAACTCGATAGCTCGGTCTTCGGAAATTGTGTACGTTCTATCAAAAATTTCATCTTCGACTTTACTAACATCAGTTTCTGAAACTGCGTGAATAGTTGTCCAAACTGTATCTTCATGAGCGTAAGCTACTCGCTTCACTTGATTTGTCGAAACAAATGCAAACGGAGCTTTAATTCTTTTAGTTCCAGTTCCATCATCGGACAGAACTGAAATATCACCTTTACTAACAATCGTCATGTACCCTGATGTATGAATCTCGCCTGTTAACAGTGTTCCCTTTGGAACAGTAACTTCTCTGGAATACAATCCGTTAGTAAATCGGTGAACTGGAGGAATTTCGATCTGAGGAAGTTTCAACAACAACATCTCTAATGCCAACATTTTATCACGTAATACTGGGAGAGGAATATTTTTATCTTCAATGATTGTTAACGGTTGATCTGAATTCTGATAAGCTTCAAATGGAGAGTTAACTGGAACGATCTGTTTCCTCAGTAACTTACGACAGAATTTCTGAATACGTTGTAACAGTTTCATTACGATGTCGATCCTGTTGGTAACACACCAGTATCTGCCGCTTGTCTTAAGAATTGGAAAGCTCCCATTTGGGCTTCACGATTCTGAAGGTACTGTTCAGCTGAAGTGATGTCGCCTTGATACATCTGCTGTCCAGCTTGTTTAGCAGCTTGTATTGCATCACTGGTTATAGGATTTCCTTGAGAATCAACTAAAACGTCACCATAACGATTATCTCCAGCTCCCATGTTAGCATTTCGTGGATCTGCTTTCCAACTAATTCCTCCTAAATTATTTAATGCCGCTTGTGCGCCAGAATCAAACATTCCATGACCTTGCGATCCCATCGCTTGACTGTGAGCCTGATTAATCCAATCCTGGACACCAGATGCAGAATTAAGTTCTTGTAACGCTTGATTAGCATTATGGAGTTCACCACCATACACCTGAGCATATGGATCGGTTACTGCTCGTTGTTGACCGAGATTCACAGCCTGTTGGAAAGGATTTTGTTGATACTGAATACCATTAATAGTCTGTGTTCCATCAGCATTTTGAATCACTTTACCAGTTGTATCATAAGTTCCAGCTAGATTAGAATTATTCAAAACTGTCGCTTGTTCTCCACCTAATTTCATCAGAGCTTGATAATTAGCGTAATCTTGAGCATTAGCTAGTGTTTGAAGATTAACTTGTTGACCTTCGGTAATAAAATCTAAAGGATTAACGTTATACAATGCCTGAGAGTAATTTCCAGATGTTGGTAAGTTAGCTGCTGTGGTTTGAGTAACACCTTTCTGCATGTACGGACTTGTACTGTTAACAAATGCTGAGTTATCAAAAGAACTAGGTAGATCTGGATTATAATAAATCTTACCACCCCAGTTTGGATTCTGAGAAGGATCTGTTGTGTAGTTGCTTAAATCTCCTTGTTGAAGATTTAATCCTTGAGTAACAGCTTTGTAAGTATTAGCGTCTAGCGTCCCAGTTGGAACTTGATTTTGGATACTCCCGTACAACTGTTGCTGTGCTTGCTGAGCAGCATTCACTTGATCTTGTAACGATCTTATGTTGGTAGCACTCTGATCGTCGATAGCTTTTTGTGTCTGCTGATTAGTTTTCTGAGCTTCAGTTTGGTACTGTTGAGCTTGTTGTTGTGCTTGCTGACGTTGAGTTGAGTACTGATTCTGCGCTTGATTTGAGTACTGTTGGGCTTGATTCAAGTACTGATTCTGTGTTGGATTACTCTGAAGGATCAAGTTATCCAGAGTTTGTTGCCCAGTGTTGTATCCAGGAGTATTGAACATATTTTTCAGTAATGCGAATCTTCCAGGCTCAGTTTGAGTTAAAGCTGTTTGTTGTTGAAGATTCTGAAGATTATTCTGGATTTGAGTAGAATTTTGAAGATCCTGTGGACCTTGATATCCGCCGGTTCGCATCTGTTGGATCTGATTAAACGTCAACTGATTTCCAGCTGCATCAACTGGATTCTGAACAGCTTGCTGAACGGCTTGCTGATTGTACTGATTTCTTCCAGATTGAGACGCTTGTTGAAACTGATTAGCAGCTTGAGTTGTTTGTCCTTCAATTCCTTGAGCCTGATTCTGGAATTGCTGCCCCATTTGCTGCCCAAGATTTGAACCTTGATTAGCTTGGAGGTAGTTTCGAAGATTCGTAAATAATCCAGAAGTTGTCGGACGAGTTTGATTCTGAGTTGTTCCACCAGCAATTGGAGCGCCAGTACCACCAGTAGCGCCAGTGGTGATAGTACTCCCCGCTCCAGCCGAACCTGTAGGAATCTGCTGAGTTACACCAGCACCTTGCTGTTGCTGCTGATTTTGCTGTTGGTCTTGTTGGTTTGGATCTGTTACGTAGGCCACTAAAACCTCATACCTTTAAGTTGTTTACGAAGCATAGGGTTAGGTTCCTGTAATTCTTAAGGTCAGAACAAAGTTGTTGTTTGCTGGAAGACCTAAAACTTTATTAATTGTAATTGAAGTTCCAGAAGTTTGGGTAAATACAACCAATGGACAAGCTGTTGGGAAAACAGATGAATTTGAAGAATTTGTAGCTCCAATCACTGAAATTCCTTGGCATTTTCCAGTCAGAGAGTATTTAAAAGAAATAGCAGAGTTTGGAGTTCCTGTTGAATCAACATTAACCGTGATTTGTTGAATAGTCTCATTAAGGTTATCTCCAACAGTAACTTGTTTATTCATAATAGTAACTAATTGTTCAAAAACTGTATTAATTATGAATCCCAGTTTAGAGATAGTATCCTGATCTGATTTATTAAAATCTTCGACAATAATGCGTTTAACGTTGCCTAATTTCATATTACAGACTATCTCTCGTAAGCTCGCTCAGAGTACATTGTGTAGAACATTGAATACCCAATTAACGACATTTTTTCTCTTGCAACTTTATGTTGAATCATTGGACGGATGAATCGACAACGTTGTTTGTTACGAGGAACAATTGTACGAAATGGTGTTTTATCTGCATTTCCACCGAAATTCGTTTCACCAAATACTTGAAGACCAAATGCTCCATTTCCTTGTTTTTCAAACTGGTACTCTTCAAATGCAGGGCAAAGATCTGTTGCATATGATACTGTTGCAGTTGTAAAGTTACTTCGATCAAAAATGAATTTTGTTTCAGAAATTTGTTTAAAGTACTCAGAGTCCGTGAAAAATTGAGGATTAAATTCAACACTAAATGGAATTGCTTGAAAACTTAAACTTGTTCCTTGCATTAATGGTAAATCAATATCAAGAGTAACACTGTTTCGAGTAAGATTAATTTCAGTAACATGAGCTTCGTACTTTACAGTGTTTAGAGATACTTTGTAGTTTTTAAATTGAAGATTTGAGTTTAAATTTAGTTTACTAATAATCACATTGAATGCTAACTGAAGATCAGGAAAACTCCCCGTAAAACTTGAAATTGCAGCAACGTACGTAGGATCAGCAATCCCAGTGTCTGAATCTATCATTGCTGCTAAACTTTGTAACGAGTCAAACATACTGTTACCATCAATAAATGTTAAAACTGTTTCATAAGTTTTAAGATCTGTTCCAGCATCTAAATCAAGTTTCATTAGAAGCTGATTAAATTGATACGCAGTTAAGTACTGTTCTTGATACAGAACATCTCCAATTGAAATATCACTAACTGAGTTTAAAAATGCAATTTCTGAAAAGTCATTAAATCCTAAAATTTGTTTAGTAAATTCTCGATCTGCGTAATCTGTTCTATCAAAGTTCTTACGTTCGATTTCAGTGAAATTAGTATCCCCAGCTCCAAGATACAACAGTTCCTGAACAACTAATCCACAAGTTTTAGAAATGTTCCAAGTTGTCCAGGCTTGAGTAAACGTGTTGTAGCGAAAACATTGGGTTGAAACTGTATCAGTAATTAATGTTGGCGTCCAAAGCATGTAACTACGATCAGATTCATAAGTAACCCCGAATGTTGCAGCAGTAAAATTAGGCTGAAGCAACAAAGGAAGAATCTGGTCTTCAATTGGTCTAGAAACAACACTAACTCCAGTATCTGTAACTAATGCAACTCCTAAGTTACTAACCATAAAGATTTGGTTATTTAGAATTGCTGCCGAATCTGGAGCAACAATCCTTGATGAACTATCAAATGGAGTCACAGTAAATCCAGATAACGCATCCAATCCGGTTAATCGATACACGCCATCTTCTTTAAGGATAAAAAGACTATCTCTTAGTGGAAGAATTCGATAAATTTGTTTATCTTTGGGTCCAACATCAAAGTAATTAGTCAATGGAACTGCTTCTGGTTGCTGGTATTTACTAAAGTACACTCGATTTGGTGAAACATTGTTATCAGAAATAACTGCATTTTCTTCTAATGCCCAGCTTCCGGATGTTCCTGCAATAGTAACGGCAACTTCAATTGAAAACTGATTGGCATTTATATAAGTTATTGTTCTGATTCCGTCGATACTAGGAGTTGAATTTGAATCAACGATAGTAATTTGTTGTCCAGTACTCAAACCATGTCCAGCTGATGTTACAACAGTTGGATCAGCGATACTGATTACCGTAATTGTATTAGCAGGACTAAGATTTGGACTAAACTCAGATCCAGTAGCCGTACTATCTGCTAGTACTTGGAATGGTATGTTATTCATCGAACGAGATTCAAATTCCATTAAACCTGGAACATCTGTTGGTCCAGACAAATAAAACGCATAAATCGTCTCGTTAGGATTTCTATTAATTACAGTTACTAAATTTCTTGCCGTTTGATCAACTTGTTGCGCTGGAGTTGGTAATGTTGAAATTCCCACTTCTAAAGTTGTAGGATTAGTCCCAGCTCCAGGAGTAGTAACTGATGAGGCAAAACTTCCACTTGTAACATGAGAAACAATTGGTGAAGAAATTCCAGTGGTCTGATTAGTAATACTCAAAGAGTTTGTTATTGGATACACCATTACAAATGCATTGTACACATTTAAAGCATCATAAATTTTTTGAGCAACCTGAATGTCAGTTTCGATTCCTGTTAAATCAACTTCAACTAACTGAATCTCGGGACCGCCAGTAGGAGGAGTTACTGAACCAACATTGAACCAAACTCGGTATGTTGTTGTATCGTTAGTTGAGAATGCATCAAAATAATCGGCTGTTCCAACTACAACAAATGATCCACCAGGAATTGTATTTATTGCTTGAACTTGAGCAACTTCAGCTACAAATCTGTATGTGTTAACAGTCGTTCCACTAATTGTGCTAATTGTTGAAACTCCAGGGACTAAGTTACTTATCCCCAACATTGAGATATTAATTTCGTGTTTAGTAGCAGTATTTGCATAAAATACGCTACTTCGAAACAACGCTATGTCTTTTGACAATGGCGGAACTTCATTAGCTTGAAGAATACCTTCCTCACTTTGAGGATCTGTGTACAAATTCGCTCCACGGAAACTATCAGGAACAATGTCCTGGTAATTAATGTATCCATTAAGAAGATCCTGAGCTGTAGGATTACCTTCGAATACTAATTTTTCTTCATCTCCTGGATTAAGATCAGCTAATTGTTCTACTCCTGATGCAATCATGAGATCTGTTCTATAAATCTGATAAAAATTACTAAGAGTAACACTTTGTGGAATTGAGAATTGAAGATCGGCAATTGCTGATTGTGTAGAATTTTGAAAATTTCCAGCTAACTGCGCCGCTGTGGTAATTACTGTGATTGGTTCATTAATTAATGCTGTAACCATTTCATCATACAATTTTTGAACACTTAGTAACTCTGCACTTGTTGGAGTTGCAGAAGGAATCGTGTATCCGGCAACAATACTTTGGAATGCCGTTCCGGGGACTTTAACTTCTAGCAGTGTTTGATTAATTGCAGATGGAGCAGTTACTGTTCCTGTATTAAACCAAATACGATACGTTATCAAGTTTTGAGCACTTGGAATATCAAAATAATCAGCTGGACCAGATAACGTGTAATCGTTTCCAGGAATAACATTAATTGTATCTGTCTGATCTACTCCAGAAGTTGGAGTTGTAACTAAAAATCCTACATTAGCAACAAAAGAACCAGCGTTGGTGGTTACGCCTTGTAAAACGTTAGTTGCTGTTACAACTGCACTTGCTGGGAGAGGAACACTGAATTTTCCAGTTGAAGCTAACGCATTTTGAATCAGTACAGCAACTTGAGGAGCAGTTTCAGTTCCTAGTAATGAAATTTGGATAAGATTTACTCCAGCACCACTAGGAGCGGATGAAGTTCCTAATTGAAAATACACTCTATATTGATCTACGTTTCCCGCTGAATAAATGTCAAAATAATCAGATGTTCCAGTATTTACATAACTATACGTCACTGTAAACGCTGAAAATGAAATTGTTGAGTCACCCGTTCCAGAGACTATACTTAGAGTTCCAGAAGCTAATGGAGCTGTTCCTGAGCCAGTACAGGTCAGAGTTGTTCCTCCAGAGATTGTAGTGACAACTGTGAAGTTCTGGGAGTTATTAGTGTATACAGCACCTGCTGTAGCATTAGCAGCGCTTACAGTAAAAATGTAATGATCTGTAGTTGGCAACGCTGTAATCTGTGTAATTTGAGAAACCGCACCACCCGAGATACTAGTAGTAAACAAAGTATCTACAACACTAGAACTTGGAGCATCAGAGATTCCAGCTTTGCTTAATGTTGGATATAAAATTCCACCAATAGGAGTTGGAGTTGTAAAATCTCCAGTTGAATCTAACTGAGTTTTGATTAACAATGCGATATCTTGAGCTGTTGAAGTTCCATATGTATTAGCATCTAATTCAATAGCTAAATTACTTAAAGCTGTGTAAATTTGAGCAGCAGTTGCGTTAGCTGGGAGTTTAAGAAGTTGAAGATACCCAGTACCCGTTAGTAATCCACCAAGATTAGCAGCAACAGCAGCGTCTAATGAATGTAGTAATTGATTAAAATCGCCAATTAGTAGTCCAGAAATAGGATTACTTAGTACTAATCTAGCAGAGGGAACTCCTAATACTAAATTCTTATTGGCATCTTTGATTCCCCAGACTTGTCGATACGCGACCATTGAATCCTGAAGAAACCATCCAGATTGAGTGTAATCTACGTTACCATTTAGATCTAATGCCTTTACTCCACCAGCTTGAGTTATATAACCAGGAGAAGAATTAAATTCTGATGGATCAAATGTTGAGATTTTTTTAACTCCATCTAATGCTGTAAAATACAGATTACCATTACTTTCAACTGATCGTATTCTGAGACCAGGAGAAACCTCAGAGTACGTGCCAGAAAATGTAGAAAATACTCCGTTGCCATTATCAAACTCAAGAGTTGTTCCTGATCCTATACCGTAATGACGAAGAATCCTATTTTTATAGGAAAGGAGCTGCTTCGCAATGTCAACAGTTCCACCAGTCCCCATTGAGTTGCCGTAGATTTTGAATCCTCTACGAGTTTCAGCTACGTTGTTACGATTAATAACAATATTGTTACAAGTACGTAGGGCGTCAGGTTGGTTCTGAGTTAAATCAGAGTCGTATGTTGACAGGCCGCGAATTCTAATCTGCGAAAAATTGCCTGACATTTATTGCCTCTCTAGAAAAAGAATCTGCGTCTTGAAATTTTACTCGCTCGGAGAAGACTGTTTAAGTTATTAAGTTTCTGAGGTTCGCCTTCGCTTCGATTATCAATCAATGATCCAGATTTTAGTTCTAGTTCCTGAATTTTTTTATCAGAGTTATTAAGATTTTCAGTATGGCCTAACGAAGCTAAACAGCGTGCGCACCCGCGCTCAGCTAACAACGAATGAAGTTCAGATGGAATTTGAACTACTGGAGATTCACCAGCTGTTGCTACGAAGTCTTGAATCTGTGGCATGTCAGGCTGATTAAATGGTTCCGTTAATTCAGCTGGATCAATGGTAATCGTTTTAAGAACTGGATCAACTGCGATTATTGGAATATCGTAGTTGATCAGTTTGTTACCAGGCAAGTACTTAATAAAATCAACGTTACTTCCTAAAGTGAAGTTTGTTGGAAATTTAGTTAATCCAATTACTCCAGTTGTGGTATCAAATGATGTAATTTGGGCAGTTCGATTTTCTAGAACTAACTGATTAGGTCTTAACCAGTAAATGTAGTACAAATGACCTCTAGGTGTTTCGCCAACTCCAGGAGCTAGAATTAGTTCATCACCTTGGAAGTAAAATGCTTTATACGGATTAAACCCAGTCTCTTGAAAATACGATCGATCTTCTGGAAGAATTCTTGTCATGTTGTACACGTTGTTTTGATCATCCATGTACTTCACGTCACGAAGTTTTCGTCCAACTGCGCGATACGGTATTTTGTAGTTGTTCTGGTTAGTAGCCAATGGTACAGTTTCTACATATGTTAAGTACTCTTCATGAAACTGCATAATCAGTGGTAACACTGAATCATACATTTCTTCATTCAAGAATGCTAGTATGTCTTGATCTGTTAACGTTTCTTGAGCGTCGGGTAAAAATGCTCGACGTTTAACAGCCTCGATTAACTCGGATGTAAACTTAACACCAAAAACTGACATCGTGATTCCTTACGAACTACTTATGCTAAACGACCACTCATCATCTGATTCTTAAGAGCTAACAATTCGTCCAACTTGCGATTAATGTCTTCAAGTTTTTGTTCCTCAGACATCTCGTGCTGTTGCAACTCACCCTGAATTCCAGAGTGTTCTTCGCTCATTTGCTCAGCGGGTTCTTCGGAAGCTTCTTCAGAAGGAGTTTCAGCTGACTCTTCAGAATCTGAACCTTCAGGAAGTTGGTCAACAACGCCTTTAGCAACTTCTAAACCATGTTGAATCGCTTCTGGTGAATCACCAGCAACGCTAACTTGTTTCAAGTTCTTCAGTGGCTCAGCTGCCATTCCGCTCATTTCATGGGACAAGTTGCGAAGAGTGCTTCTCTTGGCATCCATGTACTCAGGGGACATCTTCGATTCACCGCGCTTGTCTTTCAAACGCTGTATCATTTTATCTCGTAACATTTTAGTACTAGCTCCTTATTTTACTAACGTAGTAGTTTTGAAAGTAGCATGATGATCAATAATGCACTTTCGGTTGTCATTACATAAATCGCCCAAGTAGGCAACTTAAACTTTACAGAAATTTTTTCAACTAACTGTTCTACAGGTTTTTCTACTTCCCGAACAACTTCTCGGATAACTTCAATTGGTTTCTCAACTTCATGAATAATATGTTTTTCAATTTCAACAATCTTTTCAATAATTGTTTCAACGGGAACTTCAACTCGCACTTCAACTAGTTTTTCAACTTCTTTAATAACTTCAACTGGACGATCGATATACATAATTTTAGTTGGCTTTAATACAATCTTTTCTACAACGCGATCGACATATACAGTATTTGAATCCGAAGAATCTGATGTAATAGATAAAGAAGCGTCTCTTGTTATTCGTCTTGAAATTAATGAATCTGTTGGACCTAAATGAAGTTTGCCCATTCTAGTAGTACCTTAAATCGTTGTTGCAATGTAATACAGATCAAATGTTCCAGAAGTAATCGATGTTGCCATTACTAATTTTGCCCGTTTAGCGATAAAACTTACTTCTGCTTCTATAACAACTCCAGTTGTTAGATCTGGAGTAATACCATTTCCAGTATCATACCAAACATCGTCAGTATCGCTTGGAGAAACCCAAACTTCTATCGGTTGGGCATCAGTAATAGTTGAAGTTGTATTAGTATACAAAGTGATTCGTTGCTCACCAAACACCGAAATTGGAGCAACAATATCTCCAATACTTGTTGAAGTTAAACTAACTTTTCCAGAAGTTTGCTGAGATACGAATATTACACTGTCGCCATCAGCTGCGCTTAATGAGATATCAAATTGAGTTCCACTGGATGGAACAATTCTGATTGCGCCATCGGCTTCATCAAATACGTGTTTAGCAATCTGACCTGGACCTAATAAACTTGCTTGGGGAGCTGCCATTGTAATTCCTCTACTTTAAAGTTGTTAATTTTATTATGTTTTAAAATCCGTAAGCTGCTTTGGTCTGATTAAAATTGGTAGTAATATCGCTTGGTGACAATGACGAGCTGTAAGCATGAACATCACCAAATTGTCCAATCGCTCCGTATGTTCCTAACTGCTCAGGATTAGCATCTAAATGACCATTACCACCAATGTAGTCAAAATATGCAGTAGTAACACCAGAGGACGACCCTACTAGCACAGAGTCAATATACACTTTGACTCCATTAGTAACATCGCTAATAAACACAATGTAATGCCAATTACCATCAATTGGATTTGCTGAAATTGTGACGTCAATATAGTCACTATAGAATGCTAGTTGATGGTCATTCGTAAGTAATCCTTGAACCCAGCCGTATGCGTTGTATTGAGACCCCATTAGTCTTTGATAATCTGATGGTGAATTCGTCTTGTACCAAATACCAACTGTTAGAGGACGGCTAAGGCTAATCTGTGATGCTAGTTGAATACCTAATTGATTTCTTGCCGTCTTATTAAACACATAAGGACTACCATTAGTCCCAGTTCCGGCCCACTGGGAGCCTGTCGTATTATATGCGTTTACAGTATCTACCGCCAGCGTTACATGAGATGGTCCTGAGTCGTATAGTGATTGTCCGGCAGTAGCTGCGCCCGGAGAAAACGGTCCTGTTCCTCCATTGACTTTATCTAGAGCAAGATGAAACACGAGATTACTAGTTAGAATGTTCGATCCTGTGTATACAAGGGGAGTACTTGATACATAAATATCAAACTCTGCTGGAGTTGGAAATGAACTTCGATTAATTACAAATGAATCTCCATCAAAATCGTATAAAGTAATAGTTTTACATGTCCAAGTATTTTGGCGAGCAGTTGAAGAAACATTAAATACTGATGTATTTGTTGGTAAATTAAATCTTAGTAAAGATCCTTGATGATTTGTGTTATCCTTATAATTAAATACTGCACAATTCCAATTCGAACTTACACTCCAATACGCATCAACAATACTCATCTCAGTAATTAAACTACTTGGAGAAAATGTAATTATTGCGCTAGGAGTTCCTGGAACGACTGAAGCCGGAAGATTTGTTAAAGTTGACATACATTAATCCTTATAGCTGAACAATGGTCCAGGTGATTGCAGCAGACCCAGCCGCAGATCCATTTTCGATGCTTACTGAAGAATTAGTAGCATCAGCTGATTGAACTTTAATTGTAGTGGCACTGGCCCCAGCAGTATAAATACCCTGCAAGAAAACGCTTCCACGATTGCCAGTTGCGGAGGCCCTGCTTGCACTAGGAACAAAAGCCGTTGTCCCATCAGTAAGTCTAAAAGTGGTTGATCCACCGCTACCGGCCTCGGTAGTCACACTAGCCGATATCATGTAATCACCAGTGGCTGGAAATGTGAGAGTTATTCCTGGCAAGCTACTTCCAGCCGTGCTTACAGTTCCCATTCCGCTATTTATCTGTTCAGTTAGGACTACAGTATTTCCAGAAGATGGATCAGCAAACGTTGAAGATGCCGTGCTCCACCCGCTTGCTACCGTATGATAACCGCTCCAATGGGATTTTGTTCCGCCAGATGGAGTTGACCATTGTGGTAATGATGCGGGACCTTGGGAGGTTAAAACTTGACCCAATGAGCCTAAAGTTGCAACATTTTGTAACGCTGAAGTTGTTGTCGTTCCACCACAAACCACAGAATACGCAATTTGTGAGGAGTTTCCAGTTCCACCAACCGCAACAGGCGTAACGTTTAAATCTAAATCATGAAGGGCTTGTTGAACGTTGGTATCAAGACTTGTTAGTCTTTGGGTAAACGATGCAGTATTAACCGTAACACTAGTTGCAGCAATTGATGTTCCTGTTGAGACACTAGATAGACTTTGATTTACTCTAGCAACAGCCAAAAGTCTAATATTTCCAGGAGAACCGTACCCTCCATTTCTTCCGTATGTCATTTGATAACAAATAACACCTTCTGCTGTAAATAATCCAATATTTCCCATTTCATTTGAGAATGTAGCAGCTTGAGCTAAAGCTTGAGATGCGTAGGTGGTTTGACCCATTAACACTACAGTCTGTGGAGAACTGTACGATGTAGTAGCTAATATCCAGTAATTAACAAATGCATTAGATGTCATTGGAGTTAACTGCCAACTTCCACCTGTTAACTGATTGTAGTAACAGTTGGTACCGTTGCTATAAATCCCACCTTCTGCATCATCGATCCAGTTCCATACAGGAGCAGCAGAAGTTCCAGTTTGCCATAAAATTCGGTAAGTATTAGCTCCACCTTGGAGTTGTGTAGTAGTATTTAGAATTAAATCTTCATCAGCAACTTGACCTGCACTAATAGCGTAACTAGTATTTGCAAGTCCGTTTGTATTGAGAGTGTATCCAGAAGGGACAACTCCAGATAGCAGCTGTGTTCCTCTCGTAAGATGTAAATTTTTATGAACAGCATTATCCATTCCTTGGACGCCAGCGTGAAGTTCATAAGAAAGAATACCAGAGGCAGCTCCACCGTTATTTGAAGTAGTATAATAAACTGTGGCAACAGGGGCAGTTTGTAATAAATCCCAAAATACTTGGCTTGATACCAATGTTCCACTAGAATTGTAGTAAAAATACCAAAGCCCATTTGTTGCAGTATGAGTAACGCTAGTAGTAGTTGCTCCTGGAATGTATCGAACTCCATTTACTGTAAATGCAGCACTAGCTGTTGTAGTAACCGCAACGGTCCTTGTACTTGCTGTATACGTAACAGAAGTAAATTGAGTTGCATCCTCAATTCCATTAAATACAGTTTCAATACCTAATGATTGCCTAGCTGTAGTTACTGTATTCGCATTAGTTCCACCCGAAGCGATGGGAAGAACTGATGTTACTGTTGGTACACCCAACATTGTTTGAACTTGTGCAACAGTTAAATCAGAAATATTTCCAGTGACTACTCCATTATTACCCTTAAGGGTTAATCCTGAAGCTTGTGCTAACATTGAGTTTGTTACAATATTAGTTGAAATGACGGTCGCAAAGGACCCAGTTCCTGATCCAGTAACATTTCCAGTTAAAGTAATAGTCTGATCTCCAGTATTCGTACCAGAAATATTTGAAGCCGATACGCTACCAGAAAAGTTAGCAGAACTACCAATTACAGTTCCTGTTAATGTTGGATTAGAAGAAAGCACAACATTACCAGTTCCAGTTGTATTTAAATCAGTAGGATTAGTAAGTGATGCAGTGTTATTTCCTTTAACGGTGTATGCTGGCATCTCAGCTAAGAACTTATTTTTAACTTTGCTCATGATTTTCCTTTGTCTTTCGACAGTCCATCCGGACCAGCTTCGGGAGGAATTTCACCTCCCGGTATGGAAAACTTATTATACAATTAATACGTATATTTTACCATTAAAATATCACCAGCAACTAATGCGGCAGCACCAGCTGTTGCGAGATCGCCAGCAAATGTGATCCTGGTAACACCAGCAACTCCGCCAGCTAACGAAACTGTATAATCTACAGCTTTAAGCTGTTCTGGACCGCCAGCAACACTCAATGAAATTGAGTTTACTGAAGCAGAACTTCCTGTAGCGGTATGTGCAAGATCTTTGAACTGTGCTGTGATATCAGCAAGTATCAATGTAATCATTTCCTCAGTCGCTGTTGGAGCTGAAGGTATAGATGCCCATGTCCCATCAGCTCTAAGGAAGTTGCTCGTTCCACCACCTGAAGCAGTTACTACGCCAGGATGCGTACTATCAAAAGGCTGGAGATTTAGTATTTGACCTGTTAACGTCGCGGCGTTGGCATTTGGAGAACTACCAACAGCGGCTAATGTAACATCCCCTGAGTTCGTTCCTGATAAACTCAACATTGTTTTAACATCGGATACTGTCAAGTCAGAAGCGTTAGCAGTTAATCCGGTGTTATTACCTTTTATAGTTAAAGTTGCCATTTGTGCGGCTTTAGCATTTGTAACCGCGTTATTAGCAATCGTTGCCGCTAAAGATTGTGATCCAGAAGCAGCTGAAGTTGTGACATCACTAGTTAATTGATTAATTGCATTAACTGTAACTGCACCAACTGCGCTATTAACAGAAATAACTCCATCTGAAAGTGGAGATCTTTCCCATGCTGCTCCGTTGTAAATTGCAAAATCTCCAGCATAAAACTGAGTTCCAGTTACAGCGCCGTTACCAGCAACTGCAACTCCATCAACCGATGCGCGATACGTATCCCCTGCTAATGGAGTAGCATCAAGAACTGTTAATGGACTACCAACGCTTAACGGACTCCACGCACCCTTGTACGTCATCAACGCACTAGGTAACTGTGCATAAGCTACTTTACCACCACCATCCAACTGGGGATATCCACCAGCCGAATTTGCAGAACCAGTAGTAACAAATACTCCAGATTTAACTTCTAGGGTATCACCAATATTAATTTGAATTGTTGTACCATCAGTTTTAACTGCTAATTTAGTACCACTGCCGCCGTCTAATGCACCAGTAACTGATACTGCCGATGATGCTAATTTATTTTCATCAATTGCTGCATCAGCAATAAATTTTCTTTTAATTTGACTCATAACTTACTCCTTAAATATAATACACAGTGAGTTTATCACCGAAAGATAAAATTCCATCTAATCCTAGAACATTCCAGGTCAAATGATTACCACTAATCGAAAAATCGTCACCGTAAAACATATTTCCGGCATCTTTAACTAACAACATGGTATCGGCTGGTATGGTAGGGGCAGACGATAACATAACAAACTTATTTGAAATATCTGTTAAACTTAAAACAAATTGCTCGACATGGGCGATAGTTCCGCTACCACCAGAACCTACTAAATCAAGCTGTCCTGTAGTGGGATTAAATTTAAACGGCATTAGGTCCTACTTACATTTAAAAGATTATTCTTAGTTCCATCTGTGTAATTCACAGTAACTGTAGCAACTAACGTTCCAAGCAATCCACCAACGAAATAACTGTAGATTTCTTGGGTTGCTACTGGGTAAGTAACCGAAATTGAATCATACGATTCAGTAACTAATGTTCCAGCAACTGGAGTTACCCGCAAAGCGTCAGTACCTGGATCAAACTCAGATTGAGAGATTTGTGTACTACTTAAATCTGTTCTTCGAGTCATTTTTTAATCCTTTGTTTAATCTTGTACACTCTTGATTTAGCTTGATTGCCAAATTCTGAAATTAACTGTTTATCTGATTCAGAACACTCTGGAGATTTACAAAGATTCTCAACTTCAAGTAGTAACTGTTGTTCCATCTGGAGACCGTAGTTAAAAAGATCGGAGTTGTCTTTTGCTGTGTTACTTGGACACATTTGAAGTTTTGGAGTTACTAAACTCATAAGAACTTGAAGATTCAATGCATCTTGTCCGTAGTTTCCAATTAATCGTTCAGCTGCTGAGTCGTATTGATCATCTAATTCCTGATAAAAATCAGAAAATGCCCCATGATCGCTAAAAAAGGCAACTCGAGATGAATGATGATGTGCCGAATGGTAATACAACTGCATCGCTCGTAAATGTGCTGTGAGTTTTAGTAACAAGTCTTTCATTTCTTACCCAATCGTTCTTTAAGTTTCTTCCAACGAGATTTATCCATTCCAGAAGTCCAGTCTTTAGCTTTTTCTGGACTGAGACCAGGAGCTTTTACTGCTCCTGATTCAACAGCTTTCATAAATCTGAATTGAGCTTTAGACTTTGCTGGCATTACTTAAGTCCTTTGTTACCTTTTTTTGGAGCTGTATGAGCCAAAGATGTTCCAGCAGTTGCGTGTTTCTGATACATTTCTTTTCCAAATTTTGCACGACCGATGCTCGCCGCCAACGCATCAGGATTCTTGGCTCCAGATTTTTTGAGATGCTCGCGAAGTTTTTTAAATCCCATATAAGACATACATTAATCCTTATAGCTGAACAATGGTCCAGGTGATTGCAGCAGACCCAGCCGCAGATCCATTTTCAATACTAGCAGAAGTTCCGGTTGCATCTGCAATCTGAACTTTAATTGTGGTGGAACCAGCACCAGCCGTGTAAATTCCACTTAAGAATGTGCTTCCTCTCTGTCCACCACCAGCAATTCCTGGTTTACTAGCACTCGGAACAAAAGCTGTTGTTCCATCTGTGAGCCTAAGGGTCACAGTTCCACCGCCTCCAGCTTCAGACGTAACGCTAGCTTCAATTTTATATTGACCGATATCTGGAAAAGTAAGAGTGATTCCAGGTAAATCACCACTAGCCGTGCTTACAGTTCCCATTCCGCTATTTATCTGTTCAGTTAGGACTACAGTATTTCCAGCAGACGGGTCGGCAAACGTTGAAGATGACGTGCTCCATCCACTTGATACTGTATGGTATCCGCTCCAAACCGCTTTAGCTGCTGATGGATTTATTTGAAATGTAGGAAGAGATCCAGGACCGTTAGAAGTTAAGACATACGAAGCATTTCCTAATCCAGAAATACTCTGTAATGCTCCACTAGAAGTAGTTCCTCCTGTAATTACAGCATATGGAGTGAAACTTGATACTCCAGTTCCGCCATTTCCAACCACAACAGTTCCAGTAATATTACTAGCTGTTCCTGTAGTATTATTAGAAAGTGTAGTTAAAGAAGCATCAATGAGTTGATTACTAATGTTAGTTCCGACTATTGTAGCTGAGGCGGGAATTGACGCTCCATTAACTTTACTGACTGAAGTTGCTAGTTGTGTTCCTGTTACATCTCCTGATAAACTTCCTGTAAAATCAGTTGCAGATGTTGCAGTTAACGCGTTTCCATTTAAATCAGCTGAAATTATTCCAGCTGAAAAGTTTCCAGATGAATCACGCTTAACAATTGTAGATGGAGTACTATTTGAAGTTGAAGCGATGATATCAAGATCTGAAGAATGAAGTGAACTTGCCGATGAACCACCAACTGAAGATACTGTTGTAACTCCAGCGTCAGTAATTGTAACATCTCCACTCATTAAAACTGGAGAAGAAGTCCCAGATGAATTTCCAATAATAATTAGACCATCAGCTAACAACAAACTAGTTGATGGAATATTCAAGATTGTATTATTATTAAAATCTACAGTTTTATTCGTTAAAGTTGCAGCATGATCTTCGGTAACGATTGGAGAAGCAGATATTCCGTTGTGAAGAGTAGTTTTATTAAGATCACTGCGAGCTTGAAAATCTCCAAGTTGAGACGATGAACCAGTACTCTCAGGTCTCAGTCTAATTCCCATCCATATTTTCTTAAAAACGTTCATTGTTTCGCCTAACTTTGTAACAACGCTGTCGCTGAAAATTTCATAAGTCCAACGTATGAAGATCCTGCCATGTTATCTGAAGTATAACTAATCACTCCAGCATCACTAACAGAGAATTCAACTCCACCATCACCCTCGGCTTCTCTAACAACACGCCATTTACTTCCAATAGAAGCGGTTGCATCGTACAACATAGTTAGTTGTCCTGCTTCTGCGTGAGTTGTTGAAGTTGTTGTTCTATACACAGAGTACTTCACAAATGCAGCACGAACTGTTCCAGAATCAAATGATAATCCCAGAACTGCAGTAGGAGAACTCTGGTTATTAATAATATTAGCAGCAGATTCTCCAATGTCGGAAGGTCCAACTAACGTTCCAAATGCATTACCTAAAGCTTTTAGATAATCATTGAGTTGTTCACCCCAGGCTGGATTTGCATCAGATTTTGGAATTAAGTAAGTTGTGCCTTGTAGAACGACGGTATCAAAGTCAGTTTGGGCCATATTAGTCCTTTAAAGGAAAAGAGTTCTCTTATTTAAGTTGTTGATTGAGCACTGGGAACTGAGGTTATTTCTCTGTACTAGGATTAAATCCACAAGAAGTACACTGAAGTTGACCATCGATGTATTTCCATTTATGGATACTGCATCGTTCGATCTTAGGTTTAGTATACGAACAGAACAACACGTACATTAATGGGATTAAAAGAAGTACCAGTATCATGGTAAAAACCAACGATTACCTGATCCTGGAGGAAAAATCTGGAAATGGACCCAGTTCGCGTTGCCTTCTTCACACCAAAGTTCAGCAGTTACTAACCTTTCTGAGTTGTTTTCTTTAAGCCAAGCGGTTAAACTGAGATCAGGATCGTACACGTCAACCGCTGCTCCAATTAAATGTTTAGAATGAGTCGCTTTAGGATTGATTCTAGCTTGGTCAGCTTGACTTCTCAGGCCAGAAGTCACTGTCATTGGCTTTCCCCAAGCAGTTCTAATCAAATTAACTCGAATTAGTAAAGTTTGGAGATTCTGATCAATCTCAAGAGTTGTCGGATACTGATGCGGATTAAGCTCTTGTAAGGAAATCATGTCACAATTTTAGGGTAGTTTTTGTGACATTAAGTATTGCTGTTACAATAAACTTAATCTCAGGTTTAAAGAAATAACCAACCGCGATTCCACAAGGAAATGGCGCTAAACCGATTAGTTTGATTCCAACTGTTTTAAAATGATTAAGAATACTTAGTACTTTTTCTAACATACTTTCTCCTAATTGACTAGTTTACTAGGGGATTCCATTGAGTCAAGTTCATCAACAACTCCGATTCCAACTGCTTTATACGCATCTTCACCCCAACACACTTCACCCGAATCGTTAACATAAAATGGTTCAGCTAACTCAATTTTACAGATGTTGATTAATCGTAGTAACACTTCACATGCAGAAAAAACATCTGGACAATCAACTGCTACAGAATAACAAACTGAACCGTCTTCTTCTATGATTACAAGTGCAAAATGAGCTTCGCCTTCGTTAAATGAAATTGCTATTGCGTTGTCCAAAAACGGATCGACGTGGTACGTCTTATTCAAAGATTTAGTAATCTTCTTTAACATCAACTCTGATTCATCCATTTGAACCTCGCTTTTTTAAGTACTCTTCAAGATCAACTTCACAAATCTCACCTGTTTTAAATTTATCCCCAAGCACTGTACTTGTGTCAACTGAGAAATCAGAAGGGTATCCTTGTTCTTTCCAACCGTCGTACGTGATTAAATTTCTAAAGTGACAAACAACAAACACAGTTTTACCTTCTGAGATTGCCTGTTGCATTATTCTCTCAAGATACGATAAGTACCGTGTTCTAAATCTTTTAAATGATTCTCCACCGCCAGGAGCTGGAGTTGTGTCTGATTCTACGAGTTTCTTCATCTCAGGAAGAACATCTTTCGTCTGCTTACCTTGAAAATCGCCTAATCCCCACGGACGGAGATCTGTGGACTTTTGAATTGGAGAATGAAATCTTCGATCAATGATCTCAGCTGTTTCAACAGCGCGTTCCAGATCTGAGGTATAAATTACTGAAGGATGTTCTTTGGACAGTTTTTCGCCAGCTTTATCGGCGTCTAATCTGCCCTTGTTGTTCAAAGGAACGTCAATCCAGCCGCGAACGCGATCTGAGGAGTTTGTATCTCCATTTAGTAAAGTTGCGCCGTGGCGACAAAGGAAGACCTTGCCTATTTTTTGATCTGATAATTTAGATTTCAAAGATTTAAACATCTTTCTTTTTTCTTAAATACTCCGTCATTCCATACCATTCTTCATAAGTAAACTTTGAACCTTTGGCATTATTACATCTCCAACAACAAACAACTAGATTGTCTTTTAAATATCCTAATTCATTATTTTTACGATCAAGTTTATAATTATGCCCATTTCTATCAACTTTACCTTTTCTTCTTGTATATGGATGTCTAGCTACTTCAGCATGGCAATAATGACAAGTCTTAATCTCCATGAATTTTAAAAAATCATCATAAATAAGATCTGTGGCAAATCCTCGTCTTTTAATTTGTTTCAGAAAAATATTAAACATTGCTTCAAATGGACGTTTTCGAACTGCACATCCAGTACAATATCCTGTCGCATATTTCATATAACCACTTTGGATATGTAAAATATGTTGACAATCAGGATTTTTACATTTAAAGTAATAAATGCATACTTTGCTGTTCGATTCTCTAGAATGAATCGTTTTTATTGCGTCTTTTTTATCTAACATTCGAGTTCCTAATGGATTTTAATAAAGAAAATAGAACTTCATAGAATTAAAGTCTCTACTATTAAGTTGTTGATTGGAAGGAGTGTTAAAGCTTCTCTAGCTTTTGGTACATGTCTTCTCGAACACAGACGAGATTAGCCCCAAATCGGAGGATTAATGGGTACATCGGCCAAAGCAACTGTCTGAATTTCTGTGAATCTTCTTGTCTGACTTCAACGCAAATGATCTTTGGTGACGATTTTGAGTACTCAAGATCCATTTGTTTAAGGATATCGTAATCTAATCCTTCAACATCCATACTTAGAAAATCTGGGTACTCGTTGTTAGGACATCGTTTCAAGATTTCTTTGATTGGAAAACACTGGACGTTAATAACCTTTTGAATTTTGAACTGGGGGTACTCAGTAACGAATTTCTCCGCTTCTTGTTTACTAAATGTGTTACGACCAGAATGCTCGTCAATCATGTAAAACGGTAACGATTCAGTCGATAACGCAACTCCGATGTTCAGATTCAAGTCGTCAGGTCGGTGAGTTTTGAATTCTTGGATGAGATTAGGATTTGCTTCGACGTTGACGCCACGGGAGCCACGAGAATACAGAAGCGCGGTATTGGAAATGTTGGACGGATGATGAGCGCCAAGATCGAGGTACGATGGTTTAGAAATTCCCAGTAATGTGAAGAAATTCAAGATCGCGAGATCTTCTCCGTGTTGGGAGTACGTTTTATCTCCGAACCATTGATCTGTCACAGTTCGTCCTGTTGGAGTTCGATGTTTAGTTTATTGATTAAATCGGATGTGTATTGTTCGTTGAGTTTTTGAAACAACATTTCGGGAAGGTACTCAGGTTTCAGAGCTTCGTTTAACCGTTTGTGGAGGATAACGGAAAATGTGTCAGCAGGGGCGTACTGCTGCCAACCACCCGTAGTCAAGTATCCTTGTGGAAGAGTAAAAGTTGATCCAGATTGATACTGTTGGTAGTACTGACCGTTATAAAATCCTTGAGTTGGAGTAGTGTACGTGACATTTCCAGATATGTTTGTCGATGCACCAGCTGAGGTTAACGAAGTACCCGAGGTTGTTGTTCCTGAAATACTAGTACTTTGACCGGCGGCGGATTGGTCGGTTAAAATACCTGAAGCTGAACCCAAGATACCAGAAAGAAAGTTCATACGGTAATCATCTCATGATTTTGGGGAAAAGTCAATAAAATTCTTTTAATAGATCCTTGAAGTACTTAGATTCCATTAATGACTTAACTTGCTCGTCCGATAAACCCATTTCTTTCTGCATCTCAGCTAATTCGGCCATAAGAACGCCCTTAGCGTTCATTGAAATAACGTCACATACTAAACGAAGTTCAATTTCAGCATTAGGACTGTCTTTAGCAAAACGATAACCCTTATACACGCTTTCATCTTTAATAGCCGTACTAATTCTTGTCGGCTGGAAACCGTCAATTTTAGCATCTTTAGCTGAAGCGTACCGTTTAATTTCTCGAGTATTAATATTAATACAGATAATTGGTTGAGCTGCCATTTGTTTCCTTCTTTCTGAGGTTAGTTTAGAGTTCATTTGTTCACATTTTTGACGACCTAGTTCAGCAAGTTCAGAATCTGTTAACTTTCGTTGATATTTCTTATAATTTCGACGCTGTTTAGTATCACATTCCTTGCATTTATACTGTAATCCGTCCCACATACAACGATTTTTAGAAAAATATTGTAATTCAAGCCAAGATGTACAAATTCGACATTGTTTTAATTCTTTTTCATTATCATACATATGGAGTCTTTTCTTAGCCGGAATAACTCCATATTGTTTTCGAACTTCATCGTAATGTTCTGTTCGTTTTTTAGACATTTTTTGTTTAGTAGAATCTTTGTTCTTTCGTCCTAAACTTCCTTTACCACCATTATCAGAATTAGTAAGATTACAACCCATACTTTTATGAAATTCAATGCTTTTTTGTTCAGCAACGTCAAGTTCATCGGCTGAACTGTATTCTTGTAGTACTAAGATCTCAGGTTTAGTACCTTTATCAATAAGAGATTTAATCCAATGAACTTTATGAGTGTCATACTTCAATTCACTAGGTTTACTGTGATCTCGAGGACGTTTGAGTCCAGAACAAGACTTTCCAATGTACCGAATCTCCTTTGTGAAGGGATCAACTAGGGCGTAGATGAGATATTTACTGTTCATAATTATATCCTATCATATTTAAGTTGTTAAGTCAAGTAAATAATTCTCAATTAGATAAAAAAAAATGGCCCCGCTCCAGTTAAGGAACGAGGCCATCTAAACTTTAGACACCTTTTAGTGATGTCTATTCAATTTACAGAAAACAGCTTAACTTAGCGTAATGCCAGAGATAAGCACGTTATGACCGGGGTATGGAGTGAACAAAGCTTGGTCAGTCCACAACCTCATCTCATATGCCGCGCTATTCTCAACATCGCGGAAGAATTCGCCTTCTGCCGCAGGACGTTTGAACGTCACATCGCTTGAGCCGATACGCACGAACTCTTTGATCTCGGTCAAGTAGGCATAGCCTTCTTTAACGTGGATCGAGGGCTCGATCGTGATCAAACCGTTCATGGCGTGGAATTTCAACTGTGAAAAACCATTTTCGCCATCTTGCGGCTTGTACGAGGTATCATAGTGACGAAGGGCCGCTTCATCGCTAACAAGCACGCCGAAGACCTTGGGATTGACGAGACAAATCACGTCAGATTCCAAGCCCTTTTCAACGGCTTGCGCCACAGCTAGTTCCACTTTCTCAAGTGAAAGCACGCCAGCGGCGGGATACACGTTACCAGTCCACAGCGAGAACTGTGAAGCGTCGATGTTAAACAGCACGCCAGTGTTACTGATGATCTTGTGGATACCAGCAAACTCGTTGCCATAAGCACCTTTGAACCAAATCACATCAGTTGGAGCAGTCAAAGCAGGAACTGCATCAAGAGACAGAATCCTGGTTGCCATATCAACATCAGTGATATTTGCGCCGCCGCGAAGTGCGCCAGCTGAAGTTCGGATTTCGATTGGCATGTTCTCTGCACCTGCCCAAATCCCAGGAGCCCATTCAGCTTCTAGAACTGTGACACTCGAACCGCCTACTGCAGAAACGACACCAAGGCCGCTTCCACCGTAGATCAACTCGATCTCAAGGCGTTTGTGCATTGATCGAAGCATGTTAGCAACCAAGAACTTGGTTGCGTCTTCGAACGCTTTTGTTCCGCCGCCAGCAGCGCGTGACGCTGAGGTGTAGCCGAGCAATGAACGCATGACTTTCGGATTGCCTTTAACTTCTGCGTTTCGGATCTGACCAGCAACCGGGGGGTTGAGGTTAAACGCATCGTCATCAGCACCACCATAAGTAATTCCGTGTTCTTGTCCAAGAATCACGGGCTGATTGTACTTATTACCAATCATTTTTTCTCTACTCGAGAACGAAACCATTTTATACAGCTTTACGCCATCTGGAATCAACTGCTCCAGCTTATCGGCATAAACTTGCTTAAAAAGGCCGTTCAAGGTAGCAAGGGTATTTGCATTTGCACTCATTTGAGTACTCCTTAGTTAATAGTTATAACCCAGTTCCCTGTCCAGGAATCTCTTGGTCAATTTGACACTCTAACGTGACTCTGAGAGTCACTGTTTGAGATGCGAAATCTGCCGTAGATCCTGCGACTGTGAACGCCAGGTTCTTTTTGGTCGTCAACCCACTTGTGCTGTCTCCAGCCTTTGTTACAGTTAACGTTCCAGCAACTGAAGTCACTTCAGCAACGCTGAGTGAAAACAGTTTATCAATCTCCCCGCCGAGGGCTTTTGGGCCATCAACGAGAACGCCGAGAACTGCAGGGGGGCTATCCTGGATGCCAACGAAATTACAATCGCTGTCATCAGCAGTACAGTCATCATGACCCGCAGTCTGCAAGAAAATTGCACCCGGAGCATCGCTTGAATGTCTGACTGCCGATGAAGGGCTTTCACCCTGAACCGTCACATCAAAAATCACTCGACGCTGACGAAGCAACATATCTTGACCGGCTGAAGTTGTCGGTAAAAACATATTATCTCCTTAAGATAATGTTAATGATTTGTAACACTACGTCACAAATCGGTTTGTGTTTCTTGGATTGCGTTCATCATTCAGCCCTGGAGGATCTTTCTGGCAAATGCTTGAGAAAGATTTCCATTTGTGAAGACCAAACGTTCACATAGAACTTCTAGTATTAAGTTGTTAATTGGTTACTAAAACAATTAACCTCGAAGCAAATCGTTCAATCTTAACGTCTTTTTTACAGGCTTTTTCTCAGCATCCGCTTTAATTTCTGCATCTTTACCTGTTTGTTTGATAGAACTTGCTGATTCTGCTGCCTTTTTAATCGCAGCAACTTGCTTCTTTCGCATTCCGCTCAATCGTTCTTTACCTAGTAAATTCTCAATTGCCTCATCTGGCAATGCTGAGATGTACTCGTCCATATCAGCTTTCAGCTCAGCTTTAAGAATCGGAATTGCATCCTGGGGCGTAATATCAATACCGTTATCCAAAGCGGTAAGCATAATCTCAGCTAATCGCTTGACAACGATAGGTTTCTGTTGTAGTCCAGAAGTATCCAAAGCTCCAATAATGCCGTCTTCGATTTTACGTTCTTGTTCCTGCTGAAGTCTGCTACGTTCATTCTGTTGGCGATTCTCTTCAGCTTGTTTTTGAGCAGCTCTAAGTTCTTCTAGTTCTTTTTGAAGCTTTTCTTTTTCTCGAAGCTCAGGAGATTTCTGTTCCTCTTCGATTTTCTTCTGTAGTACTTTAACAGCGAAGTCTTCAACATTCATTCCAAGCTGGCTGAGAGCTTTCTCAGGATCAGCATTCATCATCTGGAAGAATGCACCAAGTTGCTTCTGAAGTTCAGCAGTTTCCTGCATTCTCTTCTGGGCAACTTTTGACATTTGAACGTGACGGGCAAGACCTTCCTCGTCATCAAGATTCAACTCTTCCTCAACATCTTTTCCATCGATCTTAAGCTTCAACTTTTTGATGTTAGCTTTTTTAGCAGCTTCAGTCTTTGGAGTTGATTTCTCTTTCTTGGAATCTTTAGATTCTTTAGTATCTGCTTTAGCTTCAGTTGAATCCTTGGATTCAGAAGTCTCTGCAGTTTCAGAAGTCTCTTGACTTTCAGCAACTGGTATGGTACTCTCTGTAGTAGGATTGGGGGTAGATTCTGGGGCAGCAGCTGGAGCTGCTGTAGTGGTATCTGACATATGTTCTCCTTTGCGTCTGTTACGATAGCAAAAAATTAAGCCATCCGAAATTGGGTAGGCTTCAATACTAAAGTTGTTTAATTACTTAGACAACAATTTCTTAAGAGGAATTTGTTTACCATCACCAGGAAGTTTTGGAAGCATCTTTGATGTATCTGTTTTCTTGGAAGGGGGTTGTACTTGGGGCATTGGCTTTTTTTCTGGCTTGTTCATATTAAAATCCACCTAATCTTTTTCGGAGTTTTGGAAATCGTGAAGGACCCGGGAGAGTCGGTCCTGTTAATACTGAGGACGCAGGAGCAAGTTTTGGTAATTGTGGCATATGAGTTGCTTGATTTTGACCAGGCATTGGTTTGTAACCTGCCATCTTTATACTTGGCTCACTAGGAAAAGGCTGATTCATATGCATTGTTTCAGTATGAGCTGAAGATTTATCAAGACCGCGTTGCTTGTCTCTCTCATCTAACATTTTAGCTAACTGTTGTTTTGAAAGTGCCATGTTACTATTGTCCTTGATTTATCATTTTTTGCATGACTCGTTTAAACATTTCTGAACGTTGATCAGGAGTCATCTGTTCATACGTCAGCGGAGGTTGATTTGGATTACTTTCTGCTTGACTTCTTGTAACAGCAGCATCGGCAGCTGCCATTGCTGACGGATCAATTTGTGGAGAATTCAGAATTGGATGTAACTGTTGAGTACCCTGAGCTGCTCGTTCTGCGGCTAATCTTTTAGCCAATGCTTGGATTGTTAAATCACTAGCTTGTGCTCCTTGGGAAAAATCAGAATAATCTCGGCTAGACATACTACCTCTAATATTTAAGTTGTTTACTTGAACTTAAGAACTGTCAAAAGAACTAACAGTAATGAAATATTACAACATACACTGATTAGTAACCAACACTTTAATCCTCTGTACTGTGACCGAAGATGAAGTTTATTACCCGTTGCGTTTTTTGGATGAAAAGATAAAGTTCCCATAACTAAATTTACGGTATTGCTACTCCGCCATTCAGTGTTTTAAGTAAAGTTGACATTCTATCAATAGCTTGTTGAGATGTTGTTGGAGCTGTTCCTGCCCAGTTACTTGGAGTTCCTGCCGAATATCCTATACCTTTAGAATCATTAAGGTATGCAATAGTTGGAGTGTTAGTAACCCAGGAACTGGAAGTATTTAAAAATGAAGTTAATGTTACTCCATCCATACGAACAGTTTGTCCAGCAGATAGCACAGTGAATGGAACCGCTGAATTAAATCGACAGTCCATAAATCCCATATCATCAGTAGAATACGTAAATGTATTAACTGAGAATGTTCCAGAGAATGAACAATTATTCATACCAGCAATCGAGCTTACTGCATTATTTCCGGCTATTGTTGTGTCTTCAAATCGTTGACATGTAATACCAGCTCCAGTTATTCCAGTAAAGAATCTAGAGTTAATCGAATACAACACCTCACCACCGGCAGTAATAGCTCCACTATTAACTACCCCATCATCACATGTGTATGCGCCTTGCATGTACGTATCGATAAATCCGGCATCATGTGTTAATCCCGATGCTCCAGCAGAATCAGATTCAAAAAATGCTCCAGAAGTTTCAATTCCAGTATTAGCGTTAGTGCCAGATACCCTAGTAGCAATAAAAGTAGTACTGTTTATTTTGGATGTAATATCATATTTTTCGTTGTAATTAGTAGTTCCTGTTATAGATATACGGATATATGGTTCAGCTGGATATGTCGTGGGTATTGTAATTGGATACGTAAATTGTCCTGGAGCAACATGAACGGTGATATGATTAACACCATCTCCCTGAATTGAATCTAACGTTCGCCTCAAGATTGATGTTCGACAAGTTCCTCCAACATGGAATCCTAGCCGTAATCTTGGATGAGAATCTCTAGTATTTTCTACACCATCAAATGTAAGAGTTGCACGAAATTCTGACGATGTCGCTCCAAATCTTCTAGAAGAGGAGTATTCTTTTAGAATATTACCAACTCCAGTAGTAACTCCAGCACTTCCAATTTTAACTCCAGCCCCATACATTGTAATCCATCTAGTAGGAACAGTTAAATTTTCTTCATAACATCCTGTAAATGTTTGGGGTGAAAATCCTGAAATACTTGATGCAGTATCAGAAATAAAAATACCAATATGTCGCATTGCGTCTGCTCTGGTGATAGGTTGTCCTAAATAATTCAAACACGCTTGGATAGTTTTAAATGGTTTAGTCATTGTTCCATTAGCAGTAGTGTCATTTCCCTGATCACCATCAACATAGAATTTATCTGTTTCAGAAATTGATGAAACTGCTACCCAAGATCCATTAGCATTAAGAAATTTATTAGCATTAGCATCTCCAGCTGCTGGAGCGGGAACTAGTCCTTTTATTCCACCACTTCCAGAATCTCCAACTACAGGATTTAACATTGCGGTAGCTTGAGTTACTGTTAGATCCTCTGGACTATCAGTGCTTCCTGTATTGTTGCCTTTAATAGTATTTGCTGGCATTGGTGCCAGTTTTCCATTCGTAACATGACCAAGCACAGTAATCCAAGAATTTGATTCAGAATCGTATGCATACAAGGTGTCTGTGTCCTGAGCAATAACTAAATCGTTGTTATTAGCTGAACTTGGAAAATTTAATACACTTGGATAACTAGGAACTCCAAATGGATACGAAATTTGATTAAATTGTGAAGACATAACTACCTTTCCGACTTTTACTAATACTTTTTCTAGATATTACCATTTAATCTCTCGAATACAGTTAATACAATCAGCTGTATCGATATTATTGAATATTTCCCATTTTTTCTGATACTGGGATAATCCAAATGAAATCATATCTAATATAAGTTGTTTTAATTGATCTTCGGTAACTTCATGAATAACTCCATCAGAATCCGCTATTGACGTTGATTGCTGGGAATTGCTTTGCATAAAAAGTAATAAATTTTCAAAATTTAGTAAATCACTTCTTTTTGAATCAACTGTAAATCCTAAAGAAACAGCTACACCATTGGAACATTCATCATTAAATGCCTGATCAATTTCTTGTTTCTTTTTGTCTTTTTCGTCTTGAAATTGTTTAGCTGTAGTAGTATAAGGTTCAAATACATAAACTGCAGAATTATCGACAATACTTCGAGATTTAATTCGATTCATCAATGGATCAAAAGTATGAAAATTAGAACACGGAATCATCTGGTAATTTGAAATTTGAGGATCTGTTGGTTCTAGCAACTGTGGAGATCCCACGATCTTTCCATTAAATGTTTTAACGTAGTATTGCTTCATAGTTTTCCTTAGTCTTTGAGCAAAGTAAAAAATAACAGACAACCGGGGTTGCCCTAAACAGCGGCCCGTGGGTCGCCTAAATCGCTGCTCGAGGACGGCGAACTTTAAAATTTGTATCGAACGTATACTGCCTTCGTTTTGTCTCCTACTGATACAGTGTTGCGTGGGCGGAATCCTTTTTTAATTTCAATATGAATCGGAAGCCAGTCGCTTACTGAATTAGTAACCATATTACGAATTCTAAAATGAATTTCAGCGTAGTTACTTCGACGACCTATACTAAAAATACAAGAGGTAGTCCGCATTAAATTAGTGGTCCAGTATGCCATGTAATTAAATTTTCCAAATGGAGTCGATCGTTCTGTAGAGTTATGTCGACGATTTCTAGGAAATTGAAACGCTTCAATTCGAAAATTTTGTATGCTGTAATCAAAATTCAGTGGGTTGGATTGATCAATCAATACATTTGGAATTAAAAATCGAATTTCTTGATTAGTAGTTCCATTAATTAGGTACGTCGTTGGAAGATAACTTGGAGTATCTATTTGAATCTGGACTTCATCGATACTTTGTAGAACAGCATTTCCTCCCTGTTGTTCGACTGGGATAGCAATACTATAAATCTCTTGAGGATTAGGATTCGTTTGCCAATCGGTTCCAGTTCCTCCGTAGTACGTGTTATTCGTAAAATCCCATCCTGCAGGGACTAAATTGGTTCGGTATTCAAAATTTTGACCTTCTGTGTATACAACTCGAATTGTATTCCCAGCGGTAACTCCGCTTCCAGGAAGAAATGATATGAGATTTACTAAATAACTCGGATCTGAATCAACAACACCGTCAGCCATCCGTTGACGGGTAGAGTCAAGAGTATTAACGCCTTGACAATCAGCAAAAGGAATTTGAACAAAATGAGGCAATTGATATATTTGAACAAAATTTGGTGACCAATTCATCCAAGTTCCCAAACTAACTTGAACGTCGTGTGTTGAAGTATGCGTTGCTGTGTATGAAAGTGTAGAGGTTGTAAATGTATCAGCAGTTGCCCAGGTGCCATCTGCACGGAGAAAGTTATTAGTTCCTTTACCGGAAGCGGGGACTACACCCGGAAACGTTTGATTAAATTGTTCAAGTGTTAGTACTTGCCCGATTAGAGTTGCTGCATTAGCGTTTGATGCTGTCGCTACTGGCGCTAACGTTACATCTCCAGAGTTACTTCCAGAAAGATTCAACATTGTTTTAACTTGGGATACTGTTAAATCTGTGGCATTAGCAGTTGATCCTGTGTTGTTTCCTTTGAGAGTATTACTAGGCATCTGAGAAAGATTTGTATTAGTAACTACATTAGTCCCAGAAACGCTTCCCGCTGACGCCGTTGTCGCCTGATTCAAAGTCGGAACATCACTTGCTTGAATTCCAGACATTACAACGTTGGTTCCATTACCACGTAAGTACTGAGCCGAAGTAACAGTTCCCGCTAAAGCGTTCAATGCTGTCTGTTGAGTTATTTGTCCTGTTCCACCGTGGACAATAGCAATAGTTCCTGTTACATTAGCTGAGTTACCTGAAATATTTCCAGAAACTTGAGATCCTGGTAAAGTTAACGATGGTAATGTTGTGAGTGTTGAGTTTGAAGTAGCTGTAATATTCCCAGCAATTGTTGCAGTAGCAGCATTTCCATTAAGAGTTGCTGTAATTGTTCCAGATGAGAAGTTTCCGAAAGTATCACGTTTGACAATCACTGAAGGGGTGTTACTAGAAGTTGCCGCATTGGTAGCTAACTCCGCCGAATGAATATCTGCAGCTAATGAACCATCAACACTTACGACTGTAGCAATTTGACTTCCAGTTCCCGGTCCCGCAGTAACTTCTCCAGTGAGTTGATTAATTCCTGCGGTCGTTCCTTCAGCAATTTGAACTTCATTTCCTGAAGAATCTTCTTTATAAAGATGTCCATCTGATTTGGGGTACACAGATATTTTTGTCGATGCAGGAGGAGTTGGAGTTGTTTGTGAGGTAAGAATTAATTGACTCATTAATTGATCTCCAAAATTGAAGTTGAATCTACTGTAAAATTAAATCCATTTAAATCCAGTGTACTAAAAATCCGTAACCATCCTGAGCTTAATTCCCAATCTTGAGATAACACTTGAGAATTTATCTGAGCATACGGAGTCAACGTTCCTGATGATTTTGGTGATGAAGTTGTAATTCTAGACATTATCCACCAATTTCTAATACAGCAACACTTTGCCCTACAATAGAAGCTATACACCAAATCTGATGTGCTGCAGTTAAATCTAATGAAATAGCGTCACCTGGACTTAAGAAAAATCCTGTCGAAGTTGTAACTCCAGAAGTATTCCCAATATATACAATTCCAATATTATTTAACGACGATTTAATACTAATCCCACTACGATTTGTAAGTGGAGAAGGTGTTAATTGTGACGAACTTAATCCGATTATGTACTGAGATGTTTGAAATGAAGGTAATCCGAGTAACGAAATATCAACTCCAACTTGAGAACCAACCGTTGTTGTCGTTACTAAATTACCAGACGTATCTCCAAGAGTAACTGAATCATGAACCGAATCAATGGCAACTTCAACATCTCCTTCGATATTTGTAACAATATTGGCTTTAACTTTTAAAGAATCAGTGGGATCATCATAAACTTTTTGGAGAATCTGATTCCCTGATAAGTTACTTCTAGGCGTTCCAGCTGCCATAATTTACCTATTTAGTGTTAGGAAGACCTGTCGGCATTCCTTGGAATGGCTTTGGGGGTTTTGGAACATTAGGTAGCGTCTGTGGACGTTGCATTCCAGGTCCCATAATTTTCGGTGGTAATGCACCATTAGTCCCCGGAGGAGCTGCTTGCATTGGAACTGGCATCTGAGCATTAGGCATTGCTTTACTACCGACTGGAGGTTTTGGTCCTTGTGGTCCAGGAGGCATTTGTGGTCCACCGGGGCCGGGAGCGCCAGGACCAGGCATCCCTGGTTGCTGTGGAGGAGACAACGGTTGCTCACCAAACAACATCAACTCTTGAGGATTAGTAGTTTGTAATAGATTGAGATGTTCTTGAATATGACCCGTTACTCGTTGGATGAGACCTGGATCTTCTCTGAGTTCAGGATCACACAACACGTTTTGATGATGAGAGATGTGTTTAGCATGAGCATCAGTGAAGATTGCTTTAACAAATCCACCAGAAACCAATCGTTCGTTCTCACCTTGAATTAAGAACAGTTGCTTTTGTAGATCTTCAGTTGCGACTTCAAGTTTACCAGTGTTAATGATTGTTAAGTATTCTTGTGGATCTTTAATCCCGCCGTACTGAAGGAGCGATTCCGCCATCTGGAGTTTGCCAGAAGTTGTTCTAGCCAAAGGATTACCAACGTCAACGACAACTCGGGAGATATTTGAAAGATCGTCGCTGTTGAATTCCTTGATAAAGGCGCGATTCGACTTGCCAGAAATCAAAGTTACTGATCGTTTTGCTAACGCGAAATCTTGTAACAAATGGATCATCTGAGTTCCAAGACTTTCAATACACTGGATGTACGCTGCTTGGAGACTCGACGCAAACTGCAGAGCCAGAGATTGGACTAGAGCCAAAGCCGCACCAGATCGTAAAGACGCTTCAGGATTACCTCTAGCAACACTGTTAACTCCTGACAGCGTTTCCATGTCACGGATCAACATGTTCAAGAAGTCAAAGATCTCTTTAGGAGTTGAGGTAAGATTAAGTGGAACTGGAGGACCAGCCTGAGAATTTCCTTCAACCAGATTCAGTCCACCTTGTAACGCATGGACTGAGATGTCGGACCCTCGGGGAACGTACACGTTTTGAACGCCGAATGCTGCTTGGTTACTAAGGATGGTTGAGTACAACGAATTAATAGCTTCTTGCAATGGCAATAGATCAAACATTGGAGTGTAACCGTAAGGTGATCCTAAGAAGTCTGATGGAGCAACTCGAATCACTGGGATGTCTCTATACGGCATTGGACCATCGTACAGAGAGATGTCTCTCGAGAGATACAGAATGTACCGACCTTGGGGAAGTGCCTCAGACTTTTTGTGATAAAACTCGTACACTGGAACATCGTCAGTAGTTTCTTGGAATGAACTGCCAGAGAACTTCAACATCATCATGTCTGATTTAGTTTGAAGATTAACGATCTCAGTTTCTAACTCGGGGTACTTTGCTGCGATATCGTACTTGTTTTTAAATGTTCTAACAACGATCCATTCGTTCTCACTTGGATTCTCTTTGGTTGGATCAAATACAACATCTAGTGGTGACAAGTTTCTAAACTCAATGTCGCCTTCATAAATTGGTTTGGTAGGATCTTCTTCGTTAGTCTCAGGATCGATCTCGTAGTCATAAATCTCACCTGCGTTGGAGTTCCATTCCATTTTAATATGACCAGCACCGAAGACCAAAGCCATCTCAACAGCTTTTTTAATATAGTCTTCGATTTTTTTCTCACGCATGTAGTAATCTAAGATTCCATTGGCAAGATACGTCTGAACTAATGATTTGTAATCTGTATTAGTACTACGAGCATCCATAGCAGGACGACTAGAAGTCGTCATAACTAACATGTGTTGAGCAATGTTACGGAAATGATTCACTGGAAGTTGGGCGTATTCGCCTTGTTCACCACCGAACGAAACAGTGTGTCCCCAAGAAAAGTTCTCGTAGTAACTGCCATGATACGCGCGGTACGAAGCTTGAATTTTCTGATACAGTCCCGAAGATGATTGTAACGAAAACCAATACGCACATTTGTCATTAACGATTTGAATTGCATCATGCGTCGGTTTAGCTGCAAAGTATGTGTCTTTACCCATAATTAATCACTACCTTTATCGGAATCCTGATTTCTTCGGTTTGAAGTTCCTATTATTTAAGTTGTTTACTGGAGGTTCTTCCATGAAGCTTCTTTTCGGTTTAAACTGAGCAGCAAGCTTCTCGTACTCAGGATTTACTTTAGTTGACTCTTTATAAGTGAATCTTGTCTCAGATGATGGCATGTTGTAGTCTCTTGGATACGGATTTCGGCTGTACAACACGTTTCTTGCCAAGTAAATCAAAGCATCAATCGCATCGAAGTGCCCGTTATCAGAAGATCTTTCGAAATCTCGAGTTTTTCCTGTGGAACTCTTTTTCCAAGTGCCATTTTCAAGGTGTCTAATCAAAGTTACACATCTTGGGTTGATAATCAGCTTACGATTGTTTACTAACATACGAACTTGGTTAATTGCTGCATCTTTGTTGTCTTTTGACGTTGGTAAAAAATTTAATCCATGAAGTTTTTGAAGATCATTGATAACAATCAAATTATTATCGCTAACTCTTAAGAATGGAGTGAGTTGTTCGTTAGTTTGGATGTTAAATAATAAACTTCGTTCTTTGTTTTTGATTCCATCGGCTAATGTCGATGTTAACATTTTATGAAGTACTAATTCGTCTTCAACTACTAGTTTATCCGATCTAAAATCGTAGTACGCAAATAACACAACAGTAAAGTCTTTAAATCCAATGTCCGCTGCCTCGTAATAATCGAAAAATGGAGGTCTCGGCCAATCTTTCACACAATCAAGCTTCGCCGCTTCAGTAAATTCAGGAATAATCATGTCATTCAGTGCATTAGAAGTCTCACAAAGGTACTCACGACGGAATTCTGGATCTTCAATACCTCCATGAGCAGCAATAATCGCTTGAACTTCCGAAGGAGGAAGAATTTTGTTGTCAAAAATTGTTTTTTTAATAAAACAACCCTTTTCCTTGGCTTGTTCCATGAATTTAAAGAACTCATGACCTGGAAGTTTCGGAGGAGTCGTTGAAAGTATGATTTTTCCTCGAGTAATTGCTGTAGTCGGAAGCATAATTGATCTGACGTTGTATCCTAGATCAGTACAGAACCCAGCTTCATCAACAATGCACAGATGGGAGTTACCACCTCGAAGACTTTCAGCTCGTCCAGCGTCGTTTCCTGCGATTTGGATCTCAGAACCATTAGGAAATACGAATTTTCCATCGTTTTTAAGGTATTCTGGGCGCAAACTCTTAGGACAATCCTCTAAAATTGTATTAAAGATAGGAATTATGTTAGTTTTTGCTTGTTTTGCATCAGGACAGAGGTATTTTACTATTGAACCTTTGGTTTTAATACAAGTTTCAATTGCTAGTACAGATAACGTAAAGGATTTTCCAATTCTTCGACCGGCTAACCAGACAATAATTCGTTCATGACTTGCAAACACCAAATCATACATCTGTTTTTGTGGCTCGTTTAATTTCCACCAAAGCACGCCCTTTTTCCAAAGAGCAGCGATTGCTTCCCGTTTAGTAGGGAGTTCTACAGGTTCTGGTGGTTTTTGATCATCGGTCATTAAGAATCTTTTTTGTCTTCTTTTGCCAAAGAAATTAACTCAGCTTCGTCCATTTCTTCAGCGTCTTTAAGACGTTTGAATTTACCTTTAAGGACGGTCGTGGGTTTGCCAGTTGCTAAATACAAATTCTTTAAAAGTAAATCAAATTTTTTTGTCTCATCCAAAGTTAGTTGCCGTTCTAATGAGATCTCTTTTAAGTACTTAAGTTGAATTTCTGCAATCTCCTGTTCAACGGAGACTTCAAACTTAGGAGGTTCAGTTCCTTTAATCATAGGAACCGCGTTGGTTAAGAGTTCTTTAAGATGTTTGTTTTCAAGTTCAAGTTTTTGTACGTTCTCAGTCATTGCTTTTAACTTCAAAAAAAGCTGTTGAGCGTACTGTTGCATTTCGGCACGATTCTTGAATGAAGTCCCAAGGCTTGTGATTGAAATGACTTTTTGATCGTCTTTTTCGTCACTCATACTAGAACCTAAATGGTTGATTTGATTGCGGATTACGTTGTTGAGACAGTAAAAGTTTACTAACGTCTGATTTAATCTTATCTAACTCATTTTTAATTTCTTGATTAATATCAGGTTGTTTCTTGAGAAATAACCATTCCATATAACCACATAGTCCAGATAATGCTGTAATTGCAATAGCTTCTCCTGGATTTGCGCCAATAATAATAGTTTTAATTACAAGAGAGAATAAAAGAAAATGAGATAAGTATTTGATTTGATTCATGATATCTCCAGGATCTGATCAATTGGTACAGATCTTGTTATCCGCTCCTAATGGAGTAGGAAAGATTTAAAGGCGTGATGAGCATTATCGAGGCATTGCCTCATTGTGTTTATAACACAGTCTCCATTGCCTTACCATCTACTTTTAAGTTGTTGAAAGAACCATGTTGACAACTTGAGAAAACTATGAGATGATTACTTCAAGGAGAAACACATGAAATTCTATTCGATCCTGTTTCGTACATTAGCAATTGAATTTGTTCTTGCTTTAGGTTTAAGTTTGTTGTTCAAAAATAACTTCATTCTGAATTACTTGATCATCGAGTTACTTCTTCAGAAGTTCGCTTGCACAGAAAATGCAAGACGAGAAGAGATTGCACTTCAGCAGTACCAGAACATCGTTGAATCTATGACCAAAATGAAGGCACAACAGAAATGAAAAAGAAACAAGAAATTCTTACCCTCCCAATTTTTTTGGACGATAAAGAGAAACGTACTCTGAATCAATTCCGAACTGAGATTGTTGACGGAGTTGAAACTCAATTAGAGAATCGTCCGTTGTGCGATCAAAACGACGAACAATTTTTTCATCCTGTCAATCGAAAAACAAAACGGTACTTCGCAGCTCATAAACGTAGGAAGTACGTGGAGCCAACTAAAAGGTCAAGATGACGTTGTACTTGAAACGCGACACAACACCTAAGAACTGGATCATTACTAATAAAGATGGAAACGTAGTTTCCGGCCCGAAATTTTTTTTAACAAAAGCTGAGGCAGAAGCCTGGGCGAGACAGTTTATTAGTAGTTGGTCTGGAGCAAAACTGCGGATTGAAAAAGGTTGACAAATCTTACGAAAGGAGGTACAATCTAAGTATGAAGTACATAATTATTATGTTTTTATTGACAATGTTGTTCGGATGCACCACAACTAACAAGAAGAAAGCTCATCATGATTTTGGCGCTGATAGAGTTGAACTAGGAAGGTAATATGGAGTTTACTAAGGAAGATGTTAAATTAATGGTAGATGATCTAAAATTCATTGGTTATATTCACGATTTCAGTGGACAATTAGTAAGTTATGAAATTGCAAATGAATCGTTAGTAGAACTAGTAAATAAAGTCTACGAACTTGGATTTGCAACTGGAGAAATGTGTGGAATCCGCCATGAATAACGTCTCTCAACTAAGATTTCATAACGATATAGAAACTCAGCTAGAACTGGCCGAGGAGTTGGAGGATTGTTTCATATCTCCTGAGAAACTATTCACTCCTCGGTTTCCAGTTTTGTTGGATTATTTTATTGAACACGGAGATGAAAAAGTAAAGGAAGTGTGTCTTGAGTACAAAAAAATTCTCAATTCTTAGAGTAGTAGTGATTTTAGCGTTAGTACTTAGTAGTTCGTACTGTGCATTTGAATACGGACAAACCAAAGGATACGCAGATGGACTAGGTTTGTGTGAACAACCTATGATGATGTGTGTTAAATTACTAGGTGGACGAATTACAAAGAACGGAGTTCCTCAGTAATGGGTGAATACTTTAATATCTCACATATTAGTCAAGTATTTAAAGACATGTATGATGAGTATTATTTAGATATTCTATTTGGCCCCCATTCAAAATTTAGAAAAAAATTTGAAATAAAACTTCAAAATCTTCCTAAGTACCTCAAATCACCTAAATCAAAATTAGATGGTATTAGTAAAAAATTGTATTACCAATTGTATAAAGAAACTACAGAACAAATTTTAGAACAACTACAACAGGAGGAAATATGAAACAAATTTCCTTATCTCAAGGACTATATACATCAATTGATACACAAGATTTTAAAAGAGTAAATCAATTTAAATGGTATGCCCATCGACCAAAGGGATCAAATTGTTATTATGCTGCAAGAAGTTATCGAAATACAAAGGGTAAGCGGGGTCTTCTTTACTTACATAGATTTATTTTAAATATATCTAACTCTAAAATTCAAGTTGATCATAAAGATCAAAACGGATTAAATAATACAAGAAAAAATCTTAGAACTGCAACCAAACAACAAAATATGCGAAATAGATCAGTAACTAAAACTAATAAATCTGGATTTAAGGGAGTAGATTTTCATAAAGGAGAACAGAAGTATCGGGCAGCTTTAACTATCGATAGAAAACAAAAACATTTAGGATATTTTAATACAGCTAAAGAGGCATCTCAATGCTATGAGAAAAAGGCTAAACAAATATTTGGTAAATTTTATAAAAAATTAGAAAGGAAATAAAATGGATAAAGATCTTAAAAAATCTGAAAATACGTGGTGTGGTAGAAGTTTAAAGAACTACCTAGCGATGCAACGAAAGGTCGCCGAGGAACGTGGATGTTTGGCTAGATTCCTCGCCTCCAAGACACTAACAGAAGCAAGGAAAGTCCTTTCCGGTCAGATTAAGAAGTGATGTATGAAAAATTTAAAAGCATTTGCCATCACATTTTATGTAGTAACAGTAGTTATAACAATGTTAATTCTAGCTTCGCTTTGTATTAATAATGTTGTTGAGTTTATGCGGGGATTCGTATGAAGTACTTATCTGGGCATGAGATTTATCTCCAGTACATCAGTAACAAGTCAATAGATGTTCCGCCGTTAGCCGCCGCTGATGAAATGGAAATTCAGACTTCGATTTCTCAACTGACTACCCTCGCGTTTGATTTGAATGCGACTCCTGGAGTTTTTCAATGGTTTATGTTTGGAAAGAAACGAGAGTACCAAAGAGTTTACAACAGTTTCATGGATTGTTTAAGATTCTGGACTTTTAAACGAGGAGTTAACAAATCTCCATTAGTCTTGAGTAAAGCTGGCAAGGCATAATGAAACCTATTAGTAATGAGTTGTATTTTCATTTAAAGTGTTTCATGGAAGATGACATGGGAATGTTAGGTCACAACTTAATGATTGATTTTTTTAATTATCGACATAGACAACAGAATTCAGATGAGATTCATAGATTGGATTACTTTTTAGAGAGTGTAATGACACAGCAACTTCAAAATGAAGAACTTTAAAGATCAGAAATGTTTAGGACTTGATTCTATTGTAGATTACAAACTGGATCGAATGTTAGGACAGAGTATTGATGATTTTATTTATATTGATGTGTATCTGAAACTACGTGAAATGAAAGTTATTATGTTACGAAATGAAATAACTGAACAATTACATAATGAGGAACTAAATGAAGACTAAAGGTCGTGGTTTAAAATATGATTTTGGAAAACCTCGTATGGATCTTCTGCCTTACGATGCACTTAAAGAAGTTGCAAACGTTCTAGGATTCGGAAGTAAAAAATATACCGATGGTAACTGGGCAAAAGGAATAGAGATTTCTCGTTCAATCGCTGCAACTCTGCGACACGTTGGAGAATTTACTGAAGGTAGAGACATAGACGAAGAATCAGGTCTGAACCATCTAGCACACGCAGCATGTGATTTACTAATGACATTATGGACTTTGAAACATCATCCTGAGTTAGACGATCGATGGATTAAACAGGTACAGAAAGAACTTGACAACCAAGAAGAAAAGTAGTACAATGTACTCAAGAAGGTGATAAGTATGCAGCACGAAAGTATGTGGCTCTGGTTTTTTGTGATACTATCTTCAGATCTTGTTGCTGGGGCTTTATTATGGGGAGCACAGATACTGTATACTAAACATGTTAAGAAGAGTAAGCGTCGCCGTGCTAAAGTTGTGTTACTAAAAAGGAATGCAGAATGAATGTATTTGTCGCAGCAGCGTTGTGGTGTTTTTTGTGGTACAACTTGGGTAAAAAGCATGGACGAGAAGATCTGTTAAAGGAACAGAATGAAATCAGTAAAAAATGATAAATTACTGTACGTCGATTGCGATGATTCACTAATTCTGTGGAATCTATCGAAATATCCAAAGTTCCCTAAAGTAACAATTAATACTGTTAAAGGTCCGTGTATTTTAGCCGTCCATAAAAAGAACATCAACTTGTTAATCAAGTTTGCAAAGCTTGGATACGGGATTGTGTTGTGGTCAGGTAGCGGATACCGATGGGCTGAGAAAGTTGCTAAGGCTGTAGGAATTGACCAGTACGTTGATATATATCTTTGTAAACCGCAGTACTACTTAGATGACTTCCCATGCCAGTACTGGATGGGGACAAGGATTTACCGCGATCCTGTTACCGGAATCGATGCCTACAACAAAGTCCAAGGTGAACTTGAAACCGAATCACTACCTGAAAAACTAAAGAAGAAAAAGAAATGATGATCGCTGTCGGAGATGTATTCGAAGTTCACCAAGCAGGGGTTCCTCCGTTTACTGTTAAGGTAGGTCAGATTTGGCCGGGAGCCGCTGGAAAACTACATTACTTGTTTGAACAATCTCTTCCAAATGGATACTCTAGTTGGTCGTTGACTGAAGATGAGATACAAGAACGAATCAATGATGGAAGATACAAGTTCCTAAGTTCTGGCACTGGACCAGGATACTTGTCATTTGGAACTCCTAGTGGTACGGGTTGTGAATGTGGAGCTTATAGTTGTGGACATAATACACCATCACCAAGACATTCGTTGTGGTGCCCAATGTACAGAAAGACTTAATAATGATCTGGTTTACTAGTGACCTTCACATCGGTCATGAAGCAATCATTAAGTACTGCAATCGTCCTTTTGCTTCAGTCCAAGAGATGAATGACACGATTGTTAAACGCTGGAACCAACGAGTCCAGCCCCACGACACCGTCTGGGTGTTAGGTGATCTTACGTTGATGCCATACCAACAGGCTTGGCCGATACTATCACAACTCAATGGAAAGAAATACCTCATTAAAGGAAACCATGATAAATTCAGTACAGCCCAGTACGAGAAATTAGGATTCACTGTTTTACTCGAAGTAAAACTCAAACTGTTTGGAAAAGTATTTCGATTATCCCATTATCCTTATAAACCTTCATGGTTGAGAAAATGGTTCTGCTTCCCTTCTGAGTTACGGTTCTTAGAGCACCGACCTTCAAAGATCAAGGGGGAATGGTTACTACATGGGCATACCCACAGTCCAAATACTAAGTACAAAAATAGTATCCACGTTGGAGTAGACGCTCATGAGTTTTATCCTGTATCGATTAAAAAGTTAGAGTCATTAGTAAACAGTTCTAAGGAGTAGTTTTTTAAAAAATGGACCTAGGACAACGAGTATACTTAAAATACGATCTAGATGATAAATTAGATAAGTACTTGTGGAAAGAACTCGCGTTTCCTCAGCGGGCGAAGTGGAGAGATAAGTTTAAGAGTAACTACGATTGTATGTGTGAGATTGAGTACGAGATGTATATTCAGCTTAAAGAAGAGGAAGTGTGAAACGTTTGCAACCGATTGAGTTAAATCTTACCGGAATACTAGTACAACAGTACTACGATACCATAGAGTATCCCCAACGTGTAAACTGGGGAGACAAACTCGGTCATTTTTCTGATAATAGATATAATCTTATGACGTTATTACGACTTCAACTTAGACAGACTGAGGAGGTATAAGAACAAGAAGTAATACACAACTTTAAAAATACGTTTGGCGGGTGAGAGGGGTATAGCCCAATTTCACCGCAGAGATACACCCCCTACCCCCCCCTTGCACGTTCCATGCCATGATTGTTAAGGACAGTTAACAGTTGCATTGGCATGATCATTGTCTATGCCACAATTGTTAAGACCGATGTCGGCACGGATCTTGCTACGGATCTTGCTATTGCAACCCAAAGCCCAAACCCGATTGGCATGATAGTTGCATGGACAACGGTGCCCAAAAACGGTGCCCAAAATTGTCGCATAACTTTTAGACACTGTCGAATCCTTAGACACACCTGAATCGAACGGACACCGATTCATTAGTCTTTAAGTCGGCATGATCGATGCACTAACTATACTCATGCTGTTCTTAATTCTAATAATAGTCGGACTAATAACGCACCCAATACTAACGATCGCTCTATTAATTGTCGCGTTAATGTTCGGCGTCTAGAAACGTCTGAAAAGAGGTATACAATGAAATTTCAATATAAGTCTGAAGTGAATGAATGGATTGAAAATAATAACGTCAATTGTCACACAATTAGCTTTTACAGTGATCTAGATGGGAATGAAGTATCAGACTGTGAATTCACAACCTGTGACGTGACGGGTGAACAGGGGAATTGTGCTCAATGCTGTGCGCTCGACAATGACGGGAATGTGTTCGAATTTTACGCTCTAGACGCTGTTATTGGTGACTATTTGGGTAAAATCGCGGGTGCATTTTAAATACTTGATTGTGAGGATGTTATGAGACAATACTATAGGTTTTTAATTAATTGGCTGGATGTTCACGGTCGACGTTCTAATATGAGTCGGCATGTGTCGCTGAAACGTCTGTTAACGATCGGAGTCTAATAGTTAAGAAATCTTAACAATCGCACTAACAGTTTCAAGGAGTCGTTATGTATAATACAATCAATTCAGACTATTGGTATGATCAAGTCGGTGAACAGTATATAGTGTATTGCTGTCTTTACCCTATAGCAACGGTCGATACTGAACAGCAAGCGTTGAACATTGTCAGAACCAAGTATTTGACTGAAGATTTTGAGGAATAATATATAACGTGTCTTAAGGTCAGCATTCTACGTTCTACCCGCCTTACCTTACCATTTTGTCCCAATGCCTTGACTTGACTCCTCAATCGGTTATTAATACCCGTGATTCAGGTCTACAGGTCGAGTTTACGGTCAACTTCTAATAGTCGAGCTATTAGAGCGTTATACGTTCGGTTTACAGTCGAGTATCGGTGTATAATTTAATACCGATTTACTGTATTCTACGGTATTCCTTTTTTTGTTTCTTGATTTAGTACTTGTATTCTTTATTTGTTAACATCCTAAATTTTAGTACCGATTCTGTGTAAATTTTAATACCGATCGTGTGTGCAACGGTACTGTTATTTACACTGATTTTAATTGACTTGACTTAAATCGTATGATACACTAGTATTGAGGTTTAGGTTATGCTGAATAAATCTAAAATGAGTCAAATCAATACTGGATACTTTAAAACCCCTAATGCGGTTTTTAGTCTTGATTTACCTTTGGTATGTATTGGAATGTATTGTTATTTTTTATCATGTGGCGAAGACTTCAATCCAAGTATTCCTATTATATGCAAGGTCTTAGGTATTAATAAAAATACTTGTTACAAGTACTTGAACATCTTAATTCAGTGTAACTTGATACGTGTTGTATCATCGGGACACCGTAAACTTGACGGTAAACCCAGTGTATCGGCGGTTTACTCTTTAGTCGGTCCTAAGTTATGGACTAAACACATTAAGACAAAAAACGTCGGCGTGTCAGATAAGACACCTTGATTTTATTGGGGATAAGTACCGTTTAGGTTCTTTACACATGATCAATCCTTAGACACTGTAACTCATTCGAATTATTATAACTTTTAAAACCTTTTAAAACAGACTATAATTATTGAATTTATTAGTCTTTTACTTGGCATTAGCGTTGCATTGAATAGTAGTATGAAGGTTGTTACAAAGGTTATCAAGGTAACTAGAATTAGTCTTAAAGAGTTTAGACGGTTACTTGATTTAGGTTACACAATCGTTTTTAAATGAAAGGTGATAACATGATTAATAAAATTAAGTTACCTAAATTTGAATTAACAGACCTTGAAGATTTAATCCGTCAACTAGAATTTATGTATCTAATTTTGTCTCAAGATAAGACGGGTAAAAAAAATCCCGGTTGAATTGTCTCAAAACATGGTCAAGTTATATAAATCTTTAAAGAACTATACAATCTAATGAGAGGTGAAGTTATGCGAGTAATTAAAGTTGTTCCTAGCAAACGGTATCAACATAAATTAACAGGTAAACAGGTTTCAATTTATGGTGCACATCCGGCATCGTCGCCGAATGAATACAATGATTGGGAAGTTGTCACGGTTGGATGGACGTGGGAATTAGACAATGGCACGATTGGATTATGTAGACAACCTGCTAAAACGGAAGCTGAAGCTATCGAAATAATGAATCAATTTAATAACAGATTGGATGTAACATGAGTACTAAACTGACTAAAAACATCACAGTAACTCTTTTATCAGGTCGAACCGTCACCGCTGAAGTAACTGCGACGATTGTTCACGATCCGTCATACGGTGCTGACGCTGACGGTAATCGTGGGGTATCGATGGATTTTGTTGACGTGATTGAATTTGACCCACCTATGTACAATGACTACGACGAACCCTTGACGCTAGACGAAAGAAACGAAGCAGACGAATTGTTATGCGACGCCGCTGAATCGGACGATTGGGAAGAGGATAACAGCCCAAATTACGATTGGGACAACTACTATAACCAAGAATGGGATAACTAATTGAAAGGAAACGTGATTTATGAAAGTTAGGATTAGGCTTGATCATCTTTACGACGTGACCGAACACGGTTCAACAAGGTATCGTCTTGAACTTAAGGAAATGATATCGATGCTTAAAAGGTATGGCATACCGAAGTCTGAGTTAGATGTTGCGTTCAAGTCGATGAATCCAGACGATAACTGTATTCACTTCGGGATTAACAGGACGTTTATGTTTAGTAACCAAGAACCTGAAACCGCACTTTACGGTAACGCTTGAAAGGTTGAAGTATGGTTTACTACGTGACGATTGGTGGAATAGACTACGCTTGGTGTTACACTTTGAAACAGGCTAAGTCAGTAGTTAGTAGGTTGGGTAAAATCAAGACAGGTTCGAAACATAACCCCCGAATTTCAATTGATGCGTACAACGGGACGCAACACGGCGACGGTGGAGCATTTCGGTATCTTTTAGACTTTGATAAAAAGAAGTTTAAAAAAGTACCTTACGACGATGCAAGAGCTAGGTTATGGGTTTTAAATGATATGTATATTGAAAGGATTGTATGAGTCACTTAACCGGGTACTGTAAACATTCCGAAACCGATTGGTGTGAACATTGCAAAGAAGGTTGTAACGATTGTGGTTCGCTTGAAGACTTGAACGACGACGGGTATTGTGAGAGATGTTCGTTCGAAAGGGCGTGTTGCGCCGCTGACGCAATCCATGACCGAATGAAAGACGGTGATTAGTATGGTTCGTAAAGAACGAATACGAAGGATTCTTTCACTTAAAAAACGGATTAAGAAACTTAAGATTAAAGAGTTGAATGAATTAGCTGATTTATTTGCAAAAGAAGTAATGTATCGACTGAAAAGGCGGTAACATGGAAATTCATAGTGATAAACTAATTACGTTGTTAAATGCTATAGACACTTTAACAGGGTATCATGAAAACGGTCCAGTCAATAACTACACGTTAGACGAAATGATTAATATCATTAGGATTGAGGCTGATTTAGTACGTCACGAATTGGAAACGGAGGAGAAAGATGCAAAAACCACGCCAAAAGCCCGAAGTTAAAGAAGAAACACTTCTTGACATTTCGGACGAAACATGGGATTATTTACAAGAAACCGGATGGGATTCAGGCGACGACGTTAAGATATCGGATCTAAATGAATGGTTGGAGGATTAAATGAAGAAACTAATTTTAGTTGTTAATATTTTGAATACTGTAATTTTGATCGGAATGATAACGGTTTTGTTAACCGGATGTGGACAGACGACTAACATAACATCGTCAACGGTTAACCAAAACACAGTATCACATATGACAACGGTTCAAGCTATTGTTAGTAACGAGAATCAGTATCGTGAAAGCGTTGGTCAAGAGTTGTTGATACCCGGACTTAGCTGTTACTTGTACACAGTCCCTACGACTACAACACAGATTGTTGGTGCAACGTTAACAGGAGTTGGTGGATTCGAGTTCTTAGGAAAGTTTAATCAACCTAATGATTCAGTTAATTCAGGATTGAATATCCTTCCGACCGGACTTAGATCAACGTATCAAAGTTGGTTCATCGTGAGATGTTATGGAAGTTTGGTTATTGATACTAATAATTGGCATTCGTTTGATTTAACGAGTGACGACGGTTCGAATCTTTATATCGATGGGTTACTGATCAACAACGACGGACTTCACGGAGCACAGACTAAATTCGCATCGAAGTACTTGAAATACGGAATTCATTCGTTTGAACTGGATTTCTTTCAAGCCGCTGGAAATCAAGCGTTGATCTTGAATGAAGACGGTCAGGTTATGGATTCATCAGGATTTTATCACTAGGAGATTGTATGAAATACTTAATTATAGGTCTAGTATTCTTGAGTGGTTGCGCAACGTTGACCCCTTTAGAACGTAAGCAAGCGAACGTCTTGAATTGTGTTAAAGATTTGAAACAAAATGATTCAGGCACGATGGATTCTTTTGAGATTTGCCGACAGGTTTACGGACTTCGAAAGGTTAGGGATGATCAATGAAATCTTTCGAATGGATGGAGTTACTGACTTTGTTAATCGGTACAGCGGTCGGTTGGTTCTTGACAGCGGTTGTTGCGTTGTTCGTCCTTCACGCTTGCGTTCATAAACCGACTCCTGTTCAAGACCCGGATGCCACGTTGGAGCATCGTAGTTGTCCGGTTAACCATAGGTGATGAAATGAAACCCGATCCAAAATACACGATTTTTGAAATAGGGGATAAGATTGGGTGGTGGACTATTATAAGTGATTCTCTAAGGATTAATAAAGCTAAAAAATATAAATGTAAATGCGTATGTGGGACTATTCGAACTGTTAATGATAATAGATTGAAATCTGGAAGGTCCAAAAGTTGTGGTTGTAAATCAAATTTTTTGAGGATGGAAAAACAAGTTATAAGTGATAATGGTGCCTTAAAAAATAGAATCTATGGTAATTATCAAAGAGGAGCAAAAACAAGAAAGATTAATTTTGATATTGGAAGAGAAGACTTTTTACAATTAGTTTTTAAAAATTGTGAATATTGTGGAGCATTACCCGATAACAAAGTGAAGTATCTCGATAGATTTTTAATGTATAATGGTTTAGATAGAATAGATAATTCTAAGGGCTATGTGAAGGACAATGTGGTTCCTTGTTGTAAAATGTGTAACTTTGCCAAAAGAGGGTTATCAAGAGATATCTTTATCAAATGGTGTGACCAACTTGTAAGGTTTAGATCAAAGGAATTAATTAAATGAATTTAGCTGCTTTAATATACTTAACAGCGTTAGCTAATGGAGTAAATGGAAATCTAGCAGTTTCTATTGCTTGTGTTGAAAGTAGACTTAATCCTTCAGCTATTGGCAATCAAAATGATATTGGAATATTTCAAATTCGAGAGAAGTTTGTTCCAGAAAGTCGTGAGGAACTTTTAAATGCAGAAATTAATATCAATAGAGGAACTAGGATGCTGGCCCATGCTCAAACAGTTTGTAAATCTGACCTTAGTAATAACTGGTTTCTTTGCCACAATCGCGGTGTTGTGGGCGGTCGAAAAGTTGGACGAGTTGTGGCTAAGAATACGAAGTACGTCAAGACAGTAACCAAAGTTTACCAGTGTTTGAAAGGTAACACTTACAAAGACTACTTAGAACACTTCGACCCAAGGAGTTGTCTGTGAATCAGGATTCATTTATGCGTCAACTTCGAAATATCTTTATACGAAGTAACAATTATGAAGGAGATTGTTTGGACGATTTATGATCAAGGCATTCAATATTTGGATTGTGTTGTAATATTTTGGGCGAGTTGAAAGTTGAGGAGTTGTGAATACTTTGGATTTAAGAGATCACTTCATTGGAATTCTAAGATCAAAATACAATTCAAATGGAGATTTTATTAAAATACCAAGTTTAGGAAGGTATCACTGTATTAAAAATATTAGTGATTGTATAGAAACCGAAATAAGAAAGGATGAAATATGATTGATAAACTAACTAAAGAACAAGAGGCTAAGATTCCAGAGTACGTTGAAAAGTACCGTGAGATCGGTTTGGACACGACTCCTTGCGACCACGCTAAGGCTGAGGCGGCGATTAAACGAGCGTACAAGTACCTGAAGTTAAAGGAGCCGACGTTCGTTTGGGCTGACTCTCCACGGGCAGGTGCTATCATCGCCGCACGGTTAGCTAAGAGTTCGGATGATATCACTACTGAAGATTTACGTGCTCAAGCCGGTTCGGCAAACTTCGGATCGTTTGAGGCGTATTGGGTTGCGTTTTACTCGTACATTGCTCATGAGCTTCCGGTTAAGAAAGACGAGCTGATCGATATCGTTGAAGAGATTGTTAAGAACTGCGGAGTGTACTGGACTTTTGAAAACGTGGTTGTGATGACTGAGAAGCCAGTAGCAGTTCATTTCGATAAGAACGGCCAGTTGGATAACCCGGACGGTTTGGCTTTGGAATACAAAGACGGAACTGGTATTTTCCGATTTAACGGCGTTCGTTACAAGTCGTTAATCGACATGGAGATCAATAACGCATGTGTGGACAAAAAGTAATTTTTACATTCGAATCGTTATTTAAGTGGAAAGATGTGATTTCATATGAATTAGAAAACAACCTTAGTAATGTCGTAGAGATGAATTACTTAAGTAGTTTTGTTTATAATGATCTGAAGGAGTTATGAAAAAGAAATCTAACTTTAAAAACTGTCAAGCTGTTGTCTGGATTCCAGAATGGTTAAAAAGATTTCCGATTAAGAATCATCCTCTGAAGTTTGGTGAAGTAGTGTACTTCTTAGGCGAAATTTCAAATTGTTCCGGACATTGTATCGTTGTTAAATTTAACGGACAAGTAATTCCGATGCTTCATACGGCAGATTTCAGATTGGCAAAGGAAAACGAACTATGAACATAACTGAGATTAAAAAAACAGTCCCGATTCTTTTGAAATCCAAAGTCGTCCCGTTCCTTTGGGGATCTCAAGGAGTTGGTAAAACTCAAGTAATGAAACAAATCGCGGCTGATTTAAAACTTGGATTCATTCATCTCCACTTGGCGACGCAGGAAGTTGGCGATTTAGTTGGATTACTAGTTCACAACGAAGACGGGACAGTCAGGCACGCTAGACCCGAGTGGTTTCCGACCGAAGGCGAAGGGATTGTTTTTTTGGATGAAGCTAATCGTGCTCATCCGGACGTGTTACAAGCTATGTACTCATTTATTACTGAGGGGACAATTCATAGACATAAACTACCTGAAGGTTGGTCAATTGTCGCAGCAGGGAATTACCAAAACGAATCGTTTCAAGTGACTGATACTTCTGACTCAGCGTGGTTATCCCGATTCTGTCACCTGGATTTTACCCCGTCTGTTGAGGAGTTTACGGGTTACGTTGAAGATCAAGGGCTAGACACAATTTCATCGTTCGTTAAAAACCATCCTGAGATGTTAGAAACGAAACCAAAAGAACGTCCGGTGTTCGAAATGTTAGTCCCGAATCGTCGCGGGTTGTGCGACATGATTGGACGGTTGGAACAGTTTTCGGACCTGGACGATGTGAGATACGAAGTGTATTCTGGAATAATTGGAAAGATAGCAGCAGCATCGTATTTATCCTATAAGAAACAAGCGGTTAAACGGTTGTCAGGTAAACAAATCTTGAAGGATTTCAGTAAAGTAAAGGCTGAAGTCTTAGAGATTTCGAATCCGAATAACGCACGGTTTGATTTACTAGATTCAGCGGTTGAGGAAATCATGCTTCTGCTCCCAAAGAAACCGTTGACTGATAAACAGATTGATAACTTCCAAGAGTTCTTGTTGACGATTCCTTTGGAGTTAGGACTAAAAGTTATTAATCGGATTCATAAACTCTCATGGCCGCAGAGAAACGTTATCTTGAATGATAAGAAATTCGTAGAGAGATTTAAGAACGTGAAGTTGAAGGAGAGGAAATGAATCCTGTAAGAAAACCTGGGCACTTTATTAGTGATCAATTTGATGATCAAATTACCGAAGGACTTGGAATGAAATTAGCTGAGGAAATGAATTATGAAACTTTACATTGGGATTTAGAATATCAATTAAATTGTATTGAGGAAGTATGAATATTCGAATCAATCCTGATTTTGGAATTTACGGTTGGAGCGATCAACAAATTGGTAACATGCCTTTTTTCAATCAGTTATTTGATAAATTCTTTGAACTTGATAGCCCAAGGATGTTACTTCAAGATCAATTTCGAACAGATGAGGAAATTCTGTGAACACGATCGAAACAACAATCAAATCGCTTCTCGATCACAAACCGTTTTACGCTCATTTCTTCTTGCAATGTAGAATTATTTACGACATGCCCGGAGTTCCGACCGCAGCAGCTTCGATGACTCAATCAGGCCCGATCCTGATCTTTAACCGTGAGTTCTTAAAGGATCAACCGATTAGTAAAGTCGAAGGAGTAATTGAGCATGAAATACTACACATCATGTTTGAGCACACTTCCCACATGAAACGGAAAGAGTTGAATCCAAAGATCAGGAACATCGCAATGGATTGCTCGATCAACCAGTACATCCAAGATCTCCCAGACGGTTGTATTCGATTAGATGAACTTAATAAACAGTTGAAACTAAAGTTAGCACCGGAAGAGACTTGGGAGTACTACCATTACAAACTCATGGAAAAAGCTGAAGAACTAAAATCTCAGCAGGATTTTGACGTTCATGGAGTTGATACCGGTGAAGGAGATGAGAAAGATGGAAACGGTAAAGCTGGTAAAGAAATCTCAGCCGAAACTCTTATAGGAATCATCGACAAAGCAGTTACGGATTCGGCTGGAAATCTTCCCAGTGTTGTCCAAAAGATTTGGGGGACAATGCGACGGGATTCTGTCATTCCTTGGAAGCAAGTTTTGGCGAACTTCATCTCATCCGCTATTAGCAACTCCACGCTCGCAACTAGAAAACGTCCTAACCGTAGATTTGGATTAGATCAACCAGGACGGAAAAAGAAACGGGAGTTGACGCTAGGAGTTTGCGTTGATTCATCCGGTTCAATCTCTGACGAACAGTTTCAAATGTTCTTGAATGAAATTACTAGGATAACTCCGAATTGTCGAACAACGTACGTTATCGACGCCGACTGTCAAGTCAACGGAGTTCAGACTTTAGACAAGTACAAAAAGTTGAAATGGGAAAGAAAAGGTTGTGGCGGAACGGCGTATCAACCGGCGATCGATGAATGTGTAAAGTTGCGATGTGACGCTGTAGTGTACTTCGGCGACATGGATTCGGCGGATGAACCAAAGAATCCTGGAGTTCCATTCCTTTGGATTGTTACTGGAGAACAACAACCGCCTGGGAAGTTTGGTAAAGTGGTGAGGTTGAAATGATTCTAATGGAGATGATAATACATCATTTTAAATTGAAACATATGCCAGTTTCCTTTCATGAAGACTTTAATCATAATATCTGGATGAAATACCAACTTCAAAGAAATTTAGAAAGTCAGTTACTTTGGGAAGAACTATGAAACGAATTGATTTCGACGGATTATTTTTTAATGGACTTAGTACTCTTTGGGGTAGAAATTCAAACGAACTGTTTATAGATATTTATTATTTGTCAGAATTAGTTGTAAACTTGGATAGAGAAATACTTTGGGACGAATTATGAATTCTGGTGAACAAATCAACTCTCAATTATTTAACGAGATAGAGCCAAGACTGAAAGATTGTATAACTAAAAAACTTTATAGCGATGTAAGATACGATCTTAGCGACAAGTTATTTTTATTTCGTGTGTTTGGAATGTTTAGTTCGTTAAGTCATTCATTGAAACAGGAGGAATTATGATAGAGATAGCGGTGTTTGTTTTACTAGCTTTTTTTATTACAAAGTGATGGACGATATGAAGTACCTATCAGTAGTGATGTTTGCCTTAATCTTAACAATCTTCGGAAGCTGCGCCGTTCCGCATTCTAAAGCCGACGACCGGATTCGAGTCGCGGTGATTGACACGGGAGTTGATTACAGATACATTCCAAAGTCGAAGGTTTGCGGATACTACGATCTAACTGGGGAAGGTAAAATTGATCCGACAAAGCACGGAACTTTGGTCTCAGGATTAATCCTTCGAGAATCTCACGACGCTCCAATTTGTTTGGTTTTAGTAAAATGGTACTCAGCCAAAAACTCCAAGGAACGATTAAAAGATAATGTTATCGCAGCTTTGAAGATCGTTTTACGTCAACACGTTCAGTACTTAAACATCTCCCAAGATGGAGGATTTAACAGCCCAGAGGAACGATCTCTCTTACAACAGATTTTGAATCAAGGAGTAGTCGTTGCAGTTTCGGCTGGAAATTACGGTGAAGATGAATCTATTCAGTGCGACACGTTTCCAGCATGTTACACTTTAAAAGGCAAGTTCTTCGTCGTCGGAGCTACTAACGAAGACGGATTGCGCTGGCATCTTAGTAACTACGGTGGACCGATAAAGTCATGGGCACCTGGCGAACATCAATGTTACAAGGGGATCTGTCAGTCGGGAACTTCGTTTTCATCTCCGAATTTTTTGGGAAAGTACATTGGAGAAGTTCAATGAACAGAGTAGTTTGGACAAGTAATAAAGATCCAATCTTTAAAGAATTAGTACATTATAGAAAGGAGTATTTGGAAATAAATAGATACATAATAGGTCACGATATAATCTGTTTTTTAGTTGGTGAATACTTACAGACTGAGGAGTTATGAAAGTAGTTTGGAGTTATTCAGAAGATCTGTTATTTGATAAGTTATTATTTAAATACAAAGATAAGATGGGGTATTTGAGAGATACAATCGTTGGTTCACTAGAAGGTCAAATTGGAGATCTTAGATCTGAAGTACTACGGTTGATATTTAATGAGGAGATATGAATCCTGATCAACAAATTCAGAAGTTTTTTGATACAGAACTTTACGATGGGTTAATAATTCAGTACGGCGAATCACGATTTGAAGAGATTTATAAAAAGTTTACTAATCAGATGAGAACCGTTAAACAGATTTATTTGACAGAGTTTGAGTTAACTGTGGAAATGACTAAGGACGAAGTATGAAAGAACTGAATACTAAACTTTATCTCTTATTGAAAAATAATACCGGATTTAGATTCAGAGATGTGAATTGGTTTTCACAACTGCACATTTTGAATTTTCAAATTAAAGATGAATTACACACTGAATTAGCTAAGGACGAAGTATGAATCTTGAGATTTTTGCTTTGACCTCAGCAATGTGTTTTTCGAATTACTCAGGACAGACTTGTACTAAAACTACTGAGGCGGCTTTAAAGTACGAAGGAATGTGGAACTACGCGGAACAATTAGGGAAGTATGCTAAAGAAATTTCAGGCGAAGTTCCAGCTTACATCGCCGCGATGAGCTACGAAGTCGCTAAGGAGAAAAAGATTCGCTTGACAACTCATGGTAATATGTGTTACACTGTAGAAGTTAGTAAAGATTCTGGAGTTGCTAAAATAACTTGGAAGATTTGGTAATGACACAACAGAGATACGACACAGCAGAGTTCATGGTTAATAACAAAGAAGAGTTACTGAAAACTCTTGAACCAGATTTATTTCAGACATTGGATTGCCAGAATTGGTTCATAGAAAACTCAATTCGTATCACATTTGACGAGCTATTTGAGGATCTAGTACAACATAAAATTACTTGGATGCTAGTTGATCAACTTGGAATTAGTATCGACGAAGCGTATTCAATCGTAACTAAGAATTTCATAGCAGATTTATTTGGAGAAGAAGTCCTACAACCTCAGTTTTGGGACAAACGATACAAGGAGACCACATGCAGAGAATGAGATATTCTAAACAAGACGACGGAACATTTCTGTCAAAAGATCAGTATCCAACTACTAAAGGGACGTTAGTAGTTCTTCTAATTGGAGATACAAAGTTTGAACTGTGCGACGCTGTGACCGGAACGATCGTTGAAACTAAAACGATTGATACACCAAACTCGATTTACTTGCGTAGACTCGCCAAGAACACTCTGAAGAAGTTGATGGTTGAGTCAGTATTTGAAACTGAAACAAGAGTTAAGAAGTCTTCAGCTACGCCGGTAGTTCTATGATTTTAATAGCTGAAATAATATTTTTTGGTGGAATTCTAATCGCCGGGGTGTTGTTACTAAGTGACTGATTGGTTCTGCTGTGTAGCGTCAGGGATGATGCTCACAGCCCTCCTTTACGCTGACTCACAGTTACATTCTGTGTACTTAAAGTTCCTTGAGATGCTATTTTTATCACTCTGGTTATCATCCGCTGATCGATTGTTAAGAAGGTGGAACCGTGGTTCTCGATCCAAATCTCTTTAAAGCGTCTGTGCCATTCATTAAACTCCTGTACGATAAAGAGATTCAGAAATCTCCACAACACGAAGTAATAACTTCAATTTCGCTAGTAAGTTACGTTCCATTAGTCGCCGTAGCTCTTTGGGTGAAGAAGTTGTACGGTGCGACGCCAGAACTTGACGCTAAGATACCAGTACTCCTAGAGTTTTATAAGTACGATTCTGTCCTTGACATTTCCGACGATAAGTAGTACACTTATTACATGAAGCTGGGAAAAGTAGTCTGGGATCATAATAATGAAATTTTTTTCCATCGTCTTGATGATGACTTAAAATTAGAGGAATCTTATTTATTTCTTGAAAGATTCACAGATATCCAAAGTGAAAATTTATTTGTTATTCTTAAGGAAGAAATGGAATTTCTAGAATGAAGCCGGGGAAACAAATTCCTCTATTAATTAGTATAGTCAATAATAGTTTAGAACCTGCTTATAATGAGGGAAGATATTATTGGGAAAAAATTCAGAGACAACTCATTATGAGTGATGAAATGATAGCGCATGTATTAGATTTTATTGGGTACGAGTTATGAACGAGTACATCTGCGAATATTGCGGAAACGAATTTAAACACACCGGGTACTACAAATCCGAAGTTCGCTGTCCTAAATGTAATGATTCTCACGTTAAGCCAAAGAAACAGTACGAGAAACTTGATCAGTACGCTGATCAGAAGAAGCCCGACGCTTACATCTCACTTGAGGAAGAATTCCAACGATTAACAAAAAGGAACAAAGAAGAATGATGAAGAAATTTTGTTACTGGTTTGTTAGGTTGTTGAACGACGGCGTCCCTGGACGTAAAGAAACTTGGGAATCAGTCGATCTTAGAAAAAATGGTGCGAAAATTACCCAAGTAATGGGCTGGTACGCGACTGGGATGGAAATTGAAGAAATCGCCGAAATGAACGAATGCACCAGAGAACGGATCAGACAGATGTTGATCAAAGGATGCAGGAAATGAAACTTGCAGAGAAAGCGATAGAAGAATTGATTTACCAATGTAGTATTCTGATATTTTTAAATGATAATCCCAATTTAAATTTACCACAATCTAGAATTAATGTTATCACTCGTATTAGAAATCTAATAACAAAAGGGTATTCCGATGTCTAGACAACTTTCAAAATACAAAACACATTCTAGAAAAAGAAATGGAGAGATTTCATATTTCCAAAGACTAGAAGGAAAAATTGAAATTGGCCAGATCTTTGATCAGTTAACAGTAATTGAAAAACTTGGTCATGAAAAGAAACAAAGAACTACTATTTGGAAATGTCAATGTAATTGTGGAAATATAATTAAGATTCCATCAAGAGTATTGAGATTAAAAACAAGACATCGTAGCTGTGGTTGTCACAAAGGTAAAAATAATTTTTTCTCTTACTTAAATTGGATCAAATTAAATTACCAAAATAGCGCAAAAAAGCGACAATTAGTGTATACTTTAACAGATAAGGAACTCCAATATTTAATAAAATCAAATTGTTATTATTGTGGCTCGAAACCTTCCAACCATATTCAAAATCGAAATCAGAAAAACGACGCTGGTCTTGACTATAACGGGATCGATCGATTAAATAATTCAATGGGATATACTAATAATAACTGTGTTCCTTGTTGTAAAGAATGTAATTTTGCCAAATGGAATAAAACTGAAGAGGATTTTAAAGATTGGATAGATCGTTTAGTTAATTATCAGTTACAGATTTATCCTGAAAAATATCTTGGAGAATCAAATGAAGACTAGACGATTATCTCATTCATCAGTATCTCTTTTTTCGCAATGTGGAGAAAAATTCCGTTTACACTACGATGAGGGACTTCGTGAAAAAGTAGGGTCTTCTGCACTTCTTTTCGGATCTGCTGTTGATAACACTCTGAATGAGTTACTAAAAGATAAACAACGTGAAGATGTTAAAAGCGTTAGTTATTACCAGAATAAATTTGAGAACAATTGGCTGATTGGTGAGATTAATAAACAAAAGATTGAAATGCCCGAAACTCTCGACGCGACGTACGCCGACTCCGACATGCAGTTTGATGTACTAAACACTACAGATATCTCAAGATTAAAAAACTTCTTAATCAAAAATACAATTGAAACTGAAACTGGTAAAAATGACCGAGAATCTGTTGAAAAAACGTACGATAAAATTGCTGCGATTAAACGAGCAACAGGTATTGAAAACATGTACCAACCGTCAGCCCGATTCGTGAATCTGGCAAACTGGCTTTCCTTGAACCATAAAGGAAAAGCTATGATCGAAACGTACTACAACAAGATTCTTCCCAGAATTACTAAAGTACTGTACGTTCAAGAAGTCGTGAATCTAGATAACGAAGAAGGAGATTCTGTAATCGGATACGTGGATTTAGTAGCTGAGATTGACGGAGTTGTTCGGATCTTAGATAATAAAACATCTGCGCGTGAATATGATAAAGATTCCGCCAACATCTCAGCACAATTAGCAATTTATCGAAATGCGCTTCGCGATAGAGTTGATACTCCTCATGTTGGATTCATCGTGATGCGAAAAGGATTGAAACTCAATAAATCAAAATGCTGTTCAAAATGCGGAAATGATGGAACTGGGAATCGAGCTAGAACTTGTGACAAAGAAATTCGAGGAGAACGTTGTAAAGGAGAATGGATTGAAACTGTTTCCCCAGAAGCGATAATTGAAGATTGCTTTGGAACAATAAATGAGTACTTTGAAACTCAAGTGATTGACAATTATGAGAATGTTCTTCATGCCATTCGTAGTGAACAATTTTATAAGAACTGGACAGAATGTGTAAAACCGTACGGTCGTTGTCCGTACTACAATATTTGTCACACTGGTAAAGAAGAGAAACTAATTAAAGTATGAAACTGGCAACTAATAATCCTCTCATGAGATTTTTCTGGAATTTAGTTACTCCGATAAATAACTTTGCATTTGATTTTGTTAATCAAGACATTCGAATGGATTTACGTTGGGAATTAAATAAAGCGAATCTGTCTGAAACTTACATGAGAGTTAAAGAAATGTTACGCGAGGAAGAATTGTGAACGATTTAATCTTCCTTTACATCATTGGATTTGCGATTTCATTGAGTATTTCATCATTCTCAATCCAAGGGTTGAAAGATTGGATTTCCTCAATTCTAATGTGTTTGTTCTGGCCGATTTGGACAATTTTCGTGATCAGTACGATTTTTCTTGCTATTTTAGTACAAATGTGGGAGAATAGATAGTATGGCAAAACCGAAAACAATAAAACTTAAGACTGGACAGGCGACGCTGTCATTAATGAGTACCGAAGAGATGGCACCTTACGAAGCTGCTTTAAAAGTCGTTGATGGAGCGGTAACGACCGATATGGACAGCATAGCGTTGGGATTGAACCTCAATCCCGCAACCAAACTTTGGGAACTGTCCACTGTGAAGTTCAATTCGTCCACGTTGACAAGTACCGTCGAGTCAGTAAAAGTACTCACTGGATCGAAGAAATGGGCGGTTTCAGCATTGCTTCATGCGTTAGAAGAACTCAAACTAATTTAAGGAGAACTATGGCTACTCAAATTATTACACAGTTAGTTAAAGTTATGAAGGACGTTGGCGGAGTTGGTAAGGATTCTACTAACTCTCAACAGGGTTATAAATTCCGTGGGATCGACGCTTTGTTAAACGCAGTTCATCCGGCGTTGGTAAAGAACGGAGTTGTGATCATTCCTGAAGTTCTTTCGTCACAAGTTGAGTTTCGCGACGTTGTTCGTTCAAGTGGTAAGCCTGGAACTGATAAACATGTCCAACTTCGCGTGAAATTTACATTCATCGCTGAAGATGGCAGCTCAGTGTTAGCAGTTACAGAAGGTGAAGGTTTGGATTCTGGTGATAAAGCTACTAACAAAGCGATGAGCGGTGCGCTGAAGTACGCCCTAATACAAACTTTAAGTATTCCGACTGAGGATATGGAAGACGCAGATCGAACCAGTCCAGTACTCGAAACAAAGATTCAACCTCCATCACAGGAAAAAAGTTTTAAAGCCCCGGTCGCTACCCCCGAAGCACCGGCGGCTAAGACCGGCGGGTCAGGTGTCCCCTCCCAGACGACTTCAGCACCTAGTAGCAGCAATGCTCCTCGCCGGTCCACTAGTTTCCGTAACCGTGCTCCAGCAGCACCAGCACCGACTCCAGAAAAAAAGCCTGAAGTTAAGTCCGGCGCGATTGACGAGTGGAGTTGAACATGATTGACCAACCAAAACCCAAGCAAGAAACTCCAGTAGAAGTTGAAGCTGCGGCTCGAACGTTCACGTTGACTCGTCCGGTGTTTGAAAAGAAGATCCAAGATCTTTCTTTGAAATCAGCGAAACGAGTTTTGAAAGCAGTTGTTGAGTTTCCATTGAACGATGACAAGGATACAATGTTAGTTCATCGTGATGAGTTGGAGTTGTTCCAGTTGGCAATGGAGTTGATGGAAGCTAAAGTTAAGATGATTGAGTACTCAGTACAACAGCGACAGCAACAGGAAGATACAAAAGCTACACAGCCTGTTGTTGAAATTGAGAAACCAGTAACAGAACCGACAGCTACAACTGAGGAACTAAAAGTTGAGTGATAGCTCAGATGACATGGAGTCACAAAGTGGACTTCTTGAGGATTATTTAGAAAGGAAAAAGAAGATGGCAAAGTACAGAAATATTGGTAGTATTTGTAAGGCGAAAGATGGAAAAGGTAACTACTTGAAGATTACCGAAGATGTTGTGTTGAAGAAGGGACAGATTCTTTCACTAGTCGATCCGCGAACACTTGGCGACGAGTTGCTTGCTAAGGGTTTGATTAATGAGGAAGTCGCTGAGAAGATGCGTGAATCTGGACTTAAGACACCGAGTTTCGTCCGTTTCAACGTTCAAGTTAAGAACGAGGCGTAATGTTTAAGTACGGCGATAAGATTATAGTAACTCAAAAAGGATTTTACGAAGATCAACGAGGAATAGTTATTTCTTATCGACAAGCAATGTATGGAAAACACCCAGTTGAAAATAGAAATATCATTGAGTACTTAATTAAACTTCCATTCAGTGATATTTGGATAAGTGAACTTAATTTAGAGGAGAAGTAATGTTTTACTCTCAGTACTCAGGTAAGTTATTTGGTCCTGGAATTAAACCAGTACTAATCGCGATTGAAACTCGTCCAAAGACGTACTTCAATAAAAAGGGCTTCGAGATCGCTAAAGGATTTGAGACGGTTAAAGAGATCAGAGTCGCGAGATCAGAAGTTGAAGTAGTACTAAAGGAGTTAAATGCTACGCGCCAGAATTAAACTGTTTTTCCATTGTTTATTCCATCTTCATCGAAGCTTCATCGCTTCTGATTCCGAAGGACCATTTTATATGGCTTGCGACGATTGTGACAGAACACCTTGGTCAAGAGAAAGTTATAGGCTTTACCGATGAACACCATGAAGATTGGCGATCCAGTTGAGTTGCGAAGTAGGACGATTCGGTTCTTCATTAAGAACTTGGGAGTTCTGTACTTCAAACCAGAATCTCATGAGTTTGAGATGAAATACCTTGAGGAAGCTGGAGTTTTGATTTCAGCGTTTCTTAAGAAAGCTGACTCTCCAAAAGGGAAGATTGTTGGCTACGGAGCTAGAATTGATAACACGAAAGATAGGTACATTGTAGTAACTGTTAAAAATAAGATGGGAAAAATTGAGTCGTTGGCGCTCCAGGAGCGAGATGTTATTAAACTGAAAAAGTAGGAGGCTCGGTGCTTTACCGAAGAGTTTGTCAAGGTTTATCAGACGGGGGTGTACTGATTCCAGAATCCGAAAATGTAAAAAATTACATTGACGACAAGGATTGTTACGAATCACTGTATTTGTACAACGAAGATCAAAAACGCCAGTTCGATGAAACTGGATCAGTTGCAGGAATTCAAGATGTTGTTACTAACCAGTTATACCTAGATTTCGATTCAAAAGATAACTTAGAAGCTGCTAAACATGACGCATTAGCAGTTCTTAATCAACTTAATAAATTCAACATTGAACCAGAGATTTCTTTCACCGGATGTAAAGGTTTTTCTCTAAGAATTCCTTTAGATCAGTACATCTCTGTTTCAGAGTTCAAAACAGCAGTGTTTAATCTGGCTGGAGATCTCACCACTTTCGATCGAGTAGTAAATAATCCTAGCCGTATCATTCGAGTTCTAAATACTAAGCATCAAGATTCTGGACTTTACAAACTCCAAATCACAGAGCAGGAACTTCGCGAGGCGACGATTGAAGACATTTTCCATTGGGCTGAGACAAAGGGCGAACCGTTCGACGTTCCAGCTGTGAAACTCCCTGAGTTTTTGAAGGTTAAGGAACTTCCAAAGCCTTCAGTTCCAGTACAAATCCTTCCACTGGATTTCGCCAACAAACCAAAGTTTCTTTCGAATTGTAGATGGGCACTCCAAAATGGAATGTTTAAGGAAGGTCAACGATCGACAGCGTTGTTGTGCCTTGCTTCAACGTACAAAAACTTAGGCTACGATCAAGAGATCGTTTACCGAATGTTGAAGGGAGTTTCAGAGTTACAAGCTCAGAGAAACAACCAGGAACGATTTCCCGACGAAGAGATTTATAACAACATCGTCGTTCAAGTGTTTAACGAATCTTGGAAAAATGGTCAGTATTCCTGCCGCGAACCTGGGAACTTTCTGTACAATTACTGTCAGGGATTAGGCCATCATAAATGTAATCATCAAGTCGATGATCAGATGAAGCCCACGAGTCTGGATGAAGTTCATGATTCATTCAAACACTTCGTAACTCACATTGAAGAAAACACTGTTCTGACAGGGATTAAAGCGATTGACGAGAACTTCTTTCTAACAACAGGTAGTAACGTTTTGATCTTAGGTGCGGCGGCTTCTGGTAAAACAGCATTAGCTTTGAATATTCTAAATAACACTTCGAAACAAGGAATCAAGTCAGTCTTCGCATCGTTAGACATGGCACGTAACAGAATGTTTGAGAAAGTAATGTACAAAATCACGGGACTTCCACGCGAAGAGTTGTACCATCGATTTCAAATGGATCAAGAAGGTCCACTTATGGATACTCTAAAAAAAGAATTCGGTAACGTGTATTTCTTTAATAAATCCTGCCCGACTGTTCAGGATCTTCGCGAATACATTTTAATGTGTCAGGAAACTTCCGGTGAACGAATTAAGTTAGTAATGGTTGATTACTTCGAACGAGTTACTAGTGAAGTCTCCGACGATACAGCAGCTTCTAAACGAGTTGCTGGCGAACTCCAAGATTTAGTAAACGATTTGGACGTTTGTTTGATCACATTAGTACAACCAAACAAAGCGTCGATCTTTGGCGGTCCCGACGCTCCAATTTACAACTACACCGCGATCAAAGGATCAAGTTTCGTTTACCAAGCCGGTCGCCAGATTCTGAGTATTTGGAGACCGTTTGCGACGCCAGAATTGAAGGCGAATGATCATTTCTTACAACTAGCGATTTTGAAAAACGATCTTGGTGAGATGAGCGAGTATGTTTTTGGTTGGAATGGTAAACGTGGCGACATTTACGAGTTGGCAGACCATCAGATTGAAGAGTTTGAAGAACTGTTAGCGAAAAAAGAACGTGAGAAAAAAGTAAAGGATGGATTTTAAATGATTAATAACATTAAGAAACTAGAGAAGTACTTGGCTCAGGTTACTGAGGCGTTAAACAACCCAGTTCCTGAGAAACACAAACTTCATGAACATTCGTACTTTGATCACATGAAGAACGAGTTTGAAAGAACGTCGAAGAAGCTTGAAGCTTTGAAACTGGCGATGCCGTCGAAGAAGTAACAATGTCTAAGACTTTTACCATTACTTCCAAAACTCATGGATTGTTCAATGTTATTGTTGACGATGAGGATTTTGAACGAGTAATGAAATACAATTGGTCAATCTCAAAAAATGGTAATTATTTTAGAGCTGAAACTAGAACAAGTGAAAATAAATTAATGCGGCTTCATCGATTTATTCTGGGATTAAAACAAGATGATCGAAGAGAAATTGATCATAAAAATCGTAATCCAATGGATAACAGAAAAGAAAATCTAAGAATCGCGACTAGACAACAAAATGCTCGAAATATGAAATGTAAAGTTCACCCAAATAAAACAGGATTCATTGGAGTTTATAGAAATAACGGTAAAGGAAAATATCGAGCTTGTATCTCGATTGATGATAAAACATTTCATATTCCAGGAAATTATAATACTGCTAAAGAAGCAGCTTTTGCTAGGGATCGCTATGCCTTAAGAATTGCTGGCGAATTTGCTGTACTAAATTTTGAGGATAAAGATGTTTAGAGATGAAGGGCCGAAGTTGCCAATTGAGAACGTAAATATGATACTAAACAATGGAGGTGCCGGGGATATTGTTGCCTGTTTTCCAGTACTTAGCTATGTTTTAAAGTATCAAACTAACGTCATCCCTCACGTCCACGTTCCAAATTACATGAAGCAGTTTACTAAGACTGTGTTCCCAACGATCAACGTCTACGGATTCACAGAATCAAAAACTAAACTTAAGGAGACTGGAAATTTCGCCGCAGCTCAAACGTTACAATCTCACGTCACTAATATGAGAATGCATTCCACCGATTACGCTTTCATGACGTTACTTGACAAGCAAGTCCCCGATCAGTACAAAGATTACGTTAAGTACCCAGTTGGATCAGTTGACATCTCAAGATTCAACCTTCCCAAAGACTTCGTAGTCGTCAATACAGGATTCACAATTCCATCAAAGGCATGGCCCGCTCAAGAGGTTAATAAAGTTGTCAAGTGGTTACTGTCAAAAAACATAACTCCCGTATTTTTGGGAAAAGACGACATTCAGGAACAAGGAGCAGCGAAACAGCTAGACGATCCATTACAACACGCGAAGTTCGTTGAAGAAGTTCAGTACTCCTCGGGGATGGATCTCAGAAATCAGACAGATTTATGCGAAGCGACTGAGATTCTTGCGAAATCAAAAGCGTTTGTTGGACTGGACGGTGGATTGTTCCATTTAGCCGCCTGTACTGACGTTCCGATCGTCGTGGGATTCACGTTTGTCGATCCTCGCCATATCGTACCATTTCGAGATGGGAAGTGGGCTGGTGGAATTGAGATCGTGTTACCAGATGAATTGTTAAAGTGTACTGGCTGTCAGAGTAATTGGGCGCATTTATACAACTTTTCGTTTCGAACATGCTGGTACGATGATTACCTTTGCGCCAAACAGATGACAGGTGAGAAGTTTATTGACAAACTCGAGCAAAAGTTGTAAAATGAAGGTTATAAGATTGGAAAGTGATCTCGAAAATATTATGGAAGTGAAAATTGATAAAGATTTTAAGTACAATACTAATGAACATCTTAGAAATTGTTTATTAGATTGGTTTGGATTTGATCGTCAAACGGTATTAAAAAGTGTAATCGCAATAGAGGAACTATGATTCCATTTAGTAGTTTATCACTTTCATATTTACTAGATGAACGGTTAATCGATCCAAATAACTCAGGGAAGTTTGATCTTTACGAAATTAAAATGTTCAATGAATACCTTAATCCTATAGATGATGATAACCATTTACAGTTTCAAATCATTCAACAGATTCAGTTAGAAGAGTTATGAATAGGTACCAGTTTGCACATCGAGTAATAAACAAAGTTAATGATGCCTTGGAATATTATCACTGTGATCAATGTAACGGTAATCACAAACGTGGGAATCTAACGATGTGTGTACTTCAACAGGCATACAACCAAATGATCAAAAATATACAGGCAGATATCGAAAATGAATTGTACACTAATTAATAAAAATCGACCAGTTGGAAAATGCTTAATCGAAGATCGTACTGTAGGAGCATACGTTACATTTCCTATAATGGATGAACCAAAAATATCTTGGGATGATTTTGCAAGTTTTAAATCAACAATTATCCGAGCAGTTTCTCTTCCAGTACTTCGATCAATAAATTGTGATAAACTGTATCTTGACTGTTCTAAAGAATCATTAGATGATTTACGAAAGATTCGAAATTTAACTTTATATCCAAATAAAGTAGGATTCGCACTGAAATGAACCAAGAGATTCAACGACTGATCTATGGAAAGACTCCACTTGAGAAAATCGTCTCAGCTGGAATTCACGATTCAGTCTGCGAACTGTTTATTCAACAGCCCGACGGTTCTGTCAAATCAGTCTTCAAGCCAAATAAATACTGGTTACTATCGCACAAGAAACTCGATTCTCAGTTCAAACAACTCCAAGGCGATCAGTTTTACCAGTTCTGTAAACTGTATGAAGATCGTGGACAGTTCTTGTCTGATCGAAACAAGTACTACCGAAATGGAACGTTCTCAATTTGGAACGAGTTAGAAGCGGCTGAAGTAATGTACGGATTCACGTACTTCAAAGGAATGAAGCCTGATGAAGTTACTACTCTAAGTTTCGACATTGAGACTACGACTCTCGAGCACAACGAAAAGTCCAAAGTACTAGTCATTGGAAATACTCTCCGAAAAGCTGGGACAATCACACGGAAATTGTTTTGTTATGATCAGTACTCAACACA
>Ga0209777_10000316_pt1 | contig 81658 bp, 54 predicted proteins | sample FrelakmetHBP12HB_FD_187147 | JGI IMG/M metagenome (GOLD analysis project Ga0209777, IMG submission 187147) | Freshwater lake sediment microbial communities from the University of Notre Dame, USA, for methane emissions studies -HBP12 HB (SPAdes)... | ecosystem: Environmental > Aquatic >...
GTGCCTCTGGCGGGACGTATGACGCCTTCGTGGTGAAGCTGACGCCCGAATCGTACCCCCAGACGGTCACCGTGGGCTCGAACCAGGTGGTGCAGAACGTCAACTTCGGCGACCGCGTGACCGGGACGATCGAGGACGTGGCGCCCGTTGTCAGCCACTTCACGGTTCAGGATCCGACGCCAGGGTCCGGCGGATACACCAACCAACGCCAAGTCAGCGTCTCCTTGGAGGCAGCGGACATGGGCGGGACCATCCAGGCCTGGATGATCACCGAATCCGCTACGCAACCGGCCGCTGATTCTCTGTACTGGTCGACCGCCAAGCCCGACACCTATTGGATCACCGGCGGTGGTGACGGCCTCAAGACCCTGTATGCCTGGGTCATGGACAACACCGGCAACGTCAGCCCTCTGACGGCCAGCTCCCAGACCCAGATTGTCCTGGATACCGTGGCTCCGGCCGTCACGGTGACGCCTCAGACGACGTCCGACAGCACGCCGTCCCTGACGGGGACCGTCGACGATCCGCTGGCCTCAGTGGAGGTCACGGTGCAGGGGATCACGTACACCGCCGTCAACAACGGCGACGGGGTGTGGGTGGTGCCGGACAACACGATCAGCTCCGCCCTGGCCAGCGGGACCTACGACGTCCAGGCCGTGGCCTACGACCGGGCCGGTAACCACGGCATGGACGCCACGACCGGCGAATTGGTCGTGGACACGTCCAGACCCACTGCCACGCTGCAGGCCTCAAATATCACCGCCTCGGGTCCCGGCTACACGTTCACCGTGACCTATCGGGGCGAGGCGCCGATCGACGTGTCCAGCCTGGATGGCGGCGACATCCGGGTCACCGGTCCCAATGGCTTTGACCAACTGGCGACCTGGGTGGGTGTGGACAACGACACCGATGGCTCGCCTCGGGTCGCCACGTATCAGATCACCGGTCCCGGCGGCCGGTGGGACGTGGCCGCCAATGGTACGTACACGGTGTCCATGCAGGCCAACCAGGTCCGCGACACCAGTTCCACGGCCCACTACGTGCCGGCGGGGGTCCTCGGACAATTCCAGGTCTCGATCGTGCTGCCGGTGATCTCCATCGGTGACGCCGCGACCCTGGAGGGTGACAGCGGCCAGAAGAGCCTCGATTTCACCGTGACCCTATCGTCGGCCAGCGACGAGGTAGTCACCGTCAACTACTCAACGGCCGACGGTACCGCCGTGGTCGGTCAGGACTACGTGGCCGCCAGTGGGACCCTGCAGTTCGACCCTGGCCAGACTACCCAAAAGGTGAGCGTGTCGATCAACGGCAACAAGGTCTATGAGCCGGATGAGACGTTCGCCATCAACCTCAGCAGCCCCGCCAATGCCACCCTGGGAGATGTCCAGGCCGTGGGGACCATCCAGAACGACGATGCGGCACCCATGCCGCCGGCTGAGTACTTCACCGGCAAGTCGGGCGACGCCTTCGACCTCAAGAACAAGGCCATCCTCTTCACCCCGGATTCGGGGGGGACCACCTACGTCGCCCTCCTGCGGCAGCTCAGCGGTGCCCTGCCGACCGACCCCACCGGCGGGACGACCCTGTCTCTGGGAGACAATGACTCGGTGAAGGTCAGTCTGACGGGGGGCAAGACCGTCAAGCTCTACGGCGAGGCCTTCAGCCAGGTCTACGTGTCGAGCAACGGGTATCTGACGTTCACGGTGTCCGACACCGACTCCACGGAGTCGTTGGCGGACCACTTCAGGATCAAGCGGGTCTCGGGCCTGTTCATCGATCTGGCGCCGCGATCGGACTCGCGGATCAGTTACCGGCAACTGGCGGATCGGCTGGTCGTGACTTGGCAGAACGTCGGCCAGCCCGGCAGTTCATCGTCCCGTAACACCTTCCAGATCGAGATGTACTTTGACGGCCGCATCCAGATCGGCTGGCTGTCCATGTACGCGGCCAAGGGGATCGTGGGCCTGTCCGACGGGCAGGGACTGCGGTCCGACTTCAAGGAAGCCGATCTGTCGACGAGCGAGCAACTGCCCACCGTGTCGATCTCGGACGCCAGTGTTCTTGAGGGCGACAGCGGCGTGACACCTATCGAGTTCAAGGTGGAGCTCTCCAATGCGATCAGCCAGGACGTGACCGTGAACTACGCCACAGCCGATGGCACCGCCAAGGCGGGCACCGACTTTACCGCGGCCAGCGGAACCCTGACGATCCCGGCTGGACAGACGGTCGGTACGATCCGTGTGTCCGTGCTGGGTGATGCGGTCTATGAGCGTGACGAGACCTTCACGGTCAATCTCAGCCAGCCCACTTGCTCCCTGTTGTCGGATACCCAGGCCGTGGGCACGATCCTCAACGACGACCCCGTCGTGCCTCCGGTGGTCCGTTCCGTGGTGATCGAGTCCCTGGGACCCCATGTCGCCGGATATACGGACCGCCGTGAGGTCAAGGTATCGGTATCGGCCGATGATCCCGACGGCAGCGTCTCCGCGTGGGCCATCACCGAGTCGGCCACGGCACCTGCAGCCGATTCCACGGTGTGGCGGACGACCCTGCCTGAGCGGTACACGATCACCGGCTCGGGGGACGGGCTCAAGACCCTGTACGCCTGGGTCAAGGACAACTACGACGCCGTCAGCGAGCCGAGCGATCTATCCAGGGCCCAGATCACCCTGGACACCACAGCCCCGGTCGTGACGGTGACGCCCCTGAGGACCAAGGACACGACGCCCGGGCTGACCGGAACGGTCGACGATCCCACCGCCACGGTGCGGGTCACGGTCGGCGGTCGGACCTACGACGCGATCAACAACGGCGATGGGATCTGGATCCTGGCCGACAACGTGATCGCCTCGCCCCTGCCGGAAGGCGCCAGTGAGGTCGTGGTCGAGGCCACGGACCGGGTGGGCAACGTGGGGACGGACCACACGACCGGCGAGGTCAACGTCGACCACGTCGCGCCGTCCCTGACCAGTTGGACACTGGCCGACGATACAGGCGTCGATACCCACGACAAGGTCACCAAGACCGTCCCCCTGAAGCTGACCCTGACGTTCACCGAGGCCGTGACAGGCACCAACGCCTCCATCACAGTGACGGCCCCTGACGGCACGGCCGTGACGCCCGATTCCATCACGGGCTGGGGAACGGCCAACGTGGTGGTCACATTGACCTCCCCGTCGCAGCAAGGCCAGTACACGGTGACTCTGTCCGCCCTGAGTATCACGGACATGGTAGGCAACCCGCTCAACGGCGGATCGAGCCAGAGCCTCAACGTCACCTTGGACACCCAGGCCCCGACGCTGAAGGAGTGGAGTCTGGACGGCCAGCCCGGCACCTCCCCTGCGATGGAGATCTCCGACCAGAGCCCGACCCTGACATTCCGATTCTCAGAGGCGGTGTATGCCGGGGCCGGAGACATCACGGTCCAGGGACCGGATGGGCAGTCGGTCGTGGCGGTCGTCAGCGGGGTGGGCACGGATACGATCACACTGACTTTCGATCAGCCCCTGACCCTCGCGGGCCTCTACACCGTGACCTTCCACGCGGCCAACACGGTCACGGACCTGGCCGGCAACGCCCTCAGCAGCGGCGCGGACGTGGCCGTGCCGTTCACGCTGGATATTCCTCTGCCGAAGGTGAGCGGCGAGTCCGTGATTTCCTCCGTGACGGCAGGTGATCAAGAGGGTGCGGCCGTGGGCGCCGATGCGAACAACCGTTTCGTGGTGGCCTGGTACGGCCCCGCCGAGTCCGATGCGGACCTGTTCGACGTCTACGTGCGGCGGTTCGACGCGGCCGGCAATCCCCTGGGGTCCCAGCAGAAGGTCACCACCCAGCCGACGGACCTCGCGTGGTTCGCGAGCGGCGTCGACGTGGCCGTGGCCTCTGACGGCCGGTTCGTGGTGGCGTGGGAGAAGAGCGACGGGGTCAACTCACAGGTCCAGTTGAGGGTCTTCGCAGCCAACGGCACCGCGGTCTCCGATGTCGTTACGATCGCCCTCACAGGGGGGCAGTGCTATCAGCCTGACGTGGCCATCAATCCGACGACCGGCGCGTTCGTCGTGGCCCTCACGGGCCAGACCGGCGGACTGGTCGTGCCCGGTTCGGTGTATGGCCCTCAGGTCTACGTGCAGCGATTCAACTCCGATGGGACAACCTTGGGGACTCTCGTCCGGGTCAGCGGCGCATTGAGCGGCTACGGCAAGGCGCCCCAGGTCGCGATGGACAGCCAGGGCAAGGTCCTGGTGGTCTGGAGCGCCGGCGAGCTGTTCGGTCGATTCGTGACGGCCGACGGAAAATGGGCCGGCGATGAATTCGTGGTCACCGATCAGGCGGTCGGGGAAGGCCTGACTCAGACGACCGCCCTTGCCATGGATGCCCAGGGCAACTTCGTGGTGGCCTGGGATGCGAAGCTCTCCGTCGTGTGGGCCCGGCGGTTCAGCGCCGACGGCACGGCCTTGGGCGCGGCGTTCCAGGTCAGCGGTGCAACCGCTGCCTCAGAGCCCTCGATCGCCATGGATTCCCAGGGCAGCTTCACGATTGTCTGGTCGAACGTGGACCGGGACGGTGATGGATCCGGCATCTACGGCCGGCGATACAGTGCGGACGGCACGCCGATCAGCCAGGACCTCCGCGTCAATACCCAGACGGCCGGCGATCAGGACCAGCCGGCCGCAGCCGTGGGGACCCTGGGACGGGTCCTGGTCTGTTGGACGACCCCGGGCACCTCGAGCGCGGACGGCACGGATATCCACGGTCAACTGTTCGACTACCAGGCCCCCAAGGTGACGGTCAGCCCCAATCCCCAGATCACTGACAAGGTCCGCCCGGGTCTGTCCGGGACCGTGGATGAGCCGGACGCCGCCGTCCGGGTGACCGTGGCGGGGCAGACCGTGGCCGCCACCAACAAAGGCGACGGCACGTGGACCGTGGCTGCGGGCCAATTCACTCTGCCGGCCCTGGATGCGGTCTACGACGTCCAGGTCACGGCCACAGACGCCGCCGGCAACGTGGGCACGGACAGCACCACCGGCGAGTTGATCTACGACCAGTCGGCGCCGCAATTCGTCCAATGCGTGTTGACTGACGACACGGGCACCAAGGGCGACTGGTTGACCGCCGATGCGACGCCTGACTTGACGTTCGTTTTCTCCGAGGCCGTGTTCGGGGACGCGACCAAAGTGGACGCGGCAGTGGCCACGGACCCGAATGCTCCGGACGTACAGACTGTCGTCCACCCGGACGCCGTGACCGGATGGGGCACCAACCAGATAACCGTGCACTTCACGACGCCCCTCACCCAGGCCGGAACTTACACGGTCACCCTGCACGGCACGATCACCGATCGCGCGGGCAAGGCCATCAACGGGGGCTCAGACGTGGACGTGAGCTTCAGACTCAGTACGACGGCCCCTTCGATTACCTTCACTGACGTGAGGACGGATGCCCCGGCTCCCACGTTGGGGGGATACGTCAATGACTCGGCCGTCACGGTGCAGGTCCAGATCAACGGGAAGACCTATCAGGCGACGAACCATTCCAGCCAGGACGGGGGCTGGACGCTCGCCGGACTGCCAAACTTGACTCCGGGTCAGTACCACGTGGTGGTCACTGCCACCAACGCCGCAGGGAACGTTGGCACCGCCTCCGGGACGGTGACGATCCTGCTGTACCAGGATAACTTCGACCAGTGGGACTCAGACCTGTATGACTCTCGATGGGCCGAGGTCTACGAGGGCGACAAGAACGTTCCGCCTGTGCCCACGCAGTCCGACGTGGTGAGGTCCTGGGGTCCGAACTCCGGCTACTCGAACTTGGTCCAGGACAGCAACATCTACTCCAGCAGCACCGACGCCTTGGCACGCAAGGGGACCTACCTGGTGTTCAGACAGGGCTTCAGTTGGACGGACTACAAGGTCCATTACAGCGTACTATCGAAAGACACGGGAGACGTCGGGCTGATGTTCCGCGTGAAGGACGCGAACAACTACTATCGGTTCTCGTGGAACAGCAGCCAGAGCGAGCGGCGATTGGTCAAGTGCGTGGACGGCAAGTTCACCCTGTTGGCCTCGGATACAGCTACCCTGGATGCCACGTACAAGGACATCACCGTCTTGGTCGACGGCAGCCTGGTGGAGGTGTACGTGGGCACGTCGGAATCGCCGATCTTCTCGGTCAAGGATACGGCCCTCACGGCCGGGACGATCGCCTTCTATTGCTACCACAACGGCAACTCCGTCTTCGACAACCTGGAGGTCGAGACCCAGGTCAACGTGAACCAGCCGCCGCGGATTCTGTCCGTGGGCCAGTCGGCCACGCGAATCTTCGACACACAGACGATCCAGTTGTCGTCCAACGCCTTTGACCCGGACCAGGGCGGGGCGGTCACTTACAAGTGGGTCCTGGATCAAGGCCAGGGGACCTTCAGCGATGTGACCCTTGCCAATCCAGTGTTTACACCGGCCAACGTGACGGCCCTCATGGTCTGCAAGTTTCACCTGGAGGTCTCGGACGGCACGACGACGGTCCAATCCAAGGCCCTGGCGATCGAGGTGTACGACGGCGACGCAGCCGTCTTTCTCAGCGACGACTTTGCCGACGGCAATACCGACGGCTGGATCGTCAAGGATCAAGGCTCCACCAAGTCTGCCTGGAGCGTCTCCACGGGCGTGCTCACCCAGAAGACCGATGCCGTGACCTCGCTTGTGTACGAAGCGGGCACGATCTGGACCCAATACCAGGTCGACGTGGACCTGCGGTCGGATACCGACGGGGCCATCGGCGTGGTGTTCCGGGTCCAGGACGACACCAACTACTACCGGTTCCTGTGGAACAACCAGGACGGCACCCGCCGCCTGCAGAAGGTCCAGAACGGCCAGGTGACCGACCTGGCCTCGGACAAGGTCAAGTTCGTCAAGGGCCAGACGTACCACGTCAGTCTCATCGCCTTCAATCAGTACCTGGCCGTGGATATCGGAGGCCAGAGGATCTTCGGCCTGACCGACGCGACCTTCGGGACCGGAACGGTCGGGCTGTTTTGCTCGAAGAACAAGTCCGCATCCTTTGACAACGTCGTGGTCAAGAACCTCAAGGGCGCGGATCTGGCACCGGTGATCACCTCCCTGACGGCGGCCCAGGCGATGATCAAAGACACCGAGACGGTCCAGGTCCAGGTCGCGGCCTATGATCCGAACGGTGATGTCTTGACCTATCGCTGGCTTGCGCAGTCCGGCCAAGGGACCTTCAGCGATGCGACTATCGCCAATCCGGTCTACACTCCGCCGGACGTGAGTGGACCCCAGATGCTGACCTTGATGGTGGAGGTCTCGGACGGCAGCCACACGGTCAGCCGCACGGTGGATATCCAGGTCCTGAACGGCCAGGCCCCCACCCTGCTGAGCGACGACTTCAGCGACGGCCAGTATGACGGCTGGCGGGTCGTGGATCAGGGCACCACGAACAAGCCCAGCAAATGGTCGGCCGCGACCACGGCGATGGTCCAGAGCTCCGGGATCTACAAGATGTTCGATGCGAGCGGCGCCAAGCATGGGACCTTTGCGGTGTATGGGGCCGGTTCCGTGTGGACCGACTACGAGGTGACGCTCTCCATGAAGTCCGCCTCCAACGGCGACATCGGCCTGATGTTCCGCGTCCAGAACGACACCAACTACTACCGGTTCTCGATGAACGCCAAGGAGGGCACCCGCCGCCTGGTCAAGTGCCAGGGTGACAAGTTCACGGAGCTGGCGTCCGTCAAGGGCGGCTACGTGGTCGGCCAGACCTACCAGGTCCGGGTCCTCTTGCTGGGCTCGCTGATCAAGGTGTACGTGGACAATACCGAGATCCTCTCGGTCACCGACAAGACCTTTGCCAAGGGTACCATTGCCCTGTACAGTTGCAGCAATGCGGGCAGTTCATTTGACAACGTCGTGGTCCGCAACGAGAAGGGCGAAGATCTGGCCCCGACGATCACGTCCATCACGGCCACACCGGCCTCGATCAAGGACAATCAGACCGCCCAACTGAAGGTGGAGGCCAGTGACCCGGAGGGCGGCGCCCTGACGTACCACTGGAGCGTCCAGACCGGTCAGGGGACGGTCAGCAATGCGACGATCGCCAATCCGGTGTACACGCCGCCGGACGTGACCGCTACGCAGACGTTCACACTGACGGTGGAGGTCTCCGACGGCAGCCACACGGTCAACCGCACCGTGGACGTCCAGGTGCTGGACGCCGGCACGCCTGCTCCCACGCCGACTCCTACCCAACTGCTGGCCGAGGATTTCAATGACGGCACCTTCGACGGGTGGACGATCGTGGATCAGGGTAACCTCAGTTCGCCGAGCAAGTGGTCGGCCGCCTCGAAGGCGATGACCCAGTCCTCCAGTATCTACAAGTGGCTGGACAACCTCGGCAAACGGGGCACCTTTGCGAAATACGCGGCCGGCACCGCGTGGACGGACTATGAGGTGACGCTGACGATGAAGTCCACCTCCAACGGCGACATCGGCCTGATGTTCCGCGCCCAGGACGGCAACAATTACTACCGGTTTTCGATGAACGCCAAGGAGGGGTACCGCCGTCTGGTCAAGTGCCAGGGCGGCACCTTCACGCAACTGGCCTCGGCCAGTGGTGGGTACACGGCCGGCCAGACCTATCAGGTCAAGGTCACCGTCGTCGGCTCCTCGATCAAGGTGTCCGTGGACAACGTCGAGGTCTTCTCGGTCACCGACAAGACCTTCGCCAAGGGTACGATCGCCCTGTACAGTTGCGCCAATCCGGGCAGTATCTTCGACGACGTGAACGTCACGGCCATCCAGTAACCCAAACTCAGACTCCAAATACCGCAGGGGGATGCCGCCTTTTCCGGGGCATCCCCCTCGTCCGTTTGACTCTCATCTATGTGCGCTCGCCTCGGTCGTCTGGACACCTGAAGAGCCCCTCAGTTGTGGCCACGCAGGCCAATGGGTTTGAACCCTATCTGCCCCTCCGGGCACCGTGCGCTGATATGGAGGGGGACGCTGTGCTCCTGCCATTTCGCAGTTTGTCTTGAAACCGCGGACCATTTCTGAGACGGAATTACGTTGCATGCCGGTGCGGATAGGTCTTATAATGATGCCCGCACATGGATGAGAGGCCTTTGGAGGGCTGGACTATGTGGAGAGTCGTTTGGTCTGTCTTGGCCGTGTTGGCCATCATGCCCATGTCGTTCCTTTCCCAACCCTTCCAGAACTCGTCGCGGAGGTAGTGTCATGAGATCGAGACGTTATCTGCCTCCAGGTGATGCGACGTTGGTCGTTCAGTGGAGAGGCTCTCTCATCTCATTCTCAGTCGCTCATATTCGTTCGCTGAACCATTTATCGCCCAGACACTCGGGCGAATCGTCGGCGTTTGTCGTTCACTCAAGTGAGCCCCCGAAAGGGGGGCCAGGAGCGTCCGTGCATGCTGTCGGAGGATTGAAAAATGTCAAAGGCACGTTCATGTATCATTCTTATTCTGTTCGCTGTGGTGGGTTCAGCCACGGCAGTCACCATCCAGGTGCCCGCCAATACGCCTTACCCGCATTGGTTCGATACGGGCGTCTCCTTGTCACAAGGTCAATCGTTGCTGATATCGGCCACCGGGAGTTGGTATGGCAGTGATACTCCCCCCATCATGTGGTATGGGCCTGAGGGTACTGGAAGTCCCGCACCTAGCATATTCCTTGTTCCAGGTGTATCCAGTGCTGCCCTCGTAGGCCGTATTGACTCTGGCTCAGGTTTCTTCGTCGGTCCGGGTGGCACATTTGACGCTTCAGTATATGGAACGGGGACGTTGTACCTCGCGTTCAATGACGAAGTCAATGGGTACTACAATAACGGTGGCTTCATGAGTGTCACCATCACTGGGGGAGGTCCCCCCCCTGGGCCAACGGTCACCACTCAACCGGCTACGGATGTAGGCCAGACCACAGCCACGCTAAACGGTCGGATCATCAACGACGGTGGTCAGGCCTGCCAGTACCAATTCCGCTACATGAAGTCTGGCGGCTCCTATACCTACACCTCCTGGACCGGCTCTGTGACTACGGGCCAGCCTTTCAGTCAGGCTGTAACTGGTCTGGACCCCGGCTCCACGTACCACTTCAACGCCAAGGCGAAGAACTCCGCAGGGGAGAGCGACTGGGGCGGCGAGCAGATGTTTGCGACGATAAGCCCGCCAGCCACTCTTTCAGTCAGCACGCATGACGCCATCCAGATAGCCGCCACATCTGTTGTGCTGAACGGGTGTCTGGTCACAGACGGTGGAGAGGCGTGTCAGTATAGATTCCTGTATTGGGCGTCAGGGGGATCGGAGAAGTACACGGCATGGACAGGGTCTCTGCATAGTTATGACACGTTTGCCGAGCGGGTCAGGGACCTGACGCCAGGAACGCCCTACTGCTTCGAGGCCCAGGTCCGGAATTCCAAGGGCCAAGCCAGCGGAGATGCCCGGAGCTTCGTGACCTTGCCTGAGGTTCCGACTGTGTCCACACAATCCGTCACCAACCTCAGCTACAACTCGGTCACCCTGCGAGGCTTTGTAGACAGCGATGGCGGCCAAGCCTGTCAATACCGGTTCCGCTACAGGAAGTCCGGGGGCTCTGACAGTTACACGTCGTGGACCGGCTCAGTGAGCAGTGGTCAATCCTTCAGTGGGTCCATCAGTGGTCTGAATCCAGGATCGACCTACGAGTTCAATGCCCAGGCCAAGAACTCGGCGGGCGAAGGTGCCTGGAGTACCAGCCGCAGCTTCATAACACTCGCCAGTAATACATCCGCCATAACTGGGAGTCCTCCCCAGCAGAACTACTTCAACGGGAGTCAGGCCGGCTCGGGTTCGACGAACGATCCTGTGAATACCGCAACTGGCAACCTCTTCCACGCTGAGACGGACCTCTCGATTGCATCCCGCGGTCTTGGACTGGTATTCTCTCGGTACTACAACAGCAGAGACATCGGCAGCGGGCCTCTTGGACGGGGGTGGACCCATTCATACAACGTCTTGCTCACAGAAGAACCGAATCTAGTCAGTGTGCAATGGGAAGATGGCCGAACCGACTACTGGAACCCAGACGGGTCCGGCGGCTATGAGCCCAATACAATTGGACTGTACGACCGGCTGGTCAGGAACGGCAGTGGGTGGGTTGTCACAAAGAAGAATCTGCTGAGCTACGCCTTCGACTCAAAGGGGCGACTTGCCAGCCTGTCGGACAAGAACGGTAATACAGTCACCCTGCACTATGATCACCCAACCTGGCTCAATAGGGTGACTTCCATTGCCGACCCGGCGATGAGGACACTGACGCTCTCATACAACTCGGATGGACTTTTGACCCGTGTTGCCGATTTTGCCTCGCTGCCGCGTGAAGTGAGGTTTGACTACGCAGGCGGGTATCTGACGTGCGCAACGGATGTGTTGGGCAACAAGATCCGGTACGGGTACAACGCCAATGGCTGCCTGGCCACCGTCACGGATCAACGAGGCATCACAACGGTCACCAACACCTATGATGCCGAGGGGCGAGTGATTGAGCAGTTGGACGGCAATGGCAACAAGACCGTGTTAGCCTATGATATCCCGGCAGACAGTCAGACCACGATCACAGATGCCAACGGCAATACCACGATCCATACGCACGTCACGGGCTACAACCTCCTGTACTCTATCACGAATCCCTTGGGTCAGTCGATCTACTACTGCTACGACGAGAAGGCCAACCGCGTATCCGTGATCGACCGCAACGGCCATGCCTTCGCCTTCGCATACGACGCCAGAGGCAATGTCACCCAAAAGACAGACCCGAACGATCCTGGTGATGGCGGTACTACTGTAGTTGAGTACAAGGATGTCAGGTTCCCTGACCTGCCAACCAGGCAGGTTGATGCCTTAGGCCGTATCACGCAATGGCAATACGACGACAAAGGCAATGTTGTCCAGCAGGTCGATCCCAATGGCACGCAGCGTACATGGACCTACAACACCTTTGGTCAGAAGCTGATTGAAACCGCGGAAGACGGCAGCACAACAAGGTTCACCTACGATTCCAGCGGCCTGCTGACCGAGATTGTTGACCCCAGTGGCAGGCATACCTGGTTCGGCTATGACGAATTGCGGCGGCTGACCCATGTGACCGACGGTCGTGGCCTATCTGCGGGTGATCCCAACCACACCATCGTCACGGCCTACGACGTCGCCGACAGAGTAACCGCTATAACAGGACCTTTGACGGGCATGTGCTTCGAGTATGATCAAGTTGGACACAGAACAAAGGCCATCAATGGCAAGGGCTTTGAGACCCTCTACGGATATGACAACAATGGAAACCTGACGAAGATCGAACGCGTTGTCCCCAGTGGCGCCAACCAAGTGGTTCAATACGAGTACGATGTGCTGGACCACAGGATAAAGGGCATCGATGCCAATGGAAACGTGGCGACCCTTGAGTATGACGCTGCCGGTAGACTGGTCCAGCAGACAAACGCAGAGGGTGACAAAACAAGGTATACCTATGATCCTCACGGCAATCTCCTCTCTGTGACGGACGCCAGTGGGGTGACGGTCTCCTTTGTGTATGACGCCCTCAACCGCAAGACCCGCCAATACGATGGACTGGGCAATCATTGGTATTGGCAGTACAACAGACTCGGACAACTGACCGGGCGTACGGATGCCAATGGCCACAAGACCCAATACGCCTACGATTGTCTCGCTCGTCTGATCTCAGTCACAGATCCTGCCAATGGTACTACCCAGTACCAGTATGACGCAGTAGGCAATCTCCTTCAGATCACGGATGCGGCCGGCAAGGTCATCGCAAGGAGGTTCTACGACCCCTCCAGCCGGCTGATCCGCAAGGAAGATGGGCTCGGGTATGCCTACCAGTACACCTACGATCAGGCCGGCAACCCCATGTCAGAGATCTCCCCGAATGGCAAGACCAAGATCTTCCAGTATGACAATGAGAACAGACTCAGCGAGATCATCTACCCTGATTCAAGCAAGGTCGCCTATTCTTTTGACGGCAACGGCAACCTTACTCGCATGACCGACCCAACAGGCGTGACCATCTACACCTACGACGAACTGGATCGCCTCACATCGAGCACAGACAGCTTCGGCAAGACCGTCGGATATAGCTATGACCTCGTTGGCAATCGCAGGAGCATCACCTATCCGGGCGATTCTCGGAATCCGCCGCGGCCGGTGAGCTATACGTACGACAAGGCCAATCGGCTGCAGAAGATCATCGACTGGGCGGGCCGAACCTGGACGGTTGAGACAGATGCGGCCGGACGGATGACCCAGATGGTCTATCCCAACGGGATCATCAAGAACATCGCCCATGACCAGGCAGGTAGGTTGTCTTCTCTATCCTATGAGCATCAGGATCGGACTCCCCTCATGAGCTACGAGTATACACGAGACCCCCAAGGGAACCCAATCGGAATAGTAGAACACGGCACGCTCAAGGCCTCCAGCTTGCCTTCTCTCAACGGCGCATACACCTACAATGAGAACGACTGGCTGCTGTCCTCCAGCCCTGAGCCGATTGCCTATACCTATGACAGCAGTGGCAACCGCACGACTCAGATGGCCCACGGCCTCGCCACGACGTTCACATACGACAATGACAACCGCCTGATGTCGAGCACATCGCCGGCGACGTATGCATATGACAACAACGGCAATCTGACCAGCAGAGTCTCGCCTGGAGCCTCCACGTCCTTCACATACGACTACGACAATCGGTTGACCGCACAGACAACGGACATCTCGATCGTCGGCCATACGTATGACGGACTGGGCAACCGGATAGCCCGCAACGAAGATGGATCAGCAACTCGTTACGTGCTTGATCGAGGCAGGGGCATGAGCCACGTACTTTGTGAGACCGATGGCTCCGGCAATATCATCGCCTACTATATCCACGGGCCGGAGATCGTCGGCCGGATCGGGTCCGATGGTTCGAAACGGTACTATCACACGGATCAGATCGGCAACGTCGTTGCGCTGACAGACCAGACCCAGACCGTGACGGATCGATATGCCTATACGCCGTTTGGCACGTCCGACGGACGGGAAGGTGTGTCGCCGAATCCGTTCACCTACGTGGGCGGACTTGGCGTGATGGCCGAGGCCGATGGAATGTACTTCATGCGGGCGAGGTTCTATGATCCGGACGCTGGCAGATTCCTCTCAAAAGACCCCGTTGAGGGCAATGGCAATGCGCAGCGATGGGATTCGTATGCCTATGCTGGCAATAGCCCACTCCTTGCAATTGACCCCGCAGGCACCGATTGGCAAAATCCACTTGACTGGGGCATCTCACTCCTGTCGGTCGGTGGGATGGTTGTGACGAATGCAGTTACGATGCCCTCTGGCATCATCCTTATCCTTCTTGGGCTTCGAGTAGAAGTTGGAATGTACCCGGGCGATTGGTCGGCTAATGAGTTGGTCGGGCGCAGAATGGTCTCTGCCGGGCTTGGGGTTATCATGTACCCCTACGAAATCGGGGTCGGCGAAAGCATCGAACGGCTCTCTGGGCATTATGACGAAAGACTCCAGCCATCGACATACTTCTTCCGTGAGGCCGGAATACCACAAGCGAAGCAGTTTGTCGATGACGCTATGGTTTTCTGGGACGCGATCAACTTTGTGCACGATGTGGGCGAGCTGGCCACCAGAGGCAGCAAGATCGCGGGGCCCGGCGGTTTAAGGAAGGAGTTCACTGACGTTGCATTAGGCACGTACATCTCCAATGCCGAAGGGCTCTTCAGACTCATCAAGCTGAGTGCAGAAGGTGTGAAGTTGTCGTACGACACAGTCGACATGGTGCGCAATCGATTGGCTCCTTGGCTCTTGGGGAATCAGGCATATGTGCAAGGAGTAGATGTCCAGGCCATTTCCACTTCCGCCAAGAGAGGTGGAACTGGTGGTGGCGGAGGCGCCCACTGAGCCTGTGACGGCTCAGCCTGGAAACCAGGTCAGGGTACAGCGTCAGCCCTGGATGTCGCCAGTGAAGCTGGGCATAGGGGAATCGCTGCTGGTGACATCGCATCCGCTCCGCTTCCGACGATGACGTATGCTCCAGGTTCAGACAAGGTCTTACCGTGGGCCGCTACCTGAGCCTTGGTTAGGCGACCTGTCCAGTTCAGTCGATCATCGAAGACGAGTCGGCCTAGTCGGTCGTCCGGTGGGCCTGATTTTGGCAAGCCCCTCTCAGGGCCGCCAACCTCCAATGCCCGGGAATCCTTCTGGCAGAGCCAATATCGAGCCGCATAGCCCTGCCTGACTAACTAGACCCACCCTGATCCCAGAAAACCTTGAGAAAACCCTGAAAAAAACCCTTAAAAACTGCTTGACTGGGCTCGTCGCAGCCCGGTACTATTTGATGTTGAAGGCAAGCAGGGGCGGCCAATGCGAAGGTGCCGAGCCCCGGAGAGTCTCCAGGGTTTCTGGGGTATTGGGAGGCGAAAAACCCAGATGACTGCGGAGTATTGCAGCAGGGTTCAGGGAGTTTCGGGGCAGGCAAATACCGCATCTACACCTACCTGTCTGTCTATTTCTGCCTACTTGAACATTCACCTTTCGGGTTGTCTTGGACATCTGCCGCAAGGCAATGAGCAGCAAACCATCCACAAACCCTTTCGGAGAAGAAAACTATGAAAAGCAAAATCACATTAACGACTATAGTCTTCATGATCTTGGCCGGTGTGGCGGCTGGCGATATCACTACCGGGTTGGTGGCGTATTACCCATTCAATGGCAACGCGAACGATATGAGTGGGAACGGAAACAACGGGGTTCTAGGTGACCCCCAGCTCCAAGCGGATAGATTCGGGAACCCGAACTCGGCATACTACTTTGACGGTTCTACCCTCACCGACTACATAATAGTAGCCGACAGTCCAAGTCTGCACTTCACCCAGGCGTCATTCTCTGTCTGGATCTACCCGAAGCCTCCCGCATACTACGTCTTCTCCAAGGACTTCGGCAACGGAGGTGCATGCTTCCAACTCACGCTTAACGGCGCCGGCCTTGCACCTTACTTCTTCGTTGGCAAATGGGCTACGGGAGAGGGAAGTGTGTCCTCAGGGGGGCTCGCAAGCAATCAGTGGTATCACATAGCCGGCACGTATGATGCCCAGGATCTTCGGCTCTATATCGGCGGGGTGCTGCAGAATACGACCCATTACACAGCCGGACTCGACACGAACAACGGCAAACCCCTCACTATCGGCCAAAAGAACTACCTGCCAAAGCCGCCAAGTCAACCCGATTGGCCATTCACGGGTGCCATTGATGAGCTGCGCATCTACAATCGGGCCCTCTCGGCAGCCGATATCGCCCAATTGTATGCCCCGGTACCGGGCATCGCGTCTCCGAGAGTCACCACGGAGTCCGCTGACCCGGCGCTGACATCAGCGACGCTGAATGGCTCCATATCCAGCGACGGTGGCCAGGCCTGCCAGTATCGTTTCTCCTACTACCCCAAGCAGGGCGGTCCCACCGCCACCAAGTACACACCCTGGTCCTGCTGCGCCAGCACTGGTCAGACATTCACGGCAAGCATCACCGGTCTACAGCCTAGAACGGAGTATGTCTTTGCAGCAGAGGCCACCAACTCTGCGGGGACTGCTACAGGCGGGACCAGAGGCTTCACCACACTAGACCCATCCAAGGTGGCAGTGCTGATGGGGATCGTCATCAAGAACGACCCTGAGGGGCACCCTTCGGGGCCATTGGCCGGGGCGACAATCAAGGTCGATCCCATCGGAGTACAGAGGCAGACCAACGCTCTGGGGGCCTTCCAGTTCATCCTCGATCCCGGAACCTACGGCGTGACTGCAACCAGAGGTGGGTACTATCCACAGAGTAGGAGCGTCACTCTGAAGGTGGGCGACACAAAGCAGGTGGACCCGCCCTTCGTGCTGTTGCCGTGCTCGGGCGAACCGACCTTGGTCGACTTCTTGTCACCCAACGGAAGGCACTTCATTGAGGGGATACCGGGGAACCTGTCCTTCTCCGCTGTAGTTGCCTGGAACGGGCCGCCTGGATCGGTCTACATGTACGTGGCTGGAGCCCGGGTCAAGGCAGACATCACTGACCTTGGAAACGGACTGGCACGGGCCACAGTGACGATCTCTGCCCCGAAATCGATCGATAAGTGCGCCGAACTGACGGTGGAGGTGGTCGACGGCGAAGGGAAGGCGAGAAAGGTGCTGAGCACGGGGGTGCACTTTTCTCCCATCCCCGGGACTGTGTGGCCTTGGTTCAAATACTACGGCCCCACTATTCCTTGGAGCTGGAGCCCTTCCGGCTTGGCGCTCACTTGTTCAGCAGAAGCCGGTCCGCGGCTGGAACTCACCGTTCCTGATGTTCTAAAGATCGAGTTCCAAGAAGGCATCCATGCCCAGCTTGGTTACGATCTGCTGGCTGGTACGTTCAGCGCGACGCGGGGCGACTCTATACAGGTTGGACTGGATGTAAACATTCCTGGAACGGTCTGGGAATTCTCTGGGGAAGCAAGCGGTGAGGGGGATGGCACCCTGGAGGTTGATATGGCTGGCTGTAGCACTCCAGTCACTACGCCCGGTTGGGCGCAATCCTACACAGGCAAGTTGGGCCTTGGCGGGCCGGCAGTGGCCGTTCTCGATCTGATATCACCTGGTCTAGGGACTTCTTTGGCCGAGCTGCCGCTTATCCAGGACGTGAAGCTCACTATCTATTTTGTTTTTGGTGACGAAGTGACCGGTGAGTACAAAGGTGGCGGCTATAACCCGAAGTGCTATCTGGGTTCGACGTCTGTGAAGGTGTCAGGCACAGTAGGAGTAGAAGGCGATTTGGCGTGGGAGGAGGACGATGTCGGGTTGACTATCTATGTCGGTCTCACCGGCACACCGAAGGTCGAGATCTGCCCTGACATGGAATTCAAAGGCCTCACGGTTAGAGGCTATGTCGGCGTAACTGCGTTCGCACCACTGCTATACGTCAGCGAGGAGTACGGGGTGGAAGTGCAGTTCTTTGGTTCCGGCGACGACGACACGGCGGCGGCCGAGCTAGCTAGTTCGGTGAGGGGCCGTTCATTGCGGTCACTTGACAGTATCCTCCGCCGGCCGGCACAGGGAGCTGCGGGTCCTTGGCGACCTATCGGCAATACGTGTCTGCGATGGGGCCCGGCGAATTCGCTGGTGGGTGCTCAGGCAGTCCGCATGAGCGGACTACTCCCGTCCGTAGACAGCGGACGCTCGCGTGCAGAGATCCTCGCAACCAGCCAGACGCAACTGGGGGGTGTGCCTGACGAGCAGACAGTCCTGCGGAATGTGGTAGGTCTGGCCAGTCCGTGTGTCATCTCGCACGCTTCGCAGCCATTCATCCTGTTCTCACTCCACGATCCGAACAAGCTTTGGTACGCGGCGACGGATATCGGTATGGTGCACGGGCCGAATGGTGGGCCGTGGTCTTTGGATCGGGTCACCGATGATCAGGCCGCTGAGTTTTTGCCCAAGATGATTGAAGTCGGCACGGACAAGGTCTTGGCAGCATGGGAACGGGTCTCAGGGGACATATCGGCCGTAACTGAGCCGGGACAAGTGGCCCCGCACCTGGAGATCGTGGCCGCATGGCTGGACCAAAGCACAGGGCTTTGGAGCCAGCCAAGGCAACTCACCTCCAACGATGTCGTTGACCGGGACCCACAACCTGTCGCTTTCGGAGATGTCCAGGGTGTCCTGTGGATAGAGAACCAGGCGCATGCAATGATCGGAGATGCCAACCATGGCGACCGACTCATGTTCGCCAAGGGGTCGGGGGATGGATGGAATCAGCCGGAGGTACTGTGGTCTGACCCGAATGGGGGTGGGATTCTGGGTCTGAGTTATGTTGCCGGCGCCGATCGAGAAGGGTATGTTGTCTTTGCTGTGGATCGAGACGGGGATCTGGGCACCCGGGCCGACCGTGAGCTGTACATGGTCGCCACCAAGGGTGGCGTGTGGCAGAAGGCCGTGCAACTGACCAATGACGCCGTAGAGGATGCGGCGCCGACGCTGGTGGCGCCAGGTGGTGTGCCCATGTGCGTATGGAAGGCCAATGGGGTCTTGGTCTACTCGCGTCTAGGCAACTGGAGTCCGAGGGCTACCTACAATGAGCACACAGACGCCAATGACGCAGTCACTCTGGCTGGGGTGACACTGCCGATGGGTGCCGCCATTGCCTACACCACCCAGGGACCGAATGGCGTGGACATCGTGGCATCGTTCTACGATACAGACCTCGATCTGTGGTCGCAGCCGCGACAACTGACCCACGATGAGCACGCCGAGAGCGCCCTGTCGCTTGCATGTGATAGCAACGACCTGGTGATCGCCTACCTCAAGACGCAGACGCTGCGCCAAGACATGGATATCGAGATCAACGGACAGATGCAGCATCTGCAGAACATCCCACAGCCCGGCCGTACCGATCTCTATGTATTGCGACACACACCGGGCAATGACTTGGCTGTAGTCCCAGGATCCCTGGCAATAGAGCCCAACAACCCGGCACCTGGCCAGATGGTTACCATCAGCGCGACCGTGGAGAATCAAGGCGATCTGTCGTTGCCGACCGTGCAGGTGAGATTCTATGATGGTGATCCTCACAGAGGCGGTACCCCCATAGGTGACGTGCAGGTCCTTCCTGGGGTACTGATTGCTGGCGGCAGGCAGAATGCGTCCGTCGCATGGACCGTGCCTCCTGCTGAGCAGCCACATGAGATCTTTGTGGTGGTTGACCCCAATGGCGTGGTGAACGATCGGAATCTGGCGAACAACTCGGCATCCATATGGACCGTCCTGCCGGACTTGGTTGCTGAGACCTGCTGGAGCAGTGAGTTCTCCAGCAAGGAGGTGCTCTTGACGGGCAGGGTTACGAATACCGGTACCATTCTCGCTGGGCCGTTCCGTACCTCCTGGCGCCTTGGTGCCGCGAACGGCGATGAGATTGGGACCAGCGACATAGAGATGCTTGTGGCAGGTGGCACATATGAGGTGACCTGCGTATGGGACACGACCGGGCGTGTGGATCCGAATGGAGCGACGCAGGTCTTCGTCGTAGTCGATCCAGCCGGGGCCATCCGGGAGGCGAGCAAGGGCAACAACTCGATATCCTGTATGGTCATTGCGCCTGCTGCGAGAAAGGGGCCGACTTTAGAACCGGTTGCCTTTTGGACTTTTGACGAAGGCAGTGGGACCATGGCGTATGATCTGGTGGGCACCAACCATGGGACGATCTACGGGGCCACCTACACCCAGGGCAAGCTCGGGACGGCCCTACGGTTCGACGGCGTGGACGACTACGTTGACTGCGGCAGCGGCGCAGGATTGAGCCAGTCACAACTGACTGTGGCCCTCTGGCTCAGGCCGGAAGAGGGTGCTGGGACCCGGAATGTGCTTCGCAAGGGTGGAACGGGCGTTGCTGACGTTGAGTACCAGCTACTACTGACCATGACCGGACAGGTGGCGGGCTCGTTCAACAAGGGAAGCCAGAACGTCATGGTCCGCAGCACCAATGCCCTGCCCAACAACGAGTGGGTGTATGTAGCATTCACTCGTGATGGCAATGAGGCCGCCTTGTATGTCAATGGTGCCGACAGGACGGCTGTTTCCTACAGTCTGACGCCTGTGAGCGGCAGTGGTCCCCTTTACATCGGCCGTGGGGGCAATCAGCCCTACAAGGGCTGCGTGGACGACGTGCGGATCTATGACCAGGCCCTGGCCGCGCAGGAGATCAAGGGTCTGTACGAGGAGGCTTCAAGATAGGCTCCTTATTGCATGGCTTGTGCCAGGCGTATGTTCGATTCATATGAGGCCGTTGGCCACGCGTCAACGGTCACGTTCTCCTTATGGTTGCTGGTTTCTGGTTGTGGGTAACTGGCAACCCAACACGAACAGCCAACTTGACTGCGGGATTCTGGATTCCACGGGACCGCCTGCAAAATCACCCAAAAAACACCGACCCGTAACACAACCGTAACAGACGCAGCCGAGAATTCATCTTGTGGTTACGGGCTGTTTGATTAAGCTGTTGGAAGAAAGGAGCACGATGATGCACAAGAATGTTCGAGTCGTTGTATGGGTGGCGGCACTGGCCGTTGTGTCGTGGGCGGGTTCGGCCTGGTCCAAGTCCGCCGGGGAGTTTCTGCAGGAAGGGACCTACGCCGAGGACATCGAGGGGGATCTGGACAAGGCCATCAAGCTCTATGACCAGGTGACCGCCACGGATGCCAGTGGCAGATCATACGTGGCCCAGGCGATGTATCGAAAGGGTATGTGCTTCCTCAAGAAGCGGGATGAGCAGGCCGCCCGGTCGACCCTGGAGAAGCTCCTGGCCGAGTTCGCCGATCAGACGGCCGTCATCGACAAGGCCAAGGCCGCCCTGGAGGACCTGACCGTGGTGGACCTGGCCTCGCTCATGCCCCCCCAGACCCTGGCGTATGTGGAACTGGGCAGCCCGGGCAGGCAGATCGAGACGATCCTCAACATGCTCAAGGGCACGCCCTTTGAGAATCCCCTGGCCGCCATGGCTGGAGGCAAGGACCCCAAGCAAGGGGCTAATCCCCAGGATATCCTTGGCAACATTTTCAATCCCAGCATGATGGCCGAGTTCAAGAAGATCCGAGGCATGGCGGCCGGCATCACGGGCATCTCACAGAACAATCCGCCCTTCGTGGTCGTGCTGTATCCGGGCAAGAGCGATGCCCTGCGGGGATTGCTGTTGGCGGTCCTGGGTATGGCGGGCCGGCGGATCGATCCCATCGAGGGCATGGCGTCATTCAGTATACAGGACTCGGCCTATGCCTCCTACGACGAGAACGTGATCATCATCGCCCACCCCCTGGAGCAGTTGCAGTGGTCCGTCAAGCGGCACAAGGGCGTGATCAAGGAGCCGTCCCTGGCCACGAGCACGGGTTCCTTTGCGAGGCTGGGCAAGGACATCCGTCAGAGCAATGCCTTGACGATCTGGGCGAACGTGGATCAGGCCTATGCAGCGGCGAGCAAGCTCTTCCCCAAGGGCCAGATCCCCCAGGCAATGCGGATGGCCGACGGGTTCGCGGATTTCAACAGCATCGACGACCTGACGGTCCAATTGGCCATGAAGGAGCAGGGGCTGTCCTTTGAGGCCGATGTCAACTTCAAGGACGGCCATCGATGCCTGGCCTATGACCTGATTCGCACACCGAATCTCAACAAGGCCGCCTTCGAGGTGGTCCCCTCTGAGGCCATTGCCATGGTCAGCTTCGCCCTGGCAGATCCTCAGTCCGCACAGGCCAAGGCTGTCTCCGAGAGGCTCCAACACATAACCGGTCTGGATCTCCCCAGGGAGATCTATGGCAACATCGAGCAGGTCACGCTCTTTGCCGTGCCCCTGACGGCGACCAGCCAGGACAAGTCTTCGCTGCCTCCGATCGCCCGTTGCCTGGGTCTGGCCGTCACCAGCCACGACCCCCAGCGGACACGCCAGGTCCTCTCCACCCTGTTGGGTGTGGCCCAGTTGGTTGCCGGCGGAGACAAGGTCCAATCCACTGAATCCAAGGACGGGAGGTACCAGATCGGCCTCGTGGACGGCAAGGCCCTGTACTGCCACATGAACCAGGTGAACAAGGCCACGATCCTGTCCCTCAATCCAGCCGTGGTGGAATCGGCCATCCAGGCCCAGAAGGGCGGGTCCTCTGTGTGCAAGGCAGGTCCCCTGAGCAAGGCCGTCAATGCCATGCCTGCCTCCACTAGCAAGCTGATCCTGGTCAATCACGGTGGAGCGGTCCGCATGATCGCGGCCCACGTGCCGTTCCCGGCGGACGCCAACGATATGCGACAGGCCGTGTCGCAACTGGCCCAGGCCTGCGACAAGACCCTGATCCAGGTCAGCACCAACGAGCAGCCCAATCAACTCTCATTCAAGGTCAGCGTGGACAACCTGCCTCCGCTCAACCAGGTGGTTGGGCCGATCATGCAACTGAGTAAGGCCATGGGATCCCAGCAGAAGGGCTGGTCCAGCCAGTCAAAGCGGTCCACGCCCACGGCAGAGATGACCCAGGCCACTGAGAAGCCGGCCATAGACGGCAGGGTCGATGACGTCTGGGCCAAGGCCAAGGCCTACGAGTTGAAGAACAGCTTCTACGAGGCCCCGTCCAGCCCTGAGGACTGCTCGGCCTCCTTCAAGACCCTGTGGGACAAGGAGAACCTCTACCTCCTGGTCGAGGTCAAGGACGAAGACCTTCGGCACGATTCCACCGAGTTCTGGCAGGACGACTCGGTCGAGGTCTTTATCGACGCAGACAACAGCAAGTCGGACAGTTTTGGCGCCAACGATTATCACTACCACTTCGATTGGGATGCCACCTCTCCTAAGATGGGCGAGGAGAAGCACCAGAAGACCGAGGGCGTCAAGTATGCCTTCTCCAAGACGGATAAGGGCTATAACGTGGAGGTCAGCTTCCCGTGGACCACACTGGGCGCCAAACCTGCTGCGGGTACGTCGATCGGTCTGGACGTCCAGGTCAACGATGACGACGGCGGCGGTGATCGTGACTCCAAGATTGCCTGGAGTGCCACTGAGGACAACGCCTGGCAGAATCCCAGTGTCTTCGGCAACGCCTTCCTGCCTGGTTTGGTGGCCTGGTGGAAGCTCGATGAGACCAGCGGTGGCGTGGCTGCCGACAGCTCCGGCAACGGCCACAACGGGTCCCTCAACGGCAATCCCACTTGGCAGCCATCGGGCGGGAAGGTCGCCGGCGCCCTTCAGTTCCACGGCAATAACGACTTCGTGGCCATCGAGAAAAAATCGGCGTTCGACATCACCGGCCAAGTCACCGTTGCCGCTTGGATCAAGGTCAATCAGTTCGACAAGGAATGGCAGACGATCGTCGCCAAGGGTGACAGCGCCTGGCGGATACAGAGGGATAGGGGTATGGATGGCCTGGAATTCGCATGCTCCGGTGTGCAGGTCCCCGGCGGCGGGGAGTGGGGCGGCATGCCCGGTAAGGCACATGTGAACGACGGCCAGTGGCATCACGTTGCGGGTGTCTATGACGGCACGAGCATGCGTCTCTACGTCGACGGCGTCTTGGATGTCTCCCAACCCGCCTCGGGTAGCATCCGGACCAACGAGCAACCTGTCTGCATTGGCTGCAACTCAGAGCAGGCCGACCGGTGCTGGAACGGCCTGATCGATGACGTGCGCGTATACAACTATGCCCTCGCCGAGGGCGAGGTCCGGGGCCTCCACGAGGCCAAGTTCTAGGAGCTGATTGGAGAACGTGCGGAATACGGGAAACGCCATACGCACAATGAGGTCTCCGAAGGGATTGCAGCGGTGGGTGACGTGGCTGCCTATGGTGGTGGTCACGTTACCCACCGTGTGTCTATTGTGGTTCATGGGCCAAGCGGTCCGAAACGAGCGTCTGGCCGTCAAACAGAAGCTCGTGGACGCATACCGCAGGACCATGACCGATACCCGGTCCAAGACCGAGCGGCGGTGGGCGGCCGTGATAGACCGGATCGGAAAGGACCTCCCGACTGAGCCGGGCCCGATCTTCAAGGCCCTGATGTCGTGTCCTCCGGACGTCAACGACCCAGGCCATCCCCTCTGCGTGCAGGCATTGACCGTATACAATCAGTCCGGCCAGATCCTCTACCCCCGCCTGTATCAGGCAGGCCTCTCACAGGGTCGGGCCGTGGATCGGTCCGAGGTCTTCCAGGAGGCCTGGCAGGCCGAGTACGTCTTGCGTAATCCCTCTGAGGCGGCCGCCCACTACCAGCAACTGGCCTTACGAAGCCCTGATCCGAACGTACAGGTGGCGGCCACCATGGGGGCCGTACGGTGTCTGGTCCGAATCGGACAGGTCCCTCAGGCCGTGGCTGTGGCTGAACGGGAGTTGGCAGAGTCTCGATCCCTGGAATCTCCAGCCCTGACTGCGTCCCTGTTCAACCTTCGGCTCCAGGTCCTCGAGATCCTTCGTGACGCCCATCTGTCGAGATACGGTCAGAAGGCTGGAGACCTTTTGCAGGAGGCCCTCGACTACCAAGGCGTGTCCTTGCCCTCCCAGACCAGGGCCTTTGTCCTGAGCAAGGCGATCGAGCTTCTGCCGCAGCACCTGGCCCGAGGCCCCATGCAAGGGCAGGTCCGAACGGCCGAGATCCTACACCAGGCAGAGGTCCTCTCCTTGCAGGTCGCAGACCAGACCTCTCTGGTCAAGGGATGGCTCGATGGGACCCATGGGGAATCCCAGGCTGGGGGCCAGGTCAGGAGGCTGCCGACGAGCGGATTCTTCGGCTGTCTGGCGTCCCATGGGGATCAACGCCTGTTCCTGGTGTTCGACAAGGAACACCTCACCCAGTGCCTGGCCAGGCTCATCCGCCAGGACCTCCATGAGTCCCTGGGCTTTCGCTTCGTCGACGAGAAGGGCCAGGCAGACCAGGAGCTCGACTCGGATGCCACGATCCTGGGGACCTTTCCGGTGGGGGCCTTTCTTCCTTCTTGGGGCATAGACATCTTCCTGAGGGGCGACTCCCTGTTCGATGAGGCCGCCCGTCGCCAGCAGGCGATCTACATCTGGACCGGGACTCTGGTCATCGTCCTGATCCTCCTGGCCGCGGGACTGGCCACGCAGATGATCCACAGGCAGATCCGCCTCAACCGCCTGAAAAACGACTTCATCGCCACGGTCACGCACGAGCTCAAGACCCCACTGGCCTCCATGCGGGTCCTGGTGGACACGCTCCTTGAGGGCCGCACCCGGGACTCGCAACAGGCCACGGATTACCTGCACCTGATCGCCAAGGAAAACGTCCGGCTGACCGGCCTGATCGACAACTTCCTGACCTTCTCCCGCATGGAGCGGAACAAGCAGGCCTTTACCGTCGCCCCGACCGATACGGCGGCCATCGTATACGACGCAACGGAGGCCGTCCGGACCCGTTTCGGCATGGCGGACTGCCGGTTCGAGATGCATGTGGAGGAAGGCCTGCCGCCCGTTGTGGCAGACCACGACGCCATGGTCACGGTCCTGGTGAACCTCCTGGACAATGCCTGCAAATACACAGGCGACCGCAAGGAGATCTCCCTGCGGGTCCGGGCCGACGGCCCGTGGATCTGCTTCTCCGTGACGGACAACGGCGTGGGCATCCCTAAGCGGGCGATCCGGCGGATCTTCGACAAGTTCTACCAGGTGGACCAGACCCTGTCCCGCAAGACGGGAGGTTGCGGCCTGGGCCTGGCGATCGTAAAATTCATTGTGGATGCCCACCGCGGCCAGATCGCCGTGGACAGCAGGGTGGGCCAGGGCAGCACCTTCACGGTCCGGTTGCCCAGGGGTTAAGGCCGATGGAAACGATCCTGATCGTAGAAGACGACCCGACCATGCTTCGGGGCCTGAAGGACAACTTCGAGTTCGCCGGCTACAAGGTGCTCACCGCTGCGGACGGCGAGGTGGGTCTGACTACGGCCCTCGATGCCAAGCCCGATCTGATCATCCTGGACATCATGCTGCCCAAGATCAACGGCTACGAGGTCTGTCAGCTCGTGCGCAAGGAGAAGCTCGACATGCCGATCATCATGCTGACGGCCAAGGGCGAGGACTCGGACATCGTCCTGGGCCTCAACCTCGGTGCGGACGACTACGTGACGAAGCCCTTCAGCATTCGCCAGTTGCTGGCCCGGGCCGAGGCGTTTCTGCGTCGTCGTCGCCAGGTGGACGAGACCGTGTACACGTTTGGCAACCTGCGCCTGGACCTGGGCGCCCGGCGTCTGACGCAGGAGGGCGCGGAGATCAGGCTCTCACCCAAGGAGTTCCAGCTCCTGGAGTACCTGGTCAAGCGGCCGGGCCGGGCCCTGACCCGCGACGACATCCTCAACGGGGTATGGGGCTACGACTGCTTTGCCGGTCCCCGCAGCGTGGACCGATTCATCACCACGCTCCGCAACAAGATCGAGCCGGACCCCGGCTGCCCGATCTTCATCCACACCGTGCGAGAGATCGGGTACCGGTTCGAACCGCCGTCGGTCTAGCGTCTACCCTGGCAGGGTCTTGATGGCCGTCTCTTGCTTGTAGATCTTCATACCCCTTGCTTGGTAGTTCGCCAGGGCATGCGGATGGTCCAGGGTGCAGGTGTGGGTCCACACCCGGCTTGCCCCCCAGTCCCAGGCGGCCCCTATGGCATGGCTGAGCAGGGGGCCGCCCAGGCCTTTGCCGACAAAGGGCCTAGCCAGGCCGAAGTAGATGATCTCGACGTTGCTGTCGGCCTGCCGCTGCAACTCGTAGTACCCTGCCGGAGAACCGCCCAAATATGCGACCCAGGTCCTGAGGTTTTCGTCCTCTGCATACCTCCGCCACTCCTCGTCGGTCCAGCCCCTCTTGTCTATCCAATGCCAGTCTTGGCCAATAAGGTGGTACAGGAATCGATTGTACCGGTATTGCCTGACCCGGCATTCCATGATCCTGAAGTCCGGATCAGGGTAGGCCTTGATCCGGTGATCCAACGGGTCAGGCATCTCCAGGAAGGTCGTGGTTACTGCGCATTCCATTCAGGGGACCTCGTATGGATACTGGCGCTTGATGGCGGTCCACCAGTACAGCATGAAGTCCGTGCCCCAGACCCGTTCCAGATATCGCACACCGCCCGGCTCATCCGGCCAGCGGAGGATGAAGTCCCACACGTCAGTGGGGCAGTTCTCCGGGGTGAACGAGTGGCCATGCTCGATGTGGACGCCCTCGTAGACCTCGGCGCGATCCACGGCGAACCGGAGCCTCTCCGGAGGTGGGTCTGCCATTGTGCGGCGGAAGTCTTGCTGTACCTGGGGCCATGCCCAGTCCAGGTCGTGGTTGCCCACCCCGATCGACAGGGTAGCGCCAGCCTCCACGAACCTGCGCAGGGCCTCAAAGCACTGGGCATGCGAGCCCAGCGCTACTGCCAGCTTCTTGCAGGAGATATCCTCTGTCCAGAGGAGATAGGGCGGCTGGTCCGGGTGGTCGTAGGGAGGGATCTGTGCGAAGTCCACAAAGTCTCCGTTGATCAAGAGCGTCGTCTCGGGTGAGGTGATGTCTTTGACGAACTGTACGAACGCCTCGTCCTGGGTGAAGCTATCGAGGCCGTCGGACCCTTGCCCTCCGCCGAGGTGCAGATCACTGATCACGTAACCGAGCTTCCTGGCCATGGTCTATCCTCCCTGCTCATGCGGCCTCCGATCCTGGATCGAGGCCTGCCATTCATGGGCATGGATGCTACCCTGAAACCAGCCGTCCATCAATACTCGGTCGCTCGTTTCACTCGCTCTTCGGCATTCGGGCGGTCGCCTTCAGTCGGTGTTCGGGCATTCGCTACGCTCACTCTTCGGGATTCGGGCGGTCGCTTCGCTCCCTTTTCGGTGTTCGCGAATACCGAGTACCGAAGAGCGAACGAAGTGAGCGCCCGAACGGTCTCGCTTCCCGCTTGGCGCATCACGCCTGGCGCTGAGGCTCCTCTGCAAACAGCCGCGTGCTGAAGTACCGTTCAGCCCGATCGCAGAGCACGGTGACCACTGCGCCCTTGGGGCGGAACTGCTGGGCCAGGCGTACTGCGGCTGCGACGTTGGCGCCCGAGGAGGTGCCCACGAGCAGTCCGTGCTGGCGGTGCAGTCGCTGGGTCATGGCCATGGCGTCTGCGCTGCTGACCTTGATCTGGCCATCGAGCGGGGCGTCGCGAAGCAGGGGTGGGATGAACCCGTCTGCCACTCCCTCGATGTAGTGGCAGCAGGGGCACTCGCCTGCCAGGACCGCGGCCTCTGCGGGTTCCATGGCATAGACTCGGGCACCGGCGTACCGGGCCTTGATGGCCTTGCACACCCCGGCGAGCGTGCCGCCCGTGCCGAATCCCGCCACGAACAGATCGATCGGCTCAAGGACCTGGCGGATGATCTCCTGACCAGTCCCGAACTCGTGGTCCTCGACATTCAGGGGATTCTCGAACTGGCGAGGCAGGAAGTACCGTTTGTCCTGGGCTGCCATGTCACGGGACATCTCGATACCCGTCTGGTACCGGCCCTCGCTGGCAAACAGAACCAGTTCCGCACCCAATTGGTGGATCAGGTGACGGCGCTCCTGGCTGGCCCCCTCGGACATCAGGATGGTCACGCGATAGCCCTTGGCTGCGCCGATCATGGCCAGGGCAATGCCGGTGTTACCGCTGCTGCACTCCAGGATGACGGAATCCCGCCTGATCAGGCGCCTCCGCTCTGCGTCGAGGATCACGGCCCTGGCGAACCGGTCCTTGACGCTGCCGCTGGGGTTCAGGAACTCGCACTTGGCGTAGATCGCGACGCCCTCGGGCTCGAAGCGGATCGGAACCAGCGGGGTATTGCCGATCAGGGCGATGACCGCAGGACTGTCAGACGGTCTGACGGTGTGACGGTCGGACGGTGAGCGCATCGCCTTCATCGTCCGTCTCCCACCTGACGCAGCGCCTCACGAAGCCGGGCCTTCTCCTGGGCTGTGGCGGGCCTCAGGGGCCGTCGCGGCGGTCCGACGGGATGGTCCACCAATCCGCAGGCCGCCTTGACGAACTGCGTGTACTTGCCGCTGCCTTCCATCAGTTCCAGGAGGGGCAGCATCTTGTAGAACAGCCTGCGGGCTGCTGCGTGGTCCCTTCGCCCCACGGCCAGGTTATAGAGCCGCGCATGCGACTTCGGGAGCACGTTGGCGACCCCGCCTACCCATCCTATGGCGCCCACTGCGAAACACTCCAGAGCCAGGGTGTCGCAGCCGCAGAAGATCCCCATGCGATCGCCGCAGGTGCGGATCAGTCTGGTGATCCGCTCCATCTCGCCGGTACTCTCCTTGACGTAGCGGACGTTGTTCAGCTCCGCCAATCGACCAATGAAGTCCGGCGTCATGTCCACGCCCGTGCGCCCGGGGTAGTTGTAGAGCATGATCGGGATGCCGATGGCGTCGTTGGCCGCCCGGAGGTGCTCGAAGAGCTCGTCGAGCGTGGGCCGCGAGTAGTAGGGGGGGGCCAGCATCACCCCTGCAGCGCCCAGTCGCTCGGCCTGACGGCAGTAGTCGACTACGTCGCGGGTGGAGCCTGCGTTGGCCCCGGCCAGCACGGGCACACGGCCGCCGGCTGCCTCGATCGTGGCCTTGAGCACGTCGTGTCGTTCCTGGCTCGTCAGGGCATAGAACTCGCCGGTGCTGCCCAGCGGGATCAGGCCGTGAAGGCCCTTGCGAATCAGGTGGTCCGTGATCTCGGACAAGGTGTCCAGATCGACCTTCTCGGCAGCGGTCATGGGTGTGACCAGTGCCGCGAGGATTCCATGTATCTTCATCGTCATGTCAGTTGCATCCAAATGGTCTTCAGTTCCGTGTATTGTTCGTGGGCGTAGATCGACTTGTCCCGCCCGAAGAAGCCCGATTCCTTGAATCCACCGAACGGCGTGGTGACGTCGCCTTCGGAGTAGCAGTTGATCGACACCGTACCGGCCCTGAGCGAGCGGGCGACGCGATGGGCCTTGTTGATGTCTCTGGAGTAGAGCGAAGCGGCCAGGCCGTAGTGGGTGTCGTTGGCGATGGCCACGGCCTCGTCGTCGGTGTCGAAGGGGATTACCGACAGGACCGGCCCGAAGATCTCCTCGCGGGCGATCTTCATCCGGTTGTTGACCTGATCGAAGATCGTGATCTCCACGAACCAGCCGCCCGTGTCCTTGAGGATGCGCTTGCCGCCCAGCACGAGCTTGGCGCCCTCTTTCTTTCCTGACTCGATGTAGCCGAGGACCTTCTCCATGTGGCCCTTCTCGATCAGGGGACCGACGCGGGTCTCGGGGTCGAGCGGGTCACCCACCTTCCAGCACTTGACGATGGCCGAGAGCCTCTCCAGGAGGGCGTCCTTGATGCTGCGGTGGACGATCAGGCGCGAACCGCTGCTGCAGTTCTCGCCCATGTTCCAGAACGCGGCGTTGGCGGCGTTCTGCGTCACTCCATCGAGGTCCGGGGCGTCTGCAAACACGACCTGCGGGCTCTTGCCGCCCAGCTCCAGGATGACTCGCTTGAGATTCGACTCTGCGGAGTATCGCAGCAGTTCACGGCCTACCTCGGTGGACCCGGTGAACGCCACCATGTCCACGTCCATGTGGCGGCAGATGGCTTGGCCCGCCGTGGCCCCTGCGCCGGGAACCACATTGAACACGCCTGCCGGGATGCCGGCCTCTGAGGCCAGCTCGGCCAGGCGTATCGCGCTGAGTGACGTCTGGCGCGCGGGCTTGAGCACGAGGCTATTGCCTGCTGCCAGGGCGGGCCCGATCTTCCAGGCGGCCATCTGCACCGGGAAGTTCCAGGGTACGAGCAGCCCCACGACACCCATGGGCTCCCGCACGATCATGCAAGGATTGTCGACCGGCGTGGGGGCCACCCGGTCGTAGATCTTGTCGATCAACTCGGCGTGCCACTGCAGGCAGTGGACCGTGTCCGGAAGGTCGATGCCCAGGCAGTCACAGATGGGCTTGCCTGCGTTGAGGGCATCCAGGAGGGCGATCTCATCGGCGTTCTTGTCCACCAGATCGGCGAATCTGAGCAGGACCTTCTTGCGGTCCGCGGGCTTGGCCCTCGACCAGGAGCCACCCTCAAAGGCCCGGCGTGCAGCCGCAACCGCACGATCCACGTCCTCGGCCTCGCAGGAGGCGATGTCCGTGATCTTCTTGCCGTTGGCCGGGTTCACCGACGCGAACGTCTTGCCGCCTGCGGCCGGGCACAGTCGGCCGTCAATGAAGGCCCCGGTGCGGAACTGAAGCTTCGCCGCCGCGGATGCTATGGCCTTGCGTTCCAATGGGAGGCTCATCGTGTTCCTTTCGCAAAAAGGGGGTAGGAGGGGGCTCGACTGCCATGTCCATCAGCGTGGCAACGCTGGTGGGGAAGACCGGCGGGCGTACAGATTGAGGCTGCCATCCGAACAGCGCACGCACCGCGCCGCCGCAGATCCGTCCCTGGCAGGCCCCCATGCCGCACCGGGTGTGCAGTTTGGCGGCCCGCCAATCATCGTAGGGTTCCAGTTGTCGGCGGGTGACGTCCTCGCATCGGCACACGATCGTGTCTGGCGTGGCCAGGTGCCTGACCTCCTCTCGCAGGGCAAAGCCGCGGTCCAGGGTGTGTGTGAATAGCCGGGCCCGGCCACGGGTCCAGAACAGGTGCCTGGCCTGGTCCTTCTGGCCCGTCACGGCAAACCCGGCGATCTGCCCCTCGACGATCGCGCGATCCACGCCGCCCACGCCCGTGGGCTCGCCTGCGCAATACACGCCCGGCACAGAGGTCTCCTGCCACGGGTCCACGCAGACCCTGTCGTCCTCGATGCGGCAGCCGAGCAGTTGTGACAACTCCAGATTGGGGACCAGATTGAACCCGCAGGCCAACACGTCACACGGGACCGTCCAGGTCTTGTGGCCGCAGCGGAGGGTGACGCTCTCGACCTGTTCCTTGCCCTGGGCCGCAACCGGCCAGCAGCCTGCGCGATACCGGATGCCGAGTAACCTGAGCTGATACGTGGCGGCCTGGATGAGCTTGCTGGGCGCGAGCACGGGCAGCGTCAAGCCGAAGCGGATCAGGCTTGACCATCGCGTCTGCTCGGCCACCACCACGATCCGGGCCCCGGCCTGGCGGAGGTTGGCGGCCACGGCAAACAAGAGAGGCCCGCTGCCTGCAACCACGATCCGTTTTCCGGCCACGGGCCAGCCTGCCTTGACCAGGGCCTGCAGTCCGCCTGCACCGATGACGTTGGGGAGTGTCCAGCCCGGGAAGGGCAGCAGCAATTCACGTGCACCGACAGCCAGGATCAACTTCTGCCATCGGATCTCCAGTGCCCCTTCGGGCGACTCTGCGAGGAGCACCCCCGGGGCAGGGGCGGCCACAGCCGCCGTGTTGAGGAGGACCTGTGCCCCGGACGCCTGGAATCGCGTGAACCATCGTCTCGCCTTGGCGCATGACGGCATGGCCTGTTCGCCTCGCCAGATCTGCCCGCCCAGCCAGGGTGTGGCGTCAAGCACGGCCACACGGAGGCCCTTCTCCGCGGCGATGCTGGCAGCGGCCATGCCGGCAGGCCCTGCGCCCACCACCACTGCATCGAAGGCATCCTGGCGCCTACTCATCGGTCCGCACCTCCATGCCCTCTTCGCAGGGCGTCTGGCAACTGCGGCAGTGGGGCTGGCCGTTGATGGTCACGCGGCACTCAAAGCACACGCCCATGCCGCACAGCGGGGTCCTCGCCTGACCCGTGACGGACCGGCGGAACCGCGACTGGCCCGCCTGCGCCAAGGCAACGGCCACGACGGTGCCGGATGGAACGCTCACGGGCCGGCCATTGATACGAAGGGTCACCTGGTCAGCCATGCTGCAGGGCTCCTTTGGCCAAACGGGCCGGCAGATACGGTGCAACAGGGATCTCCGTGGTCCGGCCCAGGATCAGGCCGGCCAGCAGGGAGCCCGTGGCCAGGGAGGTGGTGATGCCCAGGCCCTCGTGACCCGTCGCGAGCCAGATCTTGTCGCACTCGAGGGACGGGCCGATCAGCGGCAGCTTGTCCGGCGTGGCCGCGCGATGCCCGGCCCAGGTCCGTATGGCGGAGAGCCGGCCGATCGTGGGCAGGTACTCGACTGCACGGCGAAGCATCCGCCGGAGGATGCCCGGGTCCACGTCCGTATGCTCGGCGTCAAACTGGCGAGACGAGCCGATCAGCACCTGGCCGGTCTTGCGGGGCTGGATGTTGAACGCCACCGAGTCGCTGGACACCGACTGGGCGCTCTTGAGATAGCCGAGCTCCACAATCTGGTGCCGGACGTATCCGGGATAGCGGTCGGTGACCACCAGGTGTCCCTTGCGTTTGCGGATGGGCAGACCCGGCGTCAGCGAGGGCGACCAGCAGCCCGCGGCGTTGACGAGCAGGCCCGCCGAGACGCGGGTGTCGTCGGCCAGCACCACCTCGCCCGCCTGGGTCAGGCAGCGGACCTCGACGCCGGTGCGGACCTCGGCCTGATGGGCCTTGGCCCGTTCCAATAGATAACGTGCGGCAGCAGGGGGATAGATCACCGCGTCCTCGACGACGCAAAGGCCACCTGCCAGATCGCGGCGGAGATTCGGCTCTGCCTCGGCCAATGCGTGGCCGTCCAGCAGGTCCACTTTCACACCGCGATCGCTGTAGAACTCCAGCTTGCGGTGGACTTCAGCCATTTCCTGTCTGTCCGCCGCCACCCAGAGCGTGCCGCATCGGTTATATTCCACGTCGGCCGGCAGTTCCGGGGAGAGCCGCTGCCACAGCCGACGCGAGAAGGAGGTTAATGCGAATTGAGCCTCAGAATCGTCCATCACCACGACGTGACCCATGCCTGCGGCTGTCGCGCCGCCGCCGACGGGCCCGCGGTCTAGGACGACCACCTTCAGGCCGTTTCGTGCACATTCCGCTGCGCACGAGGCCCCGACGATGCCTGCCCCGACGATTGCGATGTCGTAGGTGGGCCTCACCGGTGTATCCCCCAACAGAACGGGTCTTTTTCATCCAGCAGCAGGGTGGCCTCTGCGTTGACGCAGGCCGTGCCCGTGATCGTGGGCAGGATCTGGCCTCCGCTGCCCCAGTGATACCGGCCCGTGAAGGTGCTGCCGATGATGCTCTCCTATATCCAGGGCGAGCCCTCGGCGAGTTTGCCGTCCGCGGCCAGGCAGGCGAGCTTGGCGCTGGTGCCGGTCCCGCAGGGTGAGCGGTCATAGGCCTTGCCCGGGCAAAGCACGAAGTTCCTGGCACTGGCGACAGGCAAGGTCGGAGGACCGAACAGCTCCACGTGATCGACCTCCGGGAAGCCCCGTTCATTCACTGCCCGGCGGACCTGCCAGGTGAACTCGGTCAGATGATCGATGTTGTCCAGCGTCAGGGACTGGCCGTGCCTGGCCACGAGGAAGAACCAGTTGCCGCCCCAGGCCACGTCGCCCGTTACCGGCCCGACGCCGGGTACCTCCACGGTGACCGCCCTGTGGGCCCGAAAGCTGGGGACGTTGGCCACGGAGACCTCGCCCGTGGGATGGAGCGTGGCCGTGACGATGCCCACCGGGGTCTCGATGCGGTGCTGACCCGGACCGAGGCGACCTAGGTGGGCCAGGGTCGCGATCAATCCCATGGTACCGTGGCCACACATGCCCAGGTATCCCACGTTGTTGAAGAAGATCACGCCAGCCTCGCACGTCTGGTCCGTGGGCTCGACCAGCAGGGCCCCCACCAGGGCCTGCGAGCCGTGCGGCTCGTTGACGATGGCTGAGCGAAAGTGGTCAAATTCGCGGCTGAATCGCTCTCGCCGCTGGGCCAAAGGCCCTTCGCCGAGATCGGGACCGCCCTCGACGACCACCCGCGTGGGCTCGCCGCCGGTATGGGAGTCGATGACCACGATCCTTCGCGGAGACAACAGGCTCGCATTCAAATCGGGGTCTTTTCCGGGTGAAGGCTCAGTCTTCATCCTATCCAGTGTGCCGAAAACGCCCACGGATGTCTTGGCGTTTACCGAAGCGGCGGCTATAATTTTGGCAAAAGGGTCATGAACCGATGACGGCCGCCGAACTACAGAGAGAATTGTTCAGTCAACTGGGCCAGCCCTTCACGGGCGAGGCGATCTTCGATTGCCTGACGGATCTGGTGTTCTTCATCAAGAACGCCAGTGGGGAGTACGTCGTGGTCAACCAGACCATGGTGGAGCGGTGCGGGCGGCAGGAGAAGAGCGAGATCATTGGCCGCACTGCAGACGAGATGTATCCAGGACCCCTGGGGCGGAGCTATCGCGCGCAGGATGAACGGGTCCTCCGCACGGGCCAGCCGATCCTCAACCAACTCGAGCTGCAGATCTATCCCTCGGGCGGCACCGGATGGTGTCTGACGCACAAACTGCCGCTCATGGGCCGCGAGGGTCTCGTGATCGGGTTGGTGGGGATCTCCAAGGACCTCCAGGCCCCCAGGGAGACGGGTGAGGACTATGCCAACGTGGCAGAGGCCGTTCGCCACATCCAGTACCACTTCGATCAGCCCTTGAAGGTCCAGGAACTGGCGGCCATGGCTGGGCTGTCCTCGTATCAGTTCGAGCAGCGGATGCGGAAGATCTTCCAGATCACGGCCGGCCAGTTCATCCAGAAGGTCCGCATGGACGCTGCCGTACGCCGGCTGAACGAGACCGATGATCCGATCTCCCAGATCGCCCTGGACTGCGGCTACTCCGACCAGAGCGCGTTCACCCGCCAGTTCCGGCAGACGGTCCGTTTGTCACCGGCCCAGTACCGTCGCACGTCACGCCTGAAAGGTCAGCAGTGAAAGGATTGAGTCATGGATTTTGACCGCCAAGACACGCCGGGTGGGCCCACGTCACCGGATTCACCACAAGGCCCTCCTCCGCCTCCGCCGTATGCCCCCGGCCCTCCCATGGCGCCGAGGTTCGACCCCCGGCATGGGAGCGGAGAGCCGCCGCGACGCAAGAGCGGCTGGCGGATCTTCTGGGGGATCTTCACGGTCCTGTCCGTGATCGCCAACGTCGCACTGCTGCTGCTTTTCGTCGGGGCGATCGCCTTGTTCGCCACAGGCACCTATCGCGGGACCTTCACCGAGCAGGTGATCGAATCCGGACCGCGTGCAGACAAGATCGTGGTCATCCCGATCGAGGGGGTGATCGACGCGGCCCAGGCCCAGCGGGTGTACGAGGAGCTGAAGGCCGCTCGCGACGACAGGGCGGTCAAGGGCCTGATCGTGCGGATCGATTCCCCGGGCGGCACGGTCTCCGGCAGCGATGAGATCTACAATGAGATCCGCAAGTTCCGCACCGAGCAGGGAAAGCCCGTGGTGGCCTTCATGCAGGGTATGGCCGCCTCGGGCGGCTACTACAGCTCCGTGGCGTGCGAAAAGATCATCGCCGAGCCCACGGTGATCACCGGCTCCATCGGCGTGATCATGGAGCACTTTGTGATCGGTGAGCTGCTGGAGAAGAAGCTCGGCGTGCAACCGGTGGTCATCAAGTCCGGCGAGAAGAAGGACTGGCCCAGTCTGTTTTCTGCGCCGACCGAGGAGCAACTGCAGTACCTCCGAGACCGGGTCATCACCCCTGCGCTGGATCGGTTCCTGGAGGTGGTGGCCGAAGGGCGCAAGGACGTCCTGACCCCGGAGCAGATCAGGCCCCTGGCGGATGGGGGGATCTACACGGCCCCGCAAGCCAAGGACAACAAGCTCATCGACCAGATCGGCTACCTCGACGACGCCATTGCCCAGGTCAAGTCCATGGCGGGCCTGACCAAGGCCCAGGTCGTGGAGTATCGCCAGGTCTTCTCCCTGTGGAGCCTCCTGGAGGCCAAGAGCAACGTCGGGATCAAACTCGACAGGTCCACGCTCCTGGACCTGGGCATGCCCCAGGCGATGTACCTGTGGAGGGCGTACTGAGGGGGTTGCGGGTTATTAGTTGTGAGTTGGAACAAATCCTAAGGCCGGTCCTCGACTCCGCCTGGATCGCATGCGGGTACGAGCAATCGCTGAACCACAACGAGCGCGGCAACTGGCATCTGAAGGGTAGGTCACTGGGCAATCTGCTCTCTTCTTCGCGGCGTGAAGAACAGGCGTAACCCCGTCTCTGACGTCTTCCGCAATCCTTGGGCCAGTTCTTGAGGGGGGATTTCCTTGCATACGGACACGACCAGGTCTTATAATAATGCCCGCACACGGATGAGAGGCCTTTGGAGGGCTGGACTATGTGGAGAGTCGTTTGTTCTGTCTTGGCTGCGTTGGCCATCGCGCCCCGTGTCGTTCCTTCCCGAACCCTTCCAGAAGTCGTCCTGGAGGTAGTCCCATGAGATCCAGGCGTTGTTTCCTTCCTCGCTTTCTCTTCTCACTGATTGTCTTTTCTAGTTCGCCGGTCCTGGCCGAGGAGCCGGTGCATTTCAACGATGCGAACCTCAAGGCGGCCGTGGAGGCGGCTCTCGGCAAGACCGATCCAACACCGAGCGATATGCTCACCTTGGCTAGTCTTGACGCGAGCGAAAGGGGAGTAGTTGACCTCACTGGTCTTGAGTATGCGACGAACCTACGATCCCTCAATCTGTGGTGGAACTGGGCTGTAAGCCTGTCCCCGTTGGCTGGATTGACGAATCTGCACTGGTTGGGGCTAGCGGGCAACCAGATTGGCGACCTGTCGCCACTTGCTGCATTGATGAACCTGGAATGGCTCGATCTGGGCTATAACCAGATCAGCGACTTGTCACCATTGGCCGGCCTTACGAGCATCAGTTTCTTGTCCCTGGACTCCAATCACGTCAGTGACCTATCACCCCTAGCGGGTCTGACGAACCTACAGGAGTTGGATCTCAGCGAGAACCAGGTCAGCGATCTGTCTCCGTTGTACGGGCTGGTGAGTTTGCGGCGGCTGGCTGTCCGATACAACCACATCAGCGACCTATCCGTGCTAGCGGGGCTAGCCAACCTGAACAGACTGGATCTACACGGCAATCAGATTACGGACATGTCCCCACTGATAGGGCTGATGCAACTCCAAACGGTGTACCTCTGTGCGAACCCTCTAAACGCGGATTCCTACAGCATCTACATTCCCCAGCTTATCAGTAGAGGTGTGAGCGTCGATTATTGCCCCGTGATCGAAAGGCCGACAGTCTCCACTCAGGCGGCCACGGGCATCAGCCAGACCTCGGCCACATTGAATGGTTCGATCTCCAGCGACGGTAATGAGGCCTGTCAGTATCGCTTCCGCTACAAGAAATCTGGTGGTTCCTACACCTACACCTCTTGGGTGGGGTCAGTCGCTACAGGCCAATCCTTCAGTGAGGTCGTCAGCGGTCTGGATGCGGGCTCCACCTACTACTTCAACGCCGAGGCTCAGAACTCCGCTGGCGAGAGCGATTGGGGTAGTGAACAGAGTTTCGTCACAGCGCCCGCTGGCACGAAAGTCAGCAGCCCGACCGCCTCCTCCCGGCCTGCCTCAAACATCAAGACAACGTCCGCCACCTTGTGCGGACATCTGGACGCCGATGGCGGCGAGGCCTGCCAGTATCGGTTCTACTACTACCCGAAACAGGCCGGGTTCAGCGCCCACAAGTACACCTCGTGGCAGTGCTGTGCCGGCACGGGGCAGTCATTCACGGCCGCCGTCACCGACCTAACCCCAGGAACGGAGTATTCCTTCGGCGCTGAGGCCATGAACTCCGCGGGCTCTTTCTCAGCGAGTGTGTTGACCTTCGTGACATCGACCGGGACCCTTCCAACCGAGGTACTATCGCCTGTCATGGGTGATCTGGAGGTGGTGTCCAGCATTGAGCAGTGCACGGGTACGAAATGGTGCTTCAATCAGCACAAGACAGACGGACACAGCCCGGGAGGCGGGATATGCCAGGCGGATGACACCTGGGCCTGGGACATCAACCTCAATTACCCGGCCTTTGACAGCGATGCGGGCAGGCCCGTGTACGCCGTTGCCCCGGGAACGGTCTGCCAGACCTACGGGGGGTGCATAAACGCCGGCGGATCTTATGGGCAGGTGCTGCTGGAACACACCTACCAGGGCCAGACGTGGTGGAGCGGCTATCTGCATCTCCGTGACATCCAGGTCCAACTGGGCCAGAGCGTGGACACCTCGACCGTGATCGGATACGTCTCGAATACCGGGGCGGACAACAACAATCTGCACTTTGTGGTCTACACCGGGCAGAACAGCCAAGGCAAGCTGGTCTCTTTCGATCTGGGGATCGTGCCCAGGGGATCGGCGTCCGGGCGGCTGCCCACGGTAAGCACCAGGGGCGCCGGGCAGATATCCCAGACAAGTGCCTTCCTAGGGTTGAGCATCGACGATGACGGGGGGGAGGCCTGTCAATACCAGTTCCGCTACACCGTTGCTGCGGCTGGCTCCTATGTCTATACGGACTGGACTGGGGCGCTGCGAACCGGAGGGACGGGCGGGGCATTGGCCAGCGGTCTCAAGGCGAACACTGTGTACTGGTTCCGTGCTCGGGCCAGGAATTCTGCCGGAGAGGGTCTGTGGAGTAATACCGGGGTCTGCATGACCCTGGGAGGAGAACCTCAAGGGACCCCGCCCTCGCCGGCCTATCTCTGGGGCACGGAGGAGCTTCGTTCCGGCTCCAGCAACGACCCGGTCAACACCGCCACCGGGAACTTTACCCACCGAAACGTGGATCTCGCCCTGGCCCCGTCTCGGGGGCATCCCTTGGTCTTCACCCGCTTCTACAACAGCTCGGATGACGATCTCTTCAGTACCCTGGGGCCGGGGTGGTGGCACTCTTACCAGATCCGGCTGACCTACCATACGCTTGGCTCGCTCCAGGGGCTCGTGAGCGTCAAGTGGGCGGACGGAAGGACTGACTACTGGAAGGCCCGTAACGACCCGGGCCAGTGTGAGCCACAAACGCCTGGCCTCTATGATCGTCTATACAGGAACGCCGACTATACCTGGACGCTCAAGACCAAGGATCTCGATAACTACTACTTTAGCAACTGGGGCTACCTGCAGCGAGTGGTCGACAGGAACGGAAACACGACAACCCTAGAGTACAATGGACCGAGCAGTGCATCGGTCTCCGCCGTGGTTGATTCTTCAGGCCGAACTCTCTCATTCGTCTATAATGCCAACCTCCTGTTGACCAGCATACGCGACAACGGCAGTCCGGCCAGAGTCGTGAGCTATTCGTACACCAATGGGCGACTCACCCAGGTGATCGATGTCCTCGGCAACCGGACCACGTACACCTATGACCCAAGCGGCTATCTCGCAACGATCACCGATCAACGGGGCGTTAAGACGGTCGCCAATGTGTACGACTCTGCAGGCCGAGTCGTCGAACAAACCAACGGGAATGGGAACACAACACGCTTCAAGTATGACTCGCCGAGCCGTAATTGCACCAGCATCGTGGACGCCCTCGGCTACACTACGATCCACATCCACTCCCCGAACTACAAGCTGCTTCTGTCAATCCAGAACCCATTGGATGGTTCCGTTGTCTTCTCCTATGACGCCAATGGCAACCGCACGGCCATCGCAGACCGCAACGGCAATATCACCCAGTTTCAATACGACAGTCGGGGGAACGTCGTCGCGAGGATCGATCCAAATGCCCCTGATGATCCAAACGATGGAGGAATCACGCGGGTGGAGTACACGGACACGAGGTTCCCCGACCTTCCGACCAGGAGGGTCGACGCCCTGGGGAACATCACGCAGTGGCGGTATGATGAACGAGGCAACGCGGTTGGCCAGACCGATCCCAATGGGGGCCAGCGCACCTCGACCTACAACGGTTTTGGCAAGAATCTGACCGAGACGGATGAAGAGGGACACACGACCACGTACAGCTACGACGCCAACGGTCTGCTCACGGGGGCCGTTGACCCCACGGGCCGACATGTCTGGTTCGGCTATGACCAATGGTCTCGCGTTACCCACATAACCGACGGACGAGGCGGCTTCGTGGGTGACCCTGACCACACGACCGTCACAACCTATGACGCGGCGGACCGGATTCTGTCCACGACACGGCCCCTGACGGAAGAGAGCTATCAGTACGACCAGGTCGGACATCGCACTGCCGTAACCAATGGCAGGGGGTACACGACGCTGTACCAGTACGACAACGATGGCGATCTCACCAAGGTAGAGCGCCCTGGACCCGCCGGCCAGATCCAGGTGGTGAAGTATGCCTATGACGCATTGAACCGGAGAACCGGCGTGACCGATCCGAACGGCAACGTGACCCGATTCGAGCACGACCCAGCCGGCAGGCTGATCGCGCAGACCGATCCAGAGGGCGGACGTACCACCTACGCCTATGACCCCCATGGCAATGTCCTTTCCGTGACAGATGCCAATGGCGTGGCCGTCTTCTATGGATACGACAGCCTCAACCGCAGGAATCATCAACAAGACCTTTTAGGCAATCACTGGTATAGTCAATACAACCGACTCGGCCAACTGGCCGGGCAAATCGACGCTAATGGCCACAAGACCCAATACGAGTACGATTGCCTTGGTCGTCTGATCTCGGTCACAGATCCTGCCAGCAAGACGACCCGGTACGAATATGACGCCGTAGGAAATCTCACTCAGACCACAGATGCGGCTGGCAAGGTAACTGGCAGGAAGACCTATGACGCCTCCAGCCGCCTGATCCGGAAGGAAGACGGGATCGGGTATGCCTACGAGTACACCTATGATCAGGCCGGCCAGCCGGTTTCGGAAACGGCCCCCAATGGCGGTACCAAGACCTTCGTCCATGACAATCAGAATCACCTCATCGAGATCCACTATCCTGATTCAAGCAAGGTGGTCTATTCCTACGACGGCAATGGCAATCTGACTAGCATGACCGACCCGACAGGCACAACGACCTACGCCTACGACGAGCTGGATCGCCTCACGTCGAGCACAGACAGCTTCGGCAAGACCGTTGGATATGGCTATGACCTCATTGGCAATCGCACTAGCGTCACCTATCCAGGCGATTCTCAGAATCCAGAGCGGACCGTGACCTATGCCTACGACAAGGCCAGTCGGCTGGAGAGGATCATCGACTGGGCGGGCCGGACCTGGGTGATTGAGACAGACCGCGCCGGACGCATGGCCAAGATGGTCTATCCAAACGGGATCGTCAAGAACCTCGCCCGTGACCCGGCGGGTAGGTTGTCTTCCCTCTCCTATGAGTCTTCGGATCGAACGCCCCTCATGAGCTACGAATACACGCGGGACCCCCAAGGGAACGTGACCGGAGTAGTAGAACGTGGAACACTGAAGGCGTCTGGCTCGCCATCTCTCAACGATCAGTACACCTACAACGGGAATGACTGGCTGCTCTCTTCCAGCGCAGAACCAGTCATCTACACCTATGACAGCAGTGGCAATCGCACCAGTCAGACCATCAATGCCGTTGCCACCACATTCAATTACGACAACGACAATCGCCTGGTCTCCTCAACAGAGCCGGCAGCCTACACCTCCGACAACAACGGCAATATGACCGGCAGGGTCTCCGGCGGAGTGGGCACGTCTTTCATGTACGACTATGACAATCGGCTGACCAGGCAGACAACGGACCTCTCGATCGTCGGCCATGCGTATGACGGGTTGGGCAACCGAACAGCCCGCTACGAAGATCGATCGGCAACCCGCTACGTGCTCGACCGGGGAAGAGGCATGAGCCATGTCCTTTGCGAGACCGACGGGTCCGGCAACATCATCGCCTACTACATCCACGGGCCGGAGGTCGTCGGCCGAATCGGCTCCGATGGTTCGCAACGGTACTATCACACAGATCAGATTGGCAGCGTCGTTGCCCTTACGGAGGCAAACCAAACGATCACCGACCGCTACGCCTACACCTCGTTCGGCATCTCCGCTGGGCGGGAAGGGGTGACGCCGAATCCATTCACCTATGTGGGCGGACTTGGGGTCATGGCCGAGCCTGATGGAATGTACTTCATGCGGGCGAGGTTCTACGATGCTGCGAGTGGGAGGTTCGTCAACAAAGACCCCGTCGAAGGACCGCTGTGGGATGTTCAAGGACTGCACAAGTACGTCTACTGCAAGGATGATCCGATGTCTTCCGTTGACCCCACGGGGACCTTCCAGTGGGATACCCTCAATGCGGGGCTGACACAAGTAGGCATGGGTACCTTGGGCTTCGCTTCAGGTCTGCTGGGAACGGTGTTCAGCATCCACTACGAGGGGGACCTTCTCGGGGCAGCCGCCTCGTTCAAGACCGAAATGATCGGAGGCACCGAAGTCATATCCGGAGGCTACAACATTGCCCGGGCATTCAGAGATGAAGGTGCGGTGGACATAAGCGTCAGAGATCCGTATGCGACTCTGGTGTGGGGCCCAGCGGAGTATTTTGGCCACGGCGCCCAAGCAGAAGCCATTGCCCATGGTTTTGAGAAGTCCCTTGATTTATACTCACTTGGAAAGGGTGCTGTGGATGCGACGCAGGGCATAAGGGAGTTGCTGGACCCTTCTGTAGGGGTGAAGATGGCGAATGGGGTGAGTCAACTCTACTCCACGACCACGGGACAATATATGAGCTACCTGGAGGGTTTGAACCAAATGAGAACAGTCCTCGCTGTCCCGAGTTTCTTTGGGGAAGAGGGGGGAAATCTGCTGTTTCGTAGATCGGAGGACGTTGGTGCTCAGAACACGCCTCAAGTCTACGAGACGGATGTGCCTCGTGTGAGCCGGCTGGCGAAGTGAGTGCATGGAATGGAGGCCGAGAGTACCCCGGCGATTCAGGGTCCCCGCTGGACTGCTGTAGCGGGCCTCAATACGATTCCACTGACCCGTCATTGCACGGTGAGAGAAATGACGATCTGATCGGCATGGGCGAACCTGCGGCGGAGGGGCACGCGGTTTAGTCGAGTCTGGATGGCATACTGTTGGTGGATGCTCGTCGCCCGGCACTGCTGCCGACAGGTCAACCCCTACGGGATGACCATTTAACGATTCAACCATCTAACTATTCAACCATTCCCCAAACAGCGTGAGGGGGCTGGTCCGCTCGACCCGGACCAGTGCGAATTGCCCCGCCAAGGCCGCAGGACCGTTGAAGACCACGATCCAGTCTGTGGCCGTGCGTCCGACCAACTGGGAATGGCCTTGTCCGTCCACCGGGTTGCGATCAGACTTCTTGCTGGGGCCCTCGACCAGGACCCTCACCTCTTGCCCCTGGAACGCCTGGGCCAGTTCTCCGCTGATCTGTTCCTGGACCGCCAGCAGGTCTGCGTTTCGCTGCTGTTTGATCTGGGGCGGGACGCTGTCTTCCAGTCTCCGGTCAGCGGTAGTGCCGGGCCTGGGCGAGTACTGGAAGATGTAGCAGTTCCTGTATCTGGCCTTGCGGACCAGGTCTACGGTCTGCTGGAAGTCCTCGTCCGTCTCCCCGGGAAAGCCGACGATGAAGTCGCCCGCAATGGCGATACCAGGTACGATCGACCGGGCCCGGTCCAATAGGTCGAGGTATTGGGCCGCTGTGTACTGGCGGTTCATGGCTGCCAGGATGCGATCCGAGCCGCTCTGGGCCGGGATATGGAGATAGGGACAGACCTTGGGCAGGCGGGCCAGGGCCTGCAGGATGGGCTCAAAGAACTCCTGTGACGGGAAGCTGGTGACGAACCGAATCCACTCGATGCCGGGGATCTGGCCGGCCATCTCCAGGAGGTCGGCCAGGTGAAAGGTCCTCTCACCCGTTGTGTATTGGTAGGAATTGACGGTCTGGCCCAGCAAGGTCACCTGCCGGATGCCGCGGTCCGCGAGCCTGCGGATCTGCTCCATGATCGCCTGTGGCGGACGCGAACTCTCCGGGCCTCGCACGAAGGGCACGACGCAGTAGGTGCAGAACCGGTCGCATCCCCGCATGACCCGCACGTAGGCCTGGCCTGGCAGATCCTCAGCGGAGTGGTCCGACTCAAAGACCTCGAGATCGGGATGGTCCGGCGACTGGCGGCGGATGGTCTCGGTGACATCCAGGAGCTTACGCCTCTCGGCCAGGGCCTGCCTGCAAAGGTCCACGATCTGTGGGATCTGTGCAGGGCCGCACACCAGGTCTACGGCCGGGTGTTCCAGCAACCGGCTGCCCAGGCGCTGGGCCATGCAGCCCAGGATCCCGACTACCATCTCGGGACGGGAACGCTTGAGGTGCTGCAGGTGTCCCAGGTGTGACCACACGCGTTGCTCGGCGTGGTCGCGCACGGAGCAGGTATTGATCAACACGACGTCTGCGTCGGCCACGTGGTCGGTCAGCGCAAACCCGGCCTCGGTCATGGCGGAGCTGACCAAGCCCGTGTCGAGTTTGTTCATCTGGCAGCCAAAGCCCTTGATGTGGACGGTCCGGCCCATAGCCTTGGAGCTTACACGATTGCCGGGCGGCAATCAATGCCGCGATGAGGACAGGAATTCGGTCTTCGGTTTTCGGTCTTCGCGAACCCCGAAGAGGGAGCAAAGCGACCGCCCGAACACCGAAGAGCGAACGAAGTGAGCGCCCGCGTCCAGCCCTACGGCCCGTTGAGCTGGGCTTGCACAGCCCAGTCGTCGATATGCACCAGGGAATTGGGATCAGGAGTCCCTGCACCCTGAGCCAGTTCCAGTTCGACCCAAGCACCCTGACTGAGGTCCAGTCCGGCCGTACTGACCGCCTGCTCGAATTGGCCAAAGACGGCATTGCCCGGGGAGCCGGGTTGGCCCGGGGGCGGGGGAGTCAGCGTTGTCACCCCAATGGCATGGGCAGGATCGTGATCGCCTACCACGGGGCTGTCCGACAGATAGACCGCCAGCTCCAGATCGGATCTGCCGAATAGGTACTTGAACCGAATGGAGACCCGATCCTCACGGCATCGGGCGAACCTTGCCTTGGCCTGCACCTCATTGCCATCCGCTGTCTCTAACCGCATCCTCCCGCGGACGATCTCCGCTGCCCCTGGACCACTTGTGGAGACTGAGTTGGCAAACACATTGGGATCGCTGAAATCAATGACGCCCAATGAGAACGCAGGTACCGGGTCGTTGATCACTCGGGCCGTCTGGTCCTGAGTGAGGGTAGTGTAATACACTCGTTGTGACCCGAGGTTCAGGACCGCCCCAGGACCCAACACCAATTGCCGAACGTACAGTACCTCCTGACCTGCACCCGGCTGATCAACGAACCGGTTCACCAGGCTGACTTTTGTGCCAGGCCCCACCTCCAACCGCCCCAACGCCCAGGTGGATAGGTCTGAGCTGGGCCAGGGACTGACGAGATGGACCAGCCCCGATGCGCACTGCCCCGTGCAATGCGGGTCCAGCCCCCGGACCTCCAGTATCCGATCCCCTCCTCCTGACAGCGTCAAGCGGAGCTGATTGCCCTGGATGGTCCCGCTGAATCCTGACCCTGGCACAGTCAAGAAGTCATCCTCGACCGCCTCGATGGAATTGCCCTGGATCGTCGCCGATCCGTTGGCGGTCAGCTTGCCGCCTGCGGAGATCAGCACCTCCGACTCAATCAGGCTGGCCTGCCCCTCCACCCGAATCCGGCCCTCACAATGGAGGGTCCCCTTGACCCAAACCGAGACGGGCGTAGAGCCGAGCTTGACCACTGCCGTACTGCTGATGGTCAGGGCGGTGCCCGGCGGAACCGTCAGACTGCCCGGCCCAGTGAGATTGCAGGCAATGACCCCGTCTTGGACTGTCAACTCGCTGCCTTTGTCCGGGAAGACCGTCCCGGTCCCTCCCAGGGAACCAGACTGTACCTCCACAGCCCCCTTGAGCGTCACCTGGCCTCCGGATAGCCACAGGGCCTGGGGACCGTTCTGCTCCAGCCGGCAGTTGGTGACTGTGGGGCTGCCAGCCTCGCATAGGATCGCACTTCCTTGGTCTGCGTACCCTCCCCGGATAGTGAATCCCTCCACGACAGACGTGCTCACTTCGCCTGTGTGGAAGTAGAATGCCCGGTGGGGCTCTGTGCTGCTGCCTTGGCAGTCGATCACACAACTGCCTGGACCATGGGCACTGTGGAGCCATACGGCCTTGCCCTTGAAGTCCAGGTCCCGGTTGCCGGGACCTGTGTAGACCCCATCCATGACTCCAATGGCCTGATGGACATTGGGATCGAAGGCGTTGATCGCCTCCTGGATGGTTCGATACGGATGGGCCACACTGCCGTCGCCATTTGGATCTGCACTGCCATTCACCACTAGGCTGGAAACGAATCGGAAGTTCGCCTGCAGGGTGGAGTCAGCGTCCGCCTGCACGGTGGTCTTGGTCGCATTGGGGTCTGCCACCTTCCCGGCGGCCACTGCGCTTCCTGTCCAGTTCACGAACTGATGCACGACGTCATCGGGTTGGGCCTCCAAGGCCACCACCTCACCGTTCACGTACTGGAATGGACCCTCACCGGGGACCGTCACGGTACCACCGTCAGTGGAACTGATCGTCAGGGTCTTCCAGACCGGAGGGTCATACGACAGGTTGATCCCAGGGTTGTTTGTCAGGATCTGCGGGATGTACACGAGGTATGCCTGTGCGTTGAGTGGGTTGGCCTTCAGATTCAGTCTAGTCAGTATCGTCATTCCAGCCAAGGCCGAGATGTCGCTGATCCGGTTCCAGTGGAGATCGAGCCATTTGAGATTCGCCATTCCGGCCAAGGCCGAGACGTCGCTGATCTGGTTGCCTCCCAGGTCTAACCACTCCAGCCCCGCCAGTCCGGCCAGGGCCGAGATATCACTGAGACTGACTACATTATGATAGATCACCAGATGTTTCAGTTTCGTCAGTCCAGACAAGGCCGAGAAGTCGCTGATCTGAAGCTCGTACAGTTCAACTACCTCCAGGTTCGTCAATTGAGACAAGACCGAGATGTCCGTGATTGCGTTGTATCCGAGGCCGAGGCGGGTAAGCTTCATCTTGCCGGCCAGAAAACCAACGTCGCTGATCGGATTCCGGCCCAGGAGTACCGTTTCCAGTTCGGCCAACCCCACGAGGGTCGAAACGTCGTGGATACTGTTGAGCGTTAGGTTCAGGAAAGTGAGATGCACCAGTCCCGCCAGGGCAGAGACGTCGGTGACTTGGTTGGCATCAAGATGAAGCGAGGAGAGGTTGACGAGACCTTCCAGGGCAGATATGTCGCTGATCCGGTTATCAGACAGGTTCAATACGGTCAACTCCGTGGCATACTCGAGACCCGTCAGGTCGGTAATGCCCCTGCCCATGGCATCCAGCGAGGTCAGGGCGAGCATGTCCGTTGCGTTGGGATCGGTCTTGCCCAACGCCTGTTCCACTGCGGCCTTGAGGTTGGCATCCTTGAAGTAGACCGGCTCATTGGGGTCTTGGGCAGAGACCGGTAACGCCAGACACAACGCCAGAGCACAGGTCAATCCGTACCTTGTCATGGCCGAGGTATCCTCCAGGGGCACTGGCATGGTCCTTCCCCCGTCACGGTCCTGCCCTTGCGACCGGAACGGACCCGAGAATGCGGCCTTCCCCCTGGGCCGCCACATTGCTGCGAACCAGTGCGGCTGGCCCGAGCGGTCTTCATTATAGCCCTTCTGGGGTCCAGTAATCAATGACCTGGCGTCCGAGAAGCGGCATTCGGTTCTCGCGAACCCCGAAGAGGGAGCGAAGCGACCGCCCGAACACCGAAGAGCGAGTGTAACGAGCGCCCGAAAGGCGCCCGAACGCCTACTTCTGGCTTGTCAGCAGGTACTGGGCGGTCAGGCGTCTGCCCTCGGGCGGGATGAACGTGGCTTCAAGGATGTAGGTCCCTGCCTCGGATGATTCCAGGTCCAAGGTGAACTCGTAGGAGCGGACGAAGTCCCGCCAATAGGCGTTGTTCTGCTCTGCAACGGCCAGATCGAAGTCCGGCCAGATCATCAGGCGTTTCCCGCGAGGCTGCACGGATCGAGGGAGCTTCTCGTAGAGCTCGAAACGAAACCCGCCGGGGGCCTTGACGTCGCAGTCGAAGGCGTCCACGAGCCTGACGAATACACGGATCTGTCGCTTTCCTTCGCCCTGGGCAGGGCCCTTGATCTCGGTCCACGGCGTGAAGGCGATTCGGGCCGGGGCGAAGCCCAGGGTGGGCTGCGACGGCGACGCATGCCTGCCTGCCATTTGGCCCCAGGGGCGGGGACCACAGCCCGGGACCAGGAACAATGCCGACCAACACGCGATCCCTGCGACCGTACGCGAGATCTTCATGGGTTACAGATCCTCGTCCAACAGGTGACCCAGGCGGAATTTTTTGGTCCGCAGGTAATCGACGTTGTGCGGCGTGGACTTGACCTGCAGAGGGATCTGCTCGACCACCTTGATCCCGTAGACCTCCAGGCGGGAGACCTTCTTGGGGTTGTTGGTCAGGATGCGAACCTGACGAAGGCCCAGGTCGCGGCAGATCTGGGCGCCGATGCCGTAGTCGCGGCGATCCACGGCGAAACCCAGGCGGAGGTTGGCGTCTACGGTATCCACACCCTGCTCCTGGAGCTTGTAGGCCCGCAGTTTGTTGACCAGGCCGATGCCGCGGCCTTCCTGGCGTAGATAGATCAGGGCGCCTCGGCCCTCCTTCTCGATCTGCTGCAGGGCGGCGACCAACTGGGTCCCGCACTCGCATCGCTGCGAATGGAACAGGTCGCCCGTCATGCACTCGGAGTGTACGCGGATCAGGACCGGCTCATCGTGTTCCACGGGACGGCCTTTGTCGTCGAGGCCCCCGATGTCCCCTTTGCACAGGGCCAGGTGAGGCTCGGCGGAGGTGATGCTCTCGTAGGCGATGAGCTTGAACTGGCCGTAGTCGGTCGGCAGGGTGACCGATTCCACCCTGCGGACCTGGCTCTCTCGCTGCAACCGGTACTCGATTAGTTTGGAGATCGAGGTGATCCTGAGGCTGTGCCTGGCACAGAAGGCAAGCAGGTCCGGCACACGAGCCATGGACCCATCCTCATTCATGATCTCGCAGATCACGCCCGCGGGCTTCATCCCCGCCAGGGTCATCAGGTCCACCGCGCCTTCGGTCTGGCCGGCCCGCACGAGCACGCCGCCCTTCTTGGCCCGCAGCGGGAAGACGTGGCCCGGTCTGGCCAGGTCTTGCGGCCGGGTCCGGTCGTCAAGGGCCACCTGGATGGTCCTGGCCCGATCTGGGGCGGAGATGCCGGTGGTGACGCCGTGTGCCGCGTCGATGCTCACGGTAAAGGCGGTCTGGAGGGCGGCGGTATTCTCCAGGGTCTGGGGGTGCAGTCCCAGGGCGTCGCATCGCTCGATCGTCATGGGCAGGCAGATCAGACCCCTGCCGTGCGTGGCCATGAAGTTGACGGTCTCGGCGGTGACCTTCTCAGCCGCGCATACCAAGTCCCCTTCGTTCTCCCGGTCCTCGGCGTCGACCAGCACGATCATCTTGCCCAGGCGAAGGTCCTCCAAGACCGCGGAGATCTCGGCGAAGCGGCCCGATTGCTCGTCGGAAAGGACCACCGGGCCTGGCTTAGGACGCGATTCGGGCATGGGTCGTCTCATAGTCCTCAATATACCGGCTGCCGTTGCGGATGTAAACCAACGTAGCCAGGACCGCCCCGGCGGCCGCGGACCACCACAAGACCCTCAGCACCCAGATCCACCCGTGGATCACCCGTGACATCTCGGGGGAGACCAGGACCGCAGCCACCATCGCCAGTTGAAGGGCCGTGGCAGCCTTGCCCACGAATACCGGCTGAATCCACACCTGGCTGGTCACGAGATACACGATCACAAAGCCCAGCATCAGGAGCAGGTCCTTGGCGATAATCAAGACGACCACCGTAGTGGGGATCAGATAGCCCTGCACCTGGGTCTGCCTGGACGCGAGCAAGAGGCACGCAGACGTGATCAGAAGCTTGTCGGCCACCGGGTCCAGGAATGTGCCCAGCCTGGTGACCTGTCTGCGGGTGCGGGCCAGGTACCCGTCCAGGCCGTCGCTGACGGCCATAACCAGGTAGATGACGATGGCCAGACACCGCATCCAGGCCTGACGTGAAGGGCTCAGATCCGGATCATTGATATGAAGCATGCAACTGACGAACGGAACGATCAGCAGTATCCGGAGGATCGTGATTCGTGTGGCCCAACTGAGTTTCATAGGCGACATGATAGTCGCCGGGACAGCCGTTGGCAAGGATGAGCGTACAGCGTATGGCGTGGAGCCGTACAGGGGATACGAGCGGGAGATCATGCCGCTGACGACTGCCCTTTCCCTGGCGACTCCATCATCGCCCTCCCAGGACCTTCGAGGAGGGCGACGATTTGGCTGGCCTTGGGGCGTGCCGACCGCTGAGAAGGTCTCCGAGTTTGTGGCAGAAGTTGCTGGAAGCCTCTCACCCTTTCACCCTCCTACCTTCTTAGCTTCCGAGGTTCCCGTCCTCCCAAAACTCACTGCGTGGCCCCGTGCTGGCGAAGCAGGTCCGCGATCCGCTGAAGGCCCTGGGCCACGGCCAGCGACAGGGGGGTTTGGCCGAGGTTGTCTTTGGCGTCGGCGGGGGCCTTGGCGCCCAACAGGAGTTGGACGATCTGCTCCTGTCCTTGCTTGACGGCGTAATGGAGGGCCGTGCCGCCCGTGGCGTCCACGGTGTTGACGGCCGCGCCCTTGTCGATCAGCAGGCGCACGAGGTCGGAGTGCTTCATGATGACCGCATAGGTCAAGGGGGTATAGCCGTTGTGGTTGGTGACGTTGATCGGGGCGCCTCTAGCCAGCAGGCATTGGGCGGCCTCCGTCTGCCCTGCAATGGCCGCCATGTGCAGGGGGCTGTGACCGTCGCTTGTGGCCAGATTGGGGTCCGCGCCCCTCTCCAACAGGCGTCTGACGATTGGGGTCTGGCCCATGCTGATGGCCATGTGCAGTGCGGTCCAGCCCATCTCCGTGCCTTCCACAGGGTTGGCGATCCTGGCGTTGACGTCTGCGCCGCAGTCCAGGAGCAGTTCCACGAGGGGCCCATTGCTCTCGTTGATCGCCCGATGCAGGGAAGTGCAACCCTCACGATCAACCGCGTTGACAATCTTGGGGTGGCTTGAAAGGATCTTCCTGACCGCGGGGACGTCGCCGCGTGTGACGGCCGCCTGGAGGGCGGCCGCAGGCGAGGTGCCGAGCCGCGAGATCAGCACGATCAGCAGCATCATGATCGCCAGCCCCAGTAGCTTCTGGACGGTACTGACCTTATTCTGCATCGTCTTCAGGGCCTCCGTGCATGGCATAGGATTCACCCGATAGGGTACAGGGTCCAGGGTTGGCCGTCCAGAGGTCAGTCTTGGGTCTTGACTGGCGAGTCTCGGCCACGGCCTTGCCTTGGGCCGGCGATCTCGTATAATCGGCTGTACTATGTGGCGGTCAGCACAGCGGGCGAATCTCTACTACAAGCTGGCCACGTTGGTGGACGCGGGGATTCCGTTGCTTCGTGCCCTGGAGGCAGCGGCCGAAGGGGAGACCGGATCGGCCCGCAAGGCCCTGGTGGAGGTGCGACAGTCAGTGGCCAAGGGCACGAGTCTGGCCGAGGCGATGGGCTGCCACAGATCGGTCTTCGGCGGGTTCGACCGCGTCTTGATCGACGCTGCGGACACCTCCGGCAAGCTGGAGGAGTGCTTCAAGATGCTGGCCGATTGGTATCAATTCCTGCGGCGGGCGAGAAACGTGGTCCTGACGGGCCTGGTTCTGCCCCTGGCCTGTCTGCACATTGCCGCCCTGGTCATGCCGCTGCCTGGGCTTGTCCTGGGACAGATCAGTCTCTGGCGATACCTGATGGCCGTGGCCTCCAGTCTCAGTCTGTTCTATGTGCCGGTGGCCGCGCTGGCGGCCGTGTTCCGCCTGGCTCCAAGGTGGGGCCTGTTGCGGGTGATGCTGGACGCGATGTGGCTGAGGGTTCCCATCCTGGGCAGGGGCATCCGGGAGCTTTCCATATCCCGGTTCTGTCGGGCTTTCAACATGCTATACAAGGCCGGAGTGCCGATCACCCAGTGCTTCGCCAAGGCCCCGCAGGTCGCAGGCAACGCGATCGTGGCCCGGATGTTCCAGGGAGGGGCTGCGGCCGTGGCCCAGGGTCGCGAGGCTGGCACCGGGCTGTCGAAGAGGCTGCCTGCCGAGTACGTGGACCTGTGGCGGATCGGAGAGGAGAGTGGCCAATTGGAGAAGAGCGTGGACAAGATCGCCGAGATCTCCGCAGACCGGGCGGACCTGTGGCTGACGCAATTCGCCCGATGGCTGCCGAGGCTGATCTATTTCGCCATCATGTTGATGATGATCAGCCGGATCCTTCGGATGGCCGGCCAGATCGGCGGGGCCTACAACATCGGCGACTGGTGAGAGTTCCGGACTGGACGTGCTGCGACTTGAGGCGTTTTCGAGATTGACCGTGGAGGCCATTGGCGGTAGATTTCTTGTCCTGTTCGCGGCCAAGACGGTCGCGATGGACGTTGAGGTGACTAAGAGGACACGAACATGATCATTGTCATGAAGCCCGGCGCTACGGAGCAGCAGGTTCAGCACGTGGTGGGTCTGGTCCGCGAGTACGGTCTGCGAGAGCATCTGATCTACGGGACGGATCGGACGGTGATCGCCTGCCTGGGCGACAAGCGGATGGTGGACAAGGACGCCATCGAGAATGCCCCGATGGTCGAGCGGATCGTTCCGATCCTGGCGCCGTACAAGATGGCCTCCCTGGAGGTGAAGAAGGCCAGGACCTGTGTGGAGATCGGGCCTGAGCGGTTTCCTGTGGGTGGACCGCGGATCGGGGTCATTGCCGGGCCCTGCTCCGTGGAGAGCCGAGATCAGCTCCTGCAGACGGCCCACGCCGTGCGCAAGGCCGGGTGCATCGGATTGCGGGGCGGGGCCTTCAAGCCCAGGACCAGCCCGTACAGCTTCCAGGGCCTGGGCGAGGAGGGCCTGAAGATGCTGGCAGAGGCCCGCGAGCAGACGGGCCTGGCGATCGTCACCGAGGTCATCGGCGTAGAGCAACTGCCGGCCTGCGTGGAGTACGCCGACGTGCTTCAGGTCGGCGCCCGCAATATGCAGCACTACCCGCTCCTGGAGGCGGTCGGCAAGACCGACAAGCCCGTGCTCCTCAAACGCGGCATGAGCGCCCAACTGGATGAGTTCCTTCTGGCGGCCGAGTACATCATCAACGCCGGCAACCCGCGGGTGATCCTGTGCGAGCGGGGCATCCGGACCTTTGAGCAGTACGTCCGCAACACCTTGCCGCTGGCGATCGTCCCGGAACTCAACAGCAAGACCCACCTGCCTGTGATCGTGGACCCGTCCCATGGGACCGGGCACGCCCACTTGGTCCCTGCCATGTGCAGGGCGGCCGTAGCGGCCGGGGCGGACGGGCTGATCATCGAGTGTCACCTGGACCCCGAGCACGCCGCCTCCGACGGCGCGCAATCCATCACGCCGGACGTCCTGATCCGCGAGATCGATATCCTCAAGCGGATCGCGCAGGCGGTCGGAAGGGATCTCTGAGAGACAAGAGGCACGAGCGACTTAGGGCCCGCGTAGAAACAACCTGCGCATTTGCCGCTCAGATTGGGATGCGATCGATTGAGCGAAACCGGAGGCGTAGTCCTGCGGAGCCTGTCCCGAGCTTGTCGAGGGATCAGGATTTCGCGATTGAGGAGCGGCCCAAGATGGCCCGAAGATGAGATGGGAAATGGATAGGTTACTTCTACGCGGGCCCTTATTCCAGTCCGTACCGCTTCATCTTCTTGTAGAGCGTGGTTCGGTTGATCCCAAGGGCCTTGGCGGCCTCCTGGCGGCTGCCCTGGTGGGCCTCGAGGGTCTGGAGGATGAGTCTCTTCTCAGGCTCGGTCTTGGCCTGTTTGAGGGTCACGATGTCGATGGGACCAGGCCGCTGGGGGGCCCCCTCGCGCAGCCCAGGGGGTAGGTCTTCGGCCTCGATCACCGGACCTCTGCCCAGCAGCACGGCCCGCTCGATGACGTTTTCCAGCTCGCGGACGTTGCCGGGCCAGGCATGGCGCTCCAGGAGGTCCATGGCCTGGTCGCTGATCCCCTGCTTGGGCCGGTTGTGTCGGGCCGTATACATCCGCAGGAAGTGCCGGGCCAGGAGCGGGATGTCCCCGACCCTCTCCCGCAGGGGGGGCAGATCGATAGTGACGACGTTGATCCGGTAGTAGAGGTCCTCGCGGAACCGGCCCTCCTGGACCTCCTTGGCCAGGTCCCTGTTGGTGGCCAGGACGATTCGTGTATCGACCGCGTAGGTCTTGTTGCTGCCGACCGCCTCAAACTGGCGGTCCTCCAGGATCCGCAGGAGTTTGACCTGCAAGGCCGGTGAGGCGTTGCCGATCTCGTCCAGGAAGATCGTGCCCTTGTCGGCGGCCAGGAACTTGCCCTCCTTGTTGCTGACCGCGCCGGTGAAAGCGCCGCGGACGTGGCCAAAGAGCTCACTTTCCAGCAGCGTCTCGGGCAAGGCGCCGCAACTGACCTCCACGAACGGCCCCTGGCTGCGGCCCGATCGAAAATGAATCGAGCGGGCCAGCATGCTCTTGCCGGTCCCTGAAGGGCCGGTCATGAGGACGGTAGTGTCACTCTCGGCGATGGCCTCGATCAGCTCGAAGATCCTGGCCATCTTGTAGTTCTGACTGAGGACGTTCTCAAGGCTGTACTTGTGCTGGAGTTGCAGACGCAGGCGTTCATTTTCGGCGATGAGGGACCGCTGCTTCAGGGCGCGTTCCACGGCCAGTCGCAGTTGATCGTCGACGATGGGTTTGGTCAGGTAGTCGTAGGCGCCTTGCTTGATGGCCCGCACGGCACTCTCGATGGTGCCGTAGCCGGTAATGATGATCACGATCGTGCGGGGATGGTCCCGTCGAACGATCTCCAACAGCTCCAGGCCGTCCCCATCGGGCAGGTGGACGTCGGCGATGACCAGCGAGAAGGGCTGGGTCCGTAGCTTCGACATCGCCTGCCTGAGGCCTTCGGTCCCCTCGACGACGTACCCCTCCAAAGACAGAAACTCGCACAGCGAATCCCTGATGATCTTGTCATCATCCACGATCAAGATCGAGCGATCGTTCATCGAACCCTCCGTAGTGGTCAGGTGATCTCGGCCAGCGGCAGACGGACCGTCACGATCGCGCCCCCGTCAGCGGCGTTCTGCACGTCGATCTGTCCCCTGCATCGCTGCACGACGTCTCTGCAGACGGGAAGCCCCAGCCCCGTTCCGTGCTCCTTGGTGGTGAAGAACGGGTCAAACACCCTGTCCATGTCCTGAGGCGGAAACCCGGGACCGGTGTCGCGGAAGGTCATCACCAGGAGGCGGTCCTCCAGGACCGACCCGTGGATCTCAAGCCGGCCGCCGTTCGGCATGGCGTCATGGGCATTCTTGAGGATATTGCAGAAGACCTGGAACAGGTCTCCTCTTCGGATCAAGGGCACGTCCGATCCATAGGACTGCCGAATCTCCACGGTGTTTCCCGCCTGCTTGGCCTCTATGGTCCTGACGGCCTCCTGGACCAGTTGATCGAGAGGACGGGCCTCCGAGGGAATCGGCATGCCCCTCGAGTACTCCAGGACCTCGCCGACGATCTGAATCATCCTCTGGAGACCTTCGCGGCACCGCTGGAGGTACTGGCGAGTCTTTTCCGCATCCTGCCGGTCGAGCTGGCGCAGGGCAAGGCTGATATATCGGAGGACCCCATCCAAGGGACCATTCAGCTCATGGGCCACCGTTGACGTGAGTTTCCCCAGGGCGGCTCGCCGTTCGGCGATCTCCAGTTCGCTGGCCAGGCGTGAGGCGTCAGTCACGTCTTGAAAGACCGCTATCCCGGCTACCGCGGTCTGCTCGGCCCCGTCCTTCAGAGGGGCCAGGAGCACGTGAAGCAGTCGCTTGCCGTGGTCTGTGAGGAATGGGACACTGTCCAACCGAACGGGTTGACCGGTGAGCAGGACCGAGGTCAGATACTCGGTCCACCGTTTGGTGCTGAAGCCCTCTGCACAGGAGGCCAGGGACTCATCTACACGGTCGTTCACCGCAAGGATTCTGGATGCCTGTGTGTTGGCACCGATGACTTCAAGGCCGATGCTGTACACGGCAACAGCGAGGGGGAGAGATTCTAGGATCGAGCTGGTAACTGAATCAAGATTGCGCAGACTATCGAGTCTGCGCACTAAGCATGCCGCCCCTGCAGTGAAGTGATTTTCTTCAAGCTCGTTTGGCATGATTGCGATAATATGGGCGACATTTGGAGATGTCAAGCTCGCACGTTGCAGGAAGACAACATAGTTGCCGTTTAATCCTGCGACGGCGATGGCGAGGTGCCCAGGTCGCTAATGTGCAAGAGCCGAAAGGGTTAGCTTATGGGGGTCCCGGGGTATCGGTCACGGCATCTGGAGGTGGCGTGTTGATCAATGTGAACGCTGGTCTTGCAGTCAGATGCATCACAAAGGGGTCAGTGCGGATTCTCACACCTTAAGCCGATGCTTGGGAAGTGCTTATCAAATGTGAGAATGGGCTTTCATCCAAGGTGCTATCCTGGAACATCATTTGCCTCTGTTCTGACGCCGGCCCTGAGGATGAAGTGCCGGCATACCATGGATGGCTGATATGCAAGGAGGCATATTTTTTCATGGCTAATCCCAACCGCCGGACCACCGAGCGGCTTTCGCTTCAGTTGGACGTCCTGTATCGGAGAACAGGCCCAATCCTGGGCGGATCCCAGAGTGCCAGGACCTTGAACGTCAGTGTCGGTGGGATCTGTTTTCACACAAGGGACGATTCCCTTCGAGCCGGCGCGATCCTTGAGATCGAGCTGCGGATTCCCCCGCGACACGGCGTCCTTGAGATGGGGGGAAGGATGCGAGGCATTGCCCAGGTGCTGCGGGTCCGGCAGTCGCACCCTGTCCGGGATGACCCGGGGTTGGGTGGCCGTTGTGTGGTGGCCGCCCGATTCTGTCAGCCACCGACGCTGTACACGTAGTCATTGCCCAGGCCATGCATTCTTGCCTTGCATGGTCATCTCCGCCGCCTTGATCCCTTGCGGGCCTGCCCCTTCTTCCTCGCCCGCCGGGCAGGCTCGGGCTGAGACAGGGGTTCGAGGGGCGACAGGCTCAACTGCCTGGCAGGGACGTTGACGGCGAGTATCCGGACCTTCATGGGCTGGCCCAGGCGGATGGTCACGCCCGATCGCTCGCCCACTATACAGTGGGCCTGGGCTTGGTACCTCCAGTTATCCGGGCCCAGTTCAGGGAGCTTGACCAGGCCTTCGATCCCGAACTTGCGGCACTGGACAAACACGCCGAAGTGGGTCAGTCCCGTGACCACGCCGTCGATAGGATCACCCATGCGCTGGCTGAGCATCTGCAGGATCAGCACGGCCTTCAGGTCATTCTCGGCGTCCTTGGCGCACTGCTCGGTGAAGGTGATGTGCCGGCCGATCTCGGCCAGGTCCAGGGACGCGAGTGCGAGTTTGGCCTGGTCGACCCGGCCTTCCAGGTAGTACTGGATCGCCCGATGGGCCAGGAGATCCGCGTATCGCCGAATAGGGCTGGTGAAGTGACAGTAGCTCTTGGAGGCCAGGGCATAATGTCCCACGTGGAGCGGGGCGTAGACCGCCTTCTCCAGGCTCCGCAAGACCACCAGGTTGATGGCCAGCTCACAGTCCCGGCCTTCGACGGCCCGCAAGAGGGACTGGATAGCCGCCCGGTCGGGGTTCCTGGGAATGGCAAGACCGAATGTCTTGACCAGCTTGGCCAGGTCCTTCATGGCCAGGGGATTGGGGTCAGGGTGGATGCGGCGTATGAATGGCACGTCGAGCCGGTCCAGAAAGGAGGCCACTGCCTCGTTGGCCTCCACCATGAACATCTCGATGATCGTGTGGGGATAGCTGGTGTCCGCCGGATGGGCGTCCGCAACGCGGCCGGCCTTGTCCAGGACCAGCTCCGTCTCAGGCAGGGCCAGATGGAGCATGCCTGCATCGGCCCGCCGTTGCTCGATGATGCGAGCAAGGGTGTCCATGTCTCGCAGGAGCCTGACCACCTCTGCGGGCAGGTCCCGGGTGTGGCCCTTCAAGGCAGCATCGGTCTGGAGATAGGTCATTCGCTGCCTGGAGCAGATGAGGCAGTTGGCGAATCTCCTGGATACGATGTTTCCCCGGTCGTCGTAGGTGATGAAGACGCTCTTGGTAAACCGCCTCTGTCCGGGTTGCAGCGAACAGACGCCGTTGCTGAGGACCTCCGGCAACATCGGGATGGTCCTGCCCGGCAAGTACGCGCTGTTGCCTCGCTGGCCAGCCTCCTTGTCCAGGGGCGTATCGGCGGGCACGAAGTGGGCCACGTCCGCGATGTGGACGCCCAAGACCCAGCCTCCGTTGCCGTCCCGTTTGAGGCTGATGGCGTCATCGAAGTCCTTGGCATCCGGCGGGTCTATGGTGATGATGACCTGACCGGTCAGGTCCTCGCGACCCGACGCCTGATCCGGGTCGAATCGAGAGGCCGCCTGATGGGCCTGGTCCAGGCAGGCCTGGTCGTACTCCGTGTGGAGGTGGAATTGGTGGATCACGGAGGCGATCTCGGCATCGTACTGGCCTGCCCTGCCCAGGACCTCGATGATCACGCCCCGAGCCAGATCCCGCTCCGTGGGATAGGTCAGGATCTCCACGACCACCTTGTCCTTCTCGCCGGCGTCCTTGGCCGTGACGTCGTCCACACAGATCGGCTCAAGGAAGCCGGACCCGTCGGGCTGGACCACCCAGGCCTGCTCGGATCGGATCAGGGTCCCGACGAATCGGTTCCTGGCCCGCTCCACGACCTGGAGGATCTGGCCGTTGTACCTGGCCTCGCTGCCCCGTCTGCCCGTGCGCTCGGCCTTGGCCATGACGATGTCCCCCGTCATGGCGTCGGCGCTCTGACCGGGAGGTATGAACAGGTCGCCATGGGCGTTGGGCTGCAGGGGCACCACGAATCCGAAGCCCTTGGGATTCGCGCGAAAGGTCCCCACGACCGTGCCGGACATGGGCGGGAGGTTGACCAGGTTGCCCTGGCCCACGATCACGTGGCCGGCCTTGCGGAGGTCCTCAAAGGCCGCCTGGAAGGCCGGGTAGTCCTCGGCCTCCACGCCCATGTCGTGGGCCAGGCGGGCCAGCTTGATCGGTTCGTAGTCGTCGTCCCGTAGATAACGGATGATGGTCTTCTTGAAGGTCTCTTGCATGGGATCACATTGTACCCGGGCTGCAGGCATCCCTCAATAGTCGCCTATTGACTTGCGATCGTGCCTGGGGTGAGGTTTAATAGGCCGTGTTGTCAAGGCCCCATATGGATCGGTGGATCGCTTGAAACGGATCGGCATGCAACCGAGTGGCATGGTAAGGACAACCTGTCTGGCAGCGGGGGTTGTGCTTGCGTCGTCCATCCCGGCGCTGGCCCAGGACGGTGACCAGCCCGACGGCAGCCTCGCGAGGTACGTGCACAGGATCCCGCTGTACCCGGAGGACAAGGACGGCGACAAGGGGCTTCGCATCACTCCGGACCAGGCCCGTCCGTTGCCGTTTTCCGTGAGGTGGTCGTGCAGCAACTGCCACGACTATGATACCGTGCGCCAGGGCTTTCACTTCAACTCCACAGACCCCAATGCCCAGCCCGGACGGCAGGCCCAGCCCTGGATCTATGTGGACCCGCGTCTGGCCGTGCAGGTGCCTTTGTCATACAGACCCTGGCCAGGGGTATACCGACCGGAGCAGCTCGGCATCAGCCGGTTTGACTTTGTCAGGCACTTCGGACGCCAGATGCCGGGCGGCGGTCCAGGCGAGGCCTACGCCGATGACCCCAACGCCGCAGGCCAGACCCGCGTGAGCGGTCGGCTGGAGGTCAACTGCCTGGCGTGTCACAATGCCGGTCCGGGCCAGGATCAGGGATGTCCCTTTGGCTATGCGGATCAGGTGCGAGAGGGCAACCTCCATTGGGCAGCCACGGCCTCTTCGGGACTGGCCAGCGTCAGGGGATCGGTCCGCAACGTGCCTGCGAGCTACGATCCATACGCCGCAGTGAGAGGATCGATCGACCCCAATGCCCCGCCGCCCACGACTTGGTATCAGAGGACCGCCTTTGATGACAACAACGACGTCTTTCTCGACCTGACCCGGTACGTCCCCAACGAGCGGTGTTACTACTGCCACTCCAATGTCCTGGCTGGCCGGACCGACGGCGACAAGGTCCTGGCCGACGAAGACATACACGTGGCCTCAGGGCTACGATGCGTCGATTGCCATCGCCACGGGATCGACCACCTGATCGTCCGCGGATATCCGGGGCAGTTCAAGGATCCCAACCACGCCTGGGCCAGCGGCCTGACCTGTGAGGGTTGCCATCTGGGAGACCCCTTGGCCGCTGAACCCACGGCAGGGCGGTTGCGTGCCCCAGTGCCAAGCCACAAGGGCATCCCTCTGATCCATTTCGAGAAGCTCGCGTGTACCGCCTGTCACAGCGGCCCGTGGCCGTCGTCGCGGGCCGGACTGGTCAAGACCTCCAGGGCCCACGCCCTTGGAACGACCTATGCCGAGAAGGCAGACCAGGCCCTGCCGCACATCGTCTTTCCGGTGTTTGCCAGGTTGGAGAACGGCAAGATCGCCCCCCACAAGATGATCTGGCCGGCGTTTTGGGCGACAATTCAGCACTCAGTACCCAGCACTCAGCACTCAGAGGGACTGGTGATGCCCGTTCCTTTGACCGTGGTTGAGCCGATCGCAAAGAAGCTCATCCGCCGGGGTCTGGTGCCCAAGACCAATGACTGGCCTCCATTGACCGACGAGATCGTCGGGCAGATGCTGACGGCCTTGACCAAGCAGGTCGGGGCCCAGGCCGTGTACGTCTGCGGCGGCAGGATGCACTGTCTTGACCAGGACGGCAGGCTCGTGGCCAAGGATCATCCCGGGGCCGCTCCCCTCCTCTGGCCTGCAGCCCACGAGGTCCGACCTGCCCACCAGGCCCTGGGCGTTCGACGGTGCCAGGATTGCCACGACAACGGTTCGCCGTTCTTCTTTGGGGCCGTGCCGGTGGATACGCCGATGGTCTCCGGACAGGGGCAGCACAGGCCGATGTCGGACTTCGAGGGGATCGACGTTGGGTTCGTGAAGGTCTTTGGCTGGTCGTTTGCCTTTCGCCCCTGGCTGAAGGTCATAGGTCTGGTCTCGTGTGGGGTGTTGGCACTGGTCATCATGGCCTTTGCAGGCAGGGCCCTGGCCAGGATATCGAGGGCCTTTTCAGAAAGGGATGCGGATTGACGCCATGTTCCGTGAAGCGGCCATGACGGCGGTGGCGGTCACTGGGGTGGGGATCTTGCTGCACGCCCTGATCGCCCGCCGTCCAGGCAGGAAGGCAGCCGTGGAGCGACCCAGGATGGGCCTGTTCGTGGGCTTGGTCCGGGCAGCGGCAGCCCTCGTGGTCTTCGTGTGTATGCTGGGCCTGGGGATCAGCGGGCTCTATGCGCGACTGGTCCTGGACGCGGCCGTGTCAGGATACTGGTTGATCGTCCATGTGGCCTTTGGAGGGGCCTTCGTGGCGTCCATGGCGGTCTTTGCCGTGGCATGGGCCTGGGACCACCGCGACCCGCCCCACCTATGGGGCCGCGAGGTGGCGTTCTGGCTGATGGTGATCGCGGCGATTCCGATGGTGCTGGCGGTCCTCCTGAACATGTTTCCGGTGTTTGGGACCCCATGGCAGGGGCTGCTGCTGAACGTACATCGGTACAGCGCACTGGTGTGCGCGATCTGTGGCGTGGTCTGGGGGTATCTGACGATTCGCAGGGTGAAGGCTTAGGAAGGGATAGACAGATGTCACTACTACTCGGATACGACGTGGGCAGTTCCTCGATCAAGGCAACCCTCATGGAGGCCCGGACCGGCAAGGTCGTGGCCTCTGCCTCGTCTCCCAAGAAGGAAATGCAGATAGTCGCCAAAAGGGCGGGGTGGGCGGAGCAGCATCCGGACCTCTGGTGGCAGCACGTGAAGGCGGCCACACGGCAGATCAGGGCTGCGGCCCGGTTCAGGCCCGCGGACGTTGCGGCGATCGGGATCTCGTATCAGATGCACGGGCTGGTGGTCGTCGATAGGGGCGGCCAGGTGCTTCGCCCGGCCATCATCTGGTGCGACAGCCGCGCGGTCGAGATCGGCCGCAGGGCCGCAGAGGCGATCGGACCGGCCAGGTGTCTCAGGAGCCTCCTGAATCTGCCCGGCAATTTTACGGCCTCCAAGCTGGCCTGGGTCAAGGCCAATGAGCCCAGGCTCTACAAGAAGATCCACAAGATCATGTTGCCCGGCGACTACATTGCCTTCCGGATGACCGATCAGATCCGGACCACGCCGTCGGGCCTGTCCGAGGGGATCCTGTGGGACTATCGAAGACAGGCCCTGGCCCAGGTTGTGCTGGATCACTACGGCCTTGATGCGGATCTGATCCCGGATCAGGTCCCGACCTTCTCGGTGCAGGGCGAATTGACGAGCCGGGCGGCTGCTGAACTTGGACTGGCTGCCGGTACGCCGATTGCCTATCGGGCCGGAGACCAGCCGAACAACGCCTTGTCGCTGAACGTGCTCAACCCCGGCGAGGTGGCGGCCACGGCGGGGACCAGCGGCGTGGTGTACGGCATCAGTGCCAAGGAGCAGTGCGACCCCAAGAGCCGCGTCAACACCTTCGTGCACGTCAATCACGGTCCCAGGTCACCTCGCTATGGGGTGCTGCTGTGTCTCAACGGCACGGGCATCCTCAATAGCTGGCTCAAGCACCACGTCACCGACGGGATGGACTATCCCCAGATGAACGGCGTGGCCGACCAGGTCCCGGTCGGGTCCGAGGGCCTGGTCGTGCTGCCCTACGGCAATGGGGCCGAGCGGACCCTGGAGAATGCCAACGTCGGCGCGAGCGTGGCCAACCTCAGCTTCAACATCCACACACGGGCCCACCTGCTGCGCGCGGCACAGGAGGGGATCGTCTTTGCCCTCAAGTACGGCCTGGACATCATGCAGGAGCACGCCGGAGTCAAGACCAAGACCGTGCGGGCAGGTCACGCCAACATGTTCCTCAGCCCCCTCTTTGCAGAGGCCTTTTCCACGGTCACCGGAGCGACGGTGGAACTGTACAACACCGACGGTTCGCAGGGTGCGGCCCGTGGCGCCGGCATCGGGGCAGGGGTCTACCGCGGCACCGGGGACGCCTTCGTGGGTCTGGACTGCAAGAAGACCATCAGGCCTGACAGGAAGGCGGACGCGGCGTACAAGGAGGCCTATCACCGATGGCGGGAGGTGCTGCGGGCCCGACTTGAGGTGTAGCCCGCGTTTCTCACAGGGTTTTGGACCATTGTGGTGGAAACGACGAACCCAATGCGACTTGCGGCAGAGAAGGGTGCCACCGTGGCACGACAGTCTGTTTTGAGCGCGGCATGTTGGCTGGCTGCAAGGCCGCAGGTTCCGTTTGCCCGGAGGCGTATTGAAATACGTCGAGGACGAACGGGACCGAGAACGCCGCAGCCAGGCAACAGGACCGCTCAAAACCGAAAGCCTGTGAGAAATGCGGGCTAGACCCGGAGGTTCTCGACCGAGCCATGGAACCGCCTTGGAGAGAAGAATGGGCCGCCTTGAGGGCGGCCTTCAAGAAGGGCCAGGCCGTCAGCCAAGGGCAGCTTGATGACCTGGCAGAGACCTGGGTCGGGCGGGTCAAACCCACCGGCAAGGAGACCGAGACGCTGGTCTTGGTGGACGGCCAGGGTCAGTCGCTCCAGCCCAGGCGTCAGGCGCCGCGATGGTTGTGTCACCTGCTGGCCTTGCGACACAAGGCCGTCCACGTGCTGTTGGTGTGGGATAGTCCCAAGCTGGGCTGCGTGTTGGTCTGCCAGGTCAGGAGCTGGGACAAGATCGACTACCCCGGGTTCGTGGATATCTCGGTGGGCGGGCACGTGGTCGGCGACGGCGATTCCAGGCAGGCGGCCTTTTTGGAGATGCACGAGGAGATCGGCGTGGCGAGCGAGGACCTGGTCGGGGGTGACCTGACCTTCGTCGGCGCCTACGACTGCACCCACGAGTCCGACAAGCGGCCATTCTACGACGCCGAGTGGCGGGACGTGTATATCGCCAGAGTGAATTCCCTGGAGGCGATCCGCTTCACAGACGGGGAGGTCGTGGGGATCTACCTGTGCCCGCAATCGGAGGCGAGGAACCTGCTGACCCAGGACCGGCTTGCCGTGGCCAACGGCCTGCGTCTGTCGCTGCCCGTGTGCCTGGACCATCTGGCGACCAGGAGATGAGGGAGTCGTCATCCATGCCCGGCACGTGGACGAACCGGTATTGGGTCCTGCGTCACGGTCACAGCCAGGCCAATGAGGCCGGGCTGATCGTCGGCGACCCCCGAAACGCCCTCACCCGGTACGGCCTGACGGACAAAGGCAGGTCTCAGGTGAGGGACAGCCTCACCCAGGCCAGGGCCCGGGGCGTGCTCGAAGGGGCGGTCGTGGTCTACAGCTCGCCTCTGCTTCGAGCCGTCCAGACGGCCCAGATCGCGGCCGAGGTCTTGGGGGTGGCCGGGTTTTTGGCCGACGATCGCCTTTGTGAGCGATGCTTTGGCGAGTTGGAGTTGACCTGCGATGCCAACTACGAGAAGGTCTGGGCCGAGGACGCCAGAGACCCCGGGCATACGCTGTGGGCCGTGGAGGCCGTGAGGGCCGTGCTTGAAAGGGCGACGTCGCTGATCGCTCGGATCGAACGAGCGGCCACGGGCCGAACGATCCTGTTGGTGACCCACGGAGATGTCGCCTCAATCCTGTCGTGTGCGGCGGCCGGCATGGACCTGCGGCGGCATCGGCTGTATGCGGTCCAGACTGCCCAGTTGTGCCGGGTGCAGTGGATGGGCCCTGCGTGAGTCAGGTTTCTGGGACGGCATCAAAGTCAGATGGGCCGACTGTCGATAAAAAGGATTGACCTCAGGGACTTGGGTTCTTACGATCATAGGGTCTTTTGAGGTCGTGTATTGACCGGTATAAGAGAGGACAGAATATGCAGCAGTCAAGCTATAGGACCAAGACAGTTCTCGCATGGGTAAAGGGGGCCGTGGGCGTTGCCCTTGTGGCGGGTTTGCTCGCCACTTCAGGATGCTTTGCCTCGAACCCCGAGCACATCATGGCCTTCAAGAAGCCGTATGAGGTGGACGTGACGGCCCAGCACTACGCGCTTCAGCCGCCCGATGAGGTAGAGATCCACTGTGCGAGGGTGCCTGAGATCGACAAACAGAGGCAGCGGATCAGACCCGACGGCAAGATCAGTTTCGAGGCTCTGGGCGAGATCGATGTGGCCGGCAAGACGCCCGCTCAGGTGGCGGCGGTCTTGGAGGGAAAGGTGGCCGGCCTTTATACCTTGCCCGGCGACAAGCCGATCGAGGTGCGAATAGTGGCCTTTCAGAGCAAGTGCTACTATGTCCTGGGTCAGGTTCTTGAACCAGGTCGCAAGAGCTACACCGGTCGCGATACGGTGTTGTCGGCCATTTCCGATGCGAAGCCAAACGCCATGGCCTGGAAGGACCGAATCCAGGTGATCAGACCGTCCAGTGACCCCAGTTCCGGGCAGCCCAAGATCTTTGAGATCAACTACGGCCAGATTGTCACGAGAGGCGACCTGAGCAAGGACGTCCTGTTACAGGAAGGAGACATCGTGTGGGTGCCGCCGACGGTTTTCTCCTACATGTCCATGAAGCTTGAGGAAATCATTACGCCTATCGCCAGGGCGTTCACGGGTGCATACTATGTCAGCGGTGGCCAGCAGGGCATGACCCCATACGGCACTTTTGCGAACCGGTAGCCGGGCTGGCTGAGTCTGATGGATACGAATCAGCGATTGGTCCAGGATCGGAGATCCGTCCGGGCAGGGCCCGTCAAGACCCTGCATGTGGTCAGCACGATCTGGTTCATCGTCTGCTTCGCGTATCTGTTGGTCATGGCCTTGCGTGAGGCGGGTTTTCGGTGGTGGGTCATCTTTTCCCTTTCAGGGTACTCGGCGGTCTTCGTCTTCCTGCTGGTCAGCGTCTATCTATTCGCGCTCTTTCGAGGCGTCAGCCGGGACCGGCAGATCGAGCCTGAGCACCCGTTGACGTGCACCGATTACTACATGATGCTCTATGCGGGTGGGCCTTTGCTGGGTGGGATCGCAGGATGCCTGAGCAGTATCGGCCTGGGGGGCGGCGTGGAGTTCATCCGGCGGATGGCCCTGGGGACCTTTGTCACGACCTTTGTCGTTTGGGTGATCCTTGACCCCGGCCTGGCCGTGGTGGAGGGGCTGCTTCCAGCCAGTCGTGGCAACCGGGCGGCCCGTCTGGCCCGCGAAGAGGCCGATCGCCGGGACAGAGAGGCCAAGCGGCAGCAGGTGCTGACCGGCGTCCTGGAGGCAGAGCAGACCCATCGCCGGATCTGGGAACAGGCGTTGGCACCCTATGCCCAGGAACTGTCTCTGCTGCTGGCCACGGACGCGGACGGATTCTCAAAGGCGAGGGCGAGGGCCGTAGAGATCGGTGCCGACGCCTGGAGATTGGGCGGGATCGGCTGCATGCGGCAGCTCCGCGAGATGGCCGTTTCCCTCGGGAATGGGCGGTCAACCAACGATCCCGTCGTCGATTACCTATCCTATTGGTGGGATGGGATCGGAACCTGGCGCGGACCCAATAGCTAAGGACCCGTTAGGAAGTGGCTGACCGGAGGTACGCGACGTCGAGCCCTGCCTGGTCGCGCGTCTGTTCAACGGCATCTGGCCGCCCCTGCGGCCGGCGGAGTGAGGGGAAGTGGAGCCGATGAGAGTCGAACTCCCCTTGATTCGGCATCAAAAACGCCGATTTCTGGAAATTCTACGGAAAAGAGCGCAGAATCCGGCGCAGTTGCCGGCGATTCGGCCGCTCCTGACCCCGATCTGGCCTACCTGATCGACCGCTGGCCAGGCCTGCCCAAGGAGACCAGACAGGCAATCATGGCCCTGGTAGCCGGGCATGGCGAAAATCCCCAGATTTGACTTGAACCTGTATAGCAAAATTGCGATATTATGTAAGGAGACCACGGATGGCAAAGACCGATGTCTTGATCTATCAGGATGCCGACGGCCGGGTGCCGCTGCTGGACTGGCTCGACGGCCTGCCGGTCAAGGCCCGCGACAAGTGCATTGTCCGGGTGGAGCTTCTGGCCCAGATGGGGCATGATCTGAGGCGGCCCCATTGCGATCTGCTGGAACAAGGGGTCTTTGAGTTGCGGGCCAGGCTGGGCAGCGTCAACTATCGGATACTTTACGCCTTCGTGGGTCACCATGTGGTCCTGCTGTCGCACGGCTGCACCAAGGAAAGGGCTGTGCCGAAAACGGAGATCAACCAGGCCTTGAGAAACCTGGAGCAGTTCAGGAAGGACCCCAAGGCCCATACCTGTACCGAAGGATTATGACATGGCCAAGCGAAGGAGAACCACAATGGATGCAGTGAAGATCCTGCACGACCGGTATGTCAAGGGCGACCCCAAACGCCTGGCCTCCTTGGAGTCCGAACGGGAGAAAGCCGCCATCGCGGCCCAGATATACGACCTGCGGACCAAGGCTGGCCTTACCCAGAGGCAACTGGCAGGCCTCGTCGGTACCACCCAGTCGGTAATCAGCCGCCTGGAGGATGCGGACTACAGGGGCCACACCCTCAGCCTGCTTGAGCGGATCGCCACTGCCCTGCATTGCCGGGTGGAGGTGCGGCTCCTGCCGGCCAAGCCCGGGTATGCCTATGCGTCATCCTGATCCTAACTGCCACGGAGGGCAACGCCCATGAGTGAGACCGAGACAAACCCAGATCCCAAGACGCCCAGGAAGAGACGCATTCCCGAACACTGTGCCGTAATCCAACCAAGCCTGTACACCGGATCACTGCGAAAGGCCGGGCCTTATGTGCTGGCTGACTGGCCCTGGATTCTGTGCCACGCAGACCCAGACGGTCCCGTGAACGTCAGTGCACAGGTCCTGGCAGATGAGATCGGTGGGCTCGTTGTGGAACACCAGAAAGTCCTGGATTGGCTCCTAAGCCCAGACCCAAAGAACGAGTGCCAGGCGTGCGAGGGGCAAAGGCTGTTCAGAGTCGGCAATTCCAGGTATTGCGTCGCCAACAACTGGCAGCATAGGAGTTTACGTCAATCCATTGCAGAGGCAGAATACGATCGTGACTGGGATCGACAGCACAGACACAGCGGCTGGCAACGTGCCAAGGCAAAGCGAAACAGTCCGGGTCAGTCCGAGTTAAGAGAGCATAAGTAAGACTGATAGATGCTCAATGCGAGAGATGGCTCCAGAGAAGGTCCGCGGCGGTGTCCAAGGCAAGAGGCCACGGATTCCCTTGGGTAGTCCTAGTCATAGTGCGGTCGATTGGCGTTGAAGTAGGCCTTAGCTGCATCCTGCCCTTGAGTCTGTAGAATCTTCCTGACGGTCGCGTTGAATTCCTCCAATGTCTTCGGCAGGTTCGTGGGTAGAGTCTCTGTTTGCTGCAATGCTGTGTTCGGTTCTGGGGTGGGCTTCTGGCCAACGATCTCCTCTTCAAATGACCCCGAGTGTGGCGAGACCGCCATTGACGGCTTGTATACTGTCTTCCCTGTGATCACGTCTAGATCCAGACCCATAGCGGCCCACTGTCTAAGCTTCTCTTGGTACGGAGCGTCGAGATTGGCTTGGTCAACTGCCTCAGTCGCAAGAATTGGCATGATACCCCTGTGCTCATCCTTGAGTGAGAATTGGCACTGCCAGATGCGGCCATCCTCAGTGTCCAACAGAAGGAAATTCCAGATGTTGTCCGTCGGGTAGAGTGTGAACCGTCCGAGCTGGCCAGGAGGCCTGACCAAGGGTGTTGAGTTGACCGGGAACTTCCCACGGGCTCCATTTGGGTCCACACTATAGGCTATCTGCCACACACGCCCGTCCCTGGTGTCGAGTAGGAGTTGATTCCACATGTTCTGCGTCCTGAACAAGCGGTATGGCACATCAACCTTCTGGGGCGGGTCAGTCTCAAGTCTAACTGGGTCTCCCACAGACAGACACTCAGGTCCCACTGCTAACGCGAGAGCGAGGCCAACAAGCCTGAATTCGGAAACAGTCCTCATAGTTGCCTCCCTGTAGAATCTCACAATACTCGTGACTGAACGACCACAGGGTATCAGGTTGTCCCGAGCACGTCAACGGCAGATCCAGTGGGGTCATACTCGTCCAACAGTCCTGAGAGACCAGCGTGGGTTCGGGTCATGGGCCTTCCACGAACTGCGATTTGACAAAGGTCGATGGATGGAAGCCGTCGGGTGCTCGTGTCTCTTTACAGAACCGGGCGGGAAGTGGATAATCCCCACAGACATGACGGCTAGCTACCGTCAAACGTCTGGCCCCGCGGCAAGGTCCTCACTTGTCCCCTTCGCCGCAGGGTCAGACGGCCCAGAAAGGACAAGTTGAATGGCCCAAAGAAAGTCCCACATCCATGGTGCCAAGCCCGCACACCCGGGCTGTTTGCGCGGTGAGACCTATGAGAGATCAGCCGCCCAAGGCTTCGCCACGAACCTGAACAATTGGGCCACTGAACCACTCCCTGAGAGCTACTTGGCTCTCCGAGAACAGGAACACTCGCTCACGGTGATACTCAACGATCCGCGATGGCCTGAGACGCTCGCATGGCTTAAGCGAAGGAACCCGACGGCCTACAAAAAGCTCGCCGCCCTCCAGGAGGCGGTTGTCGAGGAATTCCTCGGAGTGCGAATGTGGGTCAAAGCCTATGCAAAGACAAGCCCCGAACTACGTGCGTTACCGGAGACCAAGGCTGCCGATGCGGTGCTCCTCGCCTTCAACAGGAGTCGTCTCGCAGCCGCAATTCAACGATGCCTGTTGCCGGACGTAACGAAATCTCTGCAGGACACAATTACGCACGCCAGAGAACTCGCAGTGGAGATGGCGAGCCTTGTCGCTGAGCCCAAAGGACGGGAGACTGGGCGGAAGCCTGAGGAGACCGGCGGAGCGCCCACAACACACCCGGCCGCGGAGAAGGACGAACATCCGGTAGAGACGCACAGAGACCCCACGCCAGCCGAACTAAGGGCTTGGCAAAGCTATGGATTGGTCTGCAAAGAGAGACCTGATTTGATGCCCACAGAGGGTGCAAAGAGATACACCAAGGAGATGTACGAGGAAGCGATGCAGTCGCCCACATACAGGGACGAGGACACCGGCAAACAGAACCGCAAACCCAACTTCGGAAGCTGGAAGCGAAACCTGCGCGGGTACATACAGAAGGCTCCCAAACAAGAAGATACGCGACCTCATATACGCTCTGAAGAGCTTGTTGACGACCCAGACAAGATCGACCATCTATCCAGTGTACAAAGGCGTCGCTCTGCCAAGGAATAGATCCGCGCGGATGAGCGCGGATTGGCCTCACTTTTTTTGACGAATCCTGCAAGCCCTATTCGCCACCCACTTTATGCGCGGGCATAGAAGACAATCCGCGCACCATCCGCGCACCATTCGCGTGACAGCGGCAATCCGCGTTGTAGTCCAGAAGGGACATATGAAGTGTCCCGGATATTGGAAAGGTGCGACTATGAACGAATTGCTGACTGCTGAAGACCTGGCACAGCAACTTCACCTGCGGCCGAGCACCATCAAACGATGGAGTCAGGAGGGCCTGATACCCTGTCTGCGACTCTCGGGCAAGGTAATCCGCTTTGACCCTGCCGAAGTCGATCGCGTGTTACGCGACAGATCAACCCATGAACCAAAACTAGCGGCGAAGTGCCAAGGAGGTCACCTGTGAAGAAAGGCGAAGTGCCAAGGAGGTCACCTGTGAAAACAAAAGAAGCCAGCAGCGGGCAGCCACCGGCGACGAGTAACACGATTCAAGAAACATCGTACCGCTCAAGCCAGGTCCCGTCAAGCCCCTGGGCCGCGGAACCCCAACCCGTCCGTCTGAATTTGCGATTTGGTGACGGCGAGGTGCTTGGACTGCTGATCCTGGCGCTTCAGGATAGCGACCTGCCGCGCCACCAGAAGCGGTGCGGCTGGCGGCTCGTGGAGCGTTGGTTGCGGGAGTTTGTTGGGGTGAAGTATTGGGAGCAGGTGGCGTGACTACCGGCCAAGGGAATCGCTGGAAGTGCACCTTCCCTGCGTGCCGACTGCACGGCGGCCGGATCGTGGACCACCTGCCGTCTGGCTGTCCCCTTGGCCATGACCGCCCTGGCGAGCCGATCAACCGGCTACAGGACCAGGCCTTTCGCCTCATGGACGTGCGGACCAGCCACCACGATCCCGCTCGGGGTCTGAGCATCCTGGCCCAGGCCTGGACTTGCTCGGCCTACATCGGCAGGAACCTGCGGTCCCCTACGGTCATGCTGCTGAGACGGCAGCCCAACAGCAAGGGTCTTTCGGACGGGATGCAGGACATCCTGCGGCGCGGATCCCAGGAGGGGGAGCCATGAGCCAGGCCTGGGTATCGAAGGTGGTCTGGATGATCGTGCAGGCGGATCTCACACCGGAGGCCCGAGTTCTCTGGGCATATCTGGCCTACCGTCAGGCCGACAATGCGACCTGCTGGCCGGCTCTGGACCGCATAGCCAAGGACCTCCATCTGAGCGTCTGGAAGACCCGTGAAGCGATCCGCGAGCTGATCACGAAGGGACTCCTGCGGCGAGAGCAACCCAAGACCGGCCGTGGTCACATTACCCGTTATGCCGTAGTCGGCAAAGGGTCTGAAATACAAACCCTTTCAGGCGAGAAAGGGTCTGAAAACCAGCACGGAAAGGGTCTGGATTTCCAACAAAGTGAGGGGGTGTATAAGGAAGAAGACTATTTAATAAAGAGAAAACCCAAGCGAGTTGTTGTTTGTTCTTCTGACCTGGAGCAATTCGAGGGAGCCCGGAGGCTGTATCCGGGGACCAAGCGCGGGCGAGATACCGAGTTCGGCGACTTCCGCAGGAAGCACAAAGACTGGCCGGCGGTCCTGCCCGAACTACAGCCGGCAATCCGAGCCCAAATCCGCCATCGGCAGACCTTGGCGGAGGCCCTGCAATTCGTGCCAGCGTGGAAGAACTTCAGGACATGGCTGTACCAGCGATGCTGGGAAGAACAAGTCCCGACGCCAGCGGGGATCGGGGACCTCGACGGCATGGGCATGAGCGAGGAAGAGGCCGAGGCCTTTGAGCGTGAACACGGCTGGCCGTCCACGCCACAGAAGGAGGTCGCGGTATGACACCCTCCCAAGACAACCTCCGCAGAGATCGCGCAGCCATGGCCCGCGAGCTGGAGTTGGCGGGCGCCGAGTTCCACGGGAATGAATGCCGTTGCCCATTCCACGAGGACCAGAGGGCCAGTGCGGGGATCTTCCAGGGCCAGGATGGAGTCTGGCGGTTCAAATGCCAGGCCCAGGGCTGTGGCGTAGGGGGCGACATCTACGACATCAGGGCCAAGATCCAGAATCGTACACTGGCCGAGGTCCTGCGCGAGGCAGATCAGGGCGGATCAGCCCCGAGGCCGCCCGGCTCCGCAGCCAAGGCGCCCACGGTGTTCGCCAGCATCGAAGCCATGGAGGCTGTTGTGCCAGGCAAGATCGAGGCCCGCTACACCTACACGAATCCCAGGACCAAGACGCCCGACCTGGTAGTGATCCGATACCTCCGGGACGACGGGAAGCACTTCTGGCAGGCCTCGCCTGTCGATGGCGGCTGGATACTCAAGCGGCCCCAGGGACAGTTGCCACTCTACAACCGCATCCACATGGCCACTACCGATGCCGTGATGGTGGTCGAGGGCGAGAAGTGCGTCCATGCCATCAGGTCCGCCGGGTACATCGGCACAACCAGCCCCATGGGTGCGGGGAAGGCCTCCTACGCAGACTGGAGTCCCCTGGCTGGTAAGACCTGCTACCTCTGGGCAGACAACGACGAGCCAGGCATCATGCACATGCAGCAGGTTGCGGAGATCCTCCAGAAACTGGACCCGGCGCCGAAGGTCTACTGGATAGACCCGAAGGACCTTGACCTGCCGCCCAAGGGCGATGCTGTGGACTTTCTGGCCAAGTGGGAGCCTGAGCTTGCCCGCTCGGCCATCCAGACCGTGATCGAGATGGCTGCGCCCATGGCCTGTGAGCCGCAACCAGGCAAAGCCGAAGCTCCGGCCGAACCGACGACCACGGTGCCGACCACTGGGGCGGCTGCCCTGCTGCAACGGCACCTGGACCGAATCAAGCGCGGGGTGATAGCGCCGGTGCCATGGCCGTGGGCCCGGCTCAATGACCTTGCAGCGGTCCTGTTACCTGGCGCGGTGGTGGTGTTCGCTGGATCGCCCGGCGCCTCCAAGTCACTGGCCGCCCTGCAATGTACAAGCTACTGGGTCACGCAGGGTATCCGGTGTGCCCTGCTATGCTTGGAGGGAGCGATGGAACGTCACTTGACCCGGTTACTCAGCCAACTGGAGGAAAACGCATCAATCACGAGCTGGAAATGGGTCAAGGAGAACCCCGACGCCGTTGACCAGGCCTCCGCCCGGCACGCAGCCATGATCGACCGGATCGGGCCTGCCCTGGAGACGATGCGGCGCGAACACGTTACACACACCAGCCTGGCGGCCTGGATCAAGGCCAAGGGCAAGGATGGCTGCCGTGTCGCAGTGGTCGATCCCATCTCCGTGTCAGATCCGGGGAGCGACAGGCAGTGGGTGGCCGACAAACGACTGATCACTTCGTCCGGCGAGTTGGCTACTGAGTATGGGATGTCGGTTATCCTGGTTTCCCATCCCGCCAAGAATGCGGCCGGGATCAGCCTGGACAGTCTGTGCGGAGGTGCGGCTTTCCAGCGGCACGTGGACGCGGTGCTTTGGTTGCAGTTCCATGAGGTGCCCCGCACCGTAACCATGGCGAGCCCCTGCGGCAGGTTCGAGGGCCAAATAGACCGGACCCTGCACATTCTCAAGGCCAACGACAGCCCAGGCCAGGGCAAGTGCCTTGGATTTGTCCTGGATAAGAAGTCCCTTACCCTCGCGGAGCAGGGACTCATCATTCGCGAACCGAAACCGAGAAAGGAGTCTTCTGAATGAGTAGCCCGACCCTACGTGACCTGTTGACGGAAATCCGTGACAACCCCAAGGACTTGCCGGAGGGCTTCCCCGTTGGGCGGTTCAGGGCCTTTATCGCTGAGCGCCTGCGGTCTGACCATTGGCCCGGACAGGCCCAGGTCCTGCGGCCCGGGACGCTTCTTGTTGAATACTGCCCCAGCCAGGACGTGCTGCACATCGAGACCATCATTGAGTGCTTTGGGAGCAATCTGAGGGGCCTGGTCAATCACGGTGCCGGCATGCCGTGCTTTGTACCGTTTGGGGCCTTCGACAAGCACCAGGACGCCCTGCTGTTCAGCGAGGCGATTCGGCAAATCAAGTTCTGGCATGCGAGATCCGAACGGGCGCATGCAGCCGCCGAGGTCGCGGACGTTGGACAAGGAGTCACAAGATGAATGCACCGAATAAGCCGGTCGCTGCGGTGGTGGCCTTGAGTGTGGTCGTCAATTCCAGCGAGTTGAACCATGCACCCGAGATCACCCGATTGCACAACGAGGTTGCTGGATGGCACTGCCGAAATCAGCGGCGCCGTATGGAAAGGAGTCTGAGTGATGTTCCAGACACGAACTGAGCAGACGGTTGTACCTTTGCTTCTGACCGCCAGAGAGGCCGCAAAAGTCTTGGCGCTGTCCGAGAGAACGCTATTCAGTCTGACCAAGTGCGGCGCGATCCCGGTTGTGAAGATTGGCGATCGGGGCATCCGCTACGATCCGGCGGATTTGCGGTCTTGGATAGATTCTGCCAAAGAATCTCAAAAGGGCTCTTGATTTCTGTATGACAAGAATTATAGTACAGGTATGAGCGCGACGAAGAAGAGAACGGTGGGCCGTCCGCGGCTGCCAGAAGGCCAAGCCAAAGACGTGAAGATCATCATCCGTTTGACCCCGGCCTTCTATAAGGCGCTGTGTGCGGCCGCCAAGAGATCCGGCAGTAACCTGACGGGCTACGTCCGGGGCGCGATCGAAGACAGACTCAGTAAGGAGCAGTAGCAATGGCAAGCATCTGTAGAGATCCCAACGGCCGACGCCGGGTGCTCTTTGTGGCAGGGGATGGGAGCCGCAAGGCCGTGCGGCTTGGCCGGTGCAGCCAGAAGCAGGCCGAGGCCTTCCGGATCAAGTTGGAGGCCTTGGTCAAGGGGCGGTACACCGCGATTGATGAAGAGACAGTCCGATGGGTTGCCGGCCTGCCCGACGACGTTCACCGCAAGCTGGTGGCCGTGGGCCTTGTCGAGCCGCGGGTAGCCGCACCGCCGGCACCCGACCCGGAGCCTGAAGTTCTTCTGGGAGAGTTCATTGACGGGTATCTGCGAGACCGTACCGACCTAAAGCCGAACAGCCAGAAGGTCTACGGCCACACTCGCCGGGACCTGGTCACGTTCTTCGGGGCAGACAAACCCCTGGAGGCAATAACCGAGTATGACGCTGAGCAGTGGCAACGGTATCTTGGGCAGCAGAGACTTGCCCTGGCGACGATCCGCAAGCGGACGATGAACGCCCAGACGTTCTTCGGTGTCGCGATCAAACAGAAGCTCATTTCATCGAGTCCGTTTGAACACCTGAACTCGACGTCGGTGACCAACAAGTCGCGTGAGTACTTTGTGACCCTGGAGGACACCCGGAAGGTCTTGGATGCCTGCCCTGATAGCCAGTGGCGTCTGATCTTCGCCCTGAGCCGCTATGGGGGCCTCCGCTGCCCCAGTGAGATTCTGCCCTTGAAGTGGCAGGACATCGACTGGGGCCGGGGCCGGTTTCTGGCACACTCACCCAAGACAGAGCATCACGAGGGCCACGAGTCCAGATGGGTCCCGATCTTCCCAGAGCTGGCCCCCTTCCTGCAACAGGCCTTCGACGAGGCTGAACCGGGGAGTGAGTACGTTATCACCCGGTACAGGTCGAAGGGAGTGAACTTGAGGACCGAGTCGCATAGGATCATTCGTAGGGCCGGATTGACCCCCTGGGTGAAGACCTTTGTGAACCTCAGAAGTAGCAGGGAGACCGAACTCTGCGAGCGGTGGCCTGAGCATGTGGTCTGCGCCTGGATAGGGAACAGTAAGGCGGTGGCCCGAGAGCATTACCTACAGCTTCGGGACAGCGACTTCGAGAAGGCGGCGAGGACACCGACGGAGGCGGCGCAAAAAGCGGCGCAGTTAGAAGCCGCTGAGACCTGCGACAAGCCGCAAACGGCAGGGGAGCCGGAGAACACAACCAGCGGTATTCTGGTCGAAACGGGGGTCAGCGGCTTATCGCGGGTTACTGCGAGACAAGCCAATGGAGCCGATGAGAGTCGAACTCACGACCTCTTGCATGCCATGCAAGCGCTCTCCCAGCTGAGCTACGGCCCCAAATAGGCAGTGCACTCGGCACTGCATAGACCCTTCTATTAATAGCAGGTCCCCAACCAGGCGGCAAGGGAATTCTTCCACAAGCACGCAGAATCCTGATGCCGATCGGGGCATCGCGTCGTGTTCTGGGACGTTGGGGCTGTGATCCGTGATTGTGTTGCCTGATCCTGGCGACTATAATCCGCCAGCCATGGGTTCGGAACCGATCCAGTCCACGAAGGCAGCGGTGCTCCAGAGGAAGAGAATTCACATCCAGGGCCGTGTGCAGGGCGTTGGGTTTCGGCCCGCTGTGTACAGGCTGGCTACGGGTCTGGGTCTGACCGGTTTGGTCAGGAACGACGGCCAGGGCGTGACCATTGAGGTGCAGGGGGCGACGGAGGTGACGGTCGAGTTTGCGGCCCGCCTGACCGGAGACGACAAGCCGCCCTTGGCCAGGATCACGTCGTGCGTGCTCGGGCCCATTGAGGTGGTGGCGGGGGAGGACCAGTTTCTCATTGTGGCGAGCCAGGCTGACGGCAGGCCCACCTCCCAGGTGACCGCCGATATCGCGACCTGCAGGGACTGCCTCTCTGAGATGGCAGACCCGGCGGACCTTCGGTATCGCTATCCCTTCATCAACTGCACCAACTGTGGACCGCGCTATTCGATCGTCCGGCAGATCCCCTACGACAGGCCCTATACCACCATGTCGGCCTTCCGTCTTTGCGACCGCTGCGCAGCCCAGTACCACGACGTACGCGACCGACGCTTCCACGCCCAGCCTGTGGCGTGTCCTGCGTGTGGGCCTCGCGTGTGGCTGGCAGATGACAAGGGCAGCACGGTGGAGGCCGACGCGATTGCCAGCATCGCCAAGGCGGCGCAACTGTTGCGGGATGGCTTGATCGTGGCGATCAAGGGAGTCGGCGGGTTTCACCTGGCCGTGGATGCCTTCAACGAGCAGGCAGTCAGGCGCCTTCGGGAACGCAAGAGACGCGACCACAAGCCGTTTGCCATGATGGCCGGTTCTGTGGATGAGATCCGCCGCCACGCCCACGTCGATCAAGAGTTGGAGTCCCTCCTCTTGAGCCCTGAGGCCCCGATCGTGCTTTCGCCCAAGAAGGCAGGGTCGATGATTGCGCCCTCGGTGGCTCCGGGTACCGGGACGTTTGGCTTCATGCTCTGCTATGCCCCGTTGCAGCACCTTGTCTTTGAGCAGGGACCGCCCGTACTGGTGGCAACCAGCGGCAATATCTCGGATGAGCCATTGATCTGTGACAACGCCAAGGCCTTGGACCGACTGGGCGGTGTGGCGGATGCCTTCCTGATGCATGATCGGGAGATCTACAGGCAGGTGGACGACTCCGTCATGCACGTAGTGGAGGGTCACCCGGTCGTGCTCCGCAGGGCGCGGGGCTATGTCCCAACCCCCATCCTGTTGCGGGACACCTGTGCACGGGACATCCTGGCCGCCGGCTCGGACCTCAAGAACACCTTTTCCCTGGTCAGGGGCAATCACCTGATCTGTAGCGAGCATATCGGCGACCTGGAGGATGCAGAGGTCTTCCAGCACTACGTCAGGTCCATCGATCATCTGCGGGGGCTGTTCGAGGCCGACCCCAAGGTCGTGGTCTGCGACCTGCATCCCGGATACCACTCCACTCAGTATGCCAGGACCCTGGCATACGCCGGCGTCCAAGTCATCGAGGTCCAGCATCACTGGGCCCACGTGGCCTCGGTCCTGGCCGAGCACCAAGTCGACGGGCCCGTGATCGGCCTGGTGGCGGACGGTACGGGATATGGGACCGATGGGGCGGTCTGGGGCTGTGAGTGCCTGGTCGCGTCGCTTGAGCGGTTTGAGCGGTTCGGACACCTGGAGTACTTCCCGTTGGCCGGCGGCGATCGGGCTGCGAAGGAGCCGATCAGGCCCCTGATGGGCCTTCTGGACAAGGCATCCGGTTCAGGTCCGTCAGGATGCCAATGGCTGCTGGATCGGATCGAGCCCGACAGTGACAGACAGCGGATCATCCTCCACCAACTGACGAAACGCGTCAATGTCGTTGAGACCTCCAGCCTGGGCCGCGTCTTTGATGCAGTGGCGGCCATGGTGGGGCTGGGTTCCTACAACCACTTCGATGCCGAGTTGCCTATGGCCTTGGAGTCTGTTGCCGATCCTGACGTGGAGGCACGGTATCCCACTGAGATCAGGGCCGATGGACTGGGTCCGGTGCGTCTGGACCTGGGCCCTGCGATCATGGCAATGGTGCATGACGTAGGGCAAGGCATGTTGGCCAGCCAGATCTCTGCCAGGTTCCACAACGCAGTGGCCTGGGGGCTGCTGGACATGGCCAGGCTCGCCAGGGAGAGGACCGGTCTGCACACAGCGGCCCTCAGCGGCGGGGTCTTCTGCAATCGGTATCTGGCGAATCGGCTGATCGGTCTGTTGAAGGCCGCGGGTTTCCAGGTATTATTTAACTGTGACGTCCCTTCCAACGATGGGGGGATATCCGTAGGCCAGGCAGCGATCGCCGCTAAGGTTGACCAAGGGCATTGTGTCCCGTAGAATAGGCTTCAACAACGGGCAATCTATAACAAGTAACGAATTATGTGTCTGGCGATCCCTGCGCGAATTGTGGAGCTGGATGGGGACAGGGCGGTAGTCGATGCCATGGGCAACCGCTGGGGCGCCAGGACCACGCTCTTGCCGGAGGTCAAGCTGGGGGACCTGGTCCTGGTCCACGCCGGATTTGCCATCTCCACCGTGGATGAACAAGAGGCCAAGGTGACCTGGGAGCTGTTTTCGCAGATGCAGGCCCTCAGCCAAGACGGGACTTAGCAGGCAGCGTTCAGCCTGGAGCCTTCATGTACATCTGTGCTCTACGCTGTGCGCCCCACGCTTTGCGTTTACCTATGTCAGATCGCATCGAACACGCCAGTCACCAGATCGAAGAGGCCTGTCAGAGGCTGGGTCGCGAGGTCCGGATCATGGAGGTCTGCGGCACACACACGGTGGCGATCTTTCGCAGCGGCCTCCGGTCCATTCTGCCTGGGCAAGTCAGACTGCTCTCAGGCCCGGGCTGTCCCGTGTGCGTGACGGATCAGGGCTACATCGACGCGGCCCTGGAACTGGCAGACCGGCGGGACTGCCTGGTCGCCACGTACGGTGACATGATCCGCGTGCCCGGGCGCAGCGGCTCTCTGGAATCCAGGGCCTCGCAGGGGAACGTCCGGGTCGTGCTGAGTGCAGATGATGCCCTTCGCCTGGCGAGGGACAACCCGGACAAGACGGTCGTATTCCTGGCCGTGGGATTCGAGACCACCACGCCCGCTACCGCGGTGATCGTCAAGGAGGCGGCCGAACAGCGGATTGAGAACTTCTGCATCCTGTGCGGGCACAAGCTGGTGGTGCCCGCGATGCAGGCCTTGTTGAGGTCCAGGAACGACCGGATCGACGGGTTTCTGTGCCCCGGTCACGTCAGCGTCATCATCGGGTCCAACGCCTTTCTGCCGGTCGTGGACCAGTTCCACAGGCCCTGTGTGGTGGTCGGTTTCGAGGCCGTGCAGATCATGGAGGGCCTGGCCGAGATCTGTGGGCAACTGGCTGATGGCCGGGCCGAATTGAGGTCCCTTTATCAGGCCGTGGTCACGGCAGAGGGCAACCGGGTGGCTCAGAGGGCGATGGCCTCCTGTCTCGAGGTGGCGGACGGGACCTGGCGGGGGATCGGCGT
>Ga0209777_10000317_pt1 | contig 81583 bp, 76 predicted proteins | sample FrelakmetHBP12HB_FD_187147 | JGI IMG/M metagenome (GOLD analysis project Ga0209777, IMG submission 187147) | Freshwater lake sediment microbial communities from the University of Notre Dame, USA, for methane emissions studies -HBP12 HB (SPAdes)... | ecosystem: Environmental > Aquatic >...
ATGGCTGTGTCCCCGATCCTCCGCGTGTATTTGGCAAGAAAGAGCACCAGGACTGCGATCCCGATCGCGAAGAACAGTAAGGTTACCAGGGTTTCCACAAAGTTCTCCCTCGGTCAATTCAGGCTACGCCGCGCAGGTCGAGCGTCTTCGCAAAATGACAGGCGGCATAATGCTCTAGTCTCACCTCTTCCCAGGTGGGATTTTCTTGCTTGCAAATGTCTTTAGCATATTGGCAGCGTGGGTGGAAATAGCAACCAGAAGGTGGGGAAGCCGGGTTGGGAATTTCACCTTGCAGGATGATCCGGTGGCGCACTTCATCCGGTTCCGAAATTGGAACCGCTGAAAGCAGGGCCTCAGTATAAGGATGCAGTGGGTGGGTAAAGAGCTCGTTGGTGGTGGCGGTTTCAACCAGCCGGCCGACATACATCACTGACACGCGGTCCGAGATATATCTGACCACGTTCAGGTCGTGGGCAACGAAGAGGTAACTCAACCCAAATTCCGCCTGCAAATCTTTCAATAAATTGAGGATTTGCGCCTGAATGGAAACATCCAGAGCCGAAACCGCTTCATCCGCCACGATTAGCCTGGGTTGGGTTGCCAAAGCCCGGGCGATGCCGACCCGCTGGCGTTGCCCGCCAGAAAAGGCGTGCGGATAACGCCGCAGGTAACGCGTCTCCAGACCTACAACTTTCATCAAGTAAATGACACGTTCTTCGAGTTCTTTGCCGGTATAGAGGTGATTAGCCTTGATTGGTTCGCTGATCGTGTCGAATATTGTTCGACTTGGATTGAGGCTGGCATAGGGATCCTGGAAGATCATCTGGAAATAACGCCTGTAAGGCAGGATTTCTTTTCCAGACATTTTTGCCAGATCGATTATTTCTTTCTGCTTAGATCCATTCGTTGCATTAAAGAGAATTTCACCCGCCAGAGGTTTGTAAAGCCGCACTAGACAACGGCCCAGGGTGGTTTTCCCGCATCCCGATTCGCCCACCAGTCCCAATGTCTCACCACGTTGGATCTGTAAACTGACATCATCGACGGCTTTCACGGAACTAGAAGTTTGCCGGAAAAGCCCAGCCGAAATCGGGAAATACTTTTTCAGGTTTTTAACCTCCAGTAAAGTATCGGTTCGAACGAGACTCTTATCCATAGTTCCTTGAGAAATATCCGTTTTTCCCATTTGGCTACCTCGTCTTTTTATACAAAAAGCAACGCACCCAATGATCCTCTTCCAACTCGATGAGGTCTGGTATCCTGGCATCACAACCCGCGAATGCCTGTGGGCAGCGATCTACAAAACCACATTGAGGGAGAGGATCAAGTGGAATAGGTACATTCCCTTTAATCGATTCCAAACGGTGACCGGTTTTTTTGTTTACACTCGGCCTCGATTTTAGTAGGCGCATTGTGTAAGGGTGCATAGGATGGGAAAAAATAGTCCGGACAGGGCCGAGTTCAACAATCCTCCCCAGATACATGACCGCCACCCGGCTGCAGATCTCGGCTATCACACCTAAGTCATGGGTGATGTAGAGAACAGCCATGTGAAACTCCTGTTGAAGGTCTTTGATCAAATCAAGGATTTGAGCTTGTACAGTCACATCCAGGGCGGTGGTGGGTTCGTCGGCGATCAGTAATTTGGGATGGCAGCAGAGTGCCATGGCAATCATGGCCCGTTGGCGCATACCACCAGAGAGTTGGTGTGGGTATTCGTTGATCCGTTGCTTTGGATTTGCGATTCCAACCCGTGCAAGCATATCCAGGGCGATTTCTTGTGCTTCTTTTTTATCCTGAGTACGATGCAAATAAATGGCTTCTCGAATTTGATTACCGATTGAGTGGACCGGCGACAGGCTGGTCATAGGCTCCTGAAAAACCATCGAGATTTCCTTTCCTCTGATCTTGCGGATTTCACTCCCGGTAGCCTTCAGGCTGGCCAAGTCGATCGGATTATTATCCAGGTTGAGCAGGATCTTTCCATCAACCACCTTGCCCGGATAGGGGATGATTCGCAAGATCGAATGAGCAGTCACACTCTTCCCACAACCGCTTTCCCCGATTAATCCCAGGGTTTCTTCTTTGTTGATCCTGAAGCTGATACCGTCAACCGCTTTCAATACACCTTCATTTATGTAGAAATAGGTTTTCAAATCAGTCACTTCCAGTATCGGAAGCTGTGATTGAGTAGTTGTTGTCTGGTTTATCATCAAAGATTCTCCCAATTCATTGTTTATAGGGATCGGCCGCATCCCGCAGCCCATCGCCCAGGAAGTTGAAAGCCAGGACAGTAATCACCACAAAAAAGGCCGGGATGATAAGCCACCAGTACATGGCTACCGCTGCAACATTCATCGCATCATTGAGCAGCACACCCCAACTGATTGCCGGGGAGCGTAAACCCAGATTCAGAAAACTAAGGGAAGACTCACCCAGGATCATTCCCGGGATACTCAGGGTCAAGGAAACGATCAGGTAACTGGCAAAATTAGGCAGCAGGTGTACCCGGATAATCGTTCCTTCGCTTACGCCAGAAACTCGCGCTGCCAGAACATAATCCAATTCCCTCAATTCTAGTATTTTTCCGCGTACCACCCGTGCCAATCCACCCCAGCCTACCAGTGCCAGGATGACTACGATCGCAAAGTAGACCTGGACGATTCCCCATTTCCGGGGCAAGGCCGAACTGAGAATGATCCAAAACGGAAGAGTCGGTACGCCCATCAAAAATTCAATCACACGTTGGATAAATGTATCGATCGCACCGCCAAAATAACCCGATATACCTCCAAGTGTCACCCCAATGATAAAGGTAATAAAAACGCCTACCAGGCCGATCGACAAAGAGAGCCTGGCTGCGTGGAATGTACGTGAAAATAGGTCGCGTCCCATGCTATCGGTTCCAAAGAGGAATATCCCTGCCGGAGCATCCATGCCGAAAAGATGGATATCGGTTTTGAACAACCACAAAAACTTGTAAGGATCCCCTTTCACAAAAAAACGTATCGGCAATTGTTTACTCTTATCTTCTGAATAAACCATTTTCAGGGTGATCGGATCCCGAGATCCGGTAATACCATGAATAAATGGTCTGGCAAGCTTCCCATCGGCGTTAATAATATGAATTGAAATAGGCGGCTGGTAAAGCTGTTTGAAACGGGTTACTGGCCCATAGGGAGCCAAGAAATCCGCAAAAAGGGCGATGAGATAAAGCGCGATCAGGACGCTGCCCCCGATGATGGCCAACTTGTGGCGCTGAAACTTCTGCCACATGAGCTGCCATTGTGAAGCTAGGTAATACTGTTCCTCAGAGCTCGGTTTGGGATGAATGACTTTGGATTTCATGCCTCAGCCCTCCCGTGAAGTAAAGCGGATGCGGGGATCAACGATTACAAGGAGAATATCAGATATGAAAGTTCCTATAACAGTTAGCGCACTCAGAAAGAGCAACAGACTGTTTGCAAGAAACATATCCTCGGAAAGTATGGCGTTATACAGCATCGGACCCGTTGTAGGCAAACCCAATACCAACTCAACGATCACCCCACCTCCAACGATGGCAGCCAACGACCAACCAATGGTACTTACAATGGGATTCAGCGCCACCCGCACTGGATATTTGAATATTAACTTCCATTCACTTACCCCTTTGGCGCGCGCCGTGATTACATACTGTTTCCCGAGCTCATCCAGTAATGTAGCACGTACCGTGCGGATCAAACCAGCCGTACCACTCAAACCAATAATAAGGATCGGTAATGGCATATGTTCAAGAAGATTCAAAAACCTCGGTATACTCCAGGCTGCCCGCATGAATTCCGGTGAGAAAAGTCCTCCTGTTTTTATACCCAGGTTGAAGAAGACCATGATCAAGATCAATGCCAGCAAGAAATTGGGCATCGCCATGCCGATAAATCCCACAAACATAAAGGCATAATCACTGGCTGTATACTGGTGAGTTGCTGAATAGATTCCAATTGGGATGGCCACCAAATATGTAAAAAACATTGTGCTGAGTGATATGAAAGCAGTTAACTGGATCCGTTCACCGATCACCACAGCCACAGGTTTCTGTAATTGGAACGACCATCCTGGATTTCCACTTAGTAAATTCGTGATCCAGCGAAAAAATTGAACATAGACAGGCTGGTCCAGCCCAAACTGGTGACGCAGGTTATTCAGGAATATCTGGTCAACGACTTTCCCGGTTGCAGCATACTTCATTGCCAGTGTGTCGACAAAATCACCTGCCGGGAGCTGCACGACAAGGAAAGTGATGACGCTAAGCAAAGCCAGGGTTAAGATCATATAAAGAATTCTGCGAAAAATATACTTTACCATTTGGACCAACCTTTCAAAACGTTCGACACGAGAACCATGTGATATTGTTTGGGGCGAGGCAAATCTGGTTGCTGGTTTGCCTCGCCCCTTTGGTAAGGTTCTTTGTTTACGGAGTGCGAATGAACGTTGTTTCAGGCAGATATACCCTGAGCATGGCTGAACCCATGGAGCCATCTGCTTCAGGGAGGTTACCAATGCGATTGTTGACGACCACTACCCGGGGCGGAGCGCTGACCGTACCGAAGTAATACAGGTTATCGACATTGATCTTGATGATCTGATTGATAAGCGTCGCATACTTCGGATCAGTGCGAGGAGTATCGAGCCACTCATCCACCAACGTGAAGAGATCCTTGATCTGTTGTGGGGGTTCCTCGCCCTGGGCGCCATTGCTATCCCACCATTGCCGCCATGGGCCGGCAGACATGATGCAGCATCCCTCATTCTTCCAATGCCACGGCGGTTCGAGCCGGAGCGGATAAGCCGAGCGGGCATTGGCTTCCGAGCCGCCATCGCTGTTCCAGATGCCAATGCTGTTTTCGTTGGCTGCGTAGCGAGCCATCATGGCTTCTTCTTCAACATATTTTGGATCGAATTGCACGCCGATGGCTTCCCAGTTCGTCTTTACGATTGCCAGCATGTCTTCAATATAGGAGAGCCAATTTATCCCATATTCCCCAAAGATATAGACGGGTTGACCGTCAGAGCGCAGACGCCACTTGTGCTGGGCATCCCAATTGAGTCCCATATCATCCAGGAGGGTATTCGCTTGTGCCACATCATATTCTGCATAATACGTACCCATCCAGTCTTCATAACCTGTCCAAACAGGGGATACTGGCGCAGTAAATGGTACTGTCTGGTCCAGGAAAATCGTTTGGCTGATATCCGCGCGATCGATTGCCAGCGAGAGCGCTTGGCGGAAGCGCAAATCGTTGAACATCTGCCGGTTAATGGGATCCTTGTCGGTGTAATTCAGTGCAAAACCCAGCGCCGTTGAGGTCGCAGTATCCGGGTACAGGTAAACTTTGTAAACACCCCCGGGTTCGCCTTCTTTCAGCACCGGGTAATCGCCAAGGCTTATTCCACCGGTTTCCCAATCGATCTCACCTGACATGGCTTGAACAGGGACAGGCGATCCTCCTTCTCCCTGAACGATGAGAACAAGGATTGAATCCACGTAGGGCAATTGGTTGCCGGCAGTATCCACCCGCCAGTAATAGGGATTGCGCACGAAGAGGGCGGAATCACCTTTGACATCCTTGAGCAGCCATGGATTAAGCACGGGCGCTTTCATATCACCAGCATAATTATTGTTGCAGTGGTACTGGACAGCCTGCTGCCAGGTTTCATAACCCTCTGATTCAACAAGCGCTTCCGCATCAGGGTTATATGTGGGCATATACTGTTTTACGAATTTCGAAGCGCAGTAGACAGGGTCTGCTAATACTGTCTCGGGTGCCCGGAAATAGGGTACTGCAAAGCTGTATTCCACGGTGTAGGTATCGATCTTTCTCACGGTCATCACCTCACCGCCGGGTCGATATTTAACCTCGACCTCCGGATTGAACTCTGGATTAAGCTTGATCTCTTCCCACCAGAAAATAAAGTCATCGGCGGTGAAATCATCCCCATTCGACCACTTCATGCCATTTCGTAAATTCAAGGTGAGGGTCTTGCCATCTGCTGAGAGTTGCCATCCCTTGGCAATATTAGGATGGGTGGCTTTATAGTTTGCATCAAACATCCAGAGTCCTTGTTGGATATCCTCGGTGAACTGCGAGTAGACACCCTCATCACCATTTTCGCCACGTACGTGCAGTTCGCCACCATACTGGGCTGCGTCACCTTCTCGTGTGCGCACGACTGCCACATCTTTAGGCAACCGCTCAGCGAGGGCGGGAAGGGTTCCACTGGCTACTTCTGCCGCAAGACTGGGTGCTTCGTTGAATGCTGCAATGGTGCCACCGGTTGCAGTCGTGTAGTCGGCAAGAGTGGCAAAAAGATAGTTATCATATGGCCCAGCGGTTGTAACCGCCGTGTCGGTTGTTGCTGTTTCGCCGGCTGGCACATCTGTTGGAGCAACCGCTGTTGTTGTCGGTTTGGCGCCGCACGACATCAACAGCGAGGCCAGAACGACCAGAGAAATTACATATTTTAGCGTTTTCATCAGTTATTCCTTTCATTTTTTGAGTAGGTTTATTTCAAATGACAAAAATTCCCAGCTCTTTTCTCTTCAATAACTCCTCCTTTCACTTATTGTTGCCTACGCTGTTCACTCATTTACAAATTCAACGCTTTACCGTCTGATACGCAGTGTGAATCGCGTAAGATCAGCTCACAATCTAAAACCACCCTGGCTTGAGGGGATTGTCCATTTTTGATCAGGGCCAAAAGCAGTTCGGCAGCTGTACTTCCCACTTTGATGGCCGGCTGGCGGATAACTGTCAAAGGAGGGTCAGAAACTGCTGCCCAGGGATGGTCATCGAAACCGACGATGGCAATGTCATCGGGACAGTGCAACCCAAGTTCTTTGAGGGCTACTAATGCTCCTAGAGAGAGCAGGTTATTGTTTATAAATACCGCGGTTGGATGTTCCGGGAGGGACAGAAGCTGTTTCATCGCTTGCCGGCCGCCCTCGATGCTCAATTCTGAATAGACCACCCAATTGTCGGGTAGTGATACCTCATGTTCCAGAAGGGCTTGATGAAATCCAGCCAGCCTTTCACGCATGGCAGAGAGACGCTGAAAACCGGCCAGGATGCCAATCTTTCGGTGTCCACACCCGATCAAATATTTTGTGCCTTGGCATGCTCCCCCGGCATTGTTCACCCCTACATAAGGTCCATCCAAGCCATCGAAAGTACGATCCACAAAGACGATAGGCGTATGTTGTATTTCCGCCTCGCTCAAAACTCCCCATCTCTGGCTGGTGGCGGCCGCAATAATGCCGTCCACACGCTGACGAAGGAGAAGATCCAGGTAATTTGATTCGCGCTCGAGAATCTCGCTGGTATTGCAAACAATGATGTTGTAATTTTGGGGCCTGAAAACATCCTCAATTCCCCTTAGTACCTCAGCGAAGAAATAGTTGGAGGCATCAGAGACGACCACACCAATAGTCTGGGTGCGGTTGGTCGTCAGGCTGCGGGCAGCCGTGCTGGGGCGGTATCCCAACTCTGTTATAGCCTTTAATACCCGTTCCTTTGTATCCTCTTCTACGAAGCGAGTATCGTTTATGACATGGGATACCGTCGCAGTAGAAACTCCCGCTCGCCCAGCTACATCTTTGATCGTAGGTTGTTGCATCGCCACATTCCTTTTCGGGTTCTCTCCAGTTAACCGGTTACGTAACCGATTATATAGTATCAGATTGCACTATCTATTACAATAGAAAAAAGGCATAATAGTACCTATGACATATGCAATAGTGACATATGTCATAGGTAATTGATATATAATATAATCACTTTGAAAGGAAGTTGGCTATGGCTTTTGAACCTATTACCCAAAAAAGAACAGTCGATGTTGTTGCCGAACGATTGGAAGAGAGTATTCTAAATGGCACCTTATCCATCGGAGATATGCTCCCCTCCGAAGCCCAGTTGGCCTCCCAATTTGGGGTCGGTCGCCGGTCAATCCGTGAGGCCTTAAAGGCTCTCGAAATGAAAGGCCTTTTGGAGATCCGTACAGGTGTAGGTAGTATCGTCAAGCGGAATGATCTGGGCAGCTTTTTAAGCGAGTTAACCAAAAATGTTCGCTATTCCCTGGGTCCAAACAAGGCAGATGCGCGCCATGTGGCCGAATTTAGGTTGTTATTGGAAGGAGCGAGTGTGGAGCGCTTGGCCACAAATCCCAAGAACGAAATTATTCAACAACTTACTGAAGCAGTGCAGGAGCAACGAAAAGCGGTTTCGGCGCAGGATTTTGATGCCTACCAGGATTGGCATTTGAAGTTTCATCATGAGATCGTCGAAGTGCTTGACAACCCGGTCGTGAGCATGATCCATGAACAGACTCTGGCTTTGATGCGCACGCCCATGGAAGAGGTGGGTAGACACCCCGGGGTTACAACCCAGACAATAGAAGAGCATGAACAGATCCTATCGGCAATAAAGCGTGGCTCCATTAGCGATGCAAAAAACCTTCTCGCCAAACACCTGGACCATTTCCTTGCTTATCTGGATGAGCTTAAAGTGATTCCCAGGGATTAACCTTCCCCATCCCCCGGGTGAAAATCCGGAGGGATAACTTGAAAGTGGATTGAGTTATAGTGTGGGAATGGGTATGAAAATATGAGTGACTCTCTCAATTTCCGAACGGTTTCTTTGACACAACCACCAAAAATCGCCTTTGGGAATGGATGCGTCAGCCTTTGTGTTGAGGACCTAACTTCTTCGGGTCTAAGCCCACTTTTTATTGTCACCTGTCATCCACTATTGCAATTCGTTGACCCGTTTGCAGTTTCGCTTCGCAAAGCAGGTTTCTCGGTCACGATCTATCCAGAGATCGACACGGAACCCAATCTGGCAACTATTAAAGCTGCCTTGGAATCGGCCCGGTCACTTGCGCCAGCAGCGGTTATCGGGATTGGAGGCGGCAGTGTATTGGATGTTGCCAAGCTTGTGGCAGCCATGTACGCTGGGAAATCGAATATCAGGGAAGTATTTGGGGTCAACAGACTTCCTCCTCGTCCGCTTTTTCTTGCCTGCCTGCCTACCACCTCTGGCACAGGCAGCGAAGTATCTCCCAATGCGATCTTGCTGGATGAAACCGATAATAAGAAGAAAGGTGTGATCAGTCCGCACTTGGTGGCAGACGCGGCTTATATAGATCCAATGCTTACTGTAGGCATGCCGCCTGCCATCACTGCCGCAACCGGCTTCGATGCTCTGACTCATTGTATCGAAGCATATGCGAATAAACATGCTCATCCGATCGTCGACCTGTACGCCATTCAAGGTATTCGCTTGATCGCCGCGAACTTAAAAAGAGCGGTTGAACAGGGGGATGACTTGGAAGCTCGCGCCCATATGGCCTTGGGCAGCCTGTATGGCGGATTGTGCCTGGCTCCGGTAAATACTGCCGCAGTGCATGCACTTGCATATCCGTTGGGGGGTGAGTTTCATATCCCGCACGGCGTATCGAATGCGTTGCTTCTTCCGCATGTCTTGGAATTCAACCTGCCAGCAGCCCCGGAGAGATATGCCGAGGTCGCCCTGACGTTGGGTGCAAAGGCTGGTTCAACCCCTCTCGAAACCGCAACCAACGGTCTAATTTTGATACGCCAACTCTTACACAACTGTGGAATTCCATCAAGACTATCTGAACTGGGGATTCCAAAGAATGCAATTCCGAGGATGGCAAAATCTGCATTGACCGTGACCCGGCTTTTGAAGAATAACCTGCGCGAAATAGCCGAGACTGACGCAGAGAAAATTTATGCAAAAGCCTATTGAATATTTATTGGAGGAAAGAATTCATGTTGCCTACGATTGGTATCACGATGGGAGATCCGGCCGGGATTGCAAGCGAGATCACAGCCAAAGTGCTGACTCAAAACCATATCAGTGACCTCTGCATACCAGTTATGATCGGGGATGCGAAGGTGATTAGGCAGGGGTATGAGATCATCCAGGCTGAACCGAATTTTGAGTTGGTCCATGATCTGGAAGGAAACCTTAAGCCAGGGAAAAACTATGTCCTTGATCTGGATAATATTTCCCTGGCGGACTACTCGCTGGGGCAGGTTTCTGGAGAAGCCGGGCGGTCTGCGGGGGAAGCGATCGAAACTGCCATCAACCTTGCTCTGGAGAAGAAAATAGATGCTGTTGTCACCAACCCAATCCATAAAGAATCGTTTTTTCTGGGTGGATACGGACAAAAATACCCCGGACATACTGAAATGTTCGCAGCCCTCACCGGTACAAAAAGCTATTGCATGATGCTGTCCAGTGGCAAGCTCCGTGTTTCCCACGTGACCACCCATGTATCTTTGCTGGAAGCTCTTACGAGGCGCATTACAACTGAACGTATCCTGGAAGTCATCCTGCTGACCGACGCTACATGTAAAAGACTTGGAATAAAGAAGCCTCTGGTTGGCGTGGCCGCCATCAACCCTCATGCTGGTGAACATGGCCTGTTCGGCGATGAAGAACAACGTATTATTATCCCGGCCATACAACAAGCAGAAGAAATGGGAATTCGAGTGGAAGGGCCGGTGCCAGCCGATACCCTTTTTTCCAAGGCGAAAGGTGGGTGGTATGACGCAGCAGTCGCTATGTATCACGACCAGGGGCATATACCATGTAAATTTGATGGTTTTATTTATGACGACACCACTAAAAATTGGTCCATGACGGGTGTCAATGTGACCCTCGGGCTTCCGATAATCCGAACTTCGGTTGACCATGGAACCGCTTTCGACCGGGCAGGACAAGGGAACTCTGACCAGCAAAGTTTATTTGAAGCGGTCAAATTTGCGATAGAACTTGCAAAGGGCGGAAATGTGTAACGTACTGAAAATTGACCAGGGAAATTTGCGATGACGGTTTCCGTCCCTTCTGGCGCCTGGCCCATCTTGCTGACTCCATTCCGGAAAGATGGAAAATTGGATTTGGCTGCGTTGGATGATCTGCTGGATTTTTATTTAAGGATGAAGGTACCTGGTATCCTGGTTTTGGGGCAAGCGAGTGAAGTACTTTCGTTGAACGACGAGGAAAGATTCACGGTTACCCAACGGGTGACCGAGCGCTTAAAAGGAATGCTTTGTACAGTGGCGGTTGGCAACTTTGGGGATACTCTGCAAGAGCAGGCGGTTTCTCTGGAAAAAACCGCTTCACTTGGTATTGATATTCCCTTGGTTGCGCTTTCGCTCTTGCCTTCTCCACATGATCTTGATGGGCAACTCATGCAGCTCGCGGAGAAAACCATCCCTCCATTGGGAATCTATGAATTACCCGAACCAGAACATCGCTTATTGAACGCGGCTCAAGTAGCCCGGATCGCCCGGAGCGGCAGGTATATTTTCATGAAAGATACTTGCAGGCAAGTGGAACCATTTACCGCCAAGGTGTTAGCAGCGCGGGGAACACTTTTAAAAATCTTTCAAGCCAACTTAATAATCCTACCTCCTTCTCTCGAAGTGGGCAGCCATGGTTTTTGCGGCTGGATGCCGATTGTGGCTCCCGAACTGGCAGCCCAAGTATGCGATCAGACAGGAACTCCGCCGGAAATTCGAAAGCGGGCATTCGATAAATTGATGCAATTTCAAACCTTCATGGTAAAGCAGGGCTTTCCAGCCTCAGCAAAATATATTTTAGAAAAAAGGGGGCTTAAGTTAGGGACGCGCTGTCGTGTACGACCACCAGAATTGTTCACGAAGGAAAACATGGCTGCGCTGGATAATATCCTGGCAAGGCAGGATTGGTTTGCAACGATATAGTGGCACCATAGGTCTGATTGCTGATGATTTCACCGGTGCGATGGACAGCGGTGCACAGTTTGCACAGCTCGGTCTGCCAACCTGGTTGGCATTGAAAAAGGGAGGACAAGGACCGGTCGAAATCATTAATACTGCCAGTCGCGAGATAATGGAGAACGAAGCAGTTGAACGCTGCATCCAGGCCGCACAACGACTTGCGGGTCGCAAGTTGTTTAAAAAGATTGATTCCACCCTGCGCGGTCATATTGGTTCTGAAATCGAAGCTGTGTTGCAGGTTTCCAATTATCGCAAGGCGGTTGTCTGCCCCGCAGCCCCGCTTCAAGGACGTGTGGTTCGGGATGGACAGTTGTTCGTTGATGATCGTCTATTGCAAGATAGCGCCCTTCAAAACGACCCGTCTTTTCCCGCCCAAACTGCGCTTGTATCCAAGATCATCAACAGGCCCGTAGCTTATCTATCTTTACAGACTGTCCGTCAACCGGATTCTGTATTGACGAGAACCATTGCCGCGATGCCGGAGGCCATAGTAATAGCCGATGCCGAAACCCAAGATGATCTTTCGAATATAAGTCGAGCTATCATTCAAGGAAACTTCCTGCCTTGCGGAGCATTCGGATTGGCGCAGGCTTGGGCACAGGAATTGAGCGGACAAGAACCTGCACTACCACTCTCGAAACTCCCACACGATTGGGGAGCAGCGTTGGTCATCATAGGGAGCGCCAATGCTGTCACACACAACCAGATCCAGGCAATAACACAACAAGGAGAGAACTTGGTGTGGAAAATCGAACCTCAATTTTCAGGGAAACAGGAAGAAGAACTGTTGGAAGAGATCGCTTCTTCCTGGCCAGAACACGGCGCAAGGGTTCTTTGCTCAGCTCAAAAAGTTCTAATGGATGAGACCTGGCGGAATATCAGTCACACAATCAGCCAGCTGGCAGCCAAACTACTGCAAAAGATACATCCTGCCTATTTGGTAATCGTTGGAGGAGAAACTGCGAGCCACCTGTGTAAACTCCTGCAGGTAGACGCAGTAAGTATATTAGGAGAGATCGCCCCTGGCATTCCGTGTGGTCGATTTATTGGAGGCAGGGCGGATGGAACACTGGTGGTAACCAAAGCTGGTGGCTTTGGCGAACGGAACTGTTTGGCCGAGATTCTTTTTCCATAACTTATACGGAATTGGTTTAGTACACACGATCAGCTATTCCTTCAATTTTCAATAGAATCTCGTTGAGCAGCTAGAAGCAGGTCTTACCTCAATGCCATGGCGAGAGATCAGAAACCTTTTCGATTCCCCGTTGGCGCTTGATCAACCTTCAAAACCCCTTTTAAATATATCCTTTTCCTTAACTTCCAAGACAGTTGTTGTCGCCGGTGTCAGGACTGTTTTTTCTGACCTGTGATTATCCACCTCCCAATATCATCCAATTTTATGGAAAGATCAACATACTTGCCCGTGAACAATTCTTCTATCTCATGTCTTGAGAAAAAGGAATGCGGCAACCCTTTTTCGGGCCCTTGAATCGGAACACATGTGCCATCTGGCAGGGTCTCATGCCCAGCCATCATGGCCCAATTCCTTTTACACTCCTCCCCTGGTACCGATAAGAAGACGTTCCCATTCACAAGCAATATGTCATGTAACTTCTCGATCAAAGAGACCGCCCTGGCCTTGAGACCATGATGCAATGTAGCGTGGGAGATCACCAAATCGTAGGTATCCGCTGGATAGGGATAATCATACATATCGGCGACAATGAAGTGCCCTGAATTCTTTGCAGCTTTCGTTGCCATTGAAATGGCAGTCGGACTTGAATCTAGCCCGGTAATACGAAAGCCTTTTTTTTTAGGAACAGAAGGTATTTGCCATTCCCGCAACCGATGTCCAGCGCGTTTTTGACTTCGAAATTAGTTTGCTCAATGAATTCTAAAAAGGCGGGGTGTAAACCGTCTTTTAGAGTGGCCCATGCCTGGCCGCCATGAAGATAGTTCTTATAAATTGCATCCCAAATGGTCATGCTGTTTTCCTGAAAACGGGCCTGACGGATTGGCTCAAACGCAGCGACAGGTAGTCAGAACTCTCAGCTATTATCACGCAACCTGGCTAAAAGGGGTGTGTACCATCAATGGCAAAGCCGCTGTCGATTGGAGATACGTTTTGTCAAGGGCGAGTATACCTTGTAGACGCTTTTCTTTTGTAACCAATATTTGACAAGAGATCAATACTCTGTCATCATTCTCGCGCCAATCCTCTCAAACTAAAACCCACCAGGCGGGTGAGGCAGGCGCAAATTGTGATAATGGGACCAATTCGCCTTGGTGCCCAGTGTGCAGAAATTCTATGCGATTGATTGACAAGATGGAAAGTCTTTTTTTTTGAGTAGAATTGCGGGAATCAAAAAATCACATGCTCCATTTGTCAAGAAGAAGCATGTGATTTATTGTTTATGGGCCCGGATGGAGTCGAACCATCGACCAAGCGATTATGAGTCCGGATGTCCCATTTCCATAGCTTCCACTCTTGGATGTTACCCCCCATATTCGGTGGTACTCTTGTACGCTACCGTACCAAATATGGGAGATCACCTTTTTAGGGGTAAAAACCGACAGCAACCCTACCGCAACTCATTTGTGAGCGGTTTCACAATCTCTTCGATCATCCTGGCTGCCGCTTCTTGGGAATGGGCCATTGCGTGCCCGTAGATGTCGGTGGTGACGCTCGCCTTGGAGTGACCTGCCCTGCTCTGGACCGTGTTGACCGGTGTGCCGTTGTCAAGCAGGATCGAGATCGAGGTATGACGCAGGTCGTGGAAGCGGAGGTCCGGCAGACCGGCTTCTCGAAGGATGCGTTTGAACGCGCGTGAGACCTTGGTCTGGTCGATGTAGGTACCGATGCTGGTTGTGAAGATCATGCCGTGTTCCTGCCAGCGGTTGCCTGCAACAGCTTTCTGCATCTCCTGCCTCTCACGGTGTGCTTTCAGCAGGGTGAGAGCACCCTTGCCCACCATGATGTGCCGTCGACCGGATTTGGTCTTCGTCGGCACCAGTGCGCCGCCTTCATAGCTGACCGGCTGAAGCTGACGCTCGATCCGCAGGATGCTCTTCTCCCAGTCCACATCTGTCCACATCAGGCCGAGGATCTCGCCTTTGCGCATGCCGGTGGTTAGGGCCAGGAAGAAGAGCGCTTCATACGGATGGCCTTTGGCGGCTGTTATAAAAGTGCGTGCCTGCTTCTCGGTGAAGATGTCATATCGTTTCGTCTCCACCTTCGGACGCTCGACAGCCTCCAGGGGGTTGTGGCCGATCAGGCCTTCCTTGACCGCCTGGGCAAAGGCACAGTGCAGGGTGACGTGAACCAACTGGATGGTGCGGGCACCCTTCCCTTCACTCTGCATCCTCAGGTACAGCTGGCGGATGTGTGATGGAGTGATCGCCTGCAGGCGCATCCTGCCAAGCGCAGGGAGGATGTACAGGTTCATGTAGCGACGATAGTTGCGCACGGTGCTCGGTCGGCGGGCGAGTGTCTTCCCGGAGAGCCAGCTCTCCATGTACTGTTGGAGGGAGACCTGGGCGCCGTCGAAGGTCAAGCCGTGATCGATCTTGTCCAGGGTCTGGTTGACCCAATCGCGGCATTCCTTCTGTGTCTTGCCGTACTTCGTGATCCGTCTGCCATTCAGGCTGACCTGGGCGCACCAGCGTCCGTCCATCCGCTTGAAGATGCTGCCTTCGTTGTTGCCTCGCTTACTTGCCATGTTCATTTCTCCTTTCTGTGATTTCAGGGGTCCAGTGGGGAGAAACGAGTGGTGAAGCTTGTGCTATTCGACTTTTAAGGTGCTGCGGTACCATCGTGATTATCTCTCTAAACTGGACAAAAGGCAATCATTGTTTAGAGCCATTATATAGAACATATGTTCTTAAGTCAAGATAGAAAACTTTCTACTGTTTCTACTGTTTCCATAGCTTATACACTTTGAAGGAATTATGGTTTTGATGTTAATAACGCAGGTTGTTATTAACATCAAGTGCCGTTTCTGTTAATAAGAATTCCTCAGAAGTTTGTGGTATTTCTTCGCCATCAATCCACGGAGTGAAAGCGAAACTTACGTATGAGGTGTAAGACTCCAACTATATTTGGTGAACCAACTCTGGAATATTCTGCAAAGACAAAACCGAGATTTTCTTGTCAACCTGATAAGTATCAGCCCCGGGATAAACCACCCATAAATAGGATAGATCCAGATCATGCAGTGCAGTTTGCATCGAACGTGTAATCTCAGGCGCTTCACTGAACTTCACTTCGATCCCATAGCGTTTCCCTTTATGGAAGAATAGCAAATCCAGCTCCGCACCATTATGGATCCCCCAGAAGTATGCTTCTGACGGACGGATGATTTGCAGAACTTGTTCGATCACGTATCCTTCCCAGGAAGCGCCAACCTTGGGATGCCCCAACAGGGTATGCTTATCCTCTATGTTGAGCAGGCTGTGCAGGAGACCGCTGTCGCGCAGATAGACCTTCGGTGCCCGCACCTGGCGTTTGCTCACGTTTTCATACCATGGCTGGAGTTGTCGGACCATAAAAGCCCCGGTAAGAACATCAAGGTAGCCACGCACCGTTTTATCCGATAACCCCATCGCACGGCTAAGTTCGGATGCATTCCAGGTTTGGGCGTGATAGTGCGCCAGCATGGTCCAGAAACGCCGCATGGTGGTAGCAGGAATTTGAATGCCGAGTTGCGGAATATCGCGTTCCAAGAAGGTGCGGATAAATCCTTCCCGCCAGGTCAAGGAGTCTGCTTCATCTTCCGCGAGGAAAGAACGCGGGAAGCCACCTCGCATCCAGAGCGATTCCCAATTCGAACTCCCGACCTCAGCAAGATCAAATCCATTAAGATCAATGAACTCGATCCGTCCGGCGAGGGTTTCTGAAGCATTCCGGATAATTTCAGGCGAGGCGCTGCCCAGGATGATGAAGTGCGCTTTTTGTCCCGGGCGGTCCACCAACACTCTCAGGGTTCCGAATAATTCCGGCATCAATTGGATTTCATCCAGAATGACAAAGCCTTCCAGGTTTCCAAGCACAAGTTCGGGGTTCTGGAGTCGGCGTTGATCCGGAATGGATTCCAGGTCAAAAAAAGTCGCCGGTTTGTTTTCAGCGAACATGCGCGCCAGGGTGGTTTTCCCCGTCTGTCGCGGTCCCAGTAAAGCAGTTATGGGGGAGCGGCGAACTGCCGTTTTCAATAATTTGAGATAATCTGGGCGTTTGATCATTAGCCTATTATATCATGTAATCTCGGATTCATATTCCGAGTTTACATGATAACAAATACTAAAAGTCAAGTGGTTTTAGAGTGCGACATTAAAGTGAAGGTGTTTTAAATAAATTCAAATCATGTCACCTTGGCGATGATTGCACAAAATCGATATTCGGATGTGTCAAACAAGAATCTTTCCTCTGCTTCCATGGTTTATTGTGAAAACCAATACCGTCGTCAATTCTTTGTTTGCCTTTATAAACAGCCATAGATAATGATCTATGAAAGATTAACTTGCACATAATAGAAAGCAGTGCAGCTTACAATCCATTCACCGTATACTCGATCTTTCCATCCCTTAACTCCGTCCTAACTGTTGGAGCTGTTCCAGTTATCCAATCTGCAAACAGAAGCAAAGGCACGGTAATAGAAGCCCTAATGGGGGAAAACGTTTTTACGTTCCTGACCGCATCATAGGTAAAGCCTACTGAAGCATCCAGATATCCGAACACAGCCACCCCTCGCGGATAAAAGTGCAAGTTATTGCTATAGAAGGTTTCAAAGAAACCGGAGTATTCCTGGCTGTTTGTGGTGGTTTGCCAATCCCAATATAAATCTGCATACGCCAGCAAATCAATTCCCCGGTATGCAGCGGCTATATCCCTCAACATGTTCATTGACACCCACCCGGTTTTTATGCCTGCGTATACAACGCTAGGAGCAACATTCTTAATATCTACGTTTTCCAGTTTTTCACTCACGTAACTTGTATGCCGGGAACCGTATTTCCCCAAGGTGTGCCGCGTGGAGATTTCAATGTCCTGGCGGGTACGCTCTCGCGAAAGCCCACTGTCATAGCCGATCATATCCAAGAGAACCAAACCATTTTCAGTGTAAATGTGATAAGCATCCCATCCTTCCAGCTCTCCTTGTAAAGGGGTGCCGCTCCATGGATCAATGAGACCATCCATTGTCTTCGAGAGACAGACAATATAATGGTCATTCATCCAACCTGACAACTCCAGTGTGCGGAGGGCATTTCGCGAGAATTCTATATATCGCTCCAAGGAGTGTCGACCCGCGTGCTCCAGCATCTTTACCCCAACCTGACAAGCTGCCATAGCCTTCACGCCAAGATAAATCTGTTCAGTGCCATATTGTATGGCCGGTGAAGCATCGTCAATCGTGTTTACACAACCCTTGTCCGGCATTCCGTTACCGGTAGTGTCACAGGCGACAATAAAATCAAGCAGATCGCGGATGAATTCCTGATGATCCAAGATTACCTGGTTTCGTCCGGTACGTCGCCAAAGGGCATATGCCATAAGCAGGTAATTTGCGCTCTCCTCGACCTCCATATCATGATCATACATCTGGCCTATGCAACCACAGCGTAAACCGATATCATGCGAAAGAAATACCAAGCCAATGCCTCGTTCTCCAAGACATGCAGTAGCATCCCTCCCAAATAAACTCCATTGGTTCAGTTCCATTTCCAGCAATTCCGGCCAAAGGCTGAGGTAAAAAGGACTCATTGTATATTCAACATCCGTCGTAGAGAGGAAGTAGCACGTGCCTTCCCAATCTGTGTACCAGTCCTGACCATTGAGCCGGGTGACCAGCCATGAATCAGTCAACCAAGTATGGAGTGTCTGGGAAAGCAGATGATTGACCGATTCGCCCAGGTTACTGCTTAGGATGAGGGCATCTACCCTGGATGAGTTCACTTTGACTTCATTCTCTTTCTCCCGCGCCCAATTTGCTACTGACTCCAACCCGGGGAAGTACTGATTGTATTTAAACGGACAAGTCTCTCCAAGGACATTAAAAATCGCAGGATCATATGTACACCAAGCCAGGGCCAGGCGCGGCCCCTGTCCCCCAGATTGAAGTGTGAAGGTTTCCTCAAGGAAATTGCCACTCCATTTACCAGCAATTGTGACCAACAGATCATGACAGGAAATATCGAATCGATCCAAAACAGTGCCCTGACGTCTACCGCCCTCCAGGATAACTTTTTCCCGGGAAAGTTTAGCGATCTCAGTGGGACTCAGTTCCCTCGGCACATAGTAATGGGTATCATACATCACAGATAGATCTTGTCCTGAGGGACAAATCTCAAATCCGGGAGCGGAAAACCCAAGGAAAGCCATCCCTGTTATCACCGAATCAGGATTATCCTCCCACCGAAAGGTGGATAGGATTTTATCGACCTCGAGTTCAAAGAATACCGCCGGGGTAGTGCTAAATTCGAAATCCCTTGGCCGGAACGGTACCCTTATTGTGAGCTTAACATGAATACCTGACACCGGATCGATTGCCCCGAGGGACATTGTCGTGGGTGTCATAGATTGATCGCAGAAGGCAAAATTATCACCCTCTGGTGCAAGAGGCAGCACCAACCGTCTTTCCCCGACCTGAATACCAGCGTGGATATAAAGGGGTAATCCAGGATGGTCAGTGTGCCGGATTAGATAGGAGGTCCTTTTTACCGGATCCCACGCGATCCCAATGCGGGATCCAAAAACAGCGATCGCATCACCCATTAGTTGCATTTTATTTACTCCTTCTGAAAAATTTAATTCCACTAAACATAATTCATGTTACCAGCCCAGGGCAAAGGTACCGGAAGAACGCTATCGAAGAATTCCTTGAGCTCCGGCTGTTGTTTAACTCGTTCCCTTATGTATTCAGGCAGTTGCTTATTACCTGGAAAGCCGAATATGAGTTGGGCCATGGATTCTGCCCATTCCATTTTTAAAAGTCCGGCATGGTTTGCAAAAGAGAAATGCCCATTCTTTTCATTCGAACGCATTGAGTGAAGATATTCAGGTGGCACATATTGGGAAAAATACGGTGTCAGGTCTTTCATCAAGGTTGAAAAATCGGCGATCTTCACGGTACCCAGTTGATTTTCATTTCGAAGCCTGGCTGGCAATTCCCGGAGATACGAGATAAGAGGATCATCTACAGGGACATGGACTCGAATCCTATTCAGCTTCCCCCCGGTCAGTATCATTTTCAGAGCCACGGCAACCAGGTGCCTGTCACCAGCATATTCCACCACCTCCGCCAAAGCTTCATGTTGATGGAAGATTCTCAATAAGAAATATGCCGCAATTCTGGCCGCTCTCTTGACTACAAACATCCGGTAGGTACAATCGTAATCCGCGATCAGGGCAGCCTGCAGAAGGGCTCTGAAATCAACGAAGCTGCGGATAAACCGAACAGGTTCATGGTTGTAAAGGTGAACAACTTGATCGAGGAATTCAGGTTCGTAGTCCAAGATCTCTACATCGCCAGGCAGGGATGTGAGCGGAATACTCGTTTTGTTTAATTCATGTTTCACAAAGCCACCAATCAGTGCACAATTCCTGCGCAGATAAAGACTGCCAGTTCCGGAAATTAATAGTAAGCCGATTCCTTTTGTTTTTACTTCCGCCTCAAGATCATCCATAATCCTGGAGGCCAGTCCCTGACCGCGGTATTCTGAATCGGTGCATACCGATCCAACTGAAGCAACGCGAACCTGGCACCCTTCAATCGACAGCGCAGAAGGAAAATAGCCGGCAACAGAAACCGGTCGCCCATTATGACAGATCACCCGGATGTTCTCCAGGTTATCCTCGCAAAGGAAGAGAGGAAACTTTTTTTCCATTTTGAAGGAAATCTTTGCCCTCATGGCGAATATGGAATTGACTAATTGAAGGACTGCCGGGAAATCCTCCGGAGTCGCCGCTCTTACCATATTTGTTTTTAAATCCGAGCTCATTATCGTTCCTCCTCAATTGAAAACAGAAACGACTCCATAGTAACAATAAATTCATAAAGGTCGAATACCTTTTGGAGGCGGTCCTCCGCTATTCCAAGTCGTTCCTTTAATTCATTCCAATGTACGAAGGCTGCATCCCGGTCATTAACAGCCAGCTTTTCCAGGAGATGTCCAAGGGAGGAAGCAAACCAAGCATGCTCGCGCAAAAATTCCCAAGATTTAGCTTGGCAAGGTAGTTTTTGAATTAAAATGTTTTTCTGTATAATCGGGCTAAAATCATCAATTACTCTTTGAATACCGGCGAACTCAATTGTTGCCCGCGGATCATTGCGCGGTTTTTCACCCCGTATGCAGGATGGGTCAAATAGATCTGACAGAGTTGCCAGATATTGCCCGACCCGCGTGCCGTCCCTGCCGAATGCATGCTCAAGGTAGTCTTCTGCAAGGGCATCAAATTCAAGCTGATCATTCCAAAGAGTTTTACCCAAAATGTACATAGGTAGTCCGGTTGGAAAAAAAGCACGTTGAACCTGGCAACTCACAAATCCGTTCAAGCCAATCGATCTCAGGTTTTTAACATCTTGATAGATCAGTTTTGCAAATTTATAGGAGCCGGGATCTGTATAATGCTCGCGCCACAAGTAGTAATCAAAATTAAAACTATCACCACTGAAAAGTGCCTGCCATTGACGCAGGTGGGCGATGTTCTCGCCAACCGAAGCAGGGAACTTTAGAGCATTTCTTTGGTAAATGGGCAATATCGGGATGGTATTGGTGACAATAAAAGTCTCCGAATAAGAGCGGGTAATAGGAGCAAACATCAAGATTAAACGCCCAGGGTTCTTGATCCTCTCCGCTACAGGTGGCCAGAGCAGATCGAAATAGATCAGGAAAACGATTTTTGTTTCGAGGCCTTCTTGCATGAGACGATCGTCCAGCTCATTGAGCATACGCACGTAGTAATCCGAGGGTAAGAGTGCACGGCACGCCTCACATTCGCAATGGTTATTACCCTCGTCGGCCAGCCAGAAATGGAGCAGATCAACCTCCGGATGCTCACACAAATAGTTAATAATGTTCTCGACTATCCGGGTCCTAACCTCAATGTTGGAGTAGCAAAGATTGGTATTTAATGGGACACCCTGCCAGAACTCCCGTTTTAAATTGACTTCTGCCAGATACTGAGAAAGCTCTGGTCCTAAAGTATAAGTACCCGGATCCCACCCCAACCCCGGGATTCCCAGCGCTTCACTCGTCCAGCCGTGACCCACGGCATGGAAAATCAAGCCACGCTTTTTGATCTCTTTCACGGCCAAACGCACGTATTCCCGGGCTTGCTCAAGCGAGAATGAATCCTTCTTTTTGGTTGGGTTATAACGATGTGAATACCACCGGTCGAAAAAGGTAAAAGCTTCGCGGAACTGGAGAAAATACCCGTTAAAGCCGACCTTGGGTGCCCAATCAATCATGTCAATCAGGTTTTCGTAGCTAACGGCACCTTCGATACAGATGGCGCGATGACGGTAAGCGGCTTTTTCCAATACATGAACATTTAAACCAGCGATATCTATGAGGGGGATATACTCACCATCCTCCCCCGGACGCAACCAGCGACAGCCAGCTTCCGTTAAAAACCGGTAAACCGCCAATAAAACCGCGCGGGGATTGTCCCCAGTAATAATCCCTCCCCCTTTATTGATGTTTATATAAATCGCGTCATCCAGTTCGGGATCATCAACTGTTGGCATCACAGTATTATGAATGTCATTCCTCATACCCAAGCAGATTATCTTCCCGTCAGCTCTTTTTTGATTTTTCTCCCGAATGATTTGGGTAATCTGGCGATTTTTGCTCATCCTTCCCAGGTAACGGGCGAGTTCATGCGCGGCAAACTCAACAACCGAGTTCGTACCCATTACAGCAATGGTAATTGCACGTCCATCTATACAGGCTGTCATTGCGTCCGTCCGTTATTGGCGTGAGTCTGGACTTACACCGAATCTACTTTATTCCAGTAAAGACCAAACCCTGCTTGAAAACTCGTTGGCTGAAGAAATACAGGATAAGTGGAGGCAAGACCATTAGCAGAGTAACAGCCATGATCAGGTGAGTGTTCTTTGTATATATACCGCTCAATGTTTGGATGCCCACCGCCAGCGTCCATTTTTCGGGGCTCTGCAAGAAAATGAGGGGCTGATAGAAATCATTCCAGGCATACAAGAAATGGAACACTCCAATCGCAACCAGTGCCGGACGGGCTTGCGGCAGAATAATGTGCCAAAGAATTTGCAACGACGAGGCTCCATCTATGCGAGCGGCTTCATCCATCTCGAGGGGAATGGTCATGAAATATTGCCTTAGGAAGAATACATCATAAGCGTTGGCAAATATTTGCGGAACAATGAGAGGTAGGAATGTATTAATCCAACCGATTTTGTTGAACAAGACATACATGGGAATCAAGGTGACCTGCTGGGGAAGCATAATTGTCGACAGCAAGAGCAGGAATAGGAAGTTCAACCATGGGGCGCGGAAGCGCGCAAAGCCATAAGCCACTAACGAGCAGGAAAACAGCATACAACCCATGCTCCCAAAGACGACAATCAGGGTGTTTATAAGAGAACGGGCGAAATCCATATCTTTGATGGATTGGGGGTAGTTTTCCCAGTGGAACTCTAGATGACTCAAGGGTTTCTGGTCGGCGATCACCAACTCTACGGTTTGGGCGGGAGTAGCCGGGTCCGCAAAGAGGGCTTTTCCACCTGGAAGTTTATTAATTAAAGCCATCTGAATCGTTTGCCCATTTACTGTCACCTGGTACAAAGGCCGTTCTCTACCGTCGATCTCAGCCGTTGAAATAGCCCATGGGAGCAAAGGAGGAGGCGTTTGGTTCAGTTGATCCTTACTCTTCAGGGAGGTAGAAAACAGGAAAATCAAAGGGATGATCACCCACATAGAGGCTGCAAAAAGTATTACCAGCACAACAAATTTAACGAGTATGTTTTGATTTTTAATACCCAAGCGCAGTCTTGCAGTACCCAACGAACCCGTACTGAGTTTGGCTGTTCCCATTATTTACCTCCCTTTCAGTTGGCCTTCGTAATATACCCAGACATCTGATGAGCGAATAACAAGCACCGTCAGCACCAGGGTAATCAAGAATAAGACCCATGCCAAGGCAGAGGCGTAGCCCATATGGTTATAAAAGAATGCATTCTGATATAGATACAGGTTGTAAACCAGGGTAGAGCGCGCCGGTCCACCCTGGGTTAAAATGAAAACCTCAGTGAAATACTGGAAGGTGTTGATCAGACCCAGCACCAAGTTATAGAAGATGACCGGAGTAACCATCGGTAGCGTGACATTTATAAACTGCTGCCAAATGTTGGCACCATCCACCTTAGCTGCTTCGTATAGCTCTGTAGGCACCCCTTGTAAGCCGGCCAGGTAAATTACCACGCCGCCACCCACTCCCCATAGGCTGATGATAACCAGGCCGTATAAGGCAGTATTAGGATCCTGTAACCAAGCGGGTCCGTTAATACCGACCAGGGAGAGTATCGGATTAAGCAAACCCCTTTCAGGGTTTAAGATCAACCCCCAGACCAGAGCAATGGCTACACCAGATATTGTTGCAGGAATGTATAAAACGGTACGAAAAAAGTTGACCCCTGGAACGTCCTGATTCAACAAGAGCGCCAGAGTAAAACCCAAAATGATCTGGAGCGGGAGTGAAAGGACTCCGAATTTCAAGGTAATTCCCAGTGATTTCCAGAACAAAGCGTCACTGAACAGATGGCGGTAATTACCCAAGCCCACCCAAGTGGCCGGGGACACGATGTTGTAATCGGTGAAAGAGAAATACAGTGAAGCCACCATCGGTCCCAGGGTTATTAATATGAAACCTACAATCCAGGGTCCTATATAAGTGTAGGCTGAGAGCGCTTCTCGACGAGAGAGGCTGGAAGAATGGTTTTTATGAGATCGCATGCAGAAATTCCTTTCTCAGAGGGCGGCACCGCCAAGATGCGGTGCCGCCCATTCCGTAAATCGGTTACCCAAGACCTCATTAATGGGTTGCCCAATATTGATCCAAAACAGCCTGAACTTCAGCATTGGCTGAATCGAGCAGTGCTTTTGGATCGTCCTTATTCGTACCTGCATACAGGCTCTGGTAGGTGCTGGTTAGGATATCCCGAATCTGGGAGTATTCAGGTAACCAAGATTCATGGTTCGGAACATCCGGGTAATTCATTGCCTCGAAGAGAACGCTGGAATCCAAGTCGGGGTAGTTTACGGCAAGGATGTCAGTCTTATATTGTTCCTGGAGTGATATACGGGCTGGAACGTAACCCATAATCTCTGCGTATTTTATGAGTTGGGCAGGCTCGAGTAGCCACTTCACCACTTCCCAAGCCTGTTCTTTATTCTTCGCCGCAGCAGGGATCGCGCAGGTATCAGCATCGACACGCTCGATACGGGTGCCCTTATTATTAAATGGCAGAGGTGCCACACCGTAAGGCACATTTAAGTTTGGCAAGGCCTCAGCAGACCACCAGGTATGCCCGTAGAACATAGCAGTTTTACCGTCTGTGAAGGGCAGCGTGCCCGCACTGTCTCGTGCCTGGGTGACAGCCAGTGGAGCTATAAAATGATCCTTCCAGACCCCGTTGCTGAGCCAGGTAAACCCATAGGTCCACTCCGGTGAATTGACGACTGCAGTCTTATAGTCAGAAGTTGTCGGTCGACCTTTATTCTCTGCATCCCACATGACCAGCGTACCTCGCAGGTCATTGCCATCGTATGAATCGTCGTATCCCCATTGGACGACATTTTCTCCGTTTGTCCCGGGGTCAAAAGCGGGATCGGTTGCATTTCTACCTGCATTATCCAGGGTCAACTGCATGGCAATTTCGCGCAGCCTGGCCATCGTCCAGGTTGTATCGTTGAAGTCGGTCGGTGGATATGCAATTCCGGCTGCGTCGAATGCATCTTTGTTGTAGAAGATCATTGATGGGAAGACGCCAACTGGAAGTCCAAACAACTTGCCCGAGAATCTTTGCAGCTCTACAAGCGAACCCGGGAAATCGCTCAGATCATAGTTGTCCGCTTCAATGAAAGGGGTAATATCTGCCCAGGCATCAAAATTCGCTGAGATCCCTTCGTTACCGATTGGACAGGCAAGCTGAGGCGGGTCGCCACTGGCCAGCATCGTCAGGAAGCGCTGCTTAGCCTCTTCGTAAGGCACAAAGACGAATGACATTTCGATATTCGGATGGGTGGCGTTAAATTCCGCAGCCAGCTCTTCCTCAGCAGTTGTTTGCTCAGGGGTCGTGCCTGTACTCATGCCAACGAAGAGGACTACTTTTGCTTTCCCGGAGGACGTATCCGTTGGGCCGGAGGTGGACGGTGTTCCTGTCCCACAGGCTGCCAGAATCATGCTCAACGCTAACAGAATAGAAAATAGATGGAATGTTTTTTGGGATTTCATGAAATTCTCCTTTTTACTCGGCAAGTGCGAAAGGCATAGATATATTTCCTTCCAAGATCCGGAAACCTGCACGCGCAGCTTCCCGGTGGATGCATAACAAAAAATTGTAATACTCGCCACGAGCCTTGGCTTGTCCCTTTCTGAGTTTTACGTAATGAAGGATATTTACACCTCCTTTCTTCGCGGGTAAGAAGGGATGGTCCCAGGAGCAGCCACCGAATGCGCTGCGACATAACAAGCCCATTCAGCAGCTTTAACCAAATCCTTTCCTTCTAAAATCCCAACTGCCACCCCGGCGCAGAAAACATCACCAGCACCGCTTGTATCCACCGTTTTAATCGCCGGAGGAGCAATATGCCTGATATTTTTTCGATCGGCAACAACAACTCCTTTTTCACCCATGGTTATCATGACACAACCACAGCCTATCTTTTCCAGTAAAAACTTAGCCAACTCACACGAATCAGCATCCGCTTCCGGATTTAAACCCAACAGTTGTTTGGCTTCCAAATCATTGGGGATGAGAATATCCACATAATCCAATCCGGCAAGAGAGTTCTCGGACGCAGGTGCGGGATTAACAATAGAAATCATTCCCATCTGATGCGCAACTTGAGCAGCATGAAGAGCTACTTCTGGATTAATTTCGAATTGGGTAAGCATAATTTTGGTGCCTTGCATATGGGATAAGGCATCATCAACAAACCCATTATTCAATTCTTCGTTTGCTCCCATTGAAGTCACCATTGCCGGAGTACCGTTATCATCGAGTAGAATGAAACCCACCCCGGTAGGTTGGGTTAAACTCCGGCGCAAGTAGGTAGTATCGATTTGCTCCTGACGAAGCAATGTTTCTGCTTCCCGCCCGATCCTGTCATCTCCAATGCTGCCCACAAAGCTCACCCGAGCACCCAGGCGGGCAGCCGCAACAGCCTGGTTGGATCCCTTCCCGCCGTCTATTGGCTCTGAGAAACCCCATCCGATAACTGTTTCTCCAGCAACTGGTATATGCTTCACATGAACGAATAACCCGGGAGCATGACTTCCAACGACAACAATTTGTAGCGGCCGCATGCTTTTAATTTCCTTGTCCAGAAAAGGGAGGCATTGCCGAAAGGCGATCTACGACGACCAAAACATCCGGATGCCCTTGAACAAAAGTGACCGGGAACTCCATCGTAGTTGAGCTGAACAGCAGAACTCGAATTACGGTCTGTTTCCAGGAACCAGTATCCGAAACCAATCGAATACGACGGGCAGAGAGAAGGTCTTTCATCCCCATTGTGACGGCCATGGGCGGGACCGCAAAAGAGCAGCCCCCAACAGTCCGCTGGCTGACCGCGATCAAAGTATCATCATTTAAATGCAGAATTCGGGTCTTTGAGTTACGGAATTCATCCGGCGTGACGATATACCAGGGTGAACGAAGAGGTTCGTTATAAGCAATGTGGCCGCGATACCCAATCCCACCATACATTGTGTCAATGCCGCCCACTACAGCAATTGACTGGCTGATTTCGTCGATATTGTAGACTGAGGGGAAATGCCGCTGGCTATCTGGAACAGCGAGATCGGGGTCTATAGGTGAGTAGAAGTTGGATCGCATCCAGCCTTCATAGCTGAATGGATGGTCGAGAGCAAGTGGGCGTCCTTGCCAATCCAGAAAGTCATCCATATGAAAGACATGGACATTACGCAAGCTAATGTGTTCCTGGTTAACGATCTTGCAGAAAACCGGGTATTGCTTGGTTGGTCCACAAGGCAGGATCCACCTGGTTGGCTTTCCAGCCGCATTGTTTAACTTCACTTCATCTGCCATTTCCCTGGCAACCCAATGATGAACGTCGGCTGCCTTTTCGAGTATTTTAAGGTTAACTTTCCGCTCAGGATGCTGTTCCAGGTTCTCGATAGGAATCCGGCACCATTCAAAGAGAGATTGGGGGTCTAATTGACTTGTCATCTTGTCTCCTAATTTACTGTGCCATCGCGTAAAATTTGATGAACCTCATGATCGCCTGTAAATACAGTAGCCGTCAACCAGGCATCCAGACTGCAACCGGGTTCCAATTGGACGGCTGTGCCTCGAGCAACAGCTTCCGATAGACCAGCACAGGGATAGCTCGTCCAAGGTTCAAGGCCAATATTGTATGTGCGTCCATACCAGGGATAACCGATACCACCTCCAAATGCTTGCCAGATCCATGTATAGCGGAACACCGATGGGTCCCAAGCAAGGCCAAACCCCACCTTTCGGCTTGGGTTTTGAATAGCAATCCACCCATCTTTAAATTCTTTCAAGTAGAAGTTGTCCATGGTGCGACCAGTGGGTGGCGGTATAATCCGCAAATCCAATTGGCCTCCATCACGGTCTTTGATGGTCGGCCATTTTCCCACCTGATGTAATCCCATGCGGTGATCAGGTCCATCTTCGGCATCTAAAACTTCTACAGTACAATCAGGCGCATACAACCGGCAGTTCTCATCTAAAAAAGGGACACCAATGACTGGATGATGTCCCCACATAAATTCCATCGGTTCTGCGCCTTCGTTGGTAACTCGCTCTTCAATAAATAAAGCTGGGACGCCGGTCTTGAGCCTCAATATTTTCTGTAAAAGAAATGGGGTTCGGTAGGTTCTAACCCATAGACCTACACATAATTGCTCCGGTGTGTTTTCAAGGATCTGGTACTCCCAAGAGAGATTAATTGTTTCAGCAAAATTACCTAAGGCTGCTCCTTTATATTCACAGGCTGGACCGCCATTGGGGAGAACCTCAAACCAGCCCCCCGACCAATGATCAAAAAACGAGGATGCACCTGATCCGCCGGTTGGGACAAAGTGTTCTGGATTCTGCAAAGTATTTGGCCCTCGCCAGATAAAATCCACATCCAAAGGCTTATATAGGAATTGAATAATCTCTGAACCTTTATCCAACAGGACTACGAGTTGGATCAGCTCGTTCTGAAGGAGCATGGCTCGCATACCCTTCCATTTGATATCATCGTTTATCCGGCAACCCCAGTGCCGGCTGGCATCACTCATAGTGAACATTTTTTCTCCTCGCTCTGTAAAAAGGATGCGTCAAATATCAATGCAAGGTGATCCGCAAACTCTCTCGATCCGGAGTGGTAAAGCAATCAGGGTAAGGGCTTTCCCTTGCGGAATTCGACGTAAAGATACGAGTGGAGCAAGTAGTAGACATCGGGCTTCAAACAACCTGCGATTCACTCCGGCTGGGTTTAAAACATTATCAAAAGTTGGAATATCACTTCCAACAAGCGAAGCACCTGCTATAACCAGATATTCCATCGCATCTGCAGAAAGGAATGGGCTACTGGTGACATAATCGGTTTCATTCCACATTCTGTCCCATCCGGTGGCGAACAGAACGGCCTGGCCAGGCGAGAGCACGATGCCAGTTGCCTCTAGGTCATGCCGGGTGATGGCATAACCAGGTGGGCAATCTGGTAACTGTAAGACCGTTACAGGGCAAATGAAACGAACTGGATCAATCTCAGCGATAGTTTCCCCACCCGGGATTAAGTGAGCCGAGGCCTCCAAATATGTCCCTGTCAGAGTTGTGAGCTCTAATTTATGGGCGAGCCAACCATTGGGTCTGTCAATTGAGTTAATCGTTTCGATCCGCACCGGGGAAACGGGCGAATCATAAGACCACATTCCTTCGGTAATAGGACCAGTAACATCATAAATCTGCATACAGGTATTTTCAGGGTAGAAGTCGATATGAGCGGAGGCGCGGCCAGACCATCTCGGAGTGGAAAGCTTCGGCGAACTCCACACCACATTGCAATCCGCGCTCTCGCCCGTGTAGTTCGATCATTTCCAGAACATCCAACTGATCGTGATCCTTCAGCCATTTAACCTGGCTGGCATGGCAAGCGAGCATTTCGCGTTTAGTCTCAAAGGTATCGCTAATATCCACATATTCGCTGGGTTGGAAACCTATGCCGCCAAATGTATCAAAGTAGATCAGAGGTTGCACACCATAATGGGGCGGGCTTTTTGTTTTTATATTTGGAAGACCAGAAAGGAAAGATGCATCAAACACCAACTGGCTGACCACGCGATGATCTGGATGATAGTCCAGAGGATCGTGAGTGATGATCAGGTCTGGTTTAGCTTGACGAATTAGTTCAACAAATGCCAACCGGGTCTCAATATCGTTGGCGATAAGTTCGTCGTCATAACCAAGCCAGAATAATCTGGCGCCAATCTTCGACGCCGACATTTCTGCCTCCTGCTTCCGAATTCGAGCTAGCTTTTTTGGCGCGATCAGCATATGGCCGGCAGAACCGTTTGTGGCAATTGCCATACAGACCACCGTGCCGCACTTAATATAACGAGCCAAAGTCCCACCACATTGGATTTCCAGGTCATCTGGGTGTGCACCTACTGAAAGAACTTTTTGTGGGAGTGCGCTTACCATCATGTTGTCTCAATCATGGAACAGGGCCAGAAGACTGGCGGATGATCAGCTCTGGAGAGATGCGAGTCGATATCATCTCCGGAGGAATATTTTTCTTTTCAATTAAATTGATAATTAAAGATAATGAACGCCGACTCATTTCTTCGATCGGCTGCCGGATCGTTGTTAGCGACGGAGATGTGTATTGCGTGAATTCCACATCGTCGAAACCAACGATTGAGATATCCTTAGGTACACTAATACCTGAATCTGCTGCCGCCTTCAATGCGCCAAATGCCGTGACATCATCTGCTGCGAACACAGCGGTCGGCCGCGGAGTGAATCTCAAAATCTCCTTTAATGCCTCGTAGCCTCCTGCCGCATTGTTGTTTGGTGCCTTAATAATTTGGGTAGATTGGTCAATACTGTGTGATTTGACATATTCTTTAAAGACTACAAGTCGTTCCCGGATATCCCCGAGCCAACCACCATCGATGAAAGCCAGGCGGCGGTGGCCAAGGGAGTACAAGTAGTCCAGCATCATTGTGACCCCGAGCCGGTTATCGATATTTACCTTAGGTATCCACTCAGGATTCGGTCCATGGCACATAGCAACCACCACCCGATTCTCCTGTGAAATTCTTCGAAGAGCAGTTTCATCATCATGCAAATCCCCTAAAACAAACATGCCATCCAGGCGACGGGTGTCCAAGGCTACGCTCATCTGAATGGCTTCTTGGGTATCGCTGTGAGCATGAGCCAGCACGATGTGATAACCGAGACTTTCAGCTTGTGTACTGAGGTGAGAAATTATGCTAGTAAATAACGGGTCAGAAATCTCGCGGACGATCAATCCTAATAGGTAGGTCTGTTTACCTTTCAGGGCACGCGCCAGCGGATTAGGGGAGTAGCCAAGTTCTTCAGCAGCCCTGAGGACCTTTTCTCTGGTTTTCTCACTGATGAGGTCCATCTTGGTACCATTGAGAACGCGAGAGACAGTACTGGTCGATACTCCAACAGCCGCGGCAACGTCTTTTATTGTAATTACCTTATCTGAGAAATTATTAGCCATAATGAATTATTTCCAATTCAATCGATTAACCACAATCGTAGTATAGCATACGATTGCATAAATCGCAATAAGGTCTTTACAAGGGTGAATTTCAATTTTGGGGAAGATAAGCCGTAATTGGGGAGCAACCCAATCCACCCAAAGGATAACGATGAAGCGCAATTTTTCTGAGACAAAAACAGTGTCGATGCAGCAGGTCGAACTGGTGGTCATGATCACTATGTATAGCCTAGACTATGCCTCCGGCCTGAAGCAAGTGCTGGACGACGGTCCGAAAACCTACACTTACGGCAACGGCTGCCTCGCACAGATCAGCAACACAGATACGGAATACTTTCTGGCGACGCGTTGGGCTATCTGCGCCAAGTGAGGGATGCTGGCGGGATGATCATATTTACCGCGAATGGCGATCCCTTTGGCGACTCGACCAATAACGTGGGCGGTGCTTCCACGAGGTATGGATAAACCCGGGAACAGAAAAACAGTTACATTAATTTGACTAATCTGAGCTTATGGATGTATGATCACACACACCAGCTATTTGGCCACTCAATCAGATGCTCTTAGGGCGAACTGAAAATAAAAAATCCCCAGAAAGGGATTTTTAAAAAAGTGGGCCCGGCAGGATTCGGACCTGCGACCAAGCGATTATGAGCCACTTGATTTCCTTTCCATAGCTTCTACACTTTTCCATCACCCCCATATTTGGTGGTTTCGTTGTAGGCTACCGTACCAAATATGGGGGGTTGCTTCTTTCATGGCGTTTTTTGACCAAAATCCACTGCGACCCTACTGCGAAACGATTGTGAGCGGTTTCACGATCTGCTCGATATTTTCGGCTGCGGCATCCTGGGAATGGGCCATTACGTGCCCATAAATGTCGGTGGTGACACTCGCTTTCGAGTGCCCTGCCCTGTGTTGCACGGTGTTGACCGGTGTTCCCATATCCAGGAGCAGGGAGAGCGAAGTATGACGCAGATCGTGGAAGCGGATGTCCGGCAAGTCGTTCTCACTCAGTATCTGTTTGAATTCCTTCGAGACTTTGCTTTGGCTGGCGTAGGTGCCAATGCCGGTTGTGAAGATCATGCTGGTCTCTTTCCAGGAGTTTCCAGCCAGGGTCTTCTGGGCTTCCTGCCTTTGGCGGTGGGCTCCCAACATAGCCAGGCCGATCTTGCCTAGTTTGATCTGGCGGCGACCGGACCTGGTCTTGGTCGGGACAAGTACCGCACTGCTGCTGTAGGCTTGTTGGAGCTGGCGCTCGATACGCAGAGTTCCTTTTTCCCAATCCACATCGTCCCACATCAAACCGAGCAACTCGCCCTTGCGCAGACCCGTGGTCAGGGCCAGGTAGAAAAGGGCTTCATAAGGATGACCGCTGGCTGCTTCCAGGAAAGTGCGCGCCTGGCTTTCGGTGAAGATGTGAAATTCCTTCGTCTCCACCTTGGGACGCTCCACGGCATCCATCGGGTTGTACCCGATCAACCGTTCCCGAACCGCCTGCTTGAGCGCGCAGTGCAGGGTCGCATGTACCAGTTGGATGGTGCGGGAACCTTTGCCTTCTGCCTGCATCCGCAGGTACAGCTGGCGGATGTGAGCGGGGAGGATGTTCTGGAGCCGCATTTTTCCAATGATGGGCAAGATATCCTGTTCTGCATAGCGGCGGTAGTTGCGTGCCGTGTTCTGCCGGATGGAAAGGTCTTTACCTGTGAGCCAACTTTCCATGTAGCGTTCCAGGGTCAGCTGGGTGGCATCGAAAGACATACCGTGCTCGATCTTGTTCGTGATCTCCCGGACCCAGTCATGACATTCGCGCTGGGTCTTGGCGTACTTGGTGATGCGTTTGCCGCTCAGGCTGACCTGGGCGCACCAGCGCCCATCCTTCCGCTTGTAGACGGTGCCTTCATTGTTGCCTCGCTTTTTTGCCATGTTCATTTCTCCTTTCTGTGACTGTTTGAGGGGTCCAGTGAGGAGAAACGAGTGAAGCTTGTGCTATTCGATTATTAAGGTGCTGCGGTGACATCATGATTATCTCTCTAAACTGGACGTAAGGCAATCTATGTTTAGAGTCATTATACAGAACAGATGTTCTGTAGTCAAGTATAGCAACATTCCATATATTCTATATGGTCTATGGCTTATTCACTTTTGGAATTCGTGACCAAATTATTAATAGCGAGAGCCATTATTAACATTTAGCGCCGATTTTGTAATAAAGGGAACTGAAATACCCATCCGCTCAACTCATGTCTGAACCGATCAAAGTTGATGGATCAACTCTGGGACTTTCTGCAAAGGCAGGACAGACATCTTCTTTTCAACCTGGTAAGCATCTGCTCCGGGATAGATCACCCACAGATGAGATAGATCCAGATCATGCAGCGCGGTTTGCATGGAGCGGGTGATCTCGGGAGCTTCGCTGAACTTAACCTCGATCCCGTAACGTTTCCCTTTATAGAAGAACAGCAAATCCAGCTCCGCACTATTATGGATTCCCCAGAAGTATGCTTCTGACGGACGGATGATTTGCAGAACTTGTTCAATCACATATCCTTCCCAGGAAGCGCCAACCTTGGGATGTCCTAATAAGGTGTTCATATCATCTATGTTGAGCAAGCTGTGCAGGAGGCCACTGTCGCGCAGATAGACCTTTGGTGACCGCACCTGGCGTTTGCTCATGTTTTCGTACCATGGTTGGAGTTGTCGGACCATAAAAGCGCCAGTAAGAACATCGAGGTATCCGCGCACCGTTTTATCCGATAACCCCATCGCGCGGCTAAGCTCAGAGGCATTCCAAGTTTGGGCATGATAATGTGCCAGCATGGTCCAGAAACGCCGCATCGCAGTGGCAGGGATTTGAATGCCAAGTTGTGGAATATCCCGTTCCAGGAAGGTGCGGATAAATCCTTCCCGCCAGGTCAAGGAGTCTGCTTCGTTTTTTGCCAGGTAGGAGCGGGGAAAACCTCCCCTTATCCAAAGCGACTCCCAATTCAAGCTATCCACTTCAGCCAGATCAAATCCATTTAAATCCACAAATTCAATTCGTCCCGCAAGCGTTTCTGAAGCATCCTTGATGATCTCCGGAGAAGCGCTGCCCAGGATGATGAAGCGCGCTTTTTGCCCGGGATGGTCCACCAAAACTCTAAGGGTTCCAAACAATTCCGGCATGATCTGAATCTCGTCCAGGATGACCAGTCCTACTAAACTTCCAAGCACCAGTTCGGGGTTTTGGAGCCGTCGTTGATTCGGAATGGACTCCAGATCGAAGAAAGTCGCCTTTTTTCCTTCGGCGAACATGTGCGCAAGAGTGGTTTTCCCTGTTTGCCGCGGTCCAAGCAAAGCGGTTATCGGGGAGCGGCGAACCGCTGTGTTCAACAATTCAAGATAATCTGGACGTTTGATCATGAATTCATTATAGCATGAAATCTCGGATGAAAACTCCGAGTTTTCCACACTCCTTGAAACTTCTAAATGTGTCAGCCATATCGAGTCCAGGAGAGCTCGAGGCCTTTGTGATACACCACTTCATTCCAGCACAGTTGATGTTTAGAATCCTCCATCCGGGTATTTTCATCGATTAGGAGAAACTCCAGGCCAGCGATTTCGGCAAAATCCCGCAGGTGTCCCGAGACGACGGCAAAGCTGAAGCCGGTGTGGTGCGCTCCGCCGGCATAGATCCGGGCAGCAGCGGCGGTTTTCAGATCCAGGCGCGGAAGCCACAGTGCGCGCACCATCGGCAGAGTGGGTTAAATGTAATTTTGGTCAAGCACCTGCAAAGCAGAAGCTCAAGACCCTGTCAAAAGGTCCCTCCCGTTCAACAGTGTCATTATAGTTGGGATTGATTCGTTGGGTTATATTTCCCGCACAAACAGTTTATGGTGCAATGGTATAAGTGTAATCCACCTGACCATTCTTTTGGTTGGTGTTTTCTTCCTGGGGTAGGTAGGTACGCACATAATCTACCGTTACCTGATCCGGCGAGACCGTCACCCGCAGGTGGCCTGGACTACCTAGTATGTCGCCGATCAGGTAGCCGTATCCGGCGGCACTGCGCGTATCATTGGAACGGGATGCGCCGGGTTGTGGGACTTCCTGGTAGATGATACCGTCGAGTTCCTGTTTGACGAACAGGTGATCGTGTCCGTGAAAGACTGCAGTCACATTGTTTGCCACAAGCAATTGGTGGATCGGCATATCCCAGCCCGGGCGCTGTTCATCGAAACCCCAGGAACCGTCTGCATTGCTCCCGCCCCATTCGTAGAAACCAGCCACTTCCACACCGCCGCGTCCATTTTGGTCGACCCCGCCGATCAACTGATGGATGAAAATGAATTTCCATGTAGCATGGCTGGTTTCGAGCGTGGTTTTCAGCCATTGATAATGCTCTGCACCCAGGGTTTGATTCCACAAGTCGCTGGCGTTACCTTGCGAGGCCGGGGTGAACCAATAAGGGTCAAGGATGATGAAGAGGGCATCCCCCCACTCCCAGGCATAGTAATCCTGTAACATCCCGACGGTTTTATCAGGAGTAACGTTGCCGGTATAGAAATCGTCGGGCATCGGGTTGGGAAAATATTTTATCCGCATGCTTGCTGCCCATGCCGATGTCTCATACCCGGAATTGCCGCGTGGCATGCCCTCACCATCGTGATTCCCTAAAACCAGGAACAGCGGCGCGTTTTGTGCAACCTGTCCCAGGTAATAGCGCTGAGCAAGGTATTGCGGCTCGGCTGCGGTGTATGGTCTGTATTTCTCGGTCATGAACGTATCGCCCAGGTCAATGACAAAGTCGGGATGATCGGCGCGCTCGTTGGCCAGGGTTTGCAGGTAAACCTGCGGGTCGGTATTGGAATCGAGGTGCGAGTCGGCTTGAATGGTGAAGGTGAATGTTGACCCGGATGCACGTGCAGTATGGAAGCTGTTTTCGATGCCGTTAATAGAATAATAGTACAAGGTATCGGGTTGAAGGCTGGTTAGTTCGACGGTTTGAGGAACGCCCGTTGAGAGGTTGACCGAGCCTGTCTGTGATGTGTAGTTGCCAGACGTTGTTCCGTAGGAAATAGAAATTGTTTGTGTTGTATACGCAAGCACGGACACAGTGATGGAATTGTCAGTCGGCTGGCCGAGGATCACGTCCATAGGATGGACTGGCACATCTGCTAAGGTCAGATTTTGATCGGCATCGTTGCCCTGACCGGGCGCGGGGGTTTTGCTGCCGCGTGGGGGTTTGCGCGTGGGGGCAGGTGTTTCCGTTGGCGAAGCAATGGAGGTGGGCGTGACGAGTGAACTGGTCGGTTCCGCCGCAGGCAGGTTCCCGGTTCCGGGGGATGCGCATGAGACGGCAAGAGCCAGGAGGAGGATGGTCGTAAAGATCCGGCTGTAGCGTGGAGTTGTCATATTTTCATCGCAGGGTGATCGAGTAGGCGGTTTCGTCGGGGCGGTCGAGGTACGAGCGGATGTAGTCCACGGTGACGCAGTCCGGCGAGACGGTGACGCGCACATGTCCGCTGGCGGGAAGGATGTCGCCGGAGAGGTAGGCTTCGGCGTTGTCGATGGCGTAATGCGGGTCGGCGGGGACGGGCAGGGTCAGGTAGGTGACGCCGTCGAGTTCCTGGCGGGCGAAGAGATGGTCGTGCCCCTGGAAAAAGATGGTCACGCCGGTGTCGGCCATGACCTGCTGGATGGTCCTGTCCCAGCCGGGACGGTGCGCGGCAAGGCCCGCGGCGTCGCCCCATTCAAAGGTATCGGCCACTTCGACGCCGCCGCGCCCGGTGCCGTTGACGTGGTGGGCAAAGACGAATTTGTAGCGGGCGGTGCTGTTCTCGAGTGTCTGGCAGAACCACTGGTACTGCGCGTCGCCGAGGGTGATGTCCCAAAGGTCGCGGTCGTCTTTGCCAGCGTGGCCGGCGCCATAGGTGTTGTCCACGGGTTCGGGGGAGTGCCAGTAGGGGTCGATAACCACAAACAGTGCATCGCCCCAGGTGAAGGCGTAATAGTCTCGCAATTGGCCGATGTACTCGACCGGTTCCGTGTCGCCGGTGTAGAAGTCGTCGGGGGCAGGCAGGGGGTAGTAGGCGTTGCGGGCAGTCTGCGCCCAGACCGCCACGTTATTCGGTGTGCCGTCGAAGTTGGCGAGGGCGGCCTGTTCGTGGTTGCCATTGACCAGGTAGATGGGCGCTTCGACCAGCCCCAGCCACTGGCGCTGGTTGATGTACAACTGTGTGACGGTATCAGCGTTGACATTCTTGAGGCTGTCCACGCTGAAATCGTCGCCGATGGTCAGAAAAAAGTCGGGCTGATCGGCGGCGACACTCGTCAGGGTGCGGACGTACAGGTCCGCATTGAATTGTTTTCTGGTGCGCTCCGGGTGCGAGTCGCCAATCAGGTCGAAGGTGAAGGTGCTGCCGGGCGCGCGCTGGGTGACGAAGGTATGTTCCGATCCGGCCGCGCCATTGTAGCGGATGCGGTAGTAGTAGCGCGTGTCTGGCTGGAGACTGTCGAGCAGCGTTTCGAGTGGTATGCCAGCCGAAGCGGTCTGCGGGACCGTTTGGGCGGTGTACATACCGGGAGCGGTGCCGTACTCGTAGTAGAGGTCCACTCTGATGGCTGGTACCACATTGACGGTCACAGATACGTCCGTAGGGCGGCCGAGGATCTCCTTGGCGAAAAAGTCCGATAGGTTGTACTTCCCGGTCACGGGTTCGGAAACATAGGACGGCGGGGTGGCTGTCAAAGCCGGTACCGGCTCGGAGTTTCCGGAAGGAATGCAGGAGGTGATGAGAAGGAGCAGGGCGGAGATGAGTAAGATTCGTTTCATAGTCGGCTTTTGACCTATCTCACAACCCCCTTCCCTATCAGGGAAGGAGGCCAGGGGATTAGATAAGAATTTTACTTGAACAGGAAATCAGAACTGGGAATTTCGGGCATGGCGATCGGCTCGGAGTAGAGGAACGCGCCGGTGGGGTGGCTCAGTTCGCCAAGCAGTTCAGTGCGCATGGCCTCGATCTGGGTCCGCTGCTCGCTGGTAAGCGAAGCGTTGACGGCGGTGAAGTTGGTAGCCATGTTGTAGATGATCTCGCCGTCCAGTTCGCCGTAGTGCTGCATGAGTGCCAGCACGGTGGCTTTGTCGGCAGTGCCGCCTTCGAGGAACTTGCGCAGTTCAATCGAAATCTGCTCGCGGGTTTCCACGATCCCCAGCAGGGATGGCTTCTGGATGTCCACCAGCCCGGTAATGAGCGCGGACTGGTCCGCGTCCAACAGGGTGAGCATTTCTTCGCCGATGTTGCCGGTGATATCGGTGGGAATGGAGTAGCTCGGGTCGCTCATGGCCTTGATGTCCTTCAGGTAGAAGGAGCCGAAGTAGGTGCCGTGGCGCTCGGGGCAGAAGTACACGTCCGCTTCGACGGAACCGGCGTACCAGGCGAACATGTCGGCGGCGTAGGTCATGACGGCCACTTTGGCGGTGCGGTCGAGGTTCTGGATGTCGGATGGTTCCGACACCTCCGGCCAGTCCAACATGCCCTGTCCAACCATCGAGTCGAGATAGGCTTTTTGGTCAGCGCTCAGGGAATTGAGCAGGCTGCCCATCAACTCGGCGCGGGCATAACTGATCTCACCATCCAGCAAGTAGAGTTCAGCGGAGTAGGCAATGACCGCTTCCCTGTCCAGGCCGGTGGTACCGGCGGGCAGGTCGCCTTCGAGCAGACGCTGGAAGGCGTCGATCAGCACGAAGCGCATGTAGCCGTATTCGTTGATATCATCCACCTGGCTTTCGGCCAGAGCCACCAACTGGGCGCGCTGGTCGGCGGTGAGGATGTTGAGCATATTCATGGCGGCGCTGGTCAGGAAGTCACCGGCGTGGCCCATTTTGCTCGGGTCGTTGTCGCGCAGGTACTGGAAGCCCCAAAAGTCAGCCACCTTGCCGGGCGGGAAGAAGGAGTTGGCGCCCAGGTCGCCGGTCAGGAAAGCCATGGCGTCGTAGGCGATGGTCATGCCCTGGGCTTTGTCGGAGATGGCTTGGTCAATGTTGTAGGCGGAACTGCTGACATCGGGCTGGCTACCGCTGTCCGCGGGTTGACCGCCGCCGGTCTGGTCACGTTGGGGAGCGCAGGCTAGTTGGTTCTCCGCTGCCCGGCAAGTGCCCGTATGGTCGCCGTTCCGGTCGGTGAATGAGCAGGCGTCATTCTCGATCTTGCCAACACAAGCGGCAATTGCTTCAGCGGGGGGTGTACCGCTGCCAGTAGATTGTCCCTGACCGGGATCCTGGATGGGTGTCTCGGTCGTTGAAATTTCCGTCGTTGCCGTGGCAAGTACTTCAGGTGCTTGGGTCGTAGCTGCATTACCGCCAGAGCAGGCTGAGAGCAGCAGGGCAACGAGAACGAACAAGTACAAAACTTTGGTTTTCATTTCTTTCTCCTTTGGTATTATTTATTGTTTATGGCCGGGCGTAAATGACGTTCAACTCAGCGCTGGCGAGGGTTATATCCTGGATGGCTGCCATCAGAGTTGCGCGGTCCACTTCGGCGGCGGGAACGGACAGTTGTGGCTGAGTCGAGAGAGCATAGACGGTGTAGGTGTACGTTTTATCGCCAGGTCCTTTGGAGCAGGGCGGGGCGTACTCGGTGCGTCCATTGACGCTGTTGTTCCCTAGCGTGCCGAGGCTGGTGAAATTCTTTGGGAGGCTGGTCACTTCCGCCGGGAGGTTGTACAGCACCAGGTACCAGTGAATATCTTCGGGACTGGCAGCGTGGTGCATGATGACAGCGTATCCAACCGTCCCGTCTGGCGCACCGCTCCACTCCAGCGCCAGGGTGGAAGCGGCCCCGTCACAGGTGTATTCGGCGGGTATACGGCTGTCCGAGGGAAGATCGGGGCTTGTCAGGGTGAAACCGCTAGTGCTGGACACACTGGTGGGATTGCCAGTTGTGCTGGAACCTTCCACCGCCATTTGCAGGATGTAAACGGCGGTCCGGGCGGTGATGAACAGGGTCTGACCGTCGGTCCCGGCGAAGGTAACATTGGTCGGATTTTCTTGCGTGGGAATGACCGCGATCTTGTTCCCGGCGGTATCGTAGATCTGCACCTGGTATGGCGTGGTCAGATAGAGATTCCCCGCCGTGTCCAACGTCATCCCATCTGAGCCGACCGGGGCGAACAGCCGTTTGTCCGACAAGCTGCCGTCGCTGTTGATGGTGTACGCGAAGGTCTGGCCAGCGCCGTAGTCGGCGACATAAAGCGTTTTCCCATCCGCTGTGCCGACGATCCCATTCGGTTTGACCATGTTGCTGATAACGCGCATGACCCGGTTCCGATCTGGCGAAAGGTAATAAACGTGTTCTCCGTCCTGCACCACCGCAGACTGATAAGCCGGGTCGGTGAAGTAGATGCCGCCCTGCGGGTCGATCCAAAGATCGTTGGTTTCATTGAAGCGGACGGCATTGTATTGATCAACAAGAACGGTGATCTGCCCCTGGGGGGAGATTGAGATCAAGCGTCCGTTGCCACCCTCGCATGCGATCAAATTCCCGCTTTTGTCGAACATCAAGCCATTGGGCATATTCAAGCCCTCCAGGAAAATGACCACCTTGTCATCTGGTGACCATTTGTAAATCCTGCCAGCATTGACATCCGAGAAATACACATTGCCATTCTGGTCGGTCGCCGGACCTTCGGTGAATTGATACACACCAGCTATGGGGATAGGTGCCATGCTTTTCGAAAAATCGAACATGGTGCGCATGTCCAACGAAGGTAGGGTTGCTGCAGGAGTAACCTGTGTGGTTGTCTCCTGTGCGGATCCTACCTGGCTGGTTGAGGTTGGAGAGATTGCCGGGAGGCAGGCGGTCACCAGGAGAAGCAGAATGGTCATAAGGAAAAAGAGTTTGGATTTCATGGATTTTCCTTTTTCTATTCTTGATCATGTTCAGTGTAACTACAAGGCAGGACAAGGGAGAGTGCCGGCAATCACCCTTTCAGGGCAAAAGGCATGCAATTTCCCCATCCCAGTCATGACTCCAGTCATGGGTCTGTCTTCCTTATCATGACACCCGGCACGGAAGCTTTACCGGGCTCTGTGATAAGATTTAGGCATGCAAAGGGAAGTTCCGAATCGCAAACGCGTTTTCCAGATCGCCGGCTGGATTTGGCTGTTATACCTGGCCTCCCTGGCAATTCTGGATTCGTTCATTTTTTCTTTCAATCGATCTCTTTCCCCGATATTGGTTTATCATTTGATGAATGACATCCCGGCGTTGATATTTTTAGGGCTGTCCTACTCAAAATGGCTGGAAAATCGGGCAAGGTCGGTCATCCCGATCATGATCCTGCTCATCACTGCAACCCCTATTCTGGCGAACTATTTGTTTAATTTGCACCTGCCCCCAGCACCACTTTCGAATATTGAAGGGATGGTACTGAGACAGCTCCCGGTTTTGTTCATTGGGCTTGTATTGGTTGCCTGGCATTACAAACTCCTGACAATGATCGTTTACAGCCTGGGGGCCAACCTGTTCGAATTTGCCATTGTCATCCTTTTTAATTTGATGAACGACGAACGTCTGTCAGCATTTTCGTTCATCATCATCATCCGGACGGTCTGTTTCATTGTTGTTGGCGTATTTATCAATCAGCTGATCGGCCATCTCCGCAAACAACAGGACTCGTTGATCGCGGCCAATAACCAGCTCACCCACTATGCCAGCACACTTGAAAATTTGACTGTAAGCCGGGAGCGCAACCGCATGTCTCGAGAACTGCATGACACGGTCGTTCACACGCTCAGTGGTCTGTCGGTCCAGTTGGAAACCGCCAAAGCCTACTGGGACATCGCCCCCCATACCGCCAGGAATTTGCTGGATACTTCGCTGGAAGTGACACGTTCCGGTTTGCAGGAAACCCGGCGTTCCATCAAAGCTCTGAGAGCCAGGCCGTTGGATGACCTTGGGCTGGTCCGGGCCATTCAAGCCATGCTCGAAACCGCCAGGGAACGCGGGCGGTTGGAAGTGGAAGTTTCCCTTCCGGATTCCGAACTGCTCATCTCTCCCGATGTTGAGCAGTGCATCTATCGGATCGCTCAGGAAGCAGTGGAAAATATAATTCATCATGCCAATGCCCGCCATATGATCGTACGGTTGACAGCCGTCGGAAAAGACCTTGAACTTCTGATCCAGGACGATGGCATCGGATTCAACCCGGAAACCGGTCTGCCGACAGGACACTTCGGCATCGCTGGCATGAAAGAGCGTGCCCAGCTGGCAGGAGGTCAGTTGAGCATAGACAGCCGGCCGAATGACGGGACGACCGTCCGATTGTTCATTGAAGGAAGTGCTGGATGAAGGTGATAATTTGTGATGATCAGGCCATCGTCAGGGATGGGTTGGAATTATTACTTAAGCTTGAAAAGGACATCTCGGTTGTCGGGCTGGCCCAGGATGGTGCGGAAGCGCTTGCGTTGGTGGCGAAATATTCCCCCGATGTGGTGTTGATGGATCTGAAAATGCCAGGCATGAACGGCGTGGAATCCACACGCAGGATCCGTGCGGAATATCCTACGGTGAAGGTCCTGGTCCTGACCACTTTCGATGATGATGAGTGGGTCTTTGACGCCATCCGGGCGGGTGCCTCCGGGTATCTTCTGAAAGATACGCCGCGCGAAAAGGTGGTTGAAGCCGTGCGCGGTACGCTGGCGGGAAAATCATTCATTGATCCGGTCGTGGCAGGGAAGATCCTGGACCAGGTTGCTAGGGAACAGGAACAGCCACAGACAGTGATCACTGACAAGCTGACCGAGCGGGAGGTGGATGTTCTCCGTTTGATCGGGCGGGGATTTTCCAATTCGGATATTGCAGACAGGTTGCATCTATCTGAAGGTACGGTGCGAAATCATGTCAGTTCCATTTTTTCAAAACTGAATATTCCTGACCGCACCCAGGCGGCGATCATTGCCATCCGGCACGGGCTGGATAGATAGACGCACCTTGCTGTCAATGATATGAGTGAATTACATGAGAGTAAGCGGATGGAGATGCCGCGATTCTCGCGGCGTGCTTGGAATTAAAATATCCCTGATGGGAATTTTTAAGATTTGTGGGCCCGGCTGGATTCGAACCAGCGACCAAGCGATTATGAGTCTACTGGTCATTTTTCCATAGCTTCCACTCTCGTATTTTATCCCCATATTCGGGGGGTTGCTTTTAGGCTACCGCACCAGATATGGGGGTGGGCTTCTTTTTGGGCCAAAAACGGCTGCAACCCTACTGCAAGTCATTAGTGAGCGGCGTCACAATCTCTTCGATGTTATCAGCCGCTGCATCCTGAGAATGGGTCATTACATGCCCGTAAATGTCAGTGGTAACACTCGCCTTGGAGTGCCCTGCCCTTCTCTGCACCGTGTTGACCGGTGTGCCGATACCCAGCAGGAACGAGATCGAAGTGTGGCGCAGATCGTGGAAGCGGATGTCCGGCAGGCCTGCTCCTTGGAGGATACGTTTGAACTCGCGGGAGACCTTAGTCTGGTCGATGTAGGTGCCGATGCTGGTCGTGAAGATCATGCCGTTTTCCTTCCATCGATCACCAGCCAGAGCCTTTTGGGCCTCCTGACGCTGGCGATGCGCTTCCAGGGATGTCAGGCCAATCTTTCCAAGCTTGATTTGGCGGCGTCCGGATTTGGTCTTTGTCGGTGTCAGGGCTGACCCGCCGTAGCTTACTGGCTGGAGCTGGCGCTCGACACGCAGACTGCCTTTTTCCCAATCCATATCCGACCACATCAATCCGAGAATTTCACCTTTGCGCATGCTGGTGGTCAGAGCCAAGAAGAAGAGGGCCTCGTAGCGAGAGCCCTTGGCTGAGGTCATGAACTGGCGGGCTTGCTCCTCGGTGAAAATGTGGAATTCCTGCGTCTCCACCTTTGGCCGCTCGACGGCATCCATGGGGTTGTGGCCGATCAGGCCTTCCTTGACCGCTTGTTTGAGAGCGCAGTGCAGGGTCACGTGGACCAGCTGGATGGTGCGGGCACCTTTGCCTTCTGCCTGCATCCGCAGATAGAGCTGGCGGATATGAGCAGGGAGAATGTTTTGGAGCCTCATTTTTCCAATCACAGGTTGGATGTACAGTTCCGAGTACCGGCGATAATTTCGTGCCGTACTTGGTCTGATGGAAATATCTTTGCCAGTGAGCCAGCTTTCCATGAAGCGCTCCAGGGTAATCTGCGTGCCATCAAAGGTCAGGCCATACTCGATCTTGTCCAGTGTCTGCTTGACCCAATCTCGGCATTCCCGCTGAGTCTTGGCATATTTCGTGATGCGTCTGCCGCTCAGGCTGACCTGGGCGCACCACCGGCCATCCTTGCGCTGGTAGATGCAGCCTTCGTTGTTGCCTCGCTTTCTAGCCATATTGATTCCTCCTTTCTGGTTCTAAGGAGATCCAGGATGGAGGAACGAGTGGAACTTGTGCTATTCGATTGGTAAGGTTCTGATTCGGGCCAAGCAGATTGTACCTGATAAAAGCCGTGACCTGCTGACCACCTATAAAAAACTGAATGTCATTATCGTAATTACTTTCAGCGTGGACGGAGGCTGAATGGGTTTTCATTTTGTGTGGCTTTTTCGTTGATATAACGTTCCAGGTCTTCGAGCCTGACGCGCACAATTTTCCCAATCCGGACGGTGGGGATTTCCCCCCGTTTCATCAACACATAAGCATGAGCCTTGCTCACTTGCAGAATTTCCGCCACTTCGTCACTTTTCAATAATCGTGTTTCCATAATTTTATCTCCAGTTGGCTTGATGTTATTATATAGAACTAATGTTCTTGTGTCAAGTGAAATATTGTCTAATGCGTCTATATGTTATTCACTTTTCAAAATAAGGTCGTTTTTTCATCATTCACCTCCTTGAATGACATTGCAGGAACCGTGATTCGGTGATAAATTGTAAACGTCGAGTCGTCGGGTGACCCCCTCACCCAGCGGCTCGGCACTTTTAACCGGGAATAGATACTGGCATTCTTCATCCTTCCCGCCATACACACTTTTCCGGATTGGATCCAGGACCGTGTCCACCGCCCGTTTCAGCAGGGTTTGATAACGCTTCACATCTACGCAGCGCGGGTCCGGATGATCCGGAACATCCCACGCCCGCACCCCCGGCTTTCCCAGCGTGTAGAGAAACCGCACGCGTTGACCAGGCATCACCTCTCTCCCGGTCGCTTCCAACTGCCTTACCGCTCGCGCAGCCGGCGAGGGCGAAGAATACTCGCCCAATTCCCGGCTCAGCTTTTGCGAAACCAGTAGCTTCTCCAATGGCACGCGCCCGGTCCTCAGCGCCTCCGCCACCTTATGCACAAATGCCAATGCTTTTGGCAGGACTTCTTTCAAAGCATCAGCATCTTCCGCCTTGGCCAAAATCTCCATAATGCTCATCTGGGTCTCGGAGATAAACGGAGCGGTATCCCTTCGCCGGGCTTCAATGCCGCGCACCTTAATCGACCCGTCCTGAAATACGCCAAAATAGCGGTTGGCTACCGGAACCCGTTCATCCACCCTCGACCCCAGGAACACCACCCACCGGTACACCCCGTCCAATGAAATGGGCAGACCGGTTCGCTCCATGATATCTTCCAGCAAGGCCTCAAAATCTTTCGGCGTCTTGCAGCCTTCCTTCTGCACCCACAACCCGTCCACGTACATGTGCAGGATCTCGTAATCCAGATCTTCGGCGGCTTCCTTGGCGCGCATCAAAGCCTCGCGCCCGTAAGCGGTCACCGCCTCGTGAGCTTCGATCCGACCGAAGCGGGCATTCTTGTATCCGAGATATCCGAAGCAGGTGACAAGCAGCCATTTTTGTGCGCTTGCCAATGCCTGGTAGACTGGTCTTCGGCAGTCGTATTTGTTGAGTGTCAGTAGCGCCGACTTGAGCGCCAGGCGTTTGTTCAACAGGGGTGAAAGCGTCATGGGAATAATTCCCGGTTCGCCTTCTCCAGGTTCCAGGCTTTGTGGGGGTCCCGCTCGCGGCACTTCTGGCGAAATATTGAACCGCACCATGATGCCCGGGTACATCGAAACAAAATCGATCCCGCCCACGTCCCGGTGCAGACCCACTGTGGGCTGGTACACCATTCCTCCCATGTCCGACCGCATCAGTTCCATGCTGGTCTTAGGCGTCTCTGCTTGGTTTTTATGCCAGGGGATGAGGATGCACTTCTGGAGTGCGGTCACGAATTGCATGGACGATATCCCTGTGCCCGGGGAGAGCCGGGCGGCATCCTGAACCGGTTGCCTGGTGACGCGCGCCATCTCCAGCACGCCTGCCATGCCATAGTCATTCCACAGCATGGCATTGTGCTTGTCCAGGTGCCATCGCCCGCGCAGTTGCACCTGCCGGCCACGGTAGACGATCTGGCCGTATGAAAAATAGGTGTGCTCTTTACGTTCCACTACAGCCTGCGTTTCGTCCCGGTTCAATGGCAGCGTGTTTCCGCTTTCCTTGCTTAGTCCCAAAAGTAGCGGCATCAACCATGTGTCGCCCCAGGAGGTCAGTATCACGTCCGGGTCATAGCGTTTAAGATCAGCGCGTAAGCCGACCAGCAGTGGGACGCTGTTTGCTAATGAAATGGAGTACTGAGCGCGCTCATACGAGACGATGATCGCTTTTGGGTCGCCGTGTGCCGGGTCGCAGTCCGGTTCCAATGATAGGATGCGCAGCGGAGCTGCGACAGGTTCAATATCCCAGGGAGTATCCATAGGAGTGATGTTCACCACTTTTTCACCCCGCACTTCCATCCGGACCTGCGCCAGCGGGAAGACACCAAACGCCGCCGCATAGCGCAATGGCAGGGAAATGTCGCCATCATAATAGGTCAGGTCTGGAAAAGCCTCTACCATATCTCTGAATAATCCATCCAACTTGACTGGTTGTATAATTTCCACAGCCAGAACGACTGTCATTCCTAGAAATACATCTTTACGTTCGAGGCGCAACAGATGCACGGGGACCGGCTGCTCTTGGAGCCATCTCCAGAGCGCCCGCAGACGCGGGGCAGGCCCCGCCGCGTAGACCGTCGCGGTGAAATCCTGGACGAAACGATGCCGCTTCCCGTCCTCTCCGATCAGCCAGAGGGTCAGGTTTGTTTCGTTCGGATAGATATCAAACAACCAGCCGCAGATCGTCTCAGTCATCCTTACTTTCTTCATCCCGCAGAGCTTTTTCTTGGGAAAAGCCGGGTGGAGGAGCAGGGGCGCGTCCAGGGACCAACGCTTCCATCCGTTGCCTCAATTTCATCACTTCCTTGTGCTCTTCCAGCAGCATCGAAAGTAGAAAGACTTCAAAAGGCAGCGCGTGCGATGCATATTGCGCCGCGGCTAGGTGCTGCCTAGCGGATACGAACAGGTCATCCAAGGCAACTTGGTCTGACCTGCGCAGCGCTCGCCGAAAGCGGGCAAAGGCTGCTTCTTCTTGCATGAATACGACAGTCGCGGAAGGTAATGTTCTTCCCATACGTAGCTCCTACTTAATTAGAATAACCTCATCGGTTCAGGTGTCGGCGCCGGCATCTCGATAAAGTAGCTATCCACCATCGGACTCTGGAGCATCTCCAGCAGTTCGACAGCCGCCTGGCTCGGAACCCGTGGCGGGTGGACGGTAACCACTCCGCCCGCAGCTCCCGCCAGTCGTTCCATGTGCATTGTGCACGCCCGCAGCAGCCGCTTCCGTTCCCCGATCTGTACCGACTCATCATAGAACGTGTTGAGCAGATCCAGAACAACAAACGGGATCGGGGTCGCCGGAGTGCTTTCCAGGAGAGAGCGCACTTGGTAGCACGTGAACGCCCGCGAGATCGTAATGCGGTTCAATACATCAGGCCTCCCGCGTGCCGCGCGTGCCACCATATAGGCGTTGAATCGGTTGCCGCCGTCCAGGATGCGCACCGGTCCGCCCTCGCCCAGGCGGGCGATGGCATTCAGCATAGTGGTGTTCAGGCTGCGCGGCCCGACCAGTAGGATCAAGCTTCCAGTTTTAGGTTCGATAGAAGTAATCATGAGCGAAGGGTAGCACCTCATAAAAACAAAAAACACCCCCTATGAGGTGAATAGTAAAACCCATCTCATGGAGGTGCTATCTGTGGGGGTGAAGAGTAACTCAGACCACTAATATAGGGCTTTTGGCCCCCATGGAGAGAAATCCCAATTGCATAGACGCATTTTTAATTCTTCTTTACTATGCACACGAAATTTCACAAGGACTTGTCTAACATATCCCTTAACGGTATCCGGCGAAACATTCAACTTGGCAGCGATCTGGCGGTTGGTGTACCACAGACAGGTGAGAGCGGTGACATCCTTCTCGCGCGGGGAAAGGGACTCCCAACACAAGAACAAAGCGTCTTGTGTATTTAGTTTCTCGACAGCATCCGCAAGGATTTCCGCGTGAACATCCTCGGCAGGGCGTTGTTCTCTTATTGCCAAGCTTTCGAGCAAGGAGTATGACCGATCATCAAGCGCATACGCACTGGAACCGTTACGCTTGAAACCGAGACGAGAGAGGAGACGCTTAACAGCATACATAATGCAGTATGATTATATAGAACAATTGTTCTGCGGTCAAGTGTATTTGTCAACCAAAAATAGATGATTGATACTTTCCCCCAAACTCTAAAATATCCTAAATCAGCCTTTTCCCCAATCCGGAAAGCTTTTTTCTATCTCAACTTTATCGAAAACAACAGGCAAATAAGTTTCATTATCCGCCTGACCAACCATTTCTTCAAACTCCGCAAGATCGGTTGCGAATGCACCTTGGAATTCTTGAACTGTCGGGCCGAGATTAATTTTTCCTCCTAACAGTTCCATACTAAATTCCGAGTATGACAATCTAAATCTCGGAGCAGGTTTACCTTCTTTTTGAAGACCAAGTAACCGTCGAATTGTATCGCCCTTCACTTGCATTGTTATGGTCATATTTGAAAGCTTTACACGTCCTGTGGTAACAATATCAAATAACTCTTCAATATCTGCTCCATCGCCATAGGTTAATCCACTCTCTGGAATTCTAAAAAACACGCCTGTTCTATTCTGTATCACTATCAGTTTTTCGATCCAACTTGCAAACTGATCGCTTATCCCACCAGTCGGATTGGACGGTAAATCAAATTTAAGTTGTTCGCCATTTTCAGGAAAAGCGAAACTAATTTTTCCTCCTTCTTGGATTACTCTCAAGAAACTTATGGCCTGTATAGCATCAATAGCACTAATTCCTCCGCTAGCTATGGAGAATTTCACACTACCCGATTGCCCAGTGGAAGTAAACCTCACATCTAAATCGCAGAGTAATGGGCTATTCTTACTAGCTGAACAGAATTGAATTCGTTCGGAGCCTGCCTGTTGTAACGCTAATTCTGTATTGATTCCCTGACTATGTGCTTTATCTTTACTAATTACTTGAATTGCTACTTCGTACACTTTTGGGACTTTTTCCAATTCGATGATTAAAGAATCCAATGGAATCCTACCAAACCATTTCGCCCACCAGTCAGAAAAACAAAAATCCTGGATGTATTCTCCTTGCAATGAGATTGGAGTACCTTCTTTGATGAAATCATCAAATCCTTTTGCAACTTCTTTTCCCTGAGATGTTTGAGGAAATGCTATCGTGATCTGGGCCTGCAGTTTCTTTCCTTTTGATATAAGTGGGTAACAAAAATGCCCTATCGTCCTTTTGAGCATCGTTAGACCAGAATCGTCTGTGCGATTGCCCCAAGGGATATTTACACTAATCTTCGAAGTGTCTGGTTTTAGTCTCCATTCAGGTCGTTGAGTTTCTATTCGTGGTACCAAATCTTGGATTATTGTCCACCTTCCTTCTCGAAGTTTAATATCCCACACAATCAGAACAACAGGTTGAAGAAAAGACTCCCAATGCTTAAGGTCTTTCACTTTTAGTGGATACGATAAATACTCACCGTTTCTTCTTTCGGGTAAATTCGTTATGCTCTTTTCTTGAAGATGGAATGTTACACCCGTAGCCTCATTGTCAATGAAAATGTGAACTATAAAATCTTCGCCTAAATCGGTAAGAACAGGTGTAGGTATCCAACCATAATCAGTAAACCGCTCTGATAATTGTTGTCTACTGATTTGCTCTTGCTTCATTTGTGACGAATATCTATTCCTGGTCATAATATTCTTTGGTGTTGAGATGAAAACGAGATCTTATTTGGACGTAACGCCTATTTAGTTGTTCATATTCTATTCCAACTTGGCAACAGTAACGCGCGAAGTTGCGATTCTATTGACTTGTAATTTAGAGTATAGAGGAACCAAAGCGAGATTTCTAAACCTGCTGATAATTGCTGGAATATGAGATTATTAATTCTACAATTGGTCTCTTGCCCACCCACAAAACAATTGCGCGGAGAAATGTTGCCATAGCCCATGTTATAACGCGAACTCAAACCGGCGCATTCACCAATATACTTTATATTGTTCTCTTCCATCAACGCATAGACGCCTGGGAATTCCAAGTTCTTAGGGATTTTAAACTTACAAAACGGGCCTATTCCATACTTGTTTAATGCTATGTGATTTGTATTCTCGAACCCGGATTGTGGCATAAAAGTTGAGACCGCTCCATTAGGCTCTCTTACGGGCTCTATATTACATATATATCGGAAATCGTATCCACCGATTCCTCGCACTCTGTTATTGGAGATTCGGCTAATTAGATTTTCCGGTATCAAAGAATCAATTTTCACCGAAATCGTGTTTCTTGGCTTTAGAATTTGGTTAACCATTTCTGAGGGTTTATGTTCCGTGTTTTCACTGCTAAGCACAAAGAGACCCCGTCCCACACTATGAAGAATATTCTTGCCTACTGCCCCTGGTGCACCACCATGAAGATTATCTGTGAGCCCTTGAATAATGGGGTTTATCGAATCCGGGCCATATGCAGCGTTTTTCCTCTGTACGCATTTTATGATATCAGCACGCGTGAATGGTGATATACCATTCTCCGTTAATTGTCTCGCGCATTCTTCGACAAGCTTCCAAATTGCCATTGGTTCAACCTCCTTGTAGGTGTGACTAGTAGCTGTTGTAGAGATGTCATAATTTATAGCATCGCTTCTGGCAGGCATACATGCCATCAGAGGCGGAGGCACTGTCCATTAGCCGGTGTCAGACACCCTGATAAACGTGAAGTTCCCATTCTGCGAGCGATTGCTCAGCAGCTAGTCGTTTGGCTGAAGCAACCAAGGCAAGGTAAGTTGTGATATCGTCGAGGCGTGTCCAAGAAACCTGGACATCCCTAGGGAGGTGAGAGATTATCCGGCTATCGAAGGGACAGTGAGGAGGTGTTGGGATCTGGTCAAGACACCAGAGATATTTTAGATACAGGTTGAGAGCCTTCTGCGCGATACCAATACGCAAGCGACCATTTACAAGGGATGCATAGCATTTTGCGGAAATGGTATCTGCAAACCGAACGATATTCTTCACGTGTGCATCGTCGGAGATGGGAGTAGTGTATTGTTCAGCGATTTCTATAAGAATAGCGCGCATTGCTTCGCTCAGAGCACGCCTATCCATATCGCTGGCCTTGGAAGAATATATTGAGGCGCGTTGTAGACTTGCAATTACCGCGCTAAGTAATGCCTGGTCTCGAAGAAACATCTGTTTTGGATTCAGCATAGTTGACTTTCATGGTAGCTAACGAAAAGTTCAGCGGCAGGGAAGAACCGTCCGGAATTTCTGCCCGGAGCAGCGTCTTGCTCGGCATTTTAGATTTTCAATAATTTTCGAAATTGAGTCAATGTGAGCATGCAATCGGAATGTAATCCGTAACCGGCAAAACTGGATACAAAGAATTTCAGATCAAAGCGCTGAGCCTGTCCATATGCAACAACCTCTGGACTGTCGAGTATCGAACTTAATTTTGTACTTCTTGGATTGTGATTAGCCAGGATAAAAATCGCTTCAGGCTTGTCATCATCAGCCAGTTTGACCTTTGTTCCATTACTACTCCGATTGAAACTCAATAGCCCGAGTTCGTCGAGTTGGTTGAACTGCGCCTCCATCGTCTCCAGTAAAGACTTGTATTTATCATGATCAGAAACCAGTGCATCAATATCTTGTAAATGTTTGAGCAACCCAGCATTACCACCAAGGGCGCCATCGCCGTATTTCATTTCTATCAAGGCCGCTCGGCAGTTGCTGCCATCCTTTCGATGTGAGGCAAGCCAGCGTATTGCCAACATATCGAAACGAGCACCAAGACCTAAATCTGCAAATTCAATATCTGAAACAAAATACTCGCTTTCATTTGAAATGGTAGATTTGTTATTCTCACGGGCGACCAATTGCTGATACTCACGCTCTGGCTTATTCTTGTTAGAGAAATAGATATCCATTATTTCTTTTAGATTTGGAAATTCTTCAACCCATGCTCTTGCATCTTCCTGAATTTTTATAACAGTCGGTAGTTTTGGAAGAGTTTTCCCATATTTATTGTATTGATCATCAAAGGATGCTTGGTAAGAATCTTTGCCTTGTTCACTAACCCTGAGGAGGTTGCCACCCCTATAGTAAATATTGATGTAATTGCTTCTAATGGCAAGCATAAGCGTATCATCTTGCCTTACTCGTTCAAGAATTGGGTGAAGCAAGCCATTGGTACTCTTCAAATCATCGAGAAAATCTTTGGAAAGTTCTCTCATTTATACCTCCCACCATTCGCCATCAGCATGAGCCTCTACATTAGGAAAAAGCTCAGGATAACGCTTCGGCTTAAAGCTGTGAATCGGGACCACCTTGCGGGGGTTGATCGCTGCAACTAATTTCTTGAGATCTACGGGGCTGGCATGTCCCGAGGTGTGAATATTGTGTTTCGGGATAGCGTGCCGCTCCAACCATTCTTTTATCATATTATAGGCACCCTGGTCCCAGTACCCCTCCCATTGGGAATAAATGTAGACAGCCCCTGTCAGGCACTTCCCCCGTTCAAGGTCGAATCTGTGCAGCGGCCGAAAAAGTAGGGTTGATTTTCTGGGGGCCTCTTGAAGGTGCTCAATGTAGATTCGATTAGTCGCATGGCGTTTTAGAAGGTCAAACCATGCATTCTCTTTGATCAGGATGCGTTGGGCTTGTGGAACGAACAAGGCGACATCCGGCCAGTCGGATTGGGGAATATGCTGATTACCAGTCGCCTCCAGAATGGCTGCAGTGTAAAGGTCGATAACCAGTTTTCTACCTGTTCGCTTGGAAGCTCTCATGATGGAGACAACCCGATCGATATTCTGAGCCGAAGTGTGAACCAGCGCCAAACCTTCTGCTGCTGAAAAGACTTGTATTAATTGTGCTTCGATGTCACTTTCTGTGGAGAAATTCTGATCATCCCCGATACGACCGATTGATGAACCTTCTAACAGCAATGCATCTATGTTCGTTGGTGGATTTGCTACCAGACGTTCGAACAACTCAGCCTTGCGGCCATGGGCACGAAAATCACCGCTGTAGAAGATACTTTTTCCGCCACTCTCAATCTGAAGTGCGTAAGCATCATAAGCCGAGTGATCTACGAGAAAGGGAGTTACATGAAAAGGGCCTATGTCGAAGCTTTCCCCTGATTGGTAATTCCAACCCATTGCTGGATTAGGTCGGTTCCCCGGTAGGAAAGGGGCGGCAGCTTCAAGTATCCGGCGAGCAGCGGCTCCCATGCCAACAGGAATTTTCGGAGAGATGTGAGCAAGTAAACCGAAATGGTCGAGATGGGGATGGGAAATTAGGACACCCAACAGGGACGGATCGCTACCGTCCAATCCGGAGGTTTTGGGAAGGTATTGACTACTATTCTCTTCCGCGTCCAATGGAAGGCCAAAATCAATAAGTAACCGCTGGCCACAACTTTCGACCTCAACGCAATTACCACCTATTTGTTTGCTACCGCGATGGATGCATACTCGCATGATATTTCCATTTTGTTATCTAACGAAAAGCTCAGCGGTGGCGGGCATAACCATCCACAGCAAGGCAAGGTTATGTGTTCTATTATTCTGGCACATTTGACCCACTTCTGATAGCTGTCCTTATTTTATCAAGACTAGTCTTGCGTAATTCCATATATTTCTCGTGATAGATAAAACCTGTTGGGAAAGTCAAATAAATGGGAATGTCACTTTCAATGCCTTTAATCTGGCTCTGAATCAGATCCCCTTTGATAAGGCGTTTTATGTAACGTTCAATTTTATATTCCGACACGAGATTGAATATCCCTTTGTTGAACGTGACCACTGCCTCAACAGGTAACTCTTGAATTGTCTTCCTAAATTCATTAATTGCTTCCGGTTCAATTTTCTGCCTGAAGTACTCCTTTCCAAATATTCTACTGATATGTTCCGGGTAATCAGTTGGAAAAGCATAATAGCAGTAGAAGATAAATTCAAAGGGTCCTTGGTATTCCGCCTTGAGACAAATGTCCGCAAGTTGCTTTGGATTACGGTTTCCTTTTGGGATAGGTAGCCAACCCGCAGCTTCCATCGTCGGCCAGAAAAGACTCTCCCGCCCTTTGGAACTCCCTGATAGGAACATGCCTTGATGAACTGATAGCGGATGAGGGTTTGAGAAAAGAAGCATGACACGAGGTCGATTTGTTGAGACAGTAGGAATCAATCTCTCCGTGGAAAAAGAGACACTTCTATCTAAATCATTGAACGTTATTAGATCTGGATATCCCAAGTATTTTTCCAATTTTAGAATTGCACATCTCTTAATGCTCTCATATGCTTCCCCCAATAGATAAGTTCTTTGGAAATTTATGCTAGACATTTGAGCCCTCTTTCTTTATGACAGGCTGGTCTCAAGATTGAATACATTACGGTCTCGAGTTCAGCTGCCCGGTGGTTCGAGCAATCGCCTGATCCTTCCCGCATATTGTGGCGGGCAAGGCACCCTCCAACTTTCCGCTCGTCAGCCGGGTTATCTGTAGCGAATTGTTCGACAGCACCAAGCGCCGGTGGTCAAATTCGCGCTCTAATCATAAAACCGGATTTTTCAGGCGGTCCAGGTGTATTTGATCGGATTCGATGCACCCCGCTTCCGGTATTCATCGGGCACCCGTTTGCCGACATATAGGTCCCAAAACTCGCGCGGTGCCTCGCGGCCGTTGAAACCGAGGCGGCCCGGCATTTCTTCTCGGTTGGGAAAGTTCGCAGGATCCGCGGCCAGCCATTCGTCAGCAATAAACGCGCCGCGGATTAGACCTCGAACAGATGCGAGGATGACTTCAGCCTGCTCAGCCCTGAATCTGCTGATTTTCCAAGCGTACCGGACGGCCTCATAAAGCGAGGTTTCGGCCGCGGTCCTGTTGACGTTGATCAGCAATGCCTTGTGGTGAAACACTGCAGGTTCTGCGGAATAGCGGCGGATGATATCCAGCGCATGCGCAGCACCATAATCGGATGCACCTGCTCCACTGGCGATGTTGGTAAGGCCGGGATAAGCGTCGATCAGGGCGGCTTCAACTTCGAAAGCAGTCTCATTAGACATGCCGTGGCGGTGAATTACATGGGCCACATCGAAGCCAGCAAGGCGTATTTCGCGGATCCGCTGCATTTTGTTGTCTAACAAAGACTCTTTAAGACCTTCTTCCGCATGGATATGGGAGAAGACGCGGTTCCCGCGGCCCTTGCCGACATAGAAGGTCTCGCCATTACGCGGGTCGATCAACCTGTAGACATATGTCTTCAGTTGCTGGGCCACTTCTTCTGGAAACGATTCGGTGTTTGATTGCTTCATGGGGTCCTCATGTCTCTAATGCTGGTGGATGGATTGGCTCTCTTGCCGTTGCGATACGCGAGAGACCAAGATCAGGATGCATTATATTTCGCGGATTTTGCACCACCCTACCTACGTTGAAGACGACCAGACGGAGTTTGTGTTAGGTCTCGCCCATTGATAACCGAACAGCCTGGCGGAAAACAAACTTTATCTCTTCGCGCTTCTCCGGCCATACATTCAATACTCGTTGACTTGGATGAGGACAAACCAGAACGGGAGTATGAAAGAGCTCTTCAATAGCAAACCGTGCTTTCTGAGCTTTCTTACCTACTAAGACAACCACCCGGATATTGGAAAGGAGCGGCCGCAGTGATTTCAGAGTCGCGATGCCTGCATCGATCTCTTTCTGATTCACTGGTTTGATATGCCCATCGCTTCCAACATACCATGGCACAATATTCCATGATACCGTCTCCCGGCGCGGCACACCACTTTCTGTAAGTAGCTGGGTCATATTTCGTGCAGTTGGATCAGGGTTATCGCGTGAGATAAAGCCAGATACAACAGCCTTTGGGCCGGGCGCTTCAAGCAAGAACAACATGCTGGCGTTGGTTCCTCCATCAAGAGGATCAAAATACGGTATTTCTTGATCGTATCCCAACGACGCTCGCAAGTCCTTCACGTATTCGGTAAGTGGTGCAATATGACCGGCCCGTAGAAGCGCACGTCTCCGTTGTTGTTCATCGGCCTCCCGAAGTGCGTAAATTGCGTTACTTGGTTCAAGTTGCATAAATCACGGTGCCCCTTCTCGTGTTAATGGCCTAACGGTTTGCATCACACGCCGGGTGTCTTTGGCTCGGTTGTCGAGCATTCGGTTTAAAAGCGCCAGAAATCAATCTTGCACAGGACCTGCAGCCCCCCAGGGCCAGATTACATGCACCACGATCCTCCCGATCGCCGTCAACAGCAAGCCAAACATAATTTTCCTGGCCAAGTCGCGCCTCAATTATCGCACTCTTTCCGCCTTTTGTGTTGTCTAGGCAAGGTCGTTGCTCCTTTCCTCTCGCTGGATGTTATACTCCAAATTGAGATCCAAAATCTGTAAGGGAAAATCAATGCAAATAATAAACCGATTCTTTAAGTGGTGGAATAAAACATTCCGGAAGCAAGGTGCTGTTGGAAAAATCATTTTAGTTTGTTCTAGCCTTTTCATTATTCTTTGTTCATGCAGTAGTCCGGATGCAAGTTTCATCCCGAATACTCAAGCAACACAGACCGCTGAAGTAGCAGTAACACCCCCTGTCACTCAAATCGAAAATGCAACTGTCACTTTTCCACCAACAAATGGAAATGCACCATTTACAACATTGTCCTTTTCCCCTTCTAATGCGTTTGCCATCACTGAAACCTTTATTCCTTCCAATGTTCTATCTCTAATACCGACCGAGATTCCTCCTTCTCCACAACCGTCGCAAAATCCGATCCGTGTTCACTTTATAGATGTCGGGCAGGGAGACGCTACCCTTATCCAGACTCCGCATGGGCAGACGGTGCTTATCGATGGCGGGGATACTGATACCGGAATTGTTCACTATCTTCAAAGCATCGGGATTCAACGGATCGACCTGATGATTGCTACCCACGTCCACTCGGATCACATTGGCGGATTGGTGCAGGTGTTGCAAGCCTTCCCAGTTACGAAGGTGGTCACAAATGGCGAACCGTACACCACTTCAGTCTATGAGCATTTTCTGGATGCAATCACGATTGCGAAGGCAGACTATTTAGAAATCACGCGGGGCGATGTGCTCTCAATGGATGGTATCGATTTTCATTGCCTCAGCCCGGTCACTCCAACCAATCCGGAACCTAACGAAAACTCTATCGTTCTGAAGTTTGCCTATGGTAAAACGACGTTTCTAATGATGGGAGACGCCGGCGCGGCCACCGAGGCTAATTTAATGGCCTCCAATTTGCTGTCTAAAGTGGATATTCTTAAAGTTGGTCATCACGGCTCAACAACCGGAACCACTCCTGCATTCCTGAATGTGGTTAGACCAGGAGTAGCGATTTATTTTGCAGGAATCAATAATATTTACGGCTTGCCAGATCAGCAGACAATCTCAGCACTCAAAACGGCTGGTGCAACGGTTTATGGGACCGATCTAAACGGAACCATCCTCATCACTGCCGACCTGAACGGTTACACAATCAAGAGTACAAAAAGAGTTGCCACAGCAACACCAACATTTGCTTTTGCCCTGACACAAACTCTAACAATATCATTTACAGGTGGTCTTGATATTCTGTCCGTTACCAGTCCTGTTGATAAAGGTTCCCTTGCCACCCTAACCGTAAAAACGTCTCCGACTGCAAGCTGTACCATAACAGTATCCTATAAGTCTGGGCCAAGCCACGCTTCCGGACTTGGTCCCAAATCTGCGGATGCAGGTGGCACGGTTTCATGGACATGGAGAGTGGGATCTGGCACTACTTCTGGCACCTGGCCTATCGATGTAACCTGCAATGGTGTCACAAAATCTACAACATTTACGGTGAGGTGAGCTGGTGAAAGCTGTAATTGATCGATTTGAAGGCGATTTGGCCGTCCTCATTGTGGGCGAAGAAGAGCTGCGCATGAATGTGTCCCGCAAATTGCTCCCGAAGCAAGCCAAAGAAGGCTCCTGGCTCCAGCTGGATATTCTGGATGGTGTGCCCCACAGCATCACCCTGGACGACCAGGAAACCGAAAATGTCAAACAAAGAATTGCCGAGAAATTAGCCCGTCTCCGCAAGGGGGATTACAAATAAGTTGCTGATGACAATATAAAGCTTTTCGCTGGGGTTTTTGCCCCTTTTCTCGCTCGGAGGAAAAATGAGCATTCTTACATTTCTGATCGGTTGGCTCTTTCATGAAGACTTTGTACAAGAGCAGGAAGAATTGCAACGATGTGATGCAAGGGTGGAACGATCAGGACGATAACCGTTAGAATCAATTCTTAGTCGAGAAAATAATGTGAACAATCTGATCGCATTCTACAAAGGAGAAGTGGTTCATCCTGATGGCTATACCTTGGAGAAAATACTCGCCGAGGGCGACTATTGGCTGGAGGCAAAGCATAACTACATTCAATGGCTATTTCCGTTGAAAAAACCTTCAGAAGCGGTCCCGGGTAGCCCAATCATTAGCGAATTGGAGGTGGAGTTATTTCGATCTGATATCGAACTTCAAAGAAAATTGAAGCTCTCATTCCAAAGAATGCTGGGGTTTTACGGCTTCAACCTTTCAGTTGATAACAACAATCATCCAATAGTTGTCAAAGGCTTCGACTTTGATAAACGCAAACCCGAATGGCTAATTCCTCAAAATCATAACTTCAGCAGAATAACGAGGATACTGGAGTCATTGACCCTGCTTGGGCTGCCCGATATGGCGTCATTATTTTTCGCTGCCCTGAAGGAATTATTTCAAAAAGAGTCGTCAACGATTGGATGGACAACATACCGTTTTTGGGAGCAGGCTGTTGGGCAAGTTGCAGGATGAGAACAGTGACGAATTCTGGGAAAATGAATGTAAGCTTGTTTACGATACCTGGAAAACCCAATTGAAATAGAATTCAATATTATAGGGTGTATATCTGAAAGATTTTATCCTGAAATCAATTAGGTGGTGAAGGACCGACGAATGGCACAAGCTGTCCGATATATTTGCGGGGGTTGTCATAAAACAATAGAGTCGTGGTCCGATGGTAACCCTTACTATCTTGACGACGCCGGCGCAAAACATTACGCCTATCACCCTGACCACAAACTACTAGCACTGTGTATAGGAAACGACTCCCCACATCTGTGCCTGGTCTGTGGGGGTGAGTTCAAGGTAGATTCGCGGAGACCGGTCTCAGCGTGCCCCAAATGCGGATCGGCCGATATCTCCGATTCCTTCCACTTGAACGGAAAACCGTGCCCGTTTTGCAAGACAGGAATTTTCATTGCTGACCCTAATTTTCTCGCAATTTCGTGACGCGCTATCGGTTCTCTCTAGCTTCAACTCTACCGCTTGATAAAACATTTAGAGGGGCTGAACCAATACGCAACTGTGATGAAAGCGAAGGATAAAGCATGTCTGATGACACTTTGATTGGTAGAAAACCATCACCTAATTGCCTGCTTGGGGCTGTGTCAGGCGACGTGATCGGCTCTGTTTATGAATACAATGCCCCGAAGAGCACCGAGTTCGAGCTGTTCACGCCGAACAGCCAGATCACGGATGACAGCGTGCTGACCATAGCGGTCGCAGACGCAATAATCAACCAGCGCAGTTATCTGGACTGCGTTCGAGAGTACGCCTTAAAGTACCCCCGAAGCGGTTTTGGCGGGTATTTCCGTCGGTGGATGTATTCTGAAGATCCACAACCGTACGACAGTTATGGCAACGGTTCAGCGATGAGGGTCAGCCCAGTGGGTTGGGCATTCGATACCGTCGAAGAAACCTTGCGCCAAGCCAAGGCCAGTGCAGAGATTACCCATAACCACCCGGAAGGAATTAAAGGTGCGCAGGCTGTCGCTCTGGCCATATTCAGCGCGCGCAATGGTACGACCAAAGAACAAATTCGCAGCGAGATCACAAAACAGTTCGGATATGATTTATCCTTTACACTGGACGAAATTCGCCCGGGTTACAGGTTCGATGAGACCTGTCAGAAAACTGTTCCCCCTGCCATCGTTGCATTCCTGGAATCAAACGATTTCGAGGCTGCTATCCGTAATGCCATCTCCCTTGGAGGCGATGCCGATACCCTGGCAGCTATTACTGGCTCGATTGCTGAAGCTTTTTACGGTGGCGTACCGGGAGAAATTGTGGAGAATGTGCGGAAGCGCGTCCCAAGTGAGCTGTGGTCAGTGATCGAGCGGTTTAGCCAGGAGTACGCCAGATCTACGTAAGACAGATGAAATTGAAGAGCACTGTGCCCTTTTGTGTCTTAATTTTCAAAGGGACTTATTCAGTATATTATCTTGACATTTTAGTACATATGTTCAAAAATATTCCCCGCACGGGAAGGCGATCAACCTCCTCGCGGCCGATCCCGCGGGGAGGCTTACGCATCAAATCCGCTCGCAGCCAGCTGTCGCTATTTGAGGGGAAACTATTTCTCTCCCTTTCATTTCACATGTTCCCTGATAAATTCTTCTAAATCCTGACGTCTCACCCTCGTTGTTCGATCAAACTGGACTGCTCGGAGTTCTCCCCTCTGGATCAGTTGATAGGCCTTTGCCTTACTGATATTCAGAAGTGCAGCAATCTCATAAGCGGTTAATAATATTTCTGACCTCGGAGGAACCGCTGGTGACATTACAGAACCAGGAGGAACTACCGGTGACCGGATTGCACTACGCGACCCCTCTGCCAAGAATATCGATAGGATCCCATCCAAAAAGGTGGCTATTAATTGACCTGCCTGTTCCCCAGTTCTTTGAGAGAACGATTTAATATAAGCTTCTCGCTGAGTATCACTATGATCTTTTAGATTTAGGTCGGTAAAATTTATTGACTGTTGGTTTTTCATAAATTAATCCTCCTTTTTTTTGAGAGTTGTTATCCTGATTATAGGGTTGGAATAAAAAATGGCCCCAGTAATTGGGGCCATTTAAGTCAAATTGGTAGGGCGATCTGTGATTGTGAGACGGCTTTCACATTCCAGCTTCCGTTCTTTCAGCTACACATACCTCGTTCTCCTCCTACCCATCCTTCCCGGAAACTCGGTCTTCGTAGTCCGACTCCTGGTGTCCATCTTCGGAGGTTGGTGGATTCGAAGCCAGTGGCGTCCGGTCTGCCAAGTGTATGCTGTTCTGGATATTACCGTACCAGTCCAGATACTCCAGCCCGTCCTCGATGGTGTTCAACAAATTTACCAGCACATCGGTCGGGAAATCAGCGGCCCTCTCAAAACCTTCCGTCTCAACCATGACCCGGGCAACATCTTGCCAGATCAGAGTGAAGATGGGCTTGTCCACTTGAATACCCATTTCCATCAGACGGGTAAGGATGGCTTTCTGTCTTTGCTCTTCGTCCATGGGATGATCCTTTCTGTAAGTCAAGCTGGGACGAGTTCCGTCTCGGCCTGAAGGATGAGTGTGCCCACACCATCGACCGGGACAACATCAGCGTACTGTTCATCGATCCAGGCAATCACCTGGTGCGCTGCATCCCGGATGCGCTCGCCGCACTCCAGCAGTTCAGTCAGGGCATTCTCGCCGTCCCCCCAGTGGGCCAGATAGCCAAAAGCGACCTCACCCACATCTAGACCGAAGTGGTGCATGACGCAAAAGGAAACCGATTCGGCCTCGCATTCGATGCGCGAGCGCGGGGTGTGTGCCCGGTAGTCTTTGTCCGAGTGCAGCAGGGCATGGGCCAATTCGTGTGCCAGGGTCTGGGCTCGGAAGAGCGGTGACCGGTTGCTGGCCACCACGATCCGTGTTGGGCGGCCTTCGGGGTCATAACTGCAAGAACCGCCCCAGTTTGGATTGTCCGAATCGATCAGTTCCACATCGATGTGCAGGATGTCCTTTGCGAACGCAGCCAGGGCAGCGTAAACGCCCTGATCGTCGCCAGCCAGGGCCATGTTGATCGGATTTGGGATGGGATCGCCTTCCGTCTGACTGATATCAAAGGTATGACCAATCTTGAATCCCACCACCTTGTAGCCGGATGCATTGACGTCTCTTTGATCTCCATCTGTTTCAAGCCCTTGGACTGCCACCCGACCGCCATCTTCTTCATTCAATTTGTCCAAATCCGAATTGGCAGTTACCCTGGCGAGGACCGGGACAAGGATCTCGATCCCCTTCTCTCCTTTCCGCACATGCCGCCCCAGTGCGTTCCAGGTTCTGTACGAGGCACATAACGAAGCCTTCGGAAACTGGAAGATGATCAGGATCAGGTTGTTGAAGCTGTAGCGGTGAAAATTGGAAAGGAATTTCAGATACTCGGTCCAACGACCGCTGGCGACCAGCTGTGTCACGCCATTCTCCAGCTTCAGCCGGGCTTGATCCAGCTTCTCCTGGCGGAGGGCAACCGCCGTCTGTCGTTCTTCATCGGTCATTTCGGACCACTTCTTTGGCTTTCGATTCATGGTTTCAGTCTCCTTTTCTGTAGGTCAGGCTGGGATAAGTTCAGTTTCAGTCTGTAGGGCCGGTTCGAGCGCGTGAATGGGCTTGCCAACACCTTCATCGACAGCCCTTTCATAGGCTTCGAAGGCGTACATTTCCTCCCGCTCTCGAGCGGTCAGGCTCTCTTCGAGCAGCCACTGCTCGACGATCAGGTTCTCTTGGGCTGCTTCCCGTGCGAGGCGTTCAGCATCCGCCACCGTGCGGACATGTGGATTGCCCCAGCCGTAGCGGTTGAACCAGCGGGCTGCGAGGCGGGTCCGAAAAGGGCCCTGTGCGCAGGTGTAGAGATGGCCGTGCGTCTCTTGTGTCGGGGTGACCGGCGAGGCGAACAGGATCCAATCTCCCTGCGGGCGTCTACCCAGGTAATAAAGCATGGCAGCCTCCTACGTGGGTCGGAAAAGCCGCGCCTTCGATCGGCAGGTTTGAGGCCTGTTTCTTTCTGTGCATAGTTCCTCCTTGTTTTGAATTCTGTGGATGACTCTCTCTTGCTTTGGAAAATGCTGGTCACGTGCAGGACTGGCGAATGCCAGGGAACGGAAACTGCCTGTCGAAACGAATAAACAGGCAGCATCCTGAAAAGGCCAAATGTCAATTGCTCTCGGCCGCTTAAGGATGCTGCTTGCAAAAAAGGGGAGGGAAGGGGCGGAGATCCGCCCCTTCAACGCTTATGCAAACTGGTATTGTTTTGCAAATTCAGTCTCAACTGCCTGCACTTGACCGCTGTTGAGCCAGCGGCGGATGCGCAGGAGAGCTTCCTCGGGGGAAACCGATCCGGCAGCAACTGATTGCAGGGTGGTCATCAGGACATCCTGGCTAGCGCGGAGATTCAACCTGCCATCCATGGCGCCCATTTCGTGGCCGGATTGCTCGACCTCATTCACCCACTTGCGCAAGGGAACGAAGTCGTGCTCTATCTCCGCGAAATCAATCGCTTGGTGTAGGATCAGGATCGTGTAATCGAAATCGTAGCTAGTCATAGCTTTATCCATGATCCGCCTCATGAAAATCCGAGGCCGCGTTCTTTGAGAGAAACGTAGCGGCTGCCACCAATCACGATATGGTCCAGTACATCACAGTCCAGGAGTTTTCCTGCCGACACAATGGCACGCGTCACCGCGACATCATCGGGCGAAGGGGTTGGATCCTGGCTCGGATGGTTGTGAATAACGATGATCGCCGGGGCCATACGCTGGATGGCAGGCTTGAACAATTCGCCCACATGCACCTGCGACGAGTTCACCGACCCGTGGTATACCTCAACAATATCCAGGACCCGGTTGCGAGTGTCCAGGAGCATGACTTTGAGATATTCCTGCTCCAGGAGGGACATCTCGTATTGAACGAGAGCTGCGGCATCGGCAGGGGAGTTGATCACCGCCCGTTCGCCGGTTGGTTCGTGAAGCCGGATCCCGAGCGCCAGTGCTGCCTTGATGCGCACCGCGGTCTGTTGGCCGACACCGCGCACGGAAGCCAGTTCGGCGACGTGCGCTTTGTAGATGCGCTGGACATCCCCGCCAAAACGGGCGAGGATGCCTTCAGCGACTTCGATCTGCTGTGCCCCGCCAACCACCGCAGCCAGGAGTTCGGCCAGGCTGCAGGCAGTGACGTTTGAGGTGACCCGGTAGGCGGGTTGGTCTCGAAGCGGTAGCGTTTTCAGTTTAGTGGGTCTGTAGGAAGGGGGAGAAATCAGTAGGGTTTCCATCGTGCATCTGTCCTTTCTGTGAAATGGCGGGGACGGACGGCACGACTCCCACGGGGGAGCGGTTTCATCCGTCCCCTGTGTGGGGGAAAAAGCAATTTCTGTTACTGGTCCGGGTTATAGCCGTCCGGCCAGGGCTGCGACTCGGTGATGATCTCGTCGCGTTTCAGTCCTGGATACAGCACGGTTCCATCTGGCGCAAGAACCGGCGGATAAATCCAGGGATTCTCTGCCAAGCGCTGGCGCAGGCTGTTGGTATGTGCCATCCAGTAGTGGGTTTCGCTGCCCTGGACGCAGGCCCAGCCAGCCCCACGGTGCTTGCTATTCAGATCGGGGACGTAGTACGTCTCCGCGCCGCAGATGGGGCAGACTTGCGGGGCAACCGGGTAATACCCGGATGGCACGTCGGGAGCGCGATCGCCCCCGGCTCGCAAGTACTCTGCCACAGCTTTGACCGCCGGGCAGTCCGCGCTCATTCCGCAGGTACAACGGCGGTCTTTGCCGACGTAGTGATGCTGCGGGTGACCATCCGGCCCCAGGTCTACGGAGTAGAAGTAGCCGGAAACCGAGACCGTGGCCTGCCGGCACAATGCCGCCAGGTCAGTTTCTTTGATCTGTTTCGGTGTGGTGAGCACCATTTTGAACCTCCTTCCGTTTGCATAGGTCCTCCATAAGGTGAAATTGCTTTTGACGGATCGAACCAGCGCTTGACTGGTCTGACGTTTTTCATCACCCGGCAACACGCCAGGCGAGAATCACAAGGGAGGTGAGAAGCACGACAGGCATCCGAATATGGATTCGATGTGCCTGGCGTGCCGCCCACAAGGGACGGCACAATTTATTGGAGAGGGGGGAAATGGATGTGTGGTTAGAAGGGAATTTCACCCTCTTCGGCAGCGGCAGCTTCAGCCGGCGCGCCGTTTCCTTTCCCATCGCCGTTCTTGCCGCCCAGAAAGCGGACCAGTTCGGCATGAAGTTCGAATGAGGCAGCCGGGCTGCCATCCTGGCGGTTCCAGATGCGGGGTCCACCGGTGGTGGGGTCGGCGATCAGACGTCCTTCGACGAACACCTGGCTGCCCTTATGGAGGTAGTTGTTGCACACCTCCGCGATCTTGCCCCAGGTGCTAACCTTGAACCAGACCGTCTCTTTCACTTCCTCGCCGCCAGCGTTCTTGTACTTGCGGTTGGTAGCGACCGAGAAGTTGGTAACAGGCTGGCCGGAGGGTGTGAAACGCATCTCCGGGTCGGCTCCCAGGCGGCCGATGATTTCACTCTTTTGGTGGGTCATGATTCAGTTCTCCTTTGTCTGTTGAGGAATACGAAGGTTCTCACGCGCCGCGAGGGCGCAAGATTTGGCATCCACTTCGCCCTGTTCGGTAGGTGGGAAGGTTTCCAACTGAGTTTCCTGCCTATCGTCAAAGAAGTGGAAGACGACGATGAAGCGGTCCGCTTCCCGGCGTATGGTCCAGCGACCAGCCTGATAAGGTGGCAGGTGTGGGGGCGTCGCGCCGGCATCCCATTCGCCGCCGATGGGGAAATCCTTCCCCCACAGCTGGCGATTGGACTTTACGCCGGACATACCGCCTCCAGTAGGGCTTTGGCAGCCGCCTTGGCCTTGTGACCATTCTTGTCGCCGTTGGGCTGGTACTGGTCCCCGACGAGATAGGCGAGCACCTTGCGCCCGTCTTCGGTCAGGGCAACCTGTTCGAGGGTCATGCTCTTGTATTCGGGATGGCTCTTGGATCCCAGGGGGCAGAGTACGGCTTTGGCGTCTTCCAGGCTCAGTTTTTCTACCGGGGAAAGCACCAGGTTGCCGTCAGGTAAAGAGACACCGTTCCCCCAGCGCACGAATAGGCGTTTGGGGTTCTTCTTGTCATTTTCGCCTTCGTAGCGCGGATTGAACTTCCAGACGATCTTGACGGGCCGCTTCAGGGCGATCACGTACTTTTCCATCTTGGGGTTCTTGCCACGTTCGATGGTGTTGTCGCCCTCGTACAGGGGCAGAGCCGGCAGGCTGAGGCCGCAGGCGGCCTCGAACTCGCGTACGTCCGCCTCTTCGTTCAGGTATTTTGCGACCCGGCGGAAGTTGGCGTTGACCGGATACAGGTCCACGACCGGCGTTTCGGTTTCGTCCGCATTGACCTTGGCGCGGCGGACGACAAAACCCATTTCTTCTTCGTGTTCACCATCCTCCAGCCCCGGCACTTCGACCGAGAAGCCGGATTGAAGGAGACTTGTGACGGAAGCCATGAGAGCCTGGGCTTCCGCAACCAGGATGGGTTTGTCCAGGAAGAGCGGGATGGTCACCTGGGCGCTGGATGGGTGGAACAACTTTACCCACCCGCATTCACGAACGAGATCTTCTGTGTTCATACGTTTTTCTCCTTTTTCTGTAGATTGATTTTGGACGGGACATGCGGCGTCATGGACCTTGAGCCAGAGCCGCAGCCCGCAGACATGTTTACAGTCCAGCCCGCGCAAACCATAGCGCACGTAGTCCGGGCAGGAACAGGCTGTGTGGCCGTCCGCGACGGGGGCGAGAGTGTAGGTATCGGTCCGGGCCTTGACTTTCCACAGACCATCGACCGGGAAATACTCCCAACTCCGGTGCGCTAGGGCTTCTTCAGCAGACTGTTGTCTTTTCTGTTGTTCGATAGTGAGATCGAATCTTTGCATCTTCCTCCTTCTCCTTGGGTAAACTGCTTCTGACGGAAATTCCCAAAACGGGACGAACGTGAATCAGCGCTCAATAGGAGCGTGATAAACAAAAAGGGATAATTGCTGACCGGCAGACAGTCGCCTGCCGGTTTTCATTCCGGGGGGACGGAGGAGATCCCCCGGTAAAAGGAGTTCTGTAACAGGTATGGAGCAGCCCTGCTTTCACAGGAGTGCCGGTTTATCAAGGTACAAAAAAAACACGCGAGAAGCCGCCCATCAAGGGGCGCAGAATGCTTCTCACGTGCAGGGGTCCCGCATAATCGCGGGGCTTAGGAGGAACGGCCCGGAGGCCGGTGGTTGGTTAGTTGGTGGATGCCAATTCAGCCAGGTCCACACCAGGCTGAAGGGGTACTGCCGGCAGTTCAGGTTTCTTGACCGGCTTTTCCTTCTGACTGGCCTTGGCCTTTGTATTGGGAGTCTTGGCACCAACAAGCACCTTAACCCCGGTGGCCAGAATCTGGACAGTGGGCCGGCGTATGACTAGAGTGCTCAATTCGCTCGGCAGTTCGACGCCGTCGTGGGACTTGGCGACCACCATCTTGAGCGGTTCGACAATGTCGCGCCCAACGATGCGGCCAGTGACCCGCAGGAGCCGGCCAAGCTTGACCCGGTGGGGATCGAAGTCCAGGGACGGATCGATCTGGATGGTGACGTAGTCCGAAAGTGTTTTGCCATTCTCGCCCGGGCGGTGGTTGGCCAGGCGCATGAAGCGCTGCTCCCGGTATTCCCAGGAGCGGGTGAGATAGCCTTCGAAGTTGACCTGGTTGATCATGGTTCTTCTCCTTCTGTGATTTAGGTATTTAACGCAAAACGCCACATAGTCCGGCAGGAAATGCTGCGAACGAATGTGGCGAGTCTGGCTAACGAAGAGGATATTCAGTTGTGGCCGGAGGAGCCGGCAACACAAATATAGCACTAATGTTCTGGTTAGTCAAGACTATTGAGGCTACTATTGAGGTTACTTTTTCTTAGTAAAAAAGAGAAGCTTGCGCTCCCCTTTTTTACACACGAGGGTTGTGGGTTATTGAGTGGTTCTGTTGAATTGCTTAGGACCAGTTGCAGATACGCAAATTATCAAGGTTATTATCCTTGACTGCATCTGCAGCCGACCGGATGTGATTCCGCCGGCAGTGCGAACACCAAAACTTCTCTACATGGGCAACTTTCCCAGATTGGGCACCTTGCGTGAAGAATTGGTCACCCTGATCCACCATTTGAAGAATTTCGGCCAGGGATAAACGACGGGAAGCCTTGTTGGGATCTGCCCCGATCCCTACTGCAACAATGTGAGCGTGTTGGGGAGGCTGGGAAACAGGCTCTTGATTGGTACAAACAATACGGTATGCTGACATTGGTTTTTACTCCTATACTTACTTTGGTTGATATTTTTGATCCACACAACCTCGATTAATGCTTCTTGTCTTCGGGAGGACAGGGATCATTTCCATAACTATCCTTGTCCCGAATTACCCCATTCCTCCGATGGATGACAACCTCCGCTTTTTGATGTTTGGCAATTTCTTGCGCGACCGTGATCGCATCAGATTGAGTCGGAGTGATCCGGGTAAGCTTGCTATTTCCTTCTCCGCGAACACCCCAGTTGCCGTCTTTCGTCGGAACTACATGTTGGTTCTTCTTTGACATAGTATACGCTCCTGTTTGAACAATATAGTTGGAAGTTTCACACCAATTATATCATATTTCGGCAAAAGAGCAAAATACATTGGTCAATTGACCAATGGACATTGACGCTTCTGGATATAATAAGTACAATGATTTAGCTTATGGACTTTTTGGATAGGCAGAGGAGGAAGATATGAATGCCGAGGAGCTTGGTCGTCAAGTCCAAGCAAAAAGAAAAGAAAGGAACCTAAGTCAGACAGAATTAGGAGAACTTGCAGGAGTATCGCGAAACTACATATCACTGATCGAACGCGGTGAGGCAAATAACATTTCGATGAATGTCATTAACCAGCTTGCGGTTGCTCTCGGAGCGTCCCCAGCAGAACTAACCGGTGAAATATCCCTAATAACGATCCCCCCTTCTTTGCGTGAGTTCGGCATACAAAAAAACTTACCATACGAAGTTGTAGACAAACTGGCACGGATACCTCGTAGAGGAAAAGAGCCGAAAACAGTAAAGGAATGGGAAGGTTTATACGAAGCGATCAACAGATTCATTGATACGGGCAACGAGCAATGACATTTGTCCACCCCGGCCGGCTCTATTTAGAAACGCACAAAGTCGAGGCAATAGATGATGTATTGCCTTATGCTGAATTCTTGCGTGCCGAGGCGGGGATAATGGGTGAATTGCCCGTCAACTTGGATCTGATCCGCGAGCATTTTGAAATGCCGCAACCTCTGGGGGTGTCATTGCCAAATCAACAAGCACTATTACTAGATTCAGAGAGCGGAACTATCCTTCTTAATTTAGAGGATCCCCTTCGAAGGAAAAGATTCTCATTTGCCCATGAATTGGTAGAGATGCTTTTTTCCGCCTTACCACAAGGGAATGGATTAGTAAAAAAGCCGGGTGGTTTCCGAGAGCAGAGAAAAGAAAAAATATGTGACCTGGTAGCTGCAAATCTTCTGATGCCTCCAGTTCATATACAGCAGCTCATAAAAACCGATGGAGTATCTTTTGAAACTGCAAAACTCATATCAGCACAATGCGAAGTGTCTCGGACCGCAGCCCTAGTTCAGCTAGCTCGTCTCAGCCCTCGTAAGCACTGCGTCATTCTATGGCGAATGAAGAATAAACCCTCTGAAATACAGAATGCCCCTAACGATCAACAAATGTCTCTCTTCGACGTAAAAAGCGGTTTGCCGCCCAAGAAATTTAGAGTAGTATGGTCTATCGGTGGATCCAATACCCCATTTATCCCGAAAGACAAATCTACTGAAAAGGGCTCTCTTGTATTCCAGGCGTGGGAGAGGGACATTTTTACTTCGGGCAAAGAACGAATGACATTCAACAACAAGACAGCAGGATGGTTTTTTAGTGAGAATATGCCTTTTGAGAATGGCAATGAAAGGTGTGTCATCTCCTTGGTCGAGCAAATAAGCAACCAGGTATTAGTCGAATAAGATGGGCTTTCAAGTGAAATATAGCCCTTCGAATGATTGCGGATGAAGAGAACTGGTTTATCCTGTTCTCAGAATTTGAGAAATATGTTATTCTCTCAAGGTAACCCTGATCTAATTTTCAAGGATGAATATGAATGCTGAGTTGATTGAACAGCTATGTGCAATTCGACTGGTTGTCGGCTACCTTGGCGAACGGGACCAATGTGGATGGTGGCAAAGTTCGTTCTTCGCCCACGGAAGCGATGCGTTTCTATCCCCTTTATTTACCAAGACGCAATTAATGGCTCAGTGTCACGGGGTTACTCGGGCTGCGGCTCTCATCCATGATGAAAGAATCGGCGTGGGTAATGTTTACCATCTATTCCGCCTTCCAGAAGATATGGAACAATCCATACACCAAAAATTGTATCAGCAAGATTTGATGAAGAATTATGCCAGCTTCTTGGTCAATAAGAATACAGGCTTGGATTTCTTGCGCAAAGAAGCCAAACTCTCTAAACCCAAGAATATCGGACCTATCTTAGTCGGTTCAATAAAGAAGTTAAGGGACGCATCTACTTGGGATACCGTAATTGGTTTGTATCTTTATGGATTTGAGAATGAGCAGCAGATTTTTCCATACTTTACGGATATCGAATGACCGAAGAACTTTACACTACCCAATTTCAGGCGGGGTTAGGATTAATTGACGAAACCCGCAAATTATTGGAACTATGGAATCCTGGAATGAGCGCAAAGGAGTTATACCAACTTGCACTCACATCTGGATCTTTTCCTAACATTTCATCTCGAAGATTGCATAATATCGTATCGGAAAGTTTTAAGTCCCGTTTCTTAGTCTCTGATGGGAAGCCAGCAGCCCTTTTAAAGAACATCTCCACTGTGCTAAGCATTAGAGAATTTAAACAAGTTCTCTTTTTGTATACTTGCCGAGCAAATTCAATCCTGTATGATTTCGTGAGGGAAGTCTATTGGACTGCCTACACTTCAGGGCATAATATTCTTGATAATGAACAAGCTTCTTTATTTGTCCTTCTAGCAAACCAAAACGCAAAAACTCATAAGCCTTGGTCGGAAGGCACAATATTACGAGTATCTCGTTATTTAACTGGTTGTTGCGCTGATTTTGGTTTATTAGAGGATGCAGAAAAAAGTTCTCGAACCATCCTTCCTTATCGAATTGAGGATAGAGTTGCACCAATCCTTGCCTATGATCTTCACTTTGCTGGCCATGGTGATAATTCCGTAATAAGCCACCCGGACTGGACTCTTTTTGGAATGGATCGCGAGGATGTATTGAACGAATTCAGACGATTATCTTTGAAAGGATCGTGGATCATCCAATCAGTGGGTGACGCGACCAGGATCGGATGGCAATATAAATCAATGGAGGAATTACTCGATGCCCTCACCCAAGGATAATTTCAACGAACTGATGGAACGCGTTCGGGCTGGGCGCGATTTGGATCACGCGAGTTTCGAACCAATCTATTATCTTATCTTCCACCCGAAGGAAATCCTAGAGGTCAAACGCAGCCTGCCGGCCTGGTCCGCAAAATTACGCAACGATGGGTGGGAGGTGACTCAATTCTCCATTGCGAAGGAAATCAATGACATTCTTTCGAATCCGCCCCTAATGAAAATCTGGCTAGCGGCGGATAGTAAATCACCTTTGGCATGGAAAAAAACCAATCAATCCCTGGCGAATATGATCACTAATGGCTCGCTAAAGAATCGTCTTGAGCTCCAATTGGAACAGTTGAATGGTAAGAAAAGTGCTATTTTGTTGGTGACGGATCTGGAAGCGCTGCACCCGTATATCCGGATCGGGGCGATCGAGAGTCAACTGTCCGGTAAGTTTACAATCCCAACGGTTTTCTTTTACCCGGGTGAACGCACTGGTAAGACACGCCTGAAATTCCTGGGATTTTATCCGGAAGATGGGAATTATCGTTCGGTCCATGTTGGTGGTTGATCCAGAAAAGGATTTGAGCCATGCAGATCAAGAATTTGTTCGATACCAATAAAGATATCTACCGCACGATAGAGAAGGTGATCACTTATAACATTTCACAGGAAGCGCGGCTCAAGGCCGAGATCACCGAGTATATTGTCACGGAAAGCATCGAGGGACAATTCGAAGATCTGCTCACCCGGATGCAATTCGCGATGGAAGCAGGGGGAGAAAATGAGATCGGCGTCTGGGTTTCCGGTTTCTATGGCTCCGGTAAATCATCCTTTACCAAATACCTGGGATTGGCCCTGGATGACAGCGTCCAGATCGAGGGAACGCGATTCTTGAAATACCTGCAGGATCGGATGAACAAACCCACGACCCGAGCACTATTGGCTACCGTGGCCAAGAAATTCCCAGCGGCGGTCGTACTTCTGGACCTGGCAAGTGAGATGCTGGCAGGGGCCACAATGGAGGAAGTTTCCACCGTTCTATACTACAAGGTTCTGCAATGGGCTGGCTATTCCCGCAATATTAAAGTTGCTGCATTTGAACGCAAGCTCCAGAAAGATGGAAAATATGAGGAGTTTACCAAGCGAGTCCAAACCGACCTGAGCGTGCCGTGGACGGAGGTCCAGAATGACCCCCTGGCCATCGATAGTTTCATCCCTGAAATTGCCCACGAGATGTATCCGACATTGTTCAAGACGGCCGACGCATTTAATACCGAAGCAAAAGACTTCATTCTCTTTGAAAATGAGCGGGTGGAAGAGATGATCGATATTGTCCGAGGTAAAAGCGGCAAGGAAAATGTTGTTTTTATCATCGACGAAGTAGGGCAATATGTTGGATCCCGCCCGAACCTGATCCTCAATTTGGACGGATTGGCTAAGAACCTAAAAGCGATCGGAAATGGAAAAGTATGGATCGTTGGGACGGCTCAGCAAACCCTGACCGAGGATGACCCGCGGGCTTCGCTTAACTCGCCTGAATTGTTCAAGCTCAAAGATCGCTTCCCCCTTCAAATCGATCTTGAGTCGAGGGATATCAAAGAAATATGCTACCGGCGATTGCTCAGTAAATCACCGGAGGGTGAAAAGAAATTAGGGGCACTGTATGAAAAACATGGCCCAGAATTGCGCCACAATACGAAGCTGGAGGATGCGAAATACTACGATGCCGACTTCGACCAGACTGCTTTTGTAAATCTCTATCCATTCCTGCCGGCGCACTTCGATATCCTGCTGCACCTGCTAGGTGCATTGGCAAGATACACAGGAGGTATCGGATTACGTTCAGCAATCAAAGTCATCCAAGATATCCTCATCGAAGGTCCGGAGGGTCAAACCCCGGTAGCGAACAGGGAGACTGGCTGGCTGGCAACGACGGTTACGTTGTATGATTCCCTTGAAAAAGATATTCGACGAGCACAACCATCCATACACAAAGCAGTCGGGAAAGCTCTAATTCGCTTCCCAGATTCTGCCATCCATCAGGAAATAGCAAAAACAGTGGCTGTTCTCCAAATACTGGGGAACATGCCGGTGACCAGACAAAACGTGGCCAGCCTGACCCACCCCGGGTTGGAGGCGAAATCCCGCCAGGACCAGGTAAATAGCGCTATCGAAGATCTGATAGCAGATAAACTTGTACCTTTTGGTGAAAAAGATGGCAACCTGTGTTTCTTCAGCGAAAAGATCAATGATATTGACCAGGAACGCGGTCAAATTCCTCTGCGGTCTATTGAGACACGGCGCATCCAAAATGAAGGACTGCGCGAGGTTTTCAGCCCGCTCCCATCCACACGTTTGCATGGCACCCTGACTGTGACAGCAGGCTTGAAGACAGCAGTAGGCAATCAGGTTGCAGGACTGGCCGGCGAAAAAGAAACCATTCAGATGGTGGCCAAATTTGTAGAACCCACGAATTACGAGACAGAACGAACCAGTATAGTGGATGAATCCCGACAACGGACTGCGCAATACACCATTTATCTTGTGGGGCGAACTGCAGAGGAAATCAATACTCTTGCAGCAGAAATCTACCGCAGCCGCGAAATCGTACAGCGTTATCGGAACGACCTGGACCAGGAAGTGAAGGAATATTGCGCGGCCCAAACCGATCGGGCAAATAAGCTGGCAAATGACCTGAATCGTGTCCTGATGAATTGCCTTAACCAAGGATCTTTCATCTTTCGGGGGCAAGTCACCGCTTCGGATGGTCTGGATCAAAATTTAGCTGAAGCTGCAAAAAAGCAACTCGCCATGGTTGCCGAACAAGTCTTTGACCGCTATAACGAAGCCCCCCTGCGGGCAGAAACCGGGGTGGCAGAGAAATTTTTACGGGTTGGTAATCTTAAAGCCATTTCATTGGATACCGATCCATTAGGCCTGGTTCAGATCATAAGCGGAACCCCACGAATCAATTCGAATCATAAGGCATTGATCTGCATACACGATTACATCGACCAGAACGGCTCGGTAGATGGGAAACATTTGAGCGATCATTTTAGCGACGCGCCCTTTGGATGGTCACCGGATACGCTGCGTTACCTGGTAGCCGCGATGTTGGTGAACGGTGAGATCAAACTAAAAATCTCGGGACGTGAGATCAAGGTCAATGGACAACAGGCAATCGAAGGTTTGCGCAACAACAATGCATTCAAAACGGTGGGGGTTTCCTTGCGGGATGGTCAATTAGCACCCGAAATGCTGGCACGCGCGGCGCAACGATTGACGGATCTGGTTGGAGAGACAGTCATCCCGCTCGAGCAGGAAATTAGCAAGACGGCAGTGAAGTGTTTTCCCCAGTTCCAGAAGCAGTATGGGCCTCTGGATGAGAAACTCAAGAACCTGGGGTTGCCAGGGCAGGACACCATCCGTGACCTCAATAAAGACCTGGCAGAAATCCTGGAAACGGATGGTTCGGATGTACCCCAGCGCCTGGGCGGGGAGGACTCAACCTTATATACCAGTTTGAAATGGGCAGCGGAGGTGACAGCCGCATTCCGGAATGGACTAGAAACCACCATACGTGATCTACGTGAACACTGGAAGGAAACAAAATCGCTGCCAGACAGCGGAACACCTGGAAAACTCAAAGCGAATGTGGAAGAAGCCTTGAATCAGATCGCTGAACGTCTTGGGCAGGATAATTTCTTTACTCATGCGGTTGACTTAAATCTGGCCTTAACCTCTGTCAAATCACTGGTGCGCAAGGCCATCCGACAAATGAAAGATGAGCAGAAGGAAACCATCCGACTTGCCCAGCAAGAGCTCCAGAGCCTATATGAGTGGCCGGAATTGACCCTGGAAGAGAAATCAAAGGCACTGGCAGAGCTTGAACAATTTTCCACCGTTGTAGCAGGCGACGATCTGGGCGGATTGAAAAAAATGCTCAGCCAGGATTATTCGATCCAATACCAGATTGGCATCTCAAAAAAGAATATCAATGAATTGGGTCATCAGCGCAAGCTGGAACGGATCAAGGAAGTAAAGGACGGCAAGAAATTCAAGCGGACTGTGCGCGTTCCGCTACATATGACCAGCGCTGATCAATTGGACAGTTTGATCAAGCAGCTTCAGGCGTTGAAGGACGAACTGGGGCAACTAGCTGATATTGAAATCAAGCTTGAATTCAAGGAATAATGCAGCATGGCATTTGACCAGGGCACCCGCAACCGGCTGGCGCGGTTCGTCAGCGATGCTCGTATTTTGCTGACGGAAGAATTCACGCGCCAACTTCAGAATGACTACGGGTTGGATCCTGAAAGTGGGGCGGTCACCGGGTTGGAGAAACTGACCGCCCTGGATGACACCCGGCGTGAAAGCGCCCGTATTTTACGGGAGACACTGGATTACTACCTGGCTGGAAAGGCGGCGGACGCCAAAAACCAGAAGGATGTTCTCCAGCGTATTGTGCGCGAGCAAGCCTTTACGATCCTGAACCGCCTGTGCGCGCTGCGGATGGCGGAGAGCCGGGGGATCTTGATCGAGTCGATCGCAAAAGGATACCAGTCCAAAGGTTTTCAACTTTACGATCGTTTAGCCGGGACCGGGCTGGGTGAAAAAGGGGATGCCTACCGATCGTATCTGTTCAGCCTGTTCGATGAATTTACTGTCGATCTGGCAGTTCTCTTTGACCGGTTCAGCCCGCAGGGACGGCTGTTTCCGCGCCAAACGGCGCTGAACAAGCTGCTGGAACTGATCAACGACCCTGAAATTGACAAGCTATGGGTCGAAGACGAGACCATTGGCTGGATGTACCAGTATTTCAATACCAAGGAAGAGCGCCAGGAAATGCGGGCTGCATCCTCGGCGCCGCGCAACAGCCGCGAGCTGGCGGTGCGCAACCAGTTCTTTACCCCGCGCTATGTAGTGGAATTCCTGACAGATAACACCCTGGGGCGCATCTGGTACGAGATGACCAAAGGTGAAACGTCCTTGAAAGAGACCTCCCGTTACCTGGCAAGAAAAAAACAGCCATTTTTCTTACAGGAGGCGGAAGAAATTCCACAACCCTTTGATCCTGATAATTCACCCATGGGGGATCCTGATCTGGCTGGCGAAATGTGGGTTCGCCCGAATCCGGAATTAAACGACATTTCCGGAATCTTTCGCTTTGCACTGACGGTTGGTGGTTACGATTATGCCCAGCAGCATTTTGGCAAGGAATGTGCAGATATTGCCAACCCCAAATCAAGTCTCTTCCATGAAACCGGGAAATGGGAGGGATCATTTGAAGAACTGCGTTGTTGCCTTTTTTTTGAGCAGCGCCGATACCATCATTTCGGGGAAAACCCTGAAGGCGAAGAAGCCAAACCGGCCCTGGCCCTTTACCAGGCGATCTGCGAACGTTGGGATTTGGAAACGGAGTTCATCCCTCATCGCCCATTGAAAGACCCACGCGAACTCAAAATGCTCGATCCGGCCTGCGGCTCGATGCATTTTGGGTTGTATGCTTTTGACCTGTTCGAACAAATCTATACCGAAGCCTGGGACCTGGAAGAGAAGTTGGGCAAGGATGCCCTTTGGCGATTAGCGGACCTGGACTCATTACACGGTACCTACCCAAATCGAGAAGCCTTCTTGCGGGATGTACCCAGGCTAATCATTGAGCGCAATATTCACGGTATAGACATTGACCCGCGCGCTGTTCAGATTTCCGGACTTTCCCTCTGGTTGCGGGCACAAAAAAGCTGGCAAACGCAGGAGGTGAAACCGCAGGAACGCCCGCAGATACGACGATCGAACATTGTGTGTGCTGAACCTATGCCGGGTGATCGGGTTTTGTTGGAAGCATTCCTGCAAACCTTGAAAGAGGATCGACTAGAAACGCTGATGCGCCGGGTGCTGCATGTGCCAGCTGGGCAAAAGGTGCGTGCCACCAAGGCGATGGCCGATGCGCTCGTCCAATTGGTACAGACGGTCTGGCAGGAGATGGAACGGGCCGGTGAAGCGGGCAGTTTGCTGAAGATTGAAGAAACTTTAGTGACTTCAATCGACAAGGCAAAGGCGGTCTCAGAGGACAAAGCACCATTATTCCGTGTGCTGGAATTTGGCCTGGATGGACACACGAAAGATAAAATTGGTCAAAATGCGTTTGAGAGTGCCCAAGATTTTTGGGGTTTGGCAGAAAGACTTGCTCTTGGTTCTTTACAGGAATACGCAGAGCACGCCGAAAACGGTGGCGGTTTCCAGAGGCGCTTGTTTGCAGGAGATGCTGCACAAGGATTTGCCTTTATTGAGTTATGCCGAAAACAGTATGATGCAATTGTTATGAATCCACCATTTGGGGTCTTTGTTAAGAGCACACAAAAATATTCAAAAGATAAATATCCAAACACCTGTAATGATATATATGCTGCCTTTACAGATAGATTCTTGGAAAAACTCAGGCTTGGGGGCATTTTAGGGGTAATTACGAGTCGAAATGGCTTCTTCCTTGGATCATTTCAGAATTGGCGAAAAGATATTTTTATGAATAGAGCCAATTTGCATATTTTGATCGATCTTGGGGAAGATGTAATGGATGACGCAATGGTTGAGGCTGCGGCATATTGTTTTCAAAAAACACAGCAAAAATCCAACCCGGAAATACATTTTATTCGGTTACTTACTGATGAAAACCGAGAAACAAGCTTGCAAAAAGAAATCAAAAATCTCAACACCGACGGTTTTGGGGGGAAAGTATTCATTAGACATATTACTGATTTTCAAGCACTCAGATTATTTCCTTTTGCTTACTGGGTAGATAAAAGAATTATTAATTCCTTCTCTCTTGCAGGCTCTTTAGAACCTGATATTGCTGATGTAAGGTGCGGTTTAAGCACAGGGAACAATGATCGTTTCGTGCGAGCATTATGGGAAATTCCTAATAGTGGGATTGGAGACAGATGGGTTCCTCTTGTAATGACTGGCACATCGCAACCGTGGTATTCCCCTCTAATAGTCGTAGTGGATTGGAAAAAGAATGGCGATTCCCTGTCATCTTTTCCGGGGAGTACTATAAGAAGTAAAGAGTATTATTTTAAACCGGGCATAAGCTGGACAAGAAGGGCTGTGCGATTCGTCCCCTATGCCATTCCATCGGGATGCATTCCATCGGCAAGTAGGTATATGGCATTCCCTCGAAAAGGTTATGAGCTAAGCGTATTGGGATTTGCCGGGTCAAATGTGGCTGGTTCATATTTGAGATTTTTTGGAGAAAAATTCCATTTCCCAAATTACTTAGTTGATACTGTCAAATCTCTACCTTGGCTTGAAATGGATGGATTATTAGTAAAAAAACTGGAAACATATGTAGAAGAGCAAATTCTCGCTAGGCGCAAAGTCTATCAAAATTATGAGCCTTTTCATGAATTTGTTATCCCAAAAATAATTGCACAACGGCTTGAGATATCTACATCTTCTCTTGCCTTTGATTACAACCATCTTCTTAGTAAAGAACTTGATGGAAATATTGCAAAAGCCTTTGGATTTTCTGAAGAAGAAGCTCTAGAAATTGAAAGAGATATGATTGAAGCAATCTCAGTAAGGAATCAAAGCATTATTGAAGCCGATGCTGATGATCAAGAAAGCAATCCTTTGGGCGAGTTAACAGAAGTAGATGAGATTGATAATTTGATATCTTACGTTATAGGTTTAGTGTATGGTCGTTGGGACATTTGCATTGCAACAAGCGAGAAAGATTTCCCTGAAATCTCTGATCCATTTGCTTCGTTGCCTTCCTGCCCTCCAGGCATGTTGCAAAATGCGCAGGGCTGGCCCGCCGCACCGCAAGATATGCCTGCCAGCTATCCACTGCGCATAAGTTGGGGCAGCATCTTGACCGATGATTTAAGCCATCCTGAAAACATCGAAAACCGCGCGTGCGAAGCCTTGCATGTCATTTGGGGCGAACGGGCCGAAGCCATCGAAGCAGATGCTTGCCTGATATTAGGCGTACACACGCTGCGCGAATATTTTCAGAAGCCAACCTTGTTCTTTGCGGATCATCTCAAGCGCTATTCCAAGAGCCGACGCCAGGCACCGATCTATTGGCCACTTTCCACGCCATCGAACTCCTACACCCTTTGGCTGTATTATCACCGCCTGAGCGACCAAACCCTGTTCACCTGTGTCAACGACTTCGTTGATCCCAAGCTCAAACAGGTTTCCGAAGATGCCACCCGCCTGCGCCAGAAGAAAGGACGCAGCGCGGTGGACGAAAAAGAGCTGGAGCGCTTGACCGACTTCGAAAGGGAACTGAAAGACTTCCGAGATGAATTGCTGCGCGTGGCGAAGTTCTGGAAACCCAATTTGAACGATGGCGTGCAAATCACTGCGGCTCCGCTGTGGAAGTTGTTCCAACACAAACCGTGGCAGAAGAAGCTCAAGGAGACCTGGGAAAGCCTGGAAGCGGGAGAGTACGACTGGGCACACCTGGCGTACAGCATCTGGCCCGACCGCGTCCGCGAGAAGTGCAAGACGGATAAATCGCTGGCTATCGCACATGATCTGGAGAGCTTGTATGTGGAACCGAAAATCCCATTGAAGAAAATTAAACAGAAGAAACAATTAGAAACTGAATTGTTCTCTGAGCGATCGAATGATGAATAATGACCTTTGATCAAACTACCCGCAACAGGTTGGCGCGATTTGTTAGCGATGCACGGATATTGCTGACAGAGGAATTCACGCGCCAACTTCAGAATGACTACGGGTTGGATCCTGAAAGTGGGGCGGTCACCGGGTTGGAGAAACTGACCGCCCTGGATGATACCAGGCGTGAAAGCGCCCGTATTTTACGGGAGACACTGGATTACTACCTGGCTGGAAAGGCGGCGGACGCCAAAAACCAGAAGGATGTTCTCCAGCGTATTGTGCGCGAGCAAGCCTTTACGATCCTGAA